>Ga0123337_10003117_pt1 | contig 18042 bp, 10 predicted proteins | sample frozenSSSSmetaG_FD_89792 | JGI IMG/M metagenome (GOLD analysis project Ga0123337, IMG submission 89792) | Glacier valley bacterial and archeal communities from Borup Fiord, Nunavut, Canada, to study Microbial Dark Matter (Phase II) -... | ecosystem: Environmental > Aquatic > Freshwater > Ice >... | reverse complement strand
CGTTCTACCCAACCTACGAATGATTAAATTCCATACCCTTTTTGTGGTCTTCTCTACTAAGTATTTTACTACGTAAGGAGTTGCAAAAGGTTGAAACTTATACGGTTGAAATAACGTCTTGAATATTAAATTAAATTATATTCGTTCCTCGGCTCGGTTACAAAATGTCAGATTTCCCTGATCCATCTCGTGCAAAGGTGTATCCTCTCCACTCTAGGGAAATTTCTGAGCTGAGTTAAATAACATAACTTTACAAAAAGTTTAAATTAACAGAATTGACCCAAAGGACTCATAGGCATGGGTTTGGGGCATTTGGAAATTGCAAGTAAAACATCAATCCAGCAATTTCTGCATAATTTTAGTGAATTAAGACGTAATAAAAGTGGAATCACTTAGATGTTTTCATGATTTTCATGAAATCCGGGGAAGTTGCCAGTTAAACAATTAGGTGGGACGAATGGGGGTTGTGATGCAAACTTCAAAATTGAGTTTCGAGGAACGCAATCTCACTATGACAAAGGATGTAGAACAACTAGCTCTAGATTGGCGAAAGCGCTTGGCTGCGGAATGTCCAGACCAAAATGAAGCTGCTAGGCAAAGTATTATTTTCTGGCTATTTGGATCTGACTCAAAACGGTTTGATCTGTTTAACCCTAAGGAATTCGATATTGCCAAGCAAGCGATGGAATATCGCTGGAGAATTTTACGTCAACGCTACTTGGGGCTAGGGCGAGAACGCGCTTATCGCAACTTGATAACGCGATTGGGGAGTTTAGTAACATTACGGAATAAGATTCAGACTTGGGTTTCCCTTAGCCGCGATCGCCAGCGCAGTGTGATCGATGTGTTACAAGAAGTACTCCAGGAATTATTGCAAAGCGATAGCCACATGCAACAGCAAATGGCTGATATTGCCAAATATACAAGCGATCGACGATTGGGGGATGCTCTGCTATTTGCCAGTGTAGAAGAATATTCTCTGCGGCCAGTACGTAATCAACCCCTATTAGCTTACCGATTTGTGAATTACTTGCGTCGCACTCAGCGCGGTGGCTTAACCCAAGTGCCGGGACATGACTTGATTAGACTGGTGTCGGAAGAAGTTCTCACAGACGACAGTGATAATCGAGTTAACTTAATGGATAGTCAGGCGATCGCAGCATATCAGCAAGCACAACAATTAGAGGAACAACAAGCGCTGCGTCAGTCAGTACAAGAAGAATTTGAAAATTATTTACAAGAAAATCTGGGAACAGACGCAGTGGAATGGCTACGACTGTATTTGCAAGGTAAATCTCAGGAAGATATTGCCCAGAGATTAAATAAGCAGACCAAAGAAGTATACCGTTTGCGAGAAAAAATTAGTTACCATGCCGTGCGCGTCTTTGCGCTCAAAGGTAAACCAGAACTCGTAGACAGTTGGCTCTCAATTTCCTTGCAAGAACATAATTTGGGATTAACACAACACCAATGGCAGCAACTTGATCAAAAATTGACTCCTCTGGGGCGGCAGATCCTAGATTTGCAAAGAGCGGGTAACTCAATAGAAGCAATAGCTCAACATTTAAAACTCAAAACCCATCAAGTGCTAGGCGAATGGACAAAAGTCTATCTTGTTGCTCAAGCTTTAAGAACTCAGGAGTAGGATGTGAGGCTTCTGAGTTGATTTACTGAGGTCGTGGGGAAGAGTAGAAGATGCAGAAGACCGGGAGAAGAGTTTTCGCCTATGCCCTATGCCCCTGATCCATAACTCAGTATTATCACTAAACTACTATCCAAAATTCATCATATATTTACGTCTACGTATGTTATATGTAGATAATTTAATTATTAACAATTTAACAAACGATCTTGATTAAATATTTACTAAATTAGAGGAAAGACGGTATACAAGCAAACGCCAAGCAAATCAAACCTATGTTGTCTTCAGAGGGCAAACAAACAGATACCGGAGTAAATAGAAAGCAAGTGCTAACTGGTACACCAAATCAGTGGGAGCAGGTAGACATTCGTAAGCAAATATTCCAGATGATTGATAGTTTTTTGTCTTTTGAAGCTTGCCTCTACCACCAAATTTTGCCTTTGGAATTAGAAGACAACAACCTCTTGCTAGGTATGGTTCATCCAGAAGAGGGCGAGGCACTAGATTATGTTAGTCGCATCTTGTCTTATATCAATTGCACAAAAGTGATTGAGGCGATCGCAGCCGACGCTCACCGCAGAATACTGTCAGCTTACCTCAACCATAAAAATATATCTCAGCTAGATGCCAAACAACTGCATCAGCCAATAACAGAATTTCCCCCAACAAATAGCGCCGCTACCATTGCTGAGAAACCTATTCCCTCCGTAGATGCCGACTCAGAATCAAATCAGGAACCAATATTGATCGTGTTTCAGACACAAAAGCCTCAACATTCTTGGCAGCACGTAGACTTGCCTCCGATCCCAGAGCTAGATAAATTATCTCAAACTACGACGTTGTTGACCCCGATTTCCAGAGGTCACGAGGGAGACACTTCAGAAGCAGCAGCACCAAACAATTTACCTATTTTGTCTACACAACTTCCCGAACTATTTAGTCCGATTGAGGTGCTACCAACACTACCACCCAAGAAATTACTAGAAGAATTGCTAGGGCGAATTCTGGCTGGGGGAATTGGTCGGCTGTACTTAGAAAGACAACCTTATCAAGGCAGGATACTGTGGAGTGATAATGGAGTCTTGCAGTCTGTATTAGACAAACTCCCCCTCTCGGTTTTCCAAGGAGTACTGAATGAATTAAAGCGCTTTGCTTCCCTGCCTCTCACCACGGTTACAGAACCAAAACAGGTAGAGAAAGAATACGTATATCAAAAAAACAGATTGTTATTACGCTTGCGAGTCATGCCGGGAATCCACGGCGAAGAGGCAACACTCCAAGTCTTGCGGGGAGCAGCATTAAAATTCTATCAACAACAACAGTTAGCGCGTTTGAGCCGCGATGCCTTAGGAATTTCTCAGCAACTAAGCTTCAAGCTGCATGAACTACAAGAACGACTTTTACTGAATCCCAGCCTTGAGTCCCAGCAATCAGAGGCTTTGGTTGCCCTGAATCAACTAGTAAAAAATTTAGAGCAACAGATCAAAATACTAGCACCGGAAAGCAATCCATCAATAAACAGCAAATCATCGGTCTGTCAGTGAAAACGCTGATTGCGATCGCATACATAATTGTTATGTTGTAATCTAACCTTAGACCGATCAACCTGATTAGGTTCATCTCAAAATAAATACAAATTTTGCGATCGCATTCTGAGTAAGATTACGGTCTAAACAAACTTATAGTAGCAAAGTTAGTTTCCCACTCTTGAATCCATCTCTTGCAAATATTTCATGCTAACTGAGGTTTTTAGTGAACTTTTCCCCTTAATGAGTACAGCCACTCCCCAGACTTTGGAATGGCTACTCAACGTTGCAATTGAACACGAATACCCATCTGGGCGAGCTGTTCTGATGGAAGATGCCTGGGGTAACGCCGTTTACTTCGTGGTTTCTGGTTGGGTGAAAGTCCGGCGTACCGTCGGTGAAGATTCAGTAGCTTTGGCAATTTTTGGCCGTGGCGATTTTTTTGGAGAAATGGCAATTTTAGATGAATCTCCACGCTCAACCGATGTTATTGCCCTTTCACCCGTGAAGTTGATTAGTATTTCCAGAGAGCGTTTTATTCAAATATTGTTTAAAGACCCTCAATTACATCACCGGATGTTGCAACTGATGGTGCGGCGATTGCGGCAAATTAACGTGCGCTTACAAATGCGATCTTCACCACCAGCAGTCAAACTCGCCCATACCCTAGTGACTTTAGGCGAAAGTTATGGTCAGGAATCCAATTTGGGGAAGGAAATTTTTAACATTCCCTTCAAAGATTTAGCAGAGGTTACAGAAATCGGCGTTGAAGAAACCACCAAAATTATGGATAAGCTGCATGAGAAAGGGTGGATCAAAATTGACAGCGCCAACAACATTATTTATCTTATGAACTTCAAACAGTTGATGAACTTAGCTGGCAAACTGTGATTGCTTTATTCATTCAGCGATACAAATTTTAGTATTTAAGTAAGTCAAGCTACAATCCCTTCGGTTGACTTGTATATTAGAGGTTTAGGTAAGCTGTTCTGCCTTTAATTTGCACTAATATTTTTTCAATATGATTGTAAATACCCTGAATTGGTTTTTGATAACCGCTTAGGAGATAGAACCCCGACTTCTGGTGAGAAGTCGGGGTTCTGGGTATTATATTTGAGCATTTCCAGATTCTATCTGGAAACTAGATTTTCAAAGTGTTTTAGCTTAAATTGACACCAATGTTGTTACAGAACCTGCAACAATTGTTTAATTTTGGTGTCTTGGCGTTCCTTGAATTTTTCTGGAAAAATTAACTCGATCGCAATCTTGCCATTTGCCTGTTCTTCTACTGCATAAATTTCGGCAACAAATCGGTTAGATGAGAAATTCTTGACATCCTGATTCAACAGTAAACCAACTAGTGGTTTAGCAGTTCGCATTGTATGCAAATCCTGTTGTCCGAGCATTTTGTGAGAAGACACGGCTTTTTTATTCTCTATTTCCAAGCGCAAACCCGTTGTCCCTAGTTCTGTGGCTACTCCAAAGAAGAAGTTACCATCCCAGTAGAGTTGACTATTGGTATTTACTTGCTTGCGTACCTTTGTACGGTTAGTTTGGTTGAGATCACGCAAAGCCCGAGTCAGACTCGTGGCTAGAAATCCCAGTGAAGCTAGGGGCTGGTCTACGTACTGGGCTTTCTGAGAATACCACTCCCGGACATCAGAATACAAAACTAAAGTTAAAGCATCACTTTGGGTACTGTTGAGTTTCACAAAATCAACACCCAAAAGCGTTTGTGTGTCATTTATCGGAGAGACTCGGACAATTTGCGCCGTTAAAGAGGCGCTAGCAGTATAATCTCCCATCACCTCAACTTCCACTTCATCCAGTAAATTGGGCCAGGTTTCCAAAGAAATTAAGGCGCCAGTTTCGGAAATATTCACCGTTTTGCCCATGATTGTTTGACCGTTACTGGTAATTAAGATGGGGAGACGACGCTGTAAACGGTGGGCAGTACGTACTTGCGGTTGTTCAAAGCCAACCAGCAAAGCAGCTGAGAGCAAAACCAGATTAAAAATAGACCACATGGTGTTGACTAAGACCGCTTGCCAATCTTCAGGACGTAGCAGCAGCCAATAGGGAACAGCCAGTAAGGAAGAAACTACAAATGCTGTCACCACCAAAAGACCACGCATTGATTCCCAATCAAAGATGCGTTTGCTAATAGATGTCCCCTTGTCGGTAACGTTAAATGAACCCAGCTTGGGGTTAAACAACGCCAACATCGTCACCCACCCAGCCTGGAAAGCCATCGCAAATTCAAAAATTTCATTCCAGAAGGAGAACCGGACGTTTTTGTAAATGATGTAGTTAGTAAAAAGGGAGAGGAGAATATGGGGTAAGGCATAAGCTAGAGTTTCTAAACCCAAACCTTGAACAGAGTTAACGCCAAATAATAAAAATAGCGGCGGTGCGATCGCATATGTTAGTCGAGGATAGCCATACAAAAAGTGGGAAGTCGCGCTAAAATAACAAATCCTCTGGGCAAATGTCAGGTTCAACTTCCGATTAAAAACGGGGTTTTCCAATCGCAGAATTTGCGCCATCCCCCTTGCCCAGCGCACTTGTTGCCCCACATAAGAAGAAAACGTTTCTGGTGCTAAACCAGCCACCATAATTTTGTCGTAGTAGACAGACTTATAACCGAGCGAATGCAATCGCAAGGCGGTGTGACAATCTTCTGTTACTGTTTCCACCGCAATTCCCCCAACTTCTAAAGCGTGGGATTTACGGATTAATGCTGCCGAACCGCAGAAAAAAGCGGCATTCCAAAAATCGTTACCTTTTTGCAGTACCTTGTAAAACAGTTCATTGCCTGCGGGGATTCTACCTTTTGTGACCAAATTACGCTCGAAGGGATCGGGGTTATAGAACCAGTGGGGAGTTTGGACAAAGGATACTTTGGGATCGAAGAAAAAACCCATTGTATGCAGGAGAATTTGCCGCGATGGGATGTGGTCACAGTCCAAAATCAACACTAAATCGCCGTCGGTTTTCTCAAAGGCGGTATTGATATTACCAGCTTTAGCGTGGTCATTACTGTCCCGCGTCATGTGTATACAACCGAGTTCTTCGCACATTTGCCGGAGCTTTTCCCGTCTGGCGCTAAACTGTTCTCGGCGGGGGTCGTTTTCTTTATACTTTTCTGGACGACCATCATCAAGAACATAAACGGTTTTTTTATCGGCAGCATAATCACAGGCTAAGGCTGCGACGGCAGTCTTACGCACAATCTCCACGTCTTCGTTGTAAGTGGGGATGTAGATATCGACTTTGAACCATTCTTGTTCAGGAATGTTTGTGAGATTAACTGGTTGGCGTTCTTGAATTTTCAGAGTTTGAAAGTATGCCAATACCAAGGTGAGGATGGCATAGAGTTCGGCGAGGAACAACAACAGACAAGCAATGCTGTTGAGCCAACCATCAAAGTTGAGGGTATAACTGGTGCGGTAGAATAAATAACGCAACGTTGTTACCATACTCAGCCAGACCAAAAACAAGTGGTAATACTGGCTGATTTCTGGAGAGTCCTCTTGAAACTCTGCGTGGATCACCAGTTGACCGAGTAGCACCAGAAATACTGCAACCAATCCTTGCTGCCAAACTTCTATCGGAGTAACAATCAGTGGCACTGATAGCACCAATAGCAGCAGGATTAACCATTTAAACTGTTTCACACCTACCTTTTGGAGGGTGCGGTCAAAAAATCGGGGAGTAATATCAATCAGCCAATTGCTCAATTTTAAGCGCTGGCGATCGCGTGATTTCCGGGGCAATGTGTCGGGGGAAGAAGACATTTTGGATCTCAATTTTGAAATTTAAATTTAAGATTGGCGATACCTGACCGAAAGTATCTACTTTTTATCAGCAGTTAGCCGTTTGAGATACAACTGAACAATCCCGTAAAGAATTAGGGAAACACTCAAAATACCTACAGGTAGCAATAGCCAATTTTCTTGTAAAAAACGTGATGCTTTACTGAGGGGAGTAGTATTTTCCCAGCGACGACTATTCGGGGCACTTTGGAAAAACTGTAGTTGATAGGCATCAGCATCGTAGGAAACTGAGTCTTTTTGATCACTACTAATTAACACCGTATCCTTTTTAAGTTGGAAGAACCACGGGTCTTGATTAAGGACTTGTCGCACTCGCTCTAAACCAGTTTCAGTTTGAGATGTTAAAGCTAGAAGGACGCGATCGCTATTCCAAGGAGAGATAATTTGTTTAATCATCCCTTGTGTATCCTGTGGAGTCTGAACCACAGCATAGGCAGAGGAGCGGGAAAATGCTTGGTTCAAGTTAAAGCCACTGGAATTAAACACTTCCGGGAAAGGAAACTCTTCTCGTGTTCCAATTCCTACCAAATGGTCATTTTTACGGGCTTTTGTTGGCAAAGCATCCGGTGTATAAACATTTAGTTTCACGGTGTCTGCTTGACTGAGCCTGCCTAAGCGTTCGCTAAAAGCTAACAAGGTCAAAATATCTGTCTTCGAGGGTATTTGGGGCAAGACAATCGCCGTCTGGGACAAATCCTGTGGTGCGGCAAAGGGAAAACCGAATTTCAACAGGTTCAAGTCTGGTAGTTGTGTAGATATCTCTCGCTTCAGATCGAAGTTAGTATCAGAATGCACTGTACCTGTCAGCTGTTGATCTGGTGGCTGAAGACAATTCTGTTTATCAAATGGTTCTCTGGGAGTCATCCGAAAGAAAACTTGCAGTTTCGAGTTAGATTTGATCAAGTTTTCCGGCAAATTGACTTTGAGGTTTTTGCGAGTTTCTCCCGACTCAGAATCAAGACGTGCCCCACCGATGAAAACTCCATCCAGTAAAACTTCCAGCGCAGAAGTTCGGGGATTAAGTTGTGGCCCATAGCTGTACATCAGATTCATCGAACTACCCCGGAGAAATCGATCATCCGGTAAAGCGCGGAAATCAACTTCAATTGGTGGTGCCCCCATCCCACGTACAGTTACATCATTAAACGGCTCACCATTTACCTGAGTTTTGATATCGCTGAGTTTAAAAGAATTTTGCTCTGGCAAATAACGAGGCCACTGGCGCAGCCCTGGTGTCGAGCCTTCCTTGAGGGTATTGACAAAAACTACCTGACCAGTCCCCATTTTGCGTAAGTCTGGCTGTGATAAAAATTCGGTGGCCTTTTCCACAGCTTTTGTGCTGTTGCCAGTGGCAATTAAAACTGGAACCCCGCTCTTTTCAGTTTTTGTGATCATCAACACCCCAGTTTCATCGGGTACAGGGTTGTTATCACGATCGAGAATTTGATTGCTGACGACTTTCAGAGGCAAATTTTTCCAAGTATTTAGGGCTGGTTGTTCGGTGGGAGTGCCAATGATTACCAAGCGATCGCTTCCCTTCACATTTGCCACATTTGACACCAAGCTCGTCTGAATCGGGCGAAAATCTGCGATTCTTCCTAATGCCGCTTGGAAGCGAGCTGCTGCTGTTAGCCAGGATTGATCAATTTGACTCGGTTGCAAGTAAGCAATCTGGTTAGTTTCTAAGCCGAGTTCGTCAAACAAAGGATAAGGATAGCGGCTGAAATTCAGGGGAATCGACTGCTGTTCATAGTTCAAGATTAATTTGGAATCTGGCAGAATCTCTGTCCACAAGTCGGGACTACTGGGGTCACTACATTCGAGAGTGTTATTCTGCTGTGCGACCAATATAAGCTCGTTGTAGTCTTGAAGCAGCTTTGGTGGGATATTGAACAGGACTTGACCAACTTGGGACTGTTTGTGATTGAGTGGTACGCTACCAACACTGGTGCCATTGACTAACACGGTCAGGTTGGAGCGATTGGCATACAGTGCTGGTGAGTGTTGAAAGCGGATTAAGGCTTGTACCTTACCCCGATCTAATTTCCAGCCACGGGGACGGGTAAAAGCAAGACGACCTTCTGAGTAAACCCCACGCAAGCGCATCCGGTTGCCCACAATCGGACTACGATTAAATTCTAGGATGTAAGTTGCCAGTTTTTTGGCGTTAGCAGTTTTTAAGTCTGTACTACTACTTTCTGATGTCGTTGCTTGAGCTAATGCAGTCACTTTGGTTTGAGCTTGAGCGCTCAATAATGAACTAGGGAACAAAAAAAAGCAGGAAGTAACAATAATTGCTTTTTTACTAACTTGGGAAAGATGAAACAACGGCTTCATGGTAGAGCGTGATTTTAGTGTTAATTTACTCAAGTTTTTTACGTAAAAACCATAACTGATTTGTTGCTTTGAGAAGTTAAAAATCAATCTGGTTTAGTTAAGGCTTAACTCTTTGTCAAAATCAATTTTTTTAACGAACTGCATACTCCTACGGAGAAGCAAGCTACGCGCAGTGTCTCGTTAGAGAAGGACGCAAAGGAAGAAAAGGAAGAAATGTTTAACTGAACTGTATTGACTTAAAAATCATCTCCTCGTATTTTCTAAAGGAAATCAATCGGAGTCAGTCTGCCGGGAATAAAAAGCAAATACTCAATCATGAGTTTGGCAAGCCCAGACTCTAACTCAGCATCGGAGGATGTCATTTGCCTATAAGCAGTCGTTGGGGTATTGTCTTTGGAGGTAGCAATCCTAACCAAGCCAAGTTCTGGGTGTAATAAGCCGATTCGTCTCCCCAAACTCCCTGCTTGTATTGAGGCAGTATTTTTTTCACAAGCAGTTCTTGAGCTGTTGCTGGTTCCACCAATTGCATCGCGGCATACAACATAGCGTATTGGGATGTAGCTTCGTAATTAACTAATGCTTTCCCTTGGAGATCAATGCGGGCTGGCAAACTCGATTGTTTACTCCACAGTTTTCGCAGGTGCTGAGTAGATGTCACTAAATAGCGCTGCGCTTGGGGTGAATTAAACCAGGCAGCATCTAACGACAAACGCCACCAGACTCGATAGGCATCAAAGCTATACAAACTTTTCAGAGTGCTAGATGCTGGTAGGGTTTGGCATTGTCCTGTTTTGGTATTTAGAGCTACCCAGTCACTAGGTAAACCCACGCTAGAAAGCTTTGCGGAATTTTCTAGCACTTGATAGCTGCTGTCTACCAAACTCAACCAATCATGTTGGGGGTCAACTTGTGCAAAGATCCGAAAAGCATAGGGAGCAAAATAAGAGGGATTCAGGTAAAAGGTAGATGCATTCGGGACAAATGCAGCCACAGTCCCTGGTAACAGGTAGCGTTTACCTTGGGGTTCTGAGATAGTGGAGAGGTTCCATAAATCTTGTAATTTAAGTTTTGCCAGTTCCAAGTATTCGGGTCGATTCCAGCGCCGTGATCCCAAAATCAGGGCAGTAATCGCATCTATATCTCCATCACTGGCAAAGTTGGTGTCGATGATACCCCAGTTACCATCTTCCTTTCGTCCCCATTTCCAAGCCCACAAACTATCTGTACGTTTACCCCCTGCTCGGTGCTGGAGGTTATTTTCCGACCAGTGTAAGGTGAGGGCAAAAGTTGCCGGATCATTGATCAGTACTGCTCGTAGCAGAGCATAGGCTTGACCTTCACTAGTTGAGCGATCGCTTGCTTGGTAATCAATCACCCGCCCATCTGACTGAATAAATCTTTGGCGGTAACTATCCCAGCTTTGGGCTAGTAATTCCCGGTTAGGGGTGGATTCAGGAAGATCCGCTAAAAATTTAGGGAGATTTTGACTACTACCTTCAGTGGGGAGGTTTGCCACCGGAGTTCGATTATCCGGTGTTTGGGGTTTTGCTGCCCAGTAACTAGAGTCACAGGCAGATAAACCAATCAGGCTGGCAAGAGCTGCCACTTTTGGGAAGTGCCACATCCTAAAAACTGTTTGTTGTAAAACATTAGTTGATGGCGAGAGTGCCATCTAGCTGCCCTTATTGTTCCCTTGTAGTTGTTGAAAATTAACTTTCATAAAGAAATTTAAGCGATCGCTAATTCCTGCTACGACGTTGATAATCTTCCCAAGGGGGTTGAAATCCTCGTCGTAGCAAAAAGTCTGTTTGGATTTGCTGTATTTGCCGAGATGCATCACGATCAATTCCTCCTTCGTCGGCTGCTTCTAGTTCCAATTGTTCTAGCTGGGCCAGCGCTGTCAAAGGCTGATCTAAAATCGCATTCAATCCAGCGAGGGCGCGGCGTGTGCCTTTGTCTTCTGGTTTTTGTGCCAACACTTGAGCATAAATCTCCTGTGCCGATTCAAAGCGGCGCTGTTCAAAGCGAATTCCGCCCAAAGCCGCTAGGGCATCGATGTTATCTGGTTGCTGCGCCAAAATATTCTCATAGCTACTGGTAGCCAAATTCAAGTCACCTACAGCCCGAGCCAACTCTGCCTGCAACTGGTATGAGTCAGAAGTCTTGGGAATGCGAGCAATCAACTGCTTCATCCGCGCTCGTGCTTGGGCTGGATTACGTTTTGCGATCACCTGTAATAGGCGCAGTTGTAATGGTATGGAACTAGGGTCAGCTTCTAGAAGGTAACTATATAAAGCTTCTCTTTGCGGATCTGTAGGCAGCGCTCCTAGCAAACTGTATAGTTCTGGAGGAGTATTGGTTGCAGGTTGTGTAGCTAACCAATTGTTTAAAACTGCCTCTGCTTCTGGTTGGGAGATCCGCTTGGCTTGATAGGCGATACTAGCACGCCCCAGTTGAATCGATAAATTTTGAGGATTGCGAGCTATTAGCTGGTCATAAATTGTTACAGCCTGATCAAAACGCTTTTGTTGCAGTCGCACTCCCGCCAGTCCGCCCAAAGCAGCATCAATAATATTGCTACTATTTGGCTTACTAGCAAGCACAGCTTCGTAACGCTGGGCGCTAGCTTCGATACTACCCTCACGACGCTCAATTTCTGCTGCTAGTAACTGGGGTGCCAAGTCTTTAGCACCTGCGGGGGTGGCTGTGTAAGCTGCTAACGCTTGCCTTGCACCATTCAAGTCTTGACGCTGCACATACATTTGCGCCACCCGGAAATTCAAAAACGGTACGTTGACCCCTGTTTGCAAAATATTTTGGTACACAGGTAAAAATTCTGGGTCGGGAGCATCAATGTTTACTAAGGCATTAGCTAGCTGTTGTAACTGGACGCGATCGCTCGGTAGTGATTGGATTGCAGTCCCCAAACGCTGTTTCAAGTCATTTTTACCGAGTAAACCTAGCTGATTTTCTAAAGCTAATTGCTGCACTAGCAAACTTTGATCGTTGGGAAATTCTAAGGCCACCCGTCGATATAGTTGCAATGCTGTTTGTCGTCCTTCGGGGAACCCACTAAAGACATCAGCGACTTCGCGCAGCAATTTGGGGGAAGGGTTGGGATCGGTTTGGAGGGCTTGACGATAGAGATTGAAAACTTGCTGGGTAAGGGTGGGGTTATTAGTGTACTTGCGAATTTCATTGAGCGATCGCGCTAAGGGCAAAATCGCATCTGGTCTTCCCTGTAATACATCTAAGACCGCCAATGCTTGGGCTGGTTGTTGATTTACAAGGTATGCCACAGCCAGTTCTTTACGAGTTTCAATCGCTATGTTGTCAAGGCTCTTGGAGCGTTGCAACTGCGCTTCTAACACCTCTACTGCCCCCGCCGGATTGCCTGTTTCTCGTAAGGTGTGACCGTAGGCTACTGCTGCATACCCTGTAATCGCTTTGCCATTAGAACGGTAGCGGTTAAACAACTCCAATGCTTTCGGGAAATCCCCACTGTAACTATAAGTTTGAGCTGCACTAAGGACTGCCTGTGGTGTGGGGTTGTTGTTCAGTGCAATTTGGTAGTCTGCCAAGGACTCGCTTAATCGTCCTTGGTAGGAGTAGAGTTGAGCACGGTAACTGTGAGCTTCTGAGTCATTGGGATTCAACTCTAATAAAGTTGTTAGAGCCTCAATTCCTTTTAAGTTCCACTCAGGACGATAAGTTGCCAATAGACCAACCGTTTTTAAAGCTAGTTGGTTGTTGGAGTCTACCGCCAGGACTTTTTGATAAGCACCCCAAGCTTCGGGAATACGTCCGGCTTTGCGATAAGCGATCGCTAATCCTAACCTAACTGGCGAAGATTCCGGTTGACTTTTCAGGGCTTGCTGGAAGGCTGCGATCGCATCATTAATCAAGCCTTTTTTTAACAATGCAAAACCCTTTTGTGCCGATGCTGATAAGTTCTGTGCTTGGGCAGGGGGAATGCTACCCAAAGGCGGCACAGTTACCAAGTAAGTAAAAATCAAAAATGAACAAGTAAAAAGAGAACGATATTTAATTTTTTTAGCTTTTGCCTTTTGCCTTTTATCTATGTTGTTTTGACTCATTGACTAATTCTCCCTCTGGGAGTCAGATCAAATTCTGATTTCACCCTAATACCAAAGACTGTATCGGAGAAATTATCACGTTCCTGAATCGAGAAGCCTAGCCGCAGATTATCAAGAAATTTAAAATCATAAAAGACTTCCAATACATCGGGGCGGTCTCCACGACGCAGGCTATCGTTAGAGAGAGGGCGTCCATAAGCTACGCCTAGTCGGTCATCTGGGGTAAACGTATCTAATAAACTAGCTCCCAAGACGTAAGTATTTGCACCCTCTCCTAAAGTGCGATTTTCGTAGCGACCATAGCGCCCAAACAAACCTAATTTCAGATTGGGAATAAAGACTTCGGCGTTGAGGCCATATGCTTCTTCGCGATCGTTTTTCTGAGTGCCAAATTGATTGTCACCTCTGGGAATGCTGTAGCTTTCAAGGAAACTATCACCAACACCAGCGTCGCGATCGGTGGTATAAGTACCGCGAATAATTGCATTCCCGTAACGGATGCCGATTTCTCCAGCAAATCCATCTAAAGTAAAGTCACCGATTTTGTTGGCTGATGAAAAGACAGCTGCTTTGGCTTCAATATTGTCGGTGACACTCCAATCGACTAATAAACTAGTGCGTGAACTAATCCCCGTTGCTGCCAGTGCTGGGTTGGTTTGAAATACCGGATTAAAGAATTGACTAGCCCCATCTTTAGCAAAGCTGTTGCGATCGAAATAAGACGTTAAATCTATTTGACCGATCACAAACCGTAGATTAGGCACTCCTGCTAGAGAAGTCGCCAAATAAAGCTCGTTAATATTCAAACCGTCGTTTCGAGAGTCATCCAAGCTGCTGCCTTGGCTGGTTAAATCCAAGGTTGCCCCAACCACAGCTTGGGAAGAAAGTGGGTAGATTCCCGTGACTCTGGCTCGTGCTGTAGTGTCACTGCCTTGGGTGATATAAACTCCTTGGAATTGTAAAGAGGGTTGCCTTAAACTACTGCTACTTAGATGACGGCGTTGTTGAGTAGTTACTGATTGCGTAACTGGTAGTACTGTGCTGGGAGTAGGAGTGGTACTAGGGACTGATGGTTTTGCCTCTGGATTGAATAATTGTTGATTAAAAGTTGGTGCTGCTGGTGAAGTGAATTCTTGCGTTCCAGGCAAGTTGGGAAGTGGCGGCAGGGGAGCTGCTTGAGAACTGAGTAGTTGATTAAAAGTTGGTGCTGCTGGTGCAGTTGATTCTGGTGTTGCAGACGAGTTGGGCAGTGGAGCTACTACTGAGCTAATTGGTGGCTCCAAGCCGTTCATCTGTCCCTGCAATCCTAAATTTAGGTCAGAAGTGTCCCCACCTGCTGCCACTCTTGGTAGAACAGAATTTCGTGGTGCTGCTGGGGCTTTTCCAGTCACCTGCTGCTGGATAAAGACACTCTCCAGTTGTTGGAGATTGTTGGCTGGTTTCTGCTGTACAAATTTGGGCACTGGTAGCGTTTTTACTAAACCCAATTGGTAGTCGCTAGCTTGTAGCTGAGATGGGTTGACTTGAGCTGAAGACTTTTCGCTCACTGCCAGTACCCAGCAAATCGAAACGGCGACAGTGCAAAGCAGTGTATAAACCTTGTGGTACTGGCTTGGAAAAGTAAGTTTGTAGCAATCGAGTACTGTTTGCCTCATCAGCCTAGTTGGGTAACAACTACATATTTATGTTAGTTAACGTCGCAACTTTAGCAAATATAATGAGTATTAACCACTAGATTGGATAAATTTAGTAATTTTCAATTAATTTCGATTAAAAGTTATAAAACTTGTTATTTATAAAAATAAATTGGGCATAATAGGTAAAAACCTGATTTATTTGGAACAAATCAACAAAATACTGCCTTTTATCATGAAAAATCTTGATTTAAAGACTATTATTCCCAAATTTAAAGTTTTATCTCCTGCTAATTTCCAGGTAGCCATTTGTCTAATGCTTTTAGCTGCCAGTTATGGCTGTGTTCAAAAAGCACAAGAAAAGGTAGAGATGCAAATTCTAAATGTCCAACCTATATCAAGTAAAGGCGTATACAACGTCGTCGGTAGTAGCAATCTGCCTGAGTCTAGCAAGATTACAGTGGCCGCTGTGCGCTATTTGCGTCCAGTATCAGGACAAGCAGAAGCTTTGCCCAACTCAGACATGAATACTAACCGTTCAATTCTGGCTCGTCAAATTGTGGAAGTGAAACAGGGACAATGGGAGGCTGCGCTGAATCTGTGGCAAGTTTCACCCAATGGCAGTTTCCAGGAAGTCTGGCAAGTAAATCCAGCACAAATACAACTGTTTCCAGAAGGTGATGTTAAATTTGTAGCTATTTTCGATCCTGCTAGTCAGTGGGAACAGTCAGATAATCAAAACTCTCAAAAGTTAAAGTCAGAAAATCAACAGCTTGAAAAGCTTGAAAGCAAGTTGATTCGCTTTACTAACGAAGGTGAAAAGTATTTACAAGTGAGCCAAACCTTAACAATACCCCTACCTACAGGAAAAACAATACCACCTCGTCTGCAACCGGAAGACTTGAATGGTGGCTGGGGAAACCGATATCAAATTCCGCCACAATCCATAGTTTCTAAAACTACCTTACTTCCACCGGGTAAAAATAGGCAGACGAATGCCTCTGTGACTCCTCCAGAGTTTCTCAGGTGAGAATATTGAGCATGGGGTACTGTAGCCCTCCATTCCTCTATGTTTGATAGATAAAAACTGGAATACCAGCCTCAATATGAGCGCTGGCATCCAGATATTAATTACCCAACAACCACCAATTCAGTGGGCATTGTCTGTAGAGAAAAGTTCTTGCTTCACGAAAGAGTCCCAGAGGAAATTCATACCTAAAGGTACTTGCTCTGTACTCCTATGCTCTGGAGTGGTTTAAATCTTCTCCTGCTATCTAAAATACTTAACTACTTCTTGTGGGGTGGGTGACACGAGGTCTCGTATACAAAGGCGAGCAAGACTTTGGCGTGAGCGCTCAGTCGAACGCTGCCCACCCCACAAGATTGGGTAATTTATTTGTTGGAGGTCTCTAGATTTCAAAGAACAGTATTGTAGTATATCTGAAATTTAGGTGTGGATTCTACCTCAGCATTTGTTGCTTGGGGCGTTACTTGCAAATTCTTCTGCATTACCTGCATCTGTAACATCATCTCTTTAATTTGTTTTTGCAACTCTTCAAATTCTGATGGCATAATTGCTGTTTGATTCACTTCATCAGTAGCAGCAATTTCTTTGATGTTGTTTGGATTTTCTTGAGCATAGCCAAGGAAAACTTGGGCGGATGCAAAGGCAGAAGTACCAGCAACATTTCTCATCGTCGTAGTGGTATTTTTTTGAGTTGCAACCTTTGCTACAGGATTTACTGGCTGTGCGTACATCGGTGTCGGGGTTTGCGCTTCAATAGGTTGAGATACAGTTATTGCAGAGCTTTTTGAACTGAAAGCTTGATCAAAAGGCATCTCGTCATCTAAAAAAGCGTTCAATCCAGAAATTTGCAGTCGAGGCTCAGAAACTTGCCATTCTTTTAGTAATGCTTCTTTTTGTTGTAGGTGTTGGTCTAGATTAGATAATTCCTGCTGAATTTTCGCTGATTTAGAGGAGGAATTTCGCCAACCACACAAAGCAAGTGCTAAAATTCCAGATCCCATACTAAGTGCAGTTGCAAAAATTACGTAAGGAATAGCAATATCTCTAAGTTTGCCGGAAAAAATAGGTTCTTCCTGGAATTTGATGGCAATTTGTTTATCGCCTAATGTCGCAAGCGGGAATGACATTAAAGAAAATACACTTAGAGAAGCGATCGCAGGTGGTAGTAAAAATTTTTGCAGTGCAGAAAGTGTCATAATCAGAAAGCTTTTGTTAAATAAAAGACAATGAGTAGATTGCAGCAGATATAATTACCGCTTCTAACATCTAGCTTGTATAGAGTTTTCACGGTTAGTCAATATGTGTACTGCCTTAGTATCCAAATTATCCTCTATCCGAAATTGTTTCAATGGCAAATTGATGAAGACCTCAGTAAAATACGTAAACTTTCTGTAAATTAACTAACTACTGTAGATTAGATAAAGGTAAAAGCAAAATTATAGATATAAATTTATATATATTACCCGGTAAAGATTTTAGCGCTTTTGACTTCGACTATCTAATTTTTGCGGATACAGAAACAATAGTAGCTAAATATTGCTCTAAGATTACTAGGATGGTTAAATGTACGGAATATTAATTTAATAACTAAAAAGCTATCAAATAACTGCATTGAAATCAAAGTCCGAAAATTTATGCTTGATGAAGTAGTCAAATATATAAAAATAACTTTTCATTGAAGATACTGAGAAAATATATTAATATATTTTATGTGAAAATTAGTACATTTTTATAGTAATTTACCTTAAATATCAATCTCCAAACAAGGTAATAAAATTATGCGAGTGAACTCTAAAAGTAAACAAAAAACATTCCGGTTATACAAGCAATTTCTGATATTTTCCTTAAGCTTAGTGGTATTTTTAGTAATAATTTTGACTAAAGATTTTGCTAATATCCAGCTAGATGCTTCTAGGGCTGCGACGCCCATAGAGCCGCCGCTT
>Ga0123337_10003113_pt1 | contig 18073 bp, 13 predicted proteins | sample frozenSSSSmetaG_FD_89792 | JGI IMG/M metagenome (GOLD analysis project Ga0123337, IMG submission 89792) | Glacier valley bacterial and archeal communities from Borup Fiord, Nunavut, Canada, to study Microbial Dark Matter (Phase II) -... | ecosystem: Environmental > Aquatic > Freshwater > Ice >... | reverse complement strand
TTTTATAGCCTCACCATTCTTAAGAGAGGATTACCCGCTGCGGATGAACATGTTTATTTAAAAGAAATTAACGGTTCAAAAATTTTCTGTTTGAAAACGGATGCAGAGGGTATTGTCAATGTATTGTTGCCATTTGGAAAACGCTTTATGATTCACTTTGATTTTCAACAGGATGTGGATGTTATTGACTTGACGCGTTCCTATGGTCAATCTTCAGGTTATATGACTTTGAAGTATCTACCAGATCCGAAGCTCGAACATCCGGAACTTTTTATTCCCGATTCAAACTCCCTCTTTCTGGTAGATTTTGAGAATTTTCTAAAAAAACAATTTCCGAAACCCAAGGCGCCTAAAAAAGTAGCCCTTTTTGCCAAATTTCTTGGAAAGGTAAATGCCAATTCAAAAGAAGCAGTCATGGAGATCGGATATACAGCAGAGGGCAATGGAAAGAAAACACCAGTAAACATCTGTTTTGTACTTGATATTAGTGGTTCCATGGCCGGGTATTACCGCCTTGAACGTTTAAAAACAGCTCTTGCAGGCCTTATCTCAAAAATGGATGCTGATGCCACAATTTCGATCGTGGCATTCGAGAGCCAGATGCAGGTGGTACTGACACCACAAAAATTAGGCGCGAATAAAGCTCCGGTTATCAAACTTATCAATGAATTGCAAGCCGGAGGAGGCACTAATATGCTGGAGGCATTAAAAAAGGGATATGGATTTGTCGCACAGAATCTTATTCTCAAAGGCAATAATACCCTGATATTGCTGACCGACGGCTATGATGAAAATGAAGTGCAGGTATTGCTGGATATTCAGAAACCCTTTAATTCTCAAATTGTCTGCACCACCATTGGTGTTGGCAAAGGATATAATTACGCTTTGCTCGACCAGATGGCTTCTAACAGTAGGGGAAGATTACATTTTGTAGGTGAAGCAGATGATTTTAACACCTTGTTCAGCGATAAACTTTTAACCCTGCTAAAACCTGTGGCCACAGATGTAACATTAGAAATAGAATACAATAAAAAAATTGTTTTTAAACATCTATATGGCCCTCAAGCTTCGAATGAAAAATCAAAATGGCCAAAATACATGCTACCGAATCTTTACAGTGGTTCTAATCATGTGGCCTTGGCAAAATTCGAGCTCGTGAAACCGGACGAAAGTTTAGAGAAAGAAGCGGTTATTGTGCGTATCAGTTATAAGGATGAAGAAAGTGGTAAAACGATTGTGGAAGAACAAAAGGTTTACCTTGAATGGGAACCTTATACAGGCATGCCTGAATTGATTGTAGATGCAGAGGCTAAAAAACTATTTTGTATTGCCGTGATGAATCAGGGTATCAAGGTGATGTCGGATTTATATTCTGCAGGACATCATTCCGAAGCACAGAAAACCTTGGAACGCACTAAGGAACAAGTCATGGTTTTGTATCCCAACGCCAGGGAAAAAGAGGTAGATGCTCTGATGGTTTCACTTGACGCTTATCTGACTGCTTTTAAAAATCTGGCAAAGAAAAAAGCACTTGAGAAACGCAAATAGTATCTCATAACATCTTTAAAGACTTATTACATTTGAGAAAATAGAAAAAGTTTTTTACCGGATGCTGCGCCCCGATGACCGACGGGTAGCACTCCCGATGCTTTGATCGGGATGCCGCAGCGAAGCGAAGCCAAAGGGCATGGACAGGCGCCCCAAAAACCTTATTCATCGATGATGATCTTCTGAGTTTGCACACCGTTGCCGAAAACATACTGTACATAATAAACACCTTTTGAAAGTCCTTTTAAAACGATTAGATTGTCTTCTTTTGTGTAATTTATTTCCTGACCAATCGTGTTAAATACCTTAATTTCAATTTTATCCAGATACAAAGAAGAAAAAAGCATGACAGTTCCATTTTCAATTTTAGCATAAAAATAAGTCTGTTTATCCGGACTGACAAATTGAATGATACTGCTTGTTTCCTGCCCATCATAGTCTACACTCACTATACGGTAATATGCTCCGTGGCTCAGCGCCCTAACATCGCGGTCAAAAAAATCATATGTCAATATATTAGCGCTTTGCCCGCCTTTCATTGCATTTATTGATGCTACACGTTCAAAAAGAAAACCATCAAGGCTTCTCATCACCAGATATTTTTCAACCTTGTTTTCATTCACAACTTTCCAATTCAAGGCTATTTCATTTAATGTATTTGCGGCATCAAAACTTAACCAGTCGACCGGCAATGCCACATATGAACAGTTAGACGAAGTTAAGGGTGTCATGGCTGTTTGACCGCAGATACTCACGACATTTTTTGCCATAATATTTTTCGCTCCGAATGAATCCTGGGTACTGATGGTATTTTTTCTCTGTGCAGGGCCAATTGAATAATGCATGACCTTACTCGCATCAATCACATGTCCAAGCTGGTGACCGTGTCCGAGTTCATGTAAAGCCACCGATTCAAAGTCAAATTGTGAACTGCTTGGCACGCCTGTACCATATTCCCATTTGTATCCTGTATAGGGTATATCATTAAATATCACATCCAGATCCGAGACAAAAAAGAATACATTGGGTCCGGAAATACAGCCGCTAAAATTAGAAATGGCAACTCCGAGCACACCAAGCGATAATGCGCTGTTAAAGTCCCATAAGACCAGATGGGTGCCATCATTGGCCGGAGCAGTGGTTGAGGAAGTAGAGCTTGCCGTATCCCAATTGATTAAAGATTTGCAACGCCAGGTTTCCATGCTGCTTACAAAATCGCGTTTTGCTTGGACGGAATCATTAAAACGGGTATTAAAAGTCATCAGCATTTTTGCACCGGAATTCAAACCCTGTAATCTTGTGCCATAATGTGTGTTGCCTGTTCCGGGATTATAAATCACATTGATCAGATTGTAAGGCACGGTAAGACTCGTGGAGGATAATACAGAATCAGGATCGCTGTTAAATACACGGATAGTTCCAGTGCCTGCACTGGTAGGCACTTTGACCTGAATTTGTGTATTGCTCCACGACACAAAATCGGTAGCAAGCGGTTGTATAAAGGATGCTCCACCGGCATCGGCGTCCCTGAACTGCACAAATCCGCTGCCTCTTGATGAATTAAAATTTGTACCGGTAATGGTGATAATCGAATCTGTGCCAGCGTTGCGGGTAGTTGGCGAAATGGCCGAAATGTTAGGTGTTGCCCTTTTATGGCTGAATACCCCATTCTGTGGCAGAATCTGGTGAACGTTATGGTATAAATGCGTGATGCCCATCAGTTTGTTTTTTAGCTCCTGATAAGATTTATAACGATGAAACACATCATCAGGGAGGCCATTTTGCAGCCAGATTCGTCCTTGGGTACTTGCAGTTAATTCAAATTGCTTTTCTGTAGGTATAAGATGAGTTATGACCTTCGCTTTTTTGACAAAAAACAATCCAAAAGCATTTTTCAGGTCATCGGACGGCGTGGCTTGTGTGATGTGCAAGCCAAACTGCCCGCCAAGCGAAACGAGGTAAATTGTATCTAAAAGCTGCCCCTTATAAACGGAAGATACTTCTATTGTATATATTGAATACACATTGTTGTCAGAATGGACTAAGGTTTTAAGCAGACTGATTTTCCCTTCGATGACCGATTCGGAAGCCGCACAAAGTTCAGGTAATTCTACCGGCACCAACATACATTGGGCTTTCACAGATTGTTGAAATAAAGTAGCAAAACAAACTATAAACAGAGATAATTTATTTTTCATTCTGCAATTTTACTTCTTCTAAATTAAAATCAAGTATTAAAATTATACACGCCATGGATGATATATCCCCTGAATAAACCTTAAGTGTACCATAAAATAAGCATTTGGCTCACAGTATCTTATCCATTTTAATACACAAACTCAGGCATAATACACAGTGTTCAGGCATAATACGTTAACAATTCGAATCCCAAAGCAGCGGGATATTTCATCTTTAAAACGTTAAATTTGCAATCGATGCGCATTTTACTACTAAGTAGCTTTTATTTTATATGTTTCAGTTTTGTTGCCCAGAATACGACGGTCGTTAAAGGGAAAATAATAGACCAGAAAACCGGTGAACCTATTACAGGTGCCGGAATCAGTTTTGCAGGTACACTCAATGAAACCAGTTCCAATTTTCAAGGGGTATTTATTCTGGAAGGCGACGGGACACAGGATACCGTTATGGTGTCTTATGTTGGTTATGTGACCTTAAAATATATTGTTAAAAAAGGGGATACCACTGTGCTGGATATCAAAATGGTGGCGGAGGAGGTCACTACTTTTAGGGCGTTTAAAACGACCAATATGGTAAAAAGGGCCGCTAAAATTATTGAAAAGGCGCAAAACAACAAGGTGTTGTACAATATGGATAAACTGAATTCCTTTGAATGTGAAAGTTTTACCAAAATACAGATTGCCATTAACAATGTCTCTGAAGAATTAAAAAACAAAAAATTCCTCAAAAGTGTGGAAGGTATTTTTGACACCTTATCCTACCTGAGTGAAGAAAAAGGAAAACAGGTCTTACCCATTTTTATTTCTGAGAACCTCAGCAATTTTTATTACAATAAAAACCCCAGGCAGAATAAAGAAGTGATTGTTGCTTCAAGGGTGAAAGGTGTGGGTGTGGAAGACGGCTCATTCCTTTCTCAATTATTGGGTTCCACTTTTCAACAGTATAATTTTAATGACAATATCCTGCCGATTTTGCAGAAAAACTTTATTTCTCCTATTGCCAAGTCTTCTTTCAATTATTACAATTACAGATTAATTAGTTCAACGGTGCCTCCCGGTGGTGTCAGGAAATTGCACCAGATAGAGGTCACGCCGAAAAACCCATTGGACCTTGTTTTTACAGGGTATATCTGGATAGAAGATTCTTCCTTTGCCCTTGTTAAACTGACCTTAAGTATTACCAATAAAGCCAATCTTAACTTTGTAGAAAAATTAAAAATCACCCAGGAGCTGGAGCCTACTGAATCCGGACAATATATCCCGGTAAAGTCGAGGATTCTAATTGATATTGCGGACATTTCAAAGAAATCAGCCGGAATGATTGCTCTGTTCAGCAATTCCTTCGAAAAAGTGATTGTCAATAAAGACCGTTCCGCCAAGTTTTTTGACTATCCCATTAAGATGAATGAAGACGCTACTCAAAAATCGGACGAGTTCTGGGACACCATGCGCCATGAAGAACTTACACCCGATGAAAAAAGGGCATTGGCTAAGATTGATACACTGACCAATGTGAAGGTGATCAAAAACTACGTTGAATTCATTAATATTTTATTTAACGGTTATAAAACCATTGGAAAATTTGACTTCGGTCCTTATGCGCTTTTATATGGTTATAATGTGTTGGAAGGTCATAGAATCAGATTAGGGGCCAAAACCAACTTCTCGTTCAGTAAAAGATATATTCTGAGTGGTTATGCTGCTTATGGATTTCAGGATCAGTTGTGGAAATACAAAGGACAAATTGAAAAAATAGTCAGCAGAAAACACTGGACTATTACCGGTATATCTTATAAAAAAGATGTGGAACAGATTGGGGTGACTGATGATTATTACGGTTCCAGCAATTTGTTTACGGCTGTTTCGGTATTTGCCGCCAGTCAACTCAACAGAAGTCAGGAATCTAAATTCTGGTTCAACAGTGAGTTTATTAAAGGTTGGAATGCCAAAGTGGTGCTGATGCACAAGGAATTTCAGTTTGAACCTGTTAAAACCTTTAATTTTGCCTACATCGAAAATCAAAACGACACCAGTAAAAGGTCGAGCAATTTCACCAATGCCACCGCCACTTTCGGTCTGAGATGGGCTCCGAGGGAATATTATCTGCAGAATGACAATGAACGTGTGAAACAATCCAAACCGGGTGGACTTGCCTTATCCGTCAATTATACCAGAGGGTTCAAAGGTATTCTGGGCAGTCGATTTGATTACAACAGGGTCACCGCCTCTATTGAAAAAGGTTTGAGTTTCGGTTACTGGGGACGCACAGATTTTACCCTTTCTGCAACAAAAATATTTGAAACCTTGCCCTATCCTTTGTTGGAAGTGCATCGCGGAAACCAATCCTTCATTTATAATACGTCAGCGTATAACCTGATGAACTTTTTTGAATTTATCACCGACAAAAGTGCTTTCTTTAAAATGGAGCATCATTTTAACGGGGCCATTTTTAACCGTATTCCGCTGATGAAAAAACTCAAATGGAGAGAATTTTGTGAAGGCAGAGCGGTATTGGGAAGTTTAAGTCAGAAAAACATTGACCTGATACCTGCCACTGATATTTATGGCAGAGCGGTCTCCCCTATTTACAATCAGATTAACAGAGAGCCTTATGTGGAAGTGGCTTACGGTATAGAAAATATTTTCAAGGTACTTCAGGTGGTGGCCATTCATCGCCTCACACATTTGCACAATCCGAATAATCCCAATGCCAGCCGCTTTGCCATCAAAGTAGGTTTAAGTGTATCCTTCTAAAAACAAAAACACATGAAAGTATTGATTGTTATTCCTTCCCGATACGGTTCCAGCAGATTTGAAGGAAAACCGCTGGTGGATATTGCCGGTAAATCGCTGGTGAGGAGAACCTACGAGCAGGCTTTAAAAGCCAAAATCAACAGCAAGGTGATAGTGGCGACGGATGATGAGCGCATTTATGCCCATGTTAAGACCTTTGGCGACTGCGTGATGACCTCTTCACAACATGTGAGTGGCACGGACCGTTGTTTTGAGGTGGTAAAAAATATATGTGAACCGTATGATATTCTGCTCAACCTGCAGGGTGACGAACCTTTTATATTACCGGAGCAAATAGAATCTTTGGTAAATGCTTTTAATGAATCTTCAACCCAGATTGCCACCTTGCAGAAACCTATCCGGAGCAGCGAGGAATTGATGAATCCGAATATTGTCAAGGTGGTGAGTAAAAATAATGGTGAGGCGCTTTATTTTTCAAGACATCCTATCCCCTATGATAGGAACTATGAGCCAAGTGAGTGGGTTCAACATTACCAATATTTCAGGCATGTGGGCATGTATGGATTTCGTTTTGATATCATCGACAGTTTAATGCAATTGAAGCCAAGCGGTCTGGAAATGCAAGAGAGTTTGGAACAACTCAGATGGCTGGAAAACAATTTCAGCATCAGACTTTCCAACACGGATTTTGTGAGTCCGGCTATTGATTCTCCTGCTGATTTACTGACTGTTGAAAATTTCTTGAAAAGCAATCCTGAAATGATTTGATAAAAAACGCTATCTTTGCACCCCGGTTATCTGCTCCATCTTTCGCTGTAATTTATCGGGTTTTTCCCGGCAAATCATCATAGGACTTCATTTAACCATTTAAAATACGACATGGAACAGAAGTGCAAATACGTTTTCGTAACCGGAGGCGTTACATCATCATTAGGTAAAGGAATCATTTCAGCATCATTAGCTAAACTTTTACAGGCAAGAGGTTACAGAGTAACCATTCAAAAATTCGACCCTTACATCAACGTGGATCCGGGAACACTGAATCCCTACGAACACGGAGAATGTTATGTGACCGAAGACGGTGCAGAAACCGATTTGGATCTTGGTCATTACGAACGTTTCTTAAACGTTCCTACCTCACAGGCCAATAACGTGACCACCGGTAGAATTTACCAGACGGTCATTGAAAATGAACGCAGAGGTGATTATCTTGGAAAAACCGTTCAGGTAGTTCCGCACATCACCGATGAAATCAAACGCAGAATGAAATTGCTGGGTGATACCGGTAATTTTGATATTGTCATCACAGAAATCGGCGGTACTGTGGGTGATATAGAATCTCTTCCTTTTGTAGAAGCTGTAAGGCAATTACAATGGGATTTAGGTGAAGATGACGCTATCGTTATTCACCTGACTTTGATTCCTTATCTAGCAGCAGCCGGTGAACTCAAAACAAAACCGACACAACACTCTGTGCGTTTCTTGCTGGAAAGTGGTGTTAAACCGGATATTCTGGTTTGTCGCACCGAGCACAGCCTGAATGCGGAAATCAGACGTAAGGTAGCACAATTCTGCAATGTGAATGTGAATGCAGTGATAGAAAGTATCGACGTGGACACCATTTATGATGTGCCATTGGTGATGCTGAAAGAAAAACTGGATAAAGTGGTCTTGGCCAAACTCAAACTGGCGGCTAAACATGAACCGGCTCTTGAGCATTGGAGAGACTTTCTTCAAAATGTAAAACACCCTAAACATGAGGTCAACATTGCTTTAATCGGTAAATACGTTGAACTTCCGGATGCTTATAAATCCATTAATGAAGCCTTTATCCATGCCGGGGCGGCGAATGAGTGCAGGGTAAAAGTAAAATACCTGCACAGTGAATTGATTACGCCTGAGAATGTGAACGATAAACTGAAGAATTTTGAGGGTATATTGGTAGCACCCGGATTTGGCGGAAGAGGTATAGACGGTAAACTGGAAGCGATTAAATATGCCAGAGAACACAATGTGCCGTTCTTCGGTATTTGTTTGGGCATGCAATGCAGTGTGATAGAATACGCTAGGAATGTGATGGGATTAAAGGATGCGCATAGTGCAGAAATGAGTGATATCACTAAAAATGCTGTGATTGATATGATGGTGGAACAAAAGAAAGTGACTCAGAAAGGCGGTACCATGCGTTTAGGTGCTTATGACTGTGTGTTGACTAAAGGCAGTTTGGCATCGCGCATATACGGTAAAGCAAAAGTAAGTGAGAGACACAGACACCGTTATGAGTTTAACAACAAATATGCTGCGGCTTTTGAAAAATCGGGTATGATGATTACAGGAATGAATCCTGAGACCGGTTTGGCGGAAATTGTGGAATTGCCAAAACACCCGTTTTTTATTGGGGTTCAATTTCACCCGGAATTAAAAAGTACGGTTGAAACACCACATCCTATTTTTGTTAAATTTATTAAGAAGGCGATTGAGCTTAAAGTGCTTTAATAGATTGTAAATATTATATGATATTGAAAAGACTGCAAATTGTATTTGCAGTCTTTTTTTTGTGTTGGATTCTGATAAGTCTTGAGACCGTGAGGGAAAAAATTTGAGACAGATTACAAATTTACAGTGCGTTAGCAAGATTGGAGGGCGCAAGGCTTTACTGCCATTTTGATTTGATGGATAAATTGTATATTTTTCTTATTATTGCATACTTGTGAGGCTTTTTTCAGTATGCTTGCCTAGCGTTTAGTGAATATGCCACAAGTATAAGAAATTTCAATTACGTAAGATATTAAGTATGGGGCAGCCTGCGAATATAGAGAGAATCATAAAGGATATGGGGTTTACCGATGATATTCTTTTTCTTCAACCAAAATGTTTGAAATTTTGGTCGTATTTAAAAATTCAGCCGGAAAAATGGGAATGGAGGGAAAAGAGCGTGTTTGAGCCAGATGGTGGTTTTTGGGTGGTCGGAATTCTTGGTAAATATATCCTCTATTACAACGACATTGAGGAAGGATACAATTTTTCGCCCTATACAAATTACGGTGAAATAGATACTATCGGCTGTAGTCAAGGGGAGTTGTATCAAGTGGTCGAAAGTATCTTTAAGAATTTACAAGACTGAAAGCATAAATTCCATGATTTCTTGCACAATAAACTCTAAATCTGCATATTAGTCGATGTGATTTGATGCGGGGCTTATGATCAAGTGCCAAAATTTCGTGTCCGACCACAATAATTCTTTGTCCGATACTAAGTTAAGCGTGTCCGACCCTAAGTTAAATGTGTCTGACGCTAAGTTAAACGCGTCTAATCGTAATAATTCTTTGTCCGAAAAGTAAACGTGTCAAAAGCTCAGAATTTGGCGGACTTTTATGGTAGCATAAAGTAGATTGTGTAAATGAATATTCAATGAGCAGATATCTGGAGGGTCCGGTGGCAGCAGCTCCAAGCGTGGGAGGGAAAAAAGGGAGAGTTTGCAACTCTTTCTACAATAATTTCCATTCATGAGTTCATTTGGGCTTGTTGGTGAGTGTGGGGTATTTGACCTAAAATATCAATCATTACAACACCAACAAGAACGCGGAGCCGGATGGTTTGGTGGCCGAACACCAAGCATGGGAGGGAAAGCTCAGAATTTGACGGACTTTTTTAGACGAGAAAGGTAGCATAAAGTAGATTGTGTAAATGAATATTCAATGAGCAAATATCTGGAGGGTTCGGTGGCAGCAGCTCCAAGCGTGGGAGGAAAAAAAAGGGAGAGTTTGCAACTCTTTATACAATAATTCCCATTCATGAGTTCATTTGGTCATCATTTAATGTGGCGTTCAGCCTCAGCCATAATTGTCCGACTCACCTCATTCATTACTTTCTAATAACGCAAGTGAGAAAACCCCTTTACTTCAGTGGCCGATGCACCTGCCATGGGAACGCAGGTGGTAGTAAAACTTATTTACTTTATTCTTTCTCTGCCACAACAAGTATAAATGAAGAAGGTAAATCTTCTTCCAATATCTGCACATCCCGTTCTTTATGTTCGGATATATTGAGTACTTTAAACTTATGTGAGGCCAAGAATTCTAAAAGTTCTTCCTGAGAGAACATGTGGTCGGAAAACTCAGCGACTCCAAATTGCTCCATCACTGACCGCGGCCTTATGGAAATAACCAATTGGGCATGGTCTTGCATCACTCTTCTTAATTCGGAAAACACTTTGTTCAGGTCTTCAAAATAATAGAGGGTTGCCACTATCAGCACTTTATTAAAGACTTTGTCGCCCATAGGCAATTCTATGACATCAGCTATGATAAATTCAGCCTTATTTTCTTTTACCAATGTTTCATTGATATGTTTGGCTTCGTAAACCATTTTGGCCGAATAATCACAACCGACGTATTTGATGTCTGATTGTTTTTCGAAAATATTTTTAACAAAAAAACCATTGGACATTCCCACTTCCAAAATAGTGTCTCCCTCTGAAGGATTTAAGGCGTCTATGCTGATATGATTGATGAGTTCGTTGAGCTCGTTCATTTTTTCGGCCATGGCTATGGCCAGTTCACCACTGGGTTTCTTTAATTGTTCTGCTAATGTTCTGTATACGTCCTGCATATTGTGTAATTGTGCCGCAAAACTAAAGAAAAAAGACAGTCTGATTTTGATATAGACAGAAAATAGTTTTGAACCTAATGTGCCTTATACCATGCGAATGTTTGTTTTAAAACTGTATTCTGTTATATTTGAATTGTAAAAACTAAAAAACGGATGGATATAGTCCAGAAAATTGCAACCAATCCATACTTTCAGAAATTAGTCAACACCAAAAAGGTTTCCGCTTTTTTCGGGTTTCTCAGCAATAAAAAACTTCCCCCGTTTATACTGCGTCGCATTATCCGTTCCTTCATCAAATCCAATGGCATTGAGATGCAGGATTATGACATCGATATCCATAATATTCATACATTTAACCATTTTTTTACCCGTAAATTAAAACCAAACACCAGACTGTTTAATGCTGAGATATGCGCACCTGCAGAAGGTTTTTGTTCTGAATCGGGTTTAATTCACAACAAATCTTTATGGCAGGTGAAAGGTAAACCTTATCTCTTAAACGATTTGATACCTGCGGCAGCAAACTTCGATTCAGGTTCCTACCTCACCATCTATCTGTCGCCGGCTAATTACCATCGGGTGCATGCTCCTTTTGATTTTCAACTGCAGCAAGTGAATTATATTTCTGGGGAGCTCTACTCGCTCAACCTGAAGAATATTGCTTTAAAAGATCGTTTATATTGCCAAAATGAACGCATCATACTCAAGGGGCATTCTGTATTTGGCGATTTTTACCTGGTATTGGTGGGCGCCATTATTGTAGGCAAAATCAAACTAAATCTATTTCCACATCTTCCAGCGGGTGAACATCTGGAAGGATTAGATATCCCGATACAACAAGGGGACGAGGTCGGCCTTTTTGAGTTGGGTTCTACTGTAATTCTGATTATGGATTCTGAGCATCTTGCAAAAACCGAATTTCAAGTTCATCAATCTATCAGACTGGGACAAGCCTTATGTTGATATTCAAACTATTGATATTTTCTATTCCAGCGGGATTGGCCGCTATCTTACACATGGTAGCTGTAAAACTCGACTTGTTTCCAGCACTTAAAATGCCATTGGATGCCCAGCATACCTATCGCGGAAAACGAATTTTTGGTCAGAATAAAACCTGGCGCGGAGTGGTTTTAATGGTCGTTTTTAGCATTGCGGGTACTTATTTCCTGCAGTTTTTGACAGGCATCTCCCCTACGATACAATCTAATAATATACTCGATTTCAACAAGAATTCAGCTATTTTTTACGGGGTGCTTTTTGGTCTTGCTTATACCCTTGGCGAATTGCCCAACAGTTTTATCAAAAGACAAAAAGGCATAGAGGAAGGCAAAAGAGGTCCTTTTATACATATCCTTATCGATCAGGCCGATTCACCGATTGCCTGCCTTATTGTATTATGGGCATTTACCCGGATGGATGTCAATTTTTTTATTGCAGGCTGCTTTTTTTACCTATTATTACATCTGTTTTTTAATGTCTTATTATTTCTTTTAGGCATCAGAAAAAACCCTTTTTAAACGTGTTAAAACTTCAAACATATCTTCCTTCTGCATTGACACTGGCCAATCTGTGTGCGGGAACTATTGCTATACTTTCGGATAATCCTTTTACAGGACTCATCTGCATTTTAATCGCCTGTTTATTGGATATTTTTGATGGATTAACTGCCCGTTGGCTGCATGCCAGCAGTGAATTCGGAAAACAACTGGATTCGCTTGCCGACATCGTAAGTTTTGGACTTGCCCCTGCTGTGCTCATGCATCACTACCTATTACAGGATAATACCATCTCACTTGTGATTGTGTGCCTGATTCCTGTATTTTCGGCTATCAGATTGGCGAAATTTAATATTGACCAGACACAAAAAACAGTTTTTAAAGGTTTACCCACACCTGCCAACGGGCTTTTTTTTGCTTCATTGCCGTGGATTGCCGAGCATTATTTTACAGACATCAGATTTCCTGCCTTATGGATGTATCTGCTGATACTCTTTTTTTCACTGATGATGATTATACCTCTGCGTATGTTTTCATTTAAAAGTCTTCGAACACCGGGTTTTAATCGTGTGATTCCGCTGCTTTTTATTGTATGTTTTATTATTTTATTGATTTTTAGCGGATGGCTGGCCATTCCACTCAGCATACTCGCCTACATCATACTTTCAATCCCATTTCACCTTCTATATACGTCACAAAACACATGATTATAAGTTTCGACAACGCAGATTCGGCATCAGATTACGGAGGAAAAGCCAATCAACTGATTAAGCTTTTTCAGGAGGCTTTTAATGTCCCGTTCGGCGTTATACTGGATCACACATTTTATCAGACATTTCTTGCGTTTAACCCTGAACTGAGGTCCCTTATTCAACAATATCAAGGAAACCCTGAGCATATTGCAGCTGAGACCATCAAATCAGCGATGATGGCCGCTGTTTTTCCGGAAAACTCAAAAAAAGAGCTTCAGGATATCATCGACTTGCTGAATCAAAAAGCGTATTCCTCTTTTGCTGTCAGAAGTTCAGGCAATATGGAAGACGGACAAACAAACTCATTTGCCGGTCAATTTGAATCCTATTTAAACATCAGAAACCTAAAGGATCTCTTGCATGCTGTGCAATCCTGCTGGGCTTCATTGTTTGACCATAAGGTACTGGCTTATTGCCACAATAACGGCATAACACATCGCGAGTTTAAATTAAACATCATTGTTCAGGGACTTATTCAGTCTGAAGCGGCAGGTGTAGTATTTACAGCCAATCCCCTTACAGGAAAAGACACTGAAATGGTGATTGAAGCTGTAAGAGGACTTGGAGAATCATTGGTACAGGGCAGTGTGATGCCTGATATGTATTATTCAGACTGGTATCATGCAAGTATTGAAACGCGAAGAAGCGGAGAACAAGACCAACTGCTGATGTCTTCAGTCTATTCCAGTGGACTTGAATGGCATAACAATGTGCTTAAACAAGCCGTACTAAACACAGAACAAATTCAAGCACTCAGTCAGGAATGCCTGAAAATACAAGTGTATTATGGTCAGCCAATGGATATCGAATGGGCTTATGCGCATTCACAGTTTTACATCTTGCAAGCAAGACCCATGACTTCGATACAATTCAGCACAGACAACGACTGGACGAATGCAGACCTGAAGGATGGGGGCATCTCCTCTTCTATTACCACACCCATGATGTATTCACTTTATGAATTGATTTTTGAGCATACCATGCCTGCTTATTTCAAGGCACTTCATATATTTCCAAAAAAAGCATTTAAAAAATGGTTTACACAATGGTTTGGTTATAGTTATTGGAATATGGAAGCGGCCAAGGAAGGCGCTAAACAAATACCCGGATTTATAGAACGCAACTTTGATATCAGTCTGGGTATTGAACCTGCTTATGAGGGAAAAGGACATGTCACAGGATTCACCCCTGCCAGCATTATCAGGGGCCTCAGGATTTTAATGGCCACCAACCGCTCGATTCGCAAGCGGGAGGCAGACTGCAGGCAAACCATTGCCGATATAGAAGCATATTTCAAAGAGCTTGATGCGATCGACTTCAAGACACTTAATACGGCTGCCACAATAGAAGTATTTCGCCAATTAATTGAAGACAAATACCAATTGATGGAAGGTCGTTATTTTTACACCATTTACGACAATTCCAATGCAGCTACATTCTGTCAGGAGACGATAGACAAACTGAATAAAAAAGATAAAAACATCCAATACCTGAAATTGATTGCCGGTTTGACAGACCTCTCCCATCTCAGACCGTCCTATGAGCTGTGGGACATCAGCAGGCTGATTAAATCTGACGCGAAGGCCTATGCCTATTATTTAGAGACCGCTATAGACAAGTTAGTTGACGATATCAGACAAGATGCTGCCTACCCTTTCCGTGAGGAGTTCCGTTCATTTCTAAATAGACATGCACATCATAGCTTAAGGGAACTTGATTTATTGGTGCCGAATTGGAATGAAAACCCGGCACAGGCGCTGGAGATGTTGAGGTCGTTCCTTAAAATGGATGAACAGATGAGTCCTGCGGAACACAATAAAAAACAGGTAAAACTTTTTCATGATGAACTATCCAAAATTACAGACAAGGGTTTAATAAAAAAGATTAACACACATAGGAACTTGCTTTGGTGGCGTGAAGAAATGCGCGATTATTCCAGTCAGTTTTATGCAAAGATCAGGGAAGTGCTTTTGGTGATGGGTAAAAAACTGCAAGAAGATAAACGCATCCAGGCGATTGATGATGTGTTTTTTTTAAGCTATCAGCAAATACTGCATCTTGCATCGAGAGAACCTATCCATGTAATCAATAAAAACAGGATATTTTACCTCAGTTTCAGGCATTTTAAGCAACCCAATGAGATATTCAAAACCAGAGGTCAACAAAGTCATAAAAAGCCACTACAGACCAAGGATGTTTATACCGGAATTGCCGGCTCAGGTGGCGTTGTAAAAGGCAGAGTAATACTTATTACCTCCATATACGAAGCCGACAGCATACAGGAGGGTGATATTTTAGTCACGAAATTTACCGACCCGGCGTGGACGCCTTATTTTTCAAGAATTTCAGGACTAGTCACCGAAACCGGGGGCATGTTGTCTCATGGAGCGGTGGTATCCAGAGAATATGGCAATCCTGCGGTATTAGCGGTTAAAGGTGCCTGCTCAACCTTTAAAACCGGTGATATCATAGAAGTAGATGGTTATAGCGGAACCGTTAAAATGATCACAAAAAAATGATTAGGGAGATTTCAGCAAAGGACTTTAAGCAATTTGCCCAAGCGGGAGTTGACTTTTCAAGCAGCTACCCTAATGGCATTAAAAAATTCCTTGAGGCTGAAATCGCTACGTTTCATCCGGATGATAATTTCTTTTTTAAACAAGGTGGGCACATGCAATGTTTTATTTTTGAGGACAACAAAATCATCATAGGTCGCATTGCCGCCATGATTAATCCTGAGCTACAAGAGAACGGTGAAACAGTTGGATTGATAGGACTTTTTGACTGTGTTGAAGAGTATTCAGTTGCACAACAATTGCTGGATGTTGCCATAAAGTATTTAAAACAAAAGAAATGCAGCTTGATATGGGGGCCTATGGATTTTTCCATCTGGCATCACTACCGTTTTATGACGCAAGGATTTGAACGTTATCCATTTTATGGAGAGCCCAGAAATCCGGAATATTATCCTAAGTTTTTTGAACAATACGGGTTTAAAACCAAGACCGGTTGGGAATCTCAGGTACTCAACATGAAAAGCATGGAATTGTTTTACGACCATAACAAAGAACAGTTAGAACTTTTTTACCGCTTAAATTACAGTTTTGAAAAACTCACAGCTAAGAATAAAAATCAAATGATGGATTTGTCTTACGCACTGATCAGCAGTACCTACCATCAATTTCCGGCTTTCAGTGCCATTTCACTTGAGGTATTTAAAACTCATTTTAAAAGACTCCCCGATTTGTTGGATAAAGACTGCACCTTATTTGTTAAAAATCCGGAAGGCAAATATGTTGGATTTTTATTGGTATTCAAAGATATTACCATGGCCGTAAAAGCCATGAATGGCAAAAGCGGATATTTATCCAAACTGAAATTTCTCGCCCATCGCAATAACAGCTGCATGGCGAATATTGCGCAGGGTGCGGCATTACCCCATTACATCAGAGAGGCGGCAGTAGTGGGCAGAAGACAACTCAATAAACCTCTGACATTAGCCGGAGCCACCATGTGCCAGGCCATCAAAAACATTATGGATTCAGGCCGTTATGAATACGCTGTGATTTCATTGATGCGGGATGGGGCACATATCAAAAACCACGCAAACGATGAAAGTTCGGAAACGAGAACCTATCAACTATACCAGTTAGAAGTCCATGATTAAACGCCTGCAAATCTATATCAGGGAAATGTTCCCTTTAAAAATATATGTGCCTTTTGCCTTTCTGAACCACTATGTGTTGTTTTTTGCGGTACAACTGTGTATTGGGGCCCATACACTTCAACTGAGCACCTATTCCCTGATTGGGGTTTGCACCATACTCGGTTTTATGCTGATTATGCGTGTATTCGACGAGTTAAAAGATGAAGAGGTAGACAAGCAGCTGTTTGCCCACAGACCTTATCCGCGTGGAGATGTTAAAAAAGAAGACCTAGTCATTTTGGGTGTGCTAAGTTTTGTTCTTGTATGTTTATTGAACCTGTTGAGGGACTATACCTTGCCGTTTTTCCTGCTCTGTGTATTTTACGGATTCCTGACTTACAAATGGTTTTTTATGCAGAAGATCATCAGCAAAAATCTTTTATTGGCACTCGTTACACATCAGCCCCTGACATTGCTGGTTAATATCTATGTTGCCACAACAGCTATGGTACAAACCCATCATATTGTCTGGAACTGGATGGTGATGCTTTCTGCATTTATATTTTTTCTTCCTGTACTGGCCTGGGAAATCAGTAGAAAAATAAAAGCAGAGGGAAATGAAAATGCTTATGTCACGTATTCAAAACTATTCGGCAGCAAGCTTGCTGCGGGTTTTAATTATGTCATTTTATTGGGGTTTAGTTTATCATTGATGTTTCTCGCCCATCGTTTTGATTTTGCTTTATGGCATCAGGTATTACAATGCTTGATATTATTCATTACCTCTTACATCTATTTCAGATTTATCCGCCAACCTATAGAAAAACATCTCGTGTTAAAAAAAGCAACAGAAATTTTACCTTCTTTGGCTTCCATCGTCTTTCTTGTTGGCATTATTCTGAGTAAAGGCATACAATTCTCATGGTTCTGAGCTATCAAAACATATCTGATCGACGGGAATTGCTGCAGTCATGTGGAGGCAAGGCTAAGAATCTATTTATTTTAAAAGAACAAGGTTTTAATGTCCCGGATTTTCTGGTGATACCCTATCACAGCATACAGGAATTA
>Ga0123337_10003107_pt1 | contig 18105 bp, 18 predicted proteins | sample frozenSSSSmetaG_FD_89792 | JGI IMG/M metagenome (GOLD analysis project Ga0123337, IMG submission 89792) | Glacier valley bacterial and archeal communities from Borup Fiord, Nunavut, Canada, to study Microbial Dark Matter (Phase II) -... | ecosystem: Environmental > Aquatic > Freshwater > Ice >... | reverse complement strand
TTTCTAAGTGGTGGTTTAAGTCCTGATAATATCGGTGACTTATTTAATTTAGCAACAAAAAAAATATATGCCCTGGATCTGAATAGCAGGTTTGAAACAGAGCCTGGTTTAAAGAATATAGAAAGTTTAAGATCAGTCTTTCAGTTAATCAGGGCAAATAAAATATCCTGAAAAGGAATAATTACAGTATATGAACAGAGAATTTATAAAGAGTTCGGTAAAATGGGGTGTAAATAACGAAGGTTACTTTGGTGACTTTGGCGGAGCGTATATACCCGAGATGCTTTACCCGAATGTAGAAGAGCTTCGCAGGCGATATCTTGACATCATTTATGAGCCAGGTTTTCAGGATGAATTTCAGATGCTTCTGAGAGATTATGTTGGCAGACCTTCACCATTGTTTCATGCCGAGCGTTTATCTGCAAGATATGGAACAACAATATATCTGAAAAGGGAGGATTTGAATCACACCGGAGCGCACAAGATCAATAATACGATTGGGCAGATTCTTCTGGCTGAACGGCTCGGTAAAAAGCGGATTATTGCTGAAACGGGAGCCGGGCAGCATGGTGTTGCCACTGCGACCGTTTGTGCATTAAAGGGGCTCGAATGTGTGGTTTACATGGGAGAGATCGATATCGCCCGGCAGGCACCAAATGTAGCCAGAATGAAGATGATGGGAGCTAAGGTTGTTCCTGCGACTTCAGGTAGCAAAACTCTGAAGGATGCAACCAATGAAGCCATGCGCGACTGGATCAATAACCCGGTTGATACCCACTATATCATCGGCTCAGTGGTTGGTCCGCACCCTTATCCCGACATGGTTTCCCGTTTTCAATCCATTATCTCTGAGGAAACTAAAATTCAGCTGAAAGAGCGTACAGGATCTGAAAATCCGGATATTGTGATGGCATGTGTAGGTGGTGGCAGCAATGCAATGGGTATGTTCTACCATTTTCTGGATGATGAAGATGTCAGACTCATTGCGGTTGAAGCTGCTGGCCTGGGAGTCAATAGCGGGGAGTCTGCTGCAACAACTGCACTGGGCAAAGAAGGTGTATTGCATGGTAGCCGATCTCTTTTAATGCAGACAGATGATGGGCAGGTTGTTGAGCCTTATTCCATTTCCGCCGGACTTGATTATCCGGGTATAGGTCCGCAACATGCCCATTTATTTAAGAAAAACCGATGCGAGTATGTCAGCGTAACCGATGAGGAGGCAATGATGGCCGGTAAATTATGTGCTGAACTCGAAGGAATCATTCCTGCAATTGAAAGTGCTCATGCATTCGCACATCTGGAAAAGATGGTTTTTACCGGTAAAGAATCTGTTGTAATCTGTCTGTCAGGCCGCGGAGACAAGGACCTTGACACCTATATGAAATACTTTAACTTATAGTTTAAAATCTCCTATAACTTGCCGGATGAAAAAGTCGGTATTTTTACACAAGAATACTCATGAACAGACTTAATAAATTATTTCAGGATAAAAATAAAGCACTTTTATCAATATACTTTACCGCGGGATATCCAAATCTGGACAGTACCCTGGATATTGCCGAAGCAATTGAAAAAGCCGGTGCAGATTTTATGGAGATTGGATTTCCTTATTCAGATCCATTGGCTGATGGTCCTGTAATTCAACACAGTTCACATGAGGCTCTTCAAAATGGTATGAATCTTAAAGTTCTTTTTCAACAGCTTAAAGATTTGCGTAAACGTGTATCTATTCCGGTTTTATTAATGGGCTATGTTAACCCGGTTTTACAATATGGCGTCGCTAATTTTTGCAATTCCTGTGCAGAGGTAGGAGTTGACGGAGTGATAGTACCTGATTTGCCGATGTATGAATATGAGAACCTGTACAAGGATAATTTTATTCAAAACAATCTGAGCAATATATTCCTGGTTACACCTCAGACTTCAGACGAACGAATCCGGAAAATTGATGAACTCAGTAATGGGTTTATTTACCTGCTTTCTTCATCATCTACTACAGGTAAAAATCTGACTGTTTCAAACGAGGCTGATGCTTACTTTGCGCGGATCAGGGATATGCAGCTTAAAAATCCTACAATGATAGGCTTTGGTATTTCTGATGTGAAGAGTTTTAACAAAGCTGCTGAATATACCCGTGGCGCTATTGTCGGAAGCGCTTTTGTAAAATTTCTGGATACTGAAAATGCAATGGAAAGAATTCCTGAATTTATCAGGTCAATCCGTCCATAATTACCAGGTAATCAGAACTTTCTTTTGATCTTCTTTTTCAATAAACTAAGGAAAATATATCCTGTGATTCCGGATAGGACTGAAGCTACCAGAATTGAAAACTTTGCTTCAATCTGGAATTCAGGTTTATCAAGTGATAACATTGTCACAAAAATTGACATTGTAAATCCTATCCCAGCAAGAAATCCCAATCCTATAATATGCTTCCAGTATGCTCCTGAAGGTAAGCTTCCGAGCCCTAATTTAACAGACAACCAGGAAAATAAGAATACCCCAATAGGTTTACCTGCAAAAAGACCCAGCAGGATTCCTAGACCGAGCGGACTGTAAAGGCCATCGATCATTTTATCTTCAAACCGGATATTCGTATTTGCCAGTGCGAAAATGGGCATAATGAGAAAGTTTACCGGTTTGACTATGATATGTTCAAGTTTTTCGAGAGGAGAGGTATCGTTAACAGGATTAGATGGAATTGTTAAGGCAAGCAATACACCGGCAATGGTTGCATGTATTCCCGAATGATGTACAAAATACCATAAAAATATGCCTGGAATGATGTAAAAAATCAATTTTTTTACTCCTGTTTGATTCATAATGATCAATAAAGCAAGAATTCCACCCGAATATAGAAGTTGCATCCAATGTAGTTCATTGGTGTAAAATATGGCAATTACCAGGATTGCACCAAGGTCATCGGCAATTGCTAGGGCAGCCAGAAATACTTTAAGACTTGCAGGAACGCGTTTCCCAAGTAAAGAAATTATGCCAAGAGCAAAAGCGATATCGGTGGCCATAGGTATACCCCAGCCATTTGCAGTTAAGCTCCCGGCATTAAAAAAGGCATAGATAGCTGCCGGGAAAAGCATTCCGCCGATAGCAGCCATAATCGGCATCGTAGCTTTTTTTGGACTTGATAGTTCACCTTCAATGATTTCACGCTTGATTTCCAGACCAACGAGCAGAAAAAATATGGCCATCAGTCCGTCATTGATCCAAAGTGAAATTGAATATTCCAAATGAATGTTTGAAGTACTAAACCCTAGATTAGTCTCAAGTAAATTCTCGAATGAATTAGCTAAACTGGAATTTGCAACAGAAAGGGAGATAATAACGCAGAAAAGTAGAATGATGCCGCCAATTTGTTCGGACAGGAAGAAATTTTTAAATGGTTTTAAGTTTATTTGCTTGGCCATAGCTTTCCAAAGTAATAAATAATTGGTAAAGTAGACCAAGGATTTTAAATAGAGATTCAGTCAGTTCTAAGGAAACTAAATATTTGAAGCTATAAATACAAATTTAAATCCCCTTTTCCCTGTCTGATAATTTCAAATTCACCTTCGCTGCAATCTACAATAGTAGAGGGTTCATTATCACCATATCCTCCATCAATCACCAGATCAACAATCTCTTCATACTTTTCATGGATCAGTTCCGGGTCTGTTGAATATTCCATGATCTCATCATCATCATGTATGGAAGTAGAGATTATAGGATTTCCCAGCATTTTTACAATGGCCCTTGCTATAGCATTGTCAGGGATTCTGATACCAACCGTCTTTTTGTTTGAACTCAATAATTTCGGAACATTTTTGTTGGCATTAAAGATAAAAGTGAAGGGTCCGGGAAGTGCTTTTTTGATAACTCTGTAGGTTTCATTATCAATTTGCCTGGTAAAATCTGAAATATGGCTTAGATCATAACAGATGAATGAGAAATTTGCTTTCTCTGGTTTAATGCCCCTGATTTTACAAATTTTTTCAATAGCTTTTGAGTTACTGATGTCACAACCCATTCCGTAGACGGTATCGGTCGGATAAATAATTATTCCACCCTTTTTTAGGACGTCCACCACCTGCTGGATCACTTTTTCATTGGGATTTTCCGGATAGATCTTTATCAGCATATCCAAAAATACAGATTTTTACCCACTAAATCCCCTGATTAATAGGCTCCAGGTTAAATTTGACTGATTGAATTCGCTAAAACTCTGCATTCTTTGGTGTTCTTGGAAATGGAATTACATCCCTGATATTGGTCATTCCTGTAACAAACAGCACTAAACGTTCGAAACCTAATCCGAAGCCTGCGTGAGGGGCTGAACCAAATCGACGGGTATCAAGATACCAGGACATTTCTTCTGTTGGTATATGCATATCATCCATTCTCTTTTCCAGTTTCTCCAGACGTTCTTCCCGTTGTGAACCTCCTACAATTTCTCCGATGCCAGGGAATAAGATATCCATTGCTCTTACAGTTATCCTGCCTTCAGAATCAGGTTCATTCAGTCTCATGTAAAATGACTTGATATCTGCCGGATAATCGGTCAAGATCACTGGTTTTTTGAAGTGCTTTTCTACGAGGAAACGTTCATGTTCCGACTGCAGATCAGCACCCCAACTATCGATCAGATATTTGAATTGCTTTTTTTGATTAGGTTTTGAATTCCTGAGAATTTGTATTGCTTCGGTATATGTAATACGTTCAAAATTATTATCAAGGCAGAATTTCAGTTTGGAAAGGAGGTCGAATTCTGAGCGATCTGCCTGTGGCTTTAGCTTTTCCTCTTCCAGCAATCTGCCGTTAAGGAACTCCAATTCATCAGCACAATTTTCTAATGCATAGGAAATGACATATTTAAGTAATTCCTCAGCCAGATCCATGTTATCATTCAGATCATAGAAGGCCATTTCAGGCTCTATCATCCAGAATTCTGCCAGATGTCGGGTCGTATTTGAATTTTCAGCTCTGAAAGTAGGACCAAAAGTATAGATATCTCCAAATGCCATAGCTGCGAGTTCCCCTTCCAGCTGTCCGGAAACAGTAAGGTTTGTAGCTTTTCCGAAGAAGTCTTCCTTGTAATTTATGGTACCGTCTTCGTTCCGCGGAACATGATCAGGATCGATCGTGGAAACCCTGAACATTTCACCGGCACCTTCTGCATCTGAAGCGGTAATGATTGGTGTATGCAGGTATAAAAAGCCTTTGTCATTAAAAAATTTATGAACGGCAAATGCCAGCGCATGCCTGACTTTAAACACCGCATTGAACGTATTGGTACGGAAACGCAAATGGGCAATTTCTCTTAAAAATTCAAGACTGTGTTTCTTAGGTTGCAGAGGAAACTTCTCAGCATCGCTGTCACCTAATATTTCGAGGGTATTTACCTTGATTTCAATACGCTGTCCTTTCCCTAAAGATTCCACAATTTCACCGGTTAAAGAAATTGCAGCACCGGTAGTTAGCCTTTTTAGCAGACTGTCATCGAAAGAATTAAAATCTACTACAGCTTGTATGTTTTTTATTGTTGATCCATCATTGATAGCAATGAACTGATTGTTTCTGAATGTTTTAACCCAGCCCATAACAGTTGCCTCTTGTCCGAAATCATTACTGTTTAGTAAATCTTTAATCTTTATTCGCTTAGCCATGTTTTTTTAATGAATTGCAAAAATACAAATCGTTCTGTGAACCACAAGGCTAAGAAGGAAGCCAATAAGGAATGAGGCTATTTACAGTATTCCAGATCTTTGGTAACTTCAGCCTGATCATAATGCCCTTGCTTGTTCCCAAACGAATTGCTGATGTAAACAATTACCTGTGCTATATCAATTTCGGCCAGTGTATTGTTGCCGGGCATCTGACCCTGATAGACAATATTATTTATCTTAATCTGTCCACTTTGGCCATTTCTAATGATACATGCAAGTTTTTTTTTGTTAGTGAGCAGAAAAGTGCTGTCTGTGAGTGGTGGATAAAGTGTTCCTAATCCCTTGCCATCTACACCATGGCAGTTCTGGCAATTCTTTTCATAAATACCCTTGCCGTTTACATAATATCGTTTGTAATTAATACTGTCCTCGTTCTGACATGACTGTATTAGAATTGCAACAGTGAAGAGTAGAAGCGAGCTGAATATTAACCTATTTCTCATTAGCCGCCTCTTCCCTGAGTAGTTTGTCCATATCTTCGATCAATTGCTTTACCTGGTCTGATTTTGTGCCGTCGTATGCACCGCGCAACTGCTTTTTAGTATCAACCAAAATAAACCAGCCCTGATGTACCAGGCCCTGTGGGTCAGAACTATCTTCAAATGCAGAAACTAAATAATTTTTAGCTGCGATATTAAATATTGAATCGCGACTACCGTGAACAAATTCCCATTGGTTTCCCTCTACACCAAGTTTTGTTGCATAGGTTTTTAAGCGGGAAGGTAAATCGTATTTGATATCAATGGAATGGGAAAGGAATTTAACTTTCGGATTGTCTTTGAATTTCTTGTAGACATCAAGCATATTCCGGTGCATAATCGGACATATGGTGTTACAGGATGTGAAAAAGAAATCTGCAACATAAATCTTCCCGTCAAAATCTTTATCAGTCACCAACAGGCTATCCTGATTAAGGTAACTGAAGGGTGAAATCGTTTGGTAAATCGTATCGACTACGGTTTTGCCATCAACGGTTCTTTCTACCGGATGCCGGTTTCCTAAAATGGGAAGTTTAGTATCCGACTCATTTGAACAGGATTGAATAACCAGCGCAATAAGGGCAATAAACAAGAGCTTTTTCATGCTGCAAATATACTTTGTTTAAAAGTAGAAAGCCCTGAAAACTAAAATTCTTCCTGGGGTAATAAATAAAGTTCCAGAATATAATATGCTTATTTTTTTTGAAATTCAATGGATATTATACGGCCAGGTCTTGCATAATTTGTTCTATTTTTTCATCCAGCTGCTTGTCTTTTAAACCAAATTTATTTATGTCAGGAAGTGCGGTTTTTACACTGCAGTAAAATTTAATTTTGGGTTCTGTGCCGGATGGTCTTGCTGAAACAATGCATCCATCGGCTGTGATAAACTGAAGTACATCTGATTTAGGCAAATTCAGTTTTTTGGTGCTACCATTGATCAGATCGGTTTCTTTACCAAGCTCGTAGTCTTTAAGGCATATTACTTTTGATCCTCCAAGGCTCACAGGTGTATTGAAACGGAATCGTTCCATCATTGATTTGATTTCTTCAGCACCTGTTTTGCCCTTTTTGGTAATTGAAACAAGCTTTTCCTTGTAAAAGCCATAGGTTTGGTACATTTTCAGCATGGCCTGGTAAAGGCTGCTATCCTGATCTTTATAATAAGCGGCCATTTCTGCAATAAAAGCACAGGAAATAACTGCGTCTTTATCCCTGACAAGCTCACCAACCAGATAGCCATAACTTTCCTCACCTCCGGCAATGAAGGTTTTCTTTCCCTGCATTTCTGTTATTAAAGCTCCTATCCATTTAAAACCAGTCAATGTTTCATAGAAACTTACTTTTTTTGATGCTGCGATATCTCCAATTAATTTTGTAGTTACTATAGTGGATACTATGTATTCATTCCCGGTAAGTTTCCCTTTTTGCTCCCAGGCATTTAATAAATAATTAATCAGCAAACTGCCGGTTTGATTGCCATTCAGCAAAATGAATTCACCTTCATTATTCTTTACCGCAATACCCACCCGGTCGGCATCCGGGTCAGTTGCAAGTACCAGATCAGCATCTATTTCTGAAGCTTTGGCAATTGCCAGTGATAATGCCTCCTTCTCTTCAGGATTTGGATAAATCACAGTAGGAAAATTTCCATCCGGTTCTGCCTGCTCTTCAACAATAGTCACATTGGTAAAACCGAAACGTTTTAATGCAGCCGGGACCAGTGTAATGCCAGTACCATGAATTGGTGAGAAGACAATTTTGAGGTCATGTTGCCTTTGGATAGCTTCCGGAGAAACAGAAAGTTCTGTAATCTTTTTTAAATATAATTCGTCGATCTCCTCAGAGATAAACTCAATATTCTTGTCTATCCGATCGAACTTAACTTCATTAATATCACGTATGGCAGAAACTTCATCCATAACCATTTGATCATCAGGTGATTTAAATTGTCCTCCATCTGAGCCATATGCTTTGTACCCATTATATTCTTTCGGGTTATGTGAGGCAGTGACCATTACTCCGCTGCTGCATCCGAGGTGACGGATAGCAAATGAAAGTTCAGGTGTTGGTCTTAATTCCCTGAAGAAATAAACATGAATTCCGTTTGCTGAGAATACTTCTGCTGTAATTTTTGCAAAATAATCGGATTTGTTCCTGCTGTCGTGGGCAATAGCAACACTGATCTTCTCACCGGGATACTTTTTGAGCAGATAATTGCATAAACCCTGGGTAGCAGTCCCAATGGTATATTTATTTATCCGGTTAGAACCTGGCCCCATAGTGCCGCGCAGGCCCCCGGTTCCAAATTCCAGATCCCTGTAGAACGAATCAGTCAGCTCAGTATACGATCCTGATTCAAGTAAAGCGCTAATTTCTTTCTTTGTTGCTTCATCATAGCTTCCCTGAAGCCAGTTGTTGATCTTATTTAAAACAGAGATTTCTAGCTCTTTCATGGATTTTTTATTTTATTTAAAGCATTTGGATCTTCTGTAATTCATAAGAATTGAGCAGGCCAAATTATATTTTTTTCAGTATGAAACTTGCAAGAGCTTACAACTCTACAAAAATACATTTATAAGCTCATGCATTTCCGCTATGCGTATAAAAACAATTTATTCAGTATGAAAAATAAGATGCTTTTTCCTAATTTTAGCAACTCATTGCACAAGTATAAAAATCATTTGCTGCAATCTAAAATTCAAGCTTAAATGAAGGTACTAAAGTTCGGAGGAACATCGGTTGGCAGTCCAGATCGGATCAAAAAATTATTAGACATTATTAACCCGGAAGAAAGACAGATTGTTGTACTTTCTGCAGTATCGGGAACTACAAACAGCTTGCTGGAGATATCACAGGCATATCTGGCGGCTGATAAAACCAAAGCGGCTGATCTTACAGCTACACTAAAGGCTAAATATGATTTATTCATAAAAGAGCTTTTTGTTTCGGATGAGGGATTAGAAAATGGAAAAAATCTGATAGATTATCATTTTAATCTGATTTCATCATTTGCCAATGCGCATTTTACCACTATCGAAGAAAAGATCATTCTGGCGCAGGGTGAACTTATCTCTACAACACTTTATCATTTTTATCTGACAGAAATAGGAGTGAAATCAAAATTACTCCCTGCTTTGGTCTTTATGAAAATTGATGAGGACAATGAGCCGGTAATTGATTTTATCAGTGAACATATTCTACCATTACTTGATCCCGGGACTAACCTTTTCATAACTCAGGGGTATATCTGCCGTAATTCATTTGGTGAGATAGATAATTTAAGAAGAGGAGGGAGTGATTATACTGCATCATTGATCGGTGCTGCCATTCGTGCTGAGGAGGTACAGATCTGGACAGATATCGATGGAATGCATAATAACGATCCGCGTATAGTTAAGGGCACCAAACCTATTGCAAGATTATCATTCGATGAGGCTGCTGAGCTTGCCTATTTCGGTGCGAAGATCTTACATCCTCAAAGTGTTTTCCCGGCACAGAAATTTAAAGTCCCGGTCCGATTATTGAATACAATGGAACCTAAAGCAGCTGGAACTTTAATTACCAATGACAGTGAGCGTGGTAAAATTAAATCCATAGCTGCAAAAGATGGGATCACCGCTATAAAAATTCAATCCAGCAGAATGCTTCTTGCCTATGGATTTTTGAGAAGGGTTTTTGAAATATTCGAGCGTTATAAAACACCAATTGATATGATCACTACTTCAGAAGTGGCTGTATCAGTAACAATTGATGATATTGGTAACCTTGCAGAAATAATTAAAGAGCTGAATAATTTCGGTACAGTGGAAGTGGATTACAATCAAACAATTGTTTGCGTGGTTGGTGATTTTGGTGCAGATAAACATGGCTTTGCTGCCCGTGTATTTGAGGCCCTGAAACATATTCCAATCCGTATGATCTCTTATGGCGGCAGCCATTTCAATATTTCCCTTCTGATAAATGATGGAGATAAGGTTGAAGCACTTAGGTCATTACACAATCGTTTATTTGAATAGAATTAGTTCTGCCCCGGGCGGATTAGAGAATAGATATGTTTAACAGGGATACAGTTACCCGTTTCCAGAATATAGAAACGCCATTTTATTATTATGATCTGAATGTGTTGGATCAGACTTTGATGGCCTGCAAAGCGGCTTCTGAGAAGTTTGAATTTCATGTTCACTATGCACTTAAGGCCAATTTTAATGAGCAGGTTTTGAAAGCGATTCAAAAATCGGGTTTCGGGGCTGATTGTGTTAGTGGCAATGAGGTTAAAAAAGCAATTGAAATTGGTTTTGATCCGGGAAAAGTTGTTTTTGCAGGTGTTGGAAAGTCAGACAGGGAAATTAATGAGGCCTTAAGTATTAATATTTATTGTTTCAATGTTGAATCTGTACAGGAACTCGGTGTAATCAACGAACTTGCACTAAAGCAAGGCAAGCAGGCCAGAGTTGCGATTAGAATCAATCCGAATGTGGATGCCCATACTCATCAATATATCACTACCGGACTGGAGGAGAATAAGTTTGGTGTGAATCAGTGGGAGCTACCTGCATGTGTTCAGGAACTTAAAAGATGTTCGAATCTTGAACTGATTGGAATCCATTTTCATGTGGGATCTCAGATCACGAATCTGGATGTTTTTAAAAGCCTGTGTTTGAAAGTTAATGAATTGAATACCTGGTTTCTTGAACGCGGTTTCGATCTTAAGGTTTTGAATGTAGGTGGAGGACTCGGAGTAGATTATCATCATCCAGATGAGAAATCAATCAATGATTTTATGAGTTTTTTTGAAATCTATGATAAATTTCTTGAGCGCAGACCTGGTCAGGAAGTTCATTTTGAACTGGGAAGAGCTCTAGTAGCACAATGCGGAAGTCTGATCAGCAAAATACTTTATGTAAAAAACGGATTAAAGAAGAATTTTCTGGTTCTGGATGCCGGAATGACTGAATTAATGAGGCCAGCCTTGTATCAGGCCTATCATAAGATTGAAAATATCAGTGCCGATTCTGCAAATTCCATAGTTTCATATGATGTGGTTGGACCTATTTGTGAAAGTACTGATTGTTTCGGTAAGGAAGTTGAGTTACCTGAATCAAAACGCGGTGATCTCATTGCAATCAGAACAGCCGGTGCATACGGTGAAGTCATGGCTTCAGGATATAACCTTAGAGAGCGTGTAAAATCTGTTTACTCCTGAACGGGCTGACATTTTATTAGTATTTGAAAGAAAGCCCATATCTTTATTGAAATGGGCTTTTTTTATTGTCTGATTTTGGTGTTGTAATTCTTAATAACGTGAGGTAGAGATAAAATTTTGACGAGGCACTATTAAAATTAAGATTTTCTCTGTTCTTAAAAAGCAGGGTTTGTGCATCTTCGGTCCCGGTTTCCTCTGTGCTGCCCTTATTTTTGCAACAGAATTAATAAATATTATGAAATTAAGTATTGCAAAAAGATAAGGCTGCCACCCGAGTTTATTTCAAATCGCAAATAGTCTTTTTGCCAGGCTGCCTGTCCCAATGAAAAACAGCACCGGATAAAATAAACCTTGCCGGAGGAGGTCGCTTCCGGCTATTCGTAATTTAATGTTGAACGCGATTTCTTGCCGGATAAGCCCGGAGGAAAGGGCTGAACTAGTCTATAACACACAGGAATTGCTTTCTAAAATCAAATAATTTTGGCTCCAGAGGCTTATCTGAATAATAATAACCCTATCTTCTAACTTTCTTTTTATCGAACTAAGGTTAATAATTAAGTTCTATACTTATTGATGAAAATAATGAAATCCTTCATCCTGAATAATATTATATCATTTAAATTTAAGTTTCTGTTCATTCTTTTTGAACTTGCCGGTACCGGATTTTTGATGGCGCAGCCAAATAAAAATTCAGGAAATATGCTGGTTCATCAAATTAATTCATCTGAGGATAATCCAAGGAATAGTGAGGGAGATTTTATTGAATTGAAAGACGGTAGGATACTTTTTGTATACAGTCGTTTTATCGGAGGTTCGGGCAGCGATCATGCACCAGCACAATTGGTTGGACGTTATTCTGCTGATGAGGGAATCAGCTGGAATAAAGAAGATCAGGTCATAGTTGACAAAGAAGGGGAGATGAATGTGATGTCCGTTTCATTACTTCGTCTTAAAAATGGCAAAATTGCGCTTATATACGCCCGAAAAAATTCTTTGAGTGATTGTATTCCGCAACTCAGACTTTCAGATGATGAGGGCAAAACCTGGACTGAACCTTTGCCAATTACATCGGACAGGAAGGGATATTTTGTTGTTAACAATGATCGGACTGTGCAGTTAAGATCAGGTCGGATTCTGGTACCTGTTTCACTGCATAAAACTCCTGAAACACCATGGAGGAATAAAGGGGCGATTCAGTGTTTTTATTCTGACGATAATGGGAATACCTGGCTTGCAGGAGATACTGTTTTGACTCCCGAAAGTATTATTACTCAGGAGCCAGGTCTTATTGAGTTGAAAAAAGGAAAATTAATGGTTTATATGAGAGCAAGTGGTGGTAGTCAATTCCAAAGCTTTTCAGAGGATGAGGGCTTGACATGGACCATGGCAGAATCTGCAGCAATACCTTCACCGATATCACCTGCTTCAATAAAAAGAATACCCAAAACAGGAGATCTATTGCTGGTCTGGAATAATAATGGAGCATCAGGGCCAGGCTATTTCAAGAGTAAACGTAGTCCATTAACTATTGCTGTTTCTAAAAATGAGGGTAAATCATGGCAAAAAATCAAAAATATAGAGGATGATCCGGATGGAATGTTTTGTTATACGGCAATACATTTCACTAAAACCCATGTGTTACTAGGATATGGAGTGGGTTTGGGCCTTCAAAATTCTTATATCAGAAGACTTAGTTTGGATTGGATATACCGAAAATCGTATTAATGCCTATTGAAATGCATTCAATCCGGTAATATCCATTCCTGTGATCAGTAAGTGAATATCATGGGTGCCTTCATAGGTTACCACTGATTCCAGATTCATCATATGGCGCATCACCGGATATTCACCGCTTATTCCCATCCCTCCGAGAATTTGTCTTGCTTCACGGGCGATATTTATCGCTATTTCGACACTATTTCTTTTAGCCATAGATATTTGGGCAGGCGTTGCACGACCTTCATTTTTAAGTACACCCAGACGCCAAACCAAAAGCTGACCTTTTGTGATTTCTGTGATCATTTCAGCCAGTTTCTTTTGCTGAAGCTGAAATCCGCCTATTGGACGGCCAAACTGCATTCGTTCTTTGGAATAACGCAGAGCGGTGTCGTAACAGTCCATAGCAGCACCTAAAGCACCCCAGGCTATTCCATAGCGCGCCTGGTTTAAACATCCCAGCGGACCTTTGATCCCACTTATATTCGGGAGAATATTTTCTTTGGGAATTTTAACATTATTGAATACCAGTTCTCCGGTAGCCGAAGCTCTCAGACTCCATTTGCCATGAATCTCTGGGGCAGAAAACCCTTCCATACCTTTTTCAACAATCAATCCTCTGATAATGCCTTGTTCATCTTTAGCCCAGACAACTGCTATGTCGGCATAGGGTGAGTTTGAGATCCACATTTTTGATCCGTTCAGGAGGTAATGATCGCCCATATCTTTAATATTGGTGATCATACTTCCGGGATCAGAACCATGATCGGGCTCGGTCAGTCCAAAACATCCCAGAAATTCGCCTGATGCCAGCTTTGGCAGAAATTTTAATTTTTGCTCTTCAGAACCGTAGGCATAAATGGGATACATGACAAGAGATCCCTGAACAGATGCGGTTGACCGGATGCCTGAATCACCCCGCTCAATTTCCTGCATAATCAGCCCATAAGAAATATAATCTAATCCGGCTCCACCATAATTTGCCGGAATAGTCGGTCCAAAGGCACCCAGTGAGGCAAGTCCGGGAATCAGGTGTCGCGGAAATTCAGCTCTTTGTGCAAAATCTTCAATGACGGGACTCAATTCTTTTTTTACCCAGGCCCTTACGGCATCACGTATGAGTTTATGTTCCTCAGTCAAAAGATCATCAACCAGAAAATAATCTGGTGCTTCATAAAGATCATTCTTAGATGACCTGTGAATATCTTTCGGTTCCGGATCCTGGTTTTGCATATAATTGGTTTTTTCAAAACTACATAAATCGATTCTGATTTGCAGTAAGTCAGATATCTAAGGAGAAGGTTTTTTTACCGACAGTTTTCCTGCACTTACCGAATTGTTGCTATATCCTGCCAGAAAGGTATATGCCGGTTTTGATCAGCGGGATACATTTGGTCAACAATCAAACAAAAAACAAAAACATGAAAACAATATTCGCACTTAGCACAGTAATTTTAATGGCTTTTTCTCTGAATAACAATGCAGCAGTTAAAAGTTCGGAATTTTCATATGAGGTACCTAAATCTATGGTTTCTGTCGCTCCTTTTGTATGGGGAAGCCCTGACGATATGGCTCCATTAAACCTTAGATTTGTAAAAGCAAAATATTCAAAGGTACCTGTATCACCTTTCATTTGGGGCAAGCCTGAAGATGTAATTGATGCTGTAAAGACAATTAGAGGATTGAAGAATTTAAATGTGCCTGTAGCACCTTTTGCATGGGGAAATCCGGATGAATCCGCTCCTGAATCATTGAAATATATTAAAGCTGAAAATGCAAATGTGCCTGTAGCACCTTTCGTTTGGGGAGATCCGGAAGAAGTTGCCCCGGAACTTCCAGGAATAGAACAATAGAATTTATTTTTGTTAGCGGAGAATATTGATTTAATATTCTCCGCTTTTTACTTTAAGCTATATCCGCCTGTTTGCTACCTGAGTATCTGCTTAGTAACCAACCAATAACAGCACCTGAAACTCCACCTAAAAGAGCCATGCAAAGTGCATCTACAAAAGACAAAGAAAAGGGCATTATATTGTACTGGCCAAAGAACACAAAGTTTGATCCGAGTGCAAAAAGAAAGAATAAGGATGCGCCATGAACAGCACCCTGAGTGCCCGATTCAATATTCCCAAGACTCAGGAAATAAGCCAGAAGAATTCCCCAAATAATATTTCCAAGTCCGACAGCCCAAATCTCCATAGGTTCTTTCAATAAACCAGGGAAGGAACTAATATTAGCGCCAAAATAATCCATCAATAATATTCCATAGATCAGAAATCCTGTCAGGAAGACTACAATTCCTCCTGCAATACCGATTAAAAATGTTTTTGAGCTCATAATGAGGGTTGGTTTAAGTTTTTATACAGAAAATTACTTTTAAAGTTTGAATCTGCAAAATTATTTTTCCCTTAAAATACTCTCAATATCCTGTTTTTCAGTGATATGTAATTTTTAACACTGCTGTTTTAGCCCTGAATTAGCATCAAACCATTTCGACAATAGTTTATATCTTTGAAGTATGGTATGGATTTTAGTTAAAGATGAGTTGCCAGAACAGGCAGTAGATGTTTTGCTGTATGATGGCGGACAAATTTATTTCGGTTATTATAGTGAGATTTACAATAAATTTATTGTAGCAGAGGATAAGGTTTCGATCGGGGATTTCACACATTGGATGAGATTGCCCGATTTCCCAAAAACCTGAATTTCCTGATTGTCTTAGTTAAACATGTTTAACATGTTCTCAAGCTAACGGTTTGAGGGTCTTACCGGAGCTTTTAATTCTGGAGGAGTAGAAGAAAGTTCACCATTCTCATCTACATAAGCGAGCATATCTTCGAGCTTTCCGCCATTTGAATTCTGTTTGCGTTCCTGTTTACGGTGTTCTTTATCTTCTTTTTTCTTTGCTCTGTTCTTTTCGAGCTGCTTCTTCATGAAGGTTGCCTGGGATTTTGCCATGTCTGTAAATTATTTAATAATTACTATCCGGTTCAAATGTATGCAGCCAGAGAGGCATTGAAAATTCAACAAAGGAATGGATCAGGATTATTCTGTTTTTAGTACAAGAAAGAAACCAAGATCAGTCGAATTGACCAGCAGTCATAAAAAAGAATAGCTTATGCTTTTTTACAAATCTACATAAAAAAGGGTAATATGGCAAGTTTATATCAAAGTGGATTTTGTAAAGGGTATAAATCTAGCCTGGGATAAGTATGACCATATGGTGTTAAAACACTGGATATAATTAACAATCAGGCTATTGGAATCGAAATGTAGAAGGTGCTGCCTTTGCCTTGTGTACTATTAAACCAGATCCTGCCTCCCTGCATTTCGGCAAACTCCTTGCTCAAATTGAGTCCTAAGCCAACACCTTTTTCATTTTTTGTGCCAAAAGAAGATTCAGCTTTCAGGCTGAATATTGATTCTTTGATATGATCGGTCATTCCTATTCCATTGTCGCTTATTTTGATCACATAGTTTGGGTAATCAGAATCTACTTTCAACTGTATATTGCCTCCATTACGGGTAAACTTAACCGCATTACTTAAAATATTACGAATTACAAGTTGAAGCATGTTTTCATCTGCCAATACTCTAAGACCAGGGTCAATTTCAAAGTTTAAAGCTATTTGCTTCGCATGTGCTATTGATTGAAATACCCTGATCACAGGAATTAAGGTGTCGGCAAGATGGACCGGTTTTTTATTGATACTTATTCCTTCCATTTGCGAAGTTGACCACATCAGGATATTAGAGAGCATATTATCCGTGTTTTGGGTCATCTCAATCAGATCACTTTGTATTTCCTTCCAGTTCTCCTTTGTGGGATCTAAGTGTGACAGTATTTCTAAGTAACTTCTAACAGTGGCTAAAGGCGCTCTCATGTCATGTGATACTATGGTAAATAGTTTATTTTTTGTGCTGTTGATTCGTTCAAGATCGGCCGCTTTTGTTTCCAGCAGACTTTGGCTTATATAATAATTCTTTTTTATGTATCGCAGTCCTATCAGAATAGTCATCACACTTATAAGGTAAGTAGATATGAGATCGCCGAACTGGTATTCTCGCCCCATAGCCGATTCTATTACAATACTGGGGTTGAAATATTCAAATAATGGAAGGCCAACACCAACAGTTAAATTAATGCTTATGAAAAACCAGTATTCTTTTGGTTTTGAGAGTGATATGACCAGGAAAAAAACAGCAACAAGTAATAAAAAACTGGGTCCCTGAATCCCGGAATTGAAAAAATAGTTTATGATTATGATGATGTGGATAATGAAAATAGATAGCCAAAGACTGATTTGTGTTTTATGCCTAAACCTTGATAAATAGTATAGTGAAATCTGTATTATTAATGCTAGTCCGGAAAGCAATGCTGAAACCGGAAGATTTAAAATCAGATTAATTGGAATACAAAGAGTAAGAATAAAGAAGGCAACTATGCAAAATGAATGAAATATTCTTGATTCCAGTGAGAATTCCTGATTGAAGCCTGTTAAGTAGTACCAGTATTTATTCATAAAGAATGAAATCGGGGAAATACATTAAAAATGGTTAAAATTTGTATTGTTTGTAATACAAACTTAACCATAACAAGCTTTAAATAAAGAGTAAAAAGCCTTTTTTGTTGGCAGGCTTTTTACTCAGATTATTATTTACCCAGAATTTTTATAAGAGAACCTGCTAATACTCTGTCGCTTAGCTGCATACCATTCAATAAGGAAATTTCTTCCTGTTTGTTTTCAGGCATGTTGTAACTAATTAAAGCCTGTTTAAGTGTTCCGCTTTGTTTAACTGATTTAATCCTTATTCTTTCGGGCTGCTTATTAAGTTTTGAAGGATCTGTTAGGGCTTTAAAATTCTTCATTGATTGAAGAAAATATTGCGAATAATTGTTAAAATCATTCACTGAACTGGCACCAAGTAAGAGATAAATATTTTGATTGTATTGAATGAGATAAGATAAGGTTCTGACTGAGGATGC
>Ga0123337_10003106_pt1 | contig 18106 bp, 16 predicted proteins | sample frozenSSSSmetaG_FD_89792 | JGI IMG/M metagenome (GOLD analysis project Ga0123337, IMG submission 89792) | Glacier valley bacterial and archeal communities from Borup Fiord, Nunavut, Canada, to study Microbial Dark Matter (Phase II) -... | ecosystem: Environmental > Aquatic > Freshwater > Ice >... | reverse complement strand
GGGCCGAAGGCGAGGGGCTGAGCAAGCGCCTCGGCTCGCTGTCGCTGCAGGAGTTGCGGGAGGCCGGCTACGAAGCGATGGCAGTTGGCATCATGGCGGTGCTCACCGGCACCTCGCTGCCGCTCGAGCCCTATCCCGACCTCGCGGCGATCGCCCAGGCGCTCGACCTCGGCAATATCTCGCTCGGGCCGGCCCGCTTCGATCCGGCCGAACTCGACAGCCTCAACGCCCGTATCCTGCACCAGATGCCGTTCGAGGTGGCAAGGCTCCGCCTCAAGCCGCTGGGGCTTGCCTCCGAACCGCTCTGGCTGGCGCTGCGCGGCAACCTCGCCACCTTCGGCGATATCGCCGGCCTCGCCAGCATCGTGAATGGCCCGATGACCCCGGTGGTCGCCGACGAGGACCGCGATTTCCTGGCGACGGCGAAAGAGCTGCTGCCGGCCGAGCCGTTCGACGAGACCACCTGGTCGCTGTGGACCAATGCGCTGAAGGACAAGACCGGCCGCAAGGGCAGGGGCCTGTTTCACCCGCTGCGGCTGGCGCTCACCGGCCGCGAGCAGGGGCCGGAGCTCAAGGCGCTGCTGCCACTACTTGGGCGTAGGGCGTGTCTGGACCGACTACCCTGACGCGCTTGCCGCCGAAGCTGACCACCCGCTCGGGCTCGCTCGTGGCGACCGGCGCCATCGGCACCGCCACCACCACCGGCGCTTCGCCCGGGGCCGCCGGCCGTGGCCGCGGCAGGGGAATATCGACGTAAGTCACGTCCGCCTCGGCCACCGCGGCCGGAGCATCGACGAAATTGGTGATGTTGCGCGGGTCGCGTACCGGCAACGGGAACGTCGAGCCCTCGTAGCTGACCATCGCCCTGGTACTGCCGTCGGCCAGTGTCGCCACCGTCACGTCACCCCCCGCTACCTGCTGCTGGCACTTGCCGGCCGTGTCGAACTCGGTGCGGAACTTGAAAGCGTTGGGCAGCGACGAGTAGGGCTCGCCGAACTGGTTGATCATCTGTTCGGGCTCCTGCCCGGGATTGTCGTAGTAGTAGAGTTCGACATCCAGCGTAGGGCACATGGCGCGGCACTGCTCGGCGTCGTTGGCCACATAGTCGACCAGCGTCGAATAGCTGATCGGCCAGTAGAACCCATCGGACTTCCGCACGCACAGCGTACGCACCGTATGGTAGTCGCCATAGGGGTTGAAGTCGTCGCCGCGCACCCCGCCTTCACCATCGAAGCCATTGTCGGTGAACACGTCGAACAACTGCTCGAAGAGGTTGCCCCGGTCGCGATTGTTGCGGTTGACGGTGACGCTCGAGCCGTCGTCGCAGCCGAAGCGCGACATTTCCTGCAGGATGGCTTCGCGCTGCTCGGCCACCGCATCGCCGGTGCTGACCGTGCTCTGCAGCTGCTTGACCTCTTCGCGGCCATCGAGCACGCGGCGGGCGATCTGCTGGCACTGGGCGTTCAGCTTGCGCTTCGCCTTGGCGTCGTCGTTGCAGCCCTCGCGGACATATGAGCTTTCGGCGCGCTGCACCTCGCGCTGCGCCTGCTTGAGCTGCTGCGAGTTGCCCCGGGAATCGCGGAAATCCGAGTTGCGGTCGAGCGTCTGCAGGCTCGATTGCAGCCGTGCGCAGGCGTTCGATTGCGCGTAGGCGGTCGATACGTCGAGAGCGAGCCCGGCGAACGCCGCAACGAGCAGCACCAGAGCCTGCAGCAGATATCGCTCAACGAAGTGCATCAATCCCGAACCGGATCCCTTTGGCCCCTGGAGCATTTCACCGTTTGCCTGAATCGGCCAAATACTCAAGTCTTTGATTTGTCGTGCTTTCGAACCGGAAAGTCTGCAACTTTTCCTGCAAGCGCTTCAGTATCGCCGGTTTGCGCCCAAACCGCGACAACCCATCAGCGGGAACAAACATTAATGCACGGTTGGCGGTTCCATCACGCGGCACACGAGATAACCGAGCCGTGATGGAATTTGCGCCTCTCCGTGATGTTAATCCCCTGTCATGCCCCGTCAGGCACGGCTAGGCTCACCTCGCATCTTGCCAAGTGGCTGCGGCCGCAGGCGAAAAGCGTCACCTCGCTCCCCACCCGAGAAAGTTCGGAGTTCTCACGATGCCTCTTTCTAAGCTCGTCGTCACGGCCGCCGTGGCCATCGCCCTGGGCGCTGCCGCGTTCACGTCCTACGCCCAGGACGTCGCTATCACCACCGACCCCGCCTTGCAGGGGCTCAGCGCCGAGCAGGCGACGGCCAAGCGCCAGGAGCTGATGAAGCTCAACGGCGCCACGCTGAAGACCGCGGGCTCCCTCACCGGCGCCGACGCCGTGAAGGCCGCGGAGACGCTGATCGCCGACTTCTCCAACCTCACCGTGCTGTTCCCCGAGGGCTCCGATAAGGTGGCGGGCTCGGAGGCGAAGCCTGAAATCTGGCAGAACTTCGACGCGTTCCAGGCGCTGCTCGTCCAGGGCGTCACGTCCGCCACGGCCATGAAGGCCGCTGCCGAGGCCGGCGACGCCGCCGCCTACGGCACCGCGATCAAGGCCATCGGCGGGCTCTGCGGCCAGTGCCACCAGCAGTTCCGCGCCTCGTAAGACGGGATTCTGTGCACGCGATGGTGGAAGGCGGCCCCATTCGGGCCGCCTTTTTCGTATGAGGTGATATGGATTCATTCGCGTGCCGATCGGTGCGCCTGCACCAAGGAGTACCCGATGTCCCGCTTTGCCCTGGCCGCCTTCATGGCGGCCTCCGTCCTCGCTGCAATGCCCGCTGCCCAGGCGCAGGACACGCCGACCGACCTTACCGCCTTCAGTGCGGCCTGTGCCGGGGCGCAGCAGTTCCTGCTCGGCGACGTGCCCGAGGGCACTGACCCGGCAACGGTCCTGACGCCGCTCTGCGGCTGCCTCGACATCGGGTTCAAGGATTTCCCCCAGGCGGATGTCGATATCCTCGCGGTGGACCTGCGCGGCGAAGGCACCGACGAATTGCACACCGCCCATGGCAGCTACGCGGCAGTGGAGGAGAAGGCGCGCGACGTGCTCAACACCTGCTACGCCTCGCCCGAAGTGCAGGCGGTGATGGCGCCCCCCGAGGCCCCGGCTGATCCGGCCGCGCCGGCCGACCCGGCAGCGCCCGCCGAACCGGCTCCGGCGCCCACGCAGTGACAACCAGACAGGGGCGCTTCGGCGCCCTTCGTTTTTGGGGGCCTTGCTTTTTTTCTCGCGCCCGGCCATTTTGCCCGCCATGAAGACCACCGTCGCGATCTGCATTACGGGCTGCATCATTATCCGCTAGGCATTTGCTGGCGGCGCGGTTTTCTTCATCCTCTGACTTCTCGACCCAGAAGAACCCCGCCCGCGAGCGTCGATACGCATGCGAGGACACAGGCTTTGGGCGAAACTCAGACTTTGCGGCTGCACAACACGCTGACCCGGACGAAGGAGGTGTTCACCCCCATCGATCGCAGCAACGTGCGCATGTATGTGTGCGGGCCGACGGTCTACGACTATGCCCATATCGGCAACGCCCGGCCGGTGATCGTCTTCGACCTGCTGTTCCGCCTGCTTCGCCACCTCTATGGCGAGGAACACGTCACCTATGTGCGCAACATCACCGATGTCGACGACAAGATAAACGCCCGCGCCGTGCGTGACTTTCCGGGCATCGAGCTCAATGCGGCGATCCGCAAGGTCACCGAAACCACGGCGGCGCAGTACCAGAAGGACACCAAGGCGCTCGGCGCGCTGGAGCCGACGGTGCAGCCGCGCGCCACCGAGAACATCGCGCAGATGCAGGTGCTGATCGGCGAGTTGCTGCAGCGCAAGCATGCCTACAGCGCGGCCGGCGAGGTGCTGTTCGCGGTGGATTCGATGCCCGATTATGGCCAGCTCTCGGGGCGCAACCTCGACGACAACGTGGCCGGCGCCCGCGTCGCGGTCGAGGCGCACAAGAAGAACCCGGCCGATTTCGTACTTTGGAAGGCCTCGAGCGAAACTGAGCCCGGCTGGCCGTCGCCGTGGGGCCGGGGGCGGCCCGGCTGGCACATCGAGTGCTCGGCGATGAGCGAGCGCTATCTCGGCCAGGTGTTCGACATCCACGCCGGCGGCCTCGACCTGATCTTTCCGCACCACGAGAACGAGATCGCGCAATCGCGCTGCGCCCACGGCACGCACGCCATGGCCAATTACTGGCTGCACAACGGCTTCCTGCAGGTCGAAGGCCAGAAGATGAGCAAGAGCCTCGGCAACTTCATCACCATCCACGAGCTGCTCGAGACCGAGACGTTCGGCGGCCGCAGATGGCCGGGCGAAGTGCTGCGGCTGGCCATGCTGATGACGCAGTACCGCGAGCCGATCGATTTTTCGGTGAAGCGGCTGGAGGAGGCCGAGACCAAGCTCCGCGACTGGCAACGGGCATGCGCCGACGCCACCAAGGGGGCGGTGACGCCGCCGGCCGAGCCGGTGGTGGAGGCGCTGGCGGACGACCTGAACTTCCACCGCGCCTCGGTGGCGCTCGACGCCCTGGCACGCGAGGCGCGAGGCGAGCAGGTCGCCGCCGATACGCTGGGGGCGACGCTCGAGTTCCTCGGCTTCGGGCTGGATACCCTGCTGCAGCCGGCGGGGCTGTCGGCCGATGCCTCGGTGGATATCGAGGAAACCGTCAACCGCCGGCTGGCGGCGCTGAACACCCGCGACTTCTCGGCCGCAGATGCGATCCGCGCGCAATTGCTGACACAGGGTGTCCAGTTGATGGACTACAAGGACGAGAACGGCGAGCGCCAGACGCGGTGGGAGGTGAAGCGGTGAGTGATCGCGACCAGCCTTCCCCTCGCCCGTCTTGGCCTGTGGCCGAGCCACCTTCTCCCGCAAGGGGAGAGGGGCCTGCGGCCGAGAGCTCTCAGTCTGGCCCTTCTCCCCTTGAGGCAGAAGGTGGCGAGCGTAGCGAGACGGATGTTGGGAAATTTCAATCAACACAGGGAGACCACCCATGACCAAGCTTGATCACGTCGCCATTTCCACTGCCGACTATCCCACGTCGCTCGCCTTCTATGAGGCGGCCCTCGCGCCCCTCGGCATCACCGCCATGATGAAATTCGAGGGGGCGGAGGGGAACACCGCGGGGCTCGGGTCGGACATGCCGTTCCTGTGGATCGGCGATGGCGGGAAGCTAACTGGTGGACGGCTGCACCTGGCGTTCAGTGCGCCCAATCGCGCGGCGGTCGATGCGTTCTATGCGGCGGCGATCAAAGCGGGCGGCACCGACAACGGCGCGCCGGGACTGCGGACGCACTACCATCCTACTTACTATGCAGCGTTCGTCCACGATCCGGATGGGCACAATGTCGAGGCGGTGTGCCATGCCCCTGAGTGATCCCGACGGCCCCTTCTCGGGAGGCTGCCAGTGCGGTGCGGTTCGTTTCCGGGCCGAGACGCTCGGACGCGCCTCGATCTGCCATTGCCGGATGTGCCAAAAGGCGACCGGAGGCTTCTTCGGTGCCTACGTAACCGGGCGTGGCGTCACCTGGACGCGGGGCGCGCCGAGCTATTTCCTGAGCTCGAACAAGGTCAGGCGTGGATTCTGCAGTGCCTGCGGCAGCCCGCTCACCTTCGAGCAACTCGAGGGCCTGCCGCCCGGCCAGGTGGAGCTTTCCATCGCGGCGTTTGATGATCCGACCCGCGCCGCCCCGGTTATCCAGGTCAACCTCGAGAGCAAACTGAGCTTCGTCGACCACCTGGCGGAACTGCCGACTGTGTCGGAGCCGCCGGCCTGGGTGGCGTTCAAGGCCGCCGTCGTTTCCAACCAACACCCCGACCACGATACCGAGAACTGGCCGTGACCAAGCTGCGCACCTACTACCCCGAGATCGAACCCTATGCCTCCGGCCATCTCGATGTTGGCGGCGGCCACTCGATCTACTGGGAACGGATCGGCACGCCGGGGGCGAAGCCGGCGGTGTTCCTGCATGGCGGACCGGGCGGTGGGTTGAGCCCGAACCAGCGCCGTGTGTTCGATCCCGCCCGCTATGACGTGCTGCTGTTCGACCAGCGCGGCTGCGGCCGCTCGAAGCCGTTCGCCGAGCTCGAGGGCAACACCACCTGGGACCTCGTCGCCGATATCGAGAAGCTGCGCGAGATGGTGGGCGTGGACCAGTGGCAGGTGTTCGGTGGCTCATGGGGCTCGACGCTGGCGCTCGCCTATGCCGAAACTCACCCCACGCGCGTCACCGAGCTGATCCTGCGCGGTATCTTCACGCTGAGGCGCTGGGAGCTGCTCTGGTACTACCAGCATGGCGCGAGCCTGCTGTTCCCCGACAAGTGGCAGCACTTCATCGCCCCGATCCCGCCCGAGGAACGCGACGACATGATCGGCGCCTATCGCCGTCGCCTGACCAGCGCCGACCCGCTGGTTCAGCAGGCGGCGGCGCTCGCCTGGTCGAAGTGGGAAGGCGAGACGATCACGCTGCTGCCCGATCCGGCGGTGAGCAACGCCTTCTATGGCGATGACTTCGCGCTGGCCTTCGCGCGCATCGAGAACCACTATTTCGTCCATGCCGGCTGGCTCGAAGAGGGGCAACTGATCAGCAACGCCGAGGCTCTCCGCGATATCCCCGGCGTCATCGTGCAGGGCCGCTACGACGTGGCGTGCCCGCCGCAGACGGCGTGGGACCTGCACACGGCATGGCCGGAGGCGGAGTTCATCATGGTCGAGGGAGAGGGCCATTCGCTGAGCCAGCCGGGCATCCTCCATCATCTGATCGAGGCGACCGACCGGTTCGCGGGGAGCGAATTCATATGAGCGAAGCCACCATCACCGATATCAGTTGGCGGTTCCGCGAGTATTCGGGCGGCTGCCAGTGCGGCGCCGTGCGCTTCCACGCGACCGAACTGCGCGACAACCCGCATTTCTGCCATTGCCGAATGTGCCAGAAGGCGAGTGGCAACATGTTCGCCGACCTCGTCGGTATCCGCCACGAGCACCTGACCTGGACGCGCGGCGTGGCGAGCGAGTTCAACAGCTCGGACAAGGCGGCTCGCGGCTTCTGCAAGGATTGCGGCACGCCGCTCTACTATCGCTCGCTCGGTGGCCCGCATGTGTCGATGTCGATCGGCGCGTTCGATACGCCGCACCTCATCCCCATCCTCTACGAGATGGGCCTCGAAGGCCGGCATCCGGACCTGCGTCCGCTGCCAGGCGCCGAGCAGGTCGGCACCACCGAGGAGGGGGACGGCATCGAGGCGGTCGAGCGAATTAGGCGCTCCAACCGCCAGCATCCCGATCACGACACGGCCGAGTGGCCCCTGCATCACTGAGTACCCCAATATGTCTGCCAAGGAACGCCTCTACCTCTTCGACACCACGCTGCGTGACGGCGCGCAGACGGCTGGCATCGAGTTCTCGCTCGAGGACAAGATTTCGGTGGTGCGCCTGCTCGAGGAGATTGGCGTCGATTATATCGAGGGCGGCTATCCCGGCGCCAACGTGGTGGACGACCAGTTCTTCAACGAGGCGCGCACCCGCGACGCCACATTTACCGCCTTCGGCATGACCAAACGGGCCGGGCGCTCGGTGGCGAACGACCCCGGCGTGCAGGCCACCCTCAACGCCGTGTCCGATGCTGCCTGCTTCGTCGGCAAGGCCTCGTCGAGGCAGGTCGAGGTGGCGCTCGGCATTTCGGGCGAGGAGAACCTGACGAACCTGCGCGAGACGATCGAAGCCTCGGTGGCGGCCGGCAAGGAGACGCTGGTCGATTGCGAGCACTTCTTCGATGGCTTCAAGCACGACAAGGTCTACGCGCTGCGCTTCATCGAGACGGCGCTGGTGGCAGGCGCGCGCTGGGTGGTGCTGTGCGACACCAATGGCGGCACCATGCCCACCGAGGTGGACGAGATCGTGCGCCAGGTGCGACGGGTCGCTCCCGGCGACAAGCTCGGCATCCATGCCCATGACGATACCGGCCAGGCCGTGGCCAATACGCTCGCGGCGGTGAATGCCGGGGTCCGCCAGATCCAGGGCACGCTCAACGGCATCGGCGAGCGCTGCGGCAACGCCAACCTGGTGACGCTGATCCCCACGCTGATGCTGAAGCCGGATTTCGCCGACCGCTTCGAACTCGGAATCTCCACCGAACAGCTCGGTGGCCTCACCAAGGTGGCGCGCGCCTTCGACGAGTTGCTGAACCGCGCGCCGTCGCGCCAGGCGCCTTATGTCGGCACCGCGGCGTTCGCCACCAAGGCCGGCATCCACGCGTCCGCGCTGGCCAAGGACTTTTCCACCTACGAGCACGTGCCGCCCGAAAGCGTCGGCAACGAGCGCAACATCATGGTGAGCCAGCAGGCCGGCAAGTCGAACCTGCTCGCGGCGCTGAGCCGCCACGGTATCATCCTCGCCAAGGACGACCCGCGCATCGACCGGCTGCTGCGCGAGGTGAAGGTGCGCGAGGCCGCCGGCTATTCCTACGACGGCGCCGATGCGAGCTTCGTCGTCCTGGCCCACAAGATGCTCGGCACCCTGCCGCAGTTCTTCGATGTCGAGAGCTATCGCGCCAGCGTCGAGCGCCGGCACAACCAGCGCGGCGAGCAGATCACCGTCACCGAGGCGGTGGTGAAGATCGTCATCGGCGGCGAGCGGCTGATGTCGGTGGCCGAGGGCAACGGCCCGATCAACGCCCTCGACCTCGCTTTGCGCAAGGATCTCGGGGTGTTCTCGGATCGCATCGCCGACCTAGAACTGGTCGATTTCAAGGTGCGTATTCTCGACGGCGGCACGGGCGCGGTCACCCGTGTGCTGGTGGAGAGCCGCGACGGCACCGGCGAGCGCTGGTATACGATTGGTGTGAACACCAACATCATCGACGCCTCATTTGAGGCGCTTTACGAGTCGATTACCTATAAATTGATGAAAACCGAGGCAGCCTGAAAGCGTGACGCAGGGTTGGGCAAGCTTCGGTAGCGGAGGCGTGCCTGGGCCGGATTGCTGATCGCGGACCATTGCTGCTCACCCTCGGGGCCGCGGGGGCGACTTCGCTCGTCATGTTGGCGGTGCTCGGCATCCCCGTCCTCGACGCCTGCAAAGGCGATGACCGCGGCCTGGTGACGTGCCTGCGGGGCGTGGTGGACCACAAGTTCGATCTTGGTCTCGAGCCTCGGCTGATCGCAGAGCCCGAGGCGCTGCCCGTGGCGAATCCGATCACTGCCGAAACGCCTGTGCCGGCGGGGACGGTGCCTGAGGTGCAGGTGGCCGATATGTCCCCGGACAGTGCTGCGGCTGAACCGGTCCGCTCGCTCGTGCCCGAGGTGGCTGAGAAGCCCGTGACGCCTGCGCCCGCGCCGCCACAGGTTGTCGCCACGCCGCAGGTGGCGGATGTGCCCAACGTTCCGCCGGTTGCGCCCGCTCCGGTCGGGGTGCCCGGGGTGCCGGTTGCCGAAGCGCCGGTCGTTGCGGCCGAGCCGCCGGAGACTGTCGCGCTCGCCAGCGTCATCGAGCCGGCGTCGCAGCCGGCGCAAGCGCCGTCATTCGTGCCGGCACTGCCGGTTGTCACGGTGGACGGGGTTCCCCCGGACCTGCGGGTCGCGGTGGTCGTTCCCGATGCGGTGCCGCCGCCCGAACCGGCTCCGGGGTTTGCCTTGCCGTCCACGCCGCAGATTCCCCCGGGACCGCCGCCGGACCTGCTGGGTGCCGCTGCCGAGCCTGCGGCGGTGGTTGAACCGGCTCCGGCTCCGGCTCCGGCTTTCGTGCTGCCGGCGCCGACCGGCCTGCCCACCTCGCCGCCCCCCGACCTCACCGTCGCGGCCATCGACCCGGTGATCCCTGCCGACACACCCGAGCCGGCCGTGCCTGTGCTTGGGCCGAGCATCGATGCGGTGGAGATCGACGGCGACGCCAACTTCATCGCCGGCAACGGTCCGGCGGGCGCGATGATGCGGCTCTACGTCGATGGTATCCCGGCCGGGGTGAGCCCGGTGGAAGGCGGCCGCTGGCTGGTCGAGGGTACCGACCTGCTGACCGAAGAGCAGCAGTTGCTGAAAGTCGAGGCGCTCGACCCGCTCACCGGCAAGCTGCTCGGCGAGGCCACGATCATCTTCGAAGGTCCGGTCGAGCCTGCCGCGGCGGAGTTGGTCCCCGCCGGGGAGCCGGTTGCCGACCCGGAGGCGCCCGCCCTCGAGCCCGAACCCTCGGTATCGCAGCCTGAGGCGACCGAACAGCGGGAAGTGCCGATCGAGGAGCCGGCGGCGCTGGTGCAGCCCGAGGCGCGAGTCGAGGAACCTGCGCCCGCCTCCATCCCCGAAATCGCCGCCGTCGTGCCCTCGGGTGAAAGCCCGTCAGTCACCATCTTCAGGCCGGCCCAGGGCCCCGAGATTACCACGCTCGCCACCGGCGGGGTCTCGGCGGACGCAGTCGTCACCCTGGGCACCGCGCCCGCCATCATCGCGCACTTCACCCTGCCCAGGCCAGAGATCGCCGCCGATGTTACGGTGCTCCGCGCCATCCCCATCGGCGATCCGGGAGCTGGCCGCTTCGTCTCCGGCGAGGCGATCATCCGGCGCGGCGATACGCTGTGGGACATCGCGCACCGCTACTACGGCCACGGCGTCCGCTACCGCACCATCGTCCGCGCCAACCGCGACCTGATCGCCCGTCCGGGCAAGATCTACCCCGGGCAGGTCCTGACCCTGCCGCTCGTTTACGACGACTGAGGCCCGGGGCCTTCGGCCAGTTGCCCTCCGCGCCCGCTTTCATTACCCCTGTGCAGGGCAGGGGGCGCTTCCGGGTGAACATCGCAAAGCAGCTGAGGCCGGTGCTGGCTCGCACCAAGCGGCGCTACTACACGTGGCGGCTGTCGCAGATTGCCCGCCAGCAGGTCGTGACCCTGTCGCCGCGTCCCGGAGCCGGCCTCGACGAGGCCACGCGGCAGGAGGCGCTTACCTTCCTCGGCAGCCTGGTGCGCGGCTACCGCGACCTGCGCTGGCACGAGGCCTATTCGCGGGCGAACACCCACCCGTCGGCCTACTATATGCCCGACGATATCTTCTACGCCCTGGCGATGCCGGCCCTCAACCCGAAGGACCGCACTGCCATCCTCGGCGACAAGAACCATTTCGACCGCATTGAAGGATGGCCTCCCCTGCCTGCGACGGTCGGGCGGCTGATGAATGGACGGCTCCTCGATCCGCATTTTGGCCCGGCCACCATTGCCGAGCTGATCCGGCAGCTTCCGCCCGGAAGCCAGCTCGTGGTGAAGCCGAGCCGTGTCACCGGGGCCGGCAAGGGCGTGGCGTTCGTCGAGGCCGGGTCGCTGGCCGAGGCGCTGATCGGCCGGACCGATGCGATCATCCAGCTGCCGGTGGCGCAGCATCGCGACCTGTCGGTTCTCAACGCGAACTCGCTCAACACCCTCCGCATCACCACCTACCGCAAGCTGGACGGCGAGGTGGTTCACCTCGGCTCCCTGCTCCGCATGGGGCGTACCGGCAGTCGGGTCGACAATGCCAGCGCGGGCGGGGTGTTTTGCGGCGTCGATGGCGAGCGGGGCGTGCTCAAGGCAGACGCCTTTGAAAAGAACGCGGTCAAGACCTATCAGGCGCATCCGGACAACGGCCTGTTCTTCGCCGGACGGAAGGTGCCGGGCTTCGCGGTGGTCCGCGATGCGTTCGTCGCCGCCCACCGGCGGACGCCATGGATCGACATCGCCTCGTGGGATGCCGCGATCGACGCCGCCGGCCAGCCGGTGACCATCGAAGTCAACGTCGGCAATACCATCTCGATCCCGCAACTGGCCTGTGGCCCGGTGTTCGAGCCGGTAGCCGATGACCTACGGCGTCGTATCGGCAGCCGCCGCTACTCCGGGCTTGCGGGCTTTCTGTAGCCGGGCGCGCGGGTGCAAGCCGCTCCCCCGGCCGTCAAGCTTTCCCCCACAACTGCCCCGTTGGGCAGGTCGTTTTGCCTTGCGTTCGTCCACCCCTTCTTTTATCGCTCATTGACGATGAAGACGCTTGTGGACGATGACATCGCGAACCTGATGCGCGCGCTGGGTCACCCGGTGCGTCTCAGCATCCTGCGCATCCTCGCCCAGCGCGACAGCGATTGCTGCTGCACCGACGTCACCCAGATGCTGCCGCTTGCTCAGTCCACCGTCAGCCAGCACATCAAGGTGCTGCTCGATGCGGGCCTGGTCGAGCGTCACGCCAAGGGCACGCGCAACTGCTACAAGCTGCGAACCGACCGCCTGGCCCAGTTCGGCTCGGCCTGTTCCGGCCTTTTCAGCGGCCTCGCCGCCGAACCTGCCCCCCTCAAAGAGCTGGTCTGAATGGCTTTACATGGCGAGGCTCCGAAGCGTCCCACGGTGGATGCGGAGGAAGCCAATCTCGGGCGCACCGTCGCCAATCTCTGGCAATACATGTGGCCCAAGGACCGGCCCGACCTGAAGCTACGGGTGATCCTCGCGATCGCCGCGTTGCTGGTTTCCAAGGTCGCGACCACGCTGGTGCCCTTCGCCTACAAGGGCGTCATCGACACGCTCGACGGCACCACGCCCGACAACACGCTGGTGATGGGCATTGCGATCCCGCTGGTGCTGGTCATCGCCTACGGCGTCGGCAACATCATCGATGCGGGCTTCCAGCAGTTGCGCGACGTGCTGTTCGCCTCGGTGGGGCAGAACGCGGTGCGGAAGCTGGCGCTGCAGACCTTCGAGCACCTGCACCGGCTCTCCCTGCGCTTTCACCTGTCGCGCCGCACTGGCGGGCTGAGCCGTGTCATCGAGCGCGGCACCAAGGGCATCGAGACCATCGTGCGCTTCACGATGCTCAACACCGCCCCGACCTTCGTCGAGTTCGCCATCGCGGCGGTAATCTTCATCGTCTTCTTCGGCGTGTCCTACCTGGGCGTGCTGGTGGTGACGGTGTGGCTCTACATGTGGTTCACCATCAAGGCGTCAAACTGGCGGATCTCGATCCGCCGCGACATGAACGAGAGTGACACCGACGCCAACGGCAAGGCCATCGACAGCCTGCTGAACTTCGAGACGGTGAAGTACTTCGCCAACGAGAAGATGGAGGCCACCCGCTTCGACGCCTCGATGGCGAAGTATGAAAAGAGCGCCATCCGCATCTGGACCTCGCTCGGTTTCCTCAATTTCGGCCAGGCGGTGATCTTTTACGCCGGCACCGTCGTCATCCTGGTGATGGCCGGCAATGGCGTGCTGAACAAGCAGCTGACGCTCGGCGACTTCGTGCTGCTCAACACCTTCCTGATGCAGATCTACCGGCCACTCAACTTCATCGGCTTCGTCTACCGCGAAATCCGCCAGGGGCTGACCGACATCGAGGAGATGTTCAAGCTGCTCGACAAGGAGCCGGAGGTGCAGGACAATCCCGGCGCCAAGCCGCTCGCCATCACCGGACCGGTGATCCGCTTCGAGGATGTGCATTTTCACTACGATGCGGACCGTCCGATCCTCAAGGGCGTCAGCTTCGAGGTGCCGGCCGGCAAGACCATCGCGGTGGTCGGCCCGTCGGGCGCGGGCAAATCGACCATCTCGCGGCTGCTCTATCGCTTCTACGATGTGATCGAAGGCCGGGTGACCATCGACGGGCAGGACCTGCGCGATATCACCCAGGCCTCGCTGCGCGCTTCGATCGGCATGGTTCCGCAGGACACCGTGCTGTTCAACGACACCATCGCCTACAACATCCGCTACGGCCGCCCCGACGCGAGCGACGAGGATGTGCGGAAGGCCGCCGATCTCGCGCAGATTGGCAATTTCATCGAGAGCCTGCCCAAGGGCTTCGAAACGCAGGTCGGAGAGCGCGGGCTGAAGCTGTCGGGCGGCGAGAAGCAGCGCGTCGCCATCGCCCGCACCATCCTCAAGGGCCCGCCCATCCTCATCCTCGACGAGGCTACCTCGGCGCTCGATTCCAAGACCGAGGAAGAGATCAAGTCGGCGCTCGACCTGGTTTCGGCCAACCGCACGACGCTGGTGATTGCACACCGCCTCTCCACCATCGTCAACGCCGACGAGATCATCGTGCTGCGCGACGGCCAGATCGCCGAGCGCGGCAACCACATCCAGCTGCTGCAGCAGGCCGGGCTCTACGCCAACATGTGGAACCGCCAGCGCGAGGCATCCGAGGTGGAGGAACTGGTCCGCCGCGTTGCCAACGACCCCTTCGTCAAGCGCGGCCTGCCCGCAGCGGAATAGCAACCGGCCGAGTAGAAACCGACATCAAGCCAGGCTATCAGGTGCCGCGCCGGAACCCCGGTGCGGCCTGGCCCGTTGGGTTCCGAGCCCTCCCGATCGATTGCGTCAATGCCCGTCTCTCGCAACGCCTCCCTCGACGCGCTCCGCGTCCTCAGTCTCATCGGCATCGTAACCCTCCACGTTGCCGGTGGCGGCTTCAACGACAACAAGGCGCTGGCCTTCGTCCTCGACGAGTTGAGCCGCTTCGCGGTTCCGGCGTTCTTCATCCTCTCGGCCTATTTCTGGAAGCCCGACGAGCTCGCGACGCCCCTGCGCCTCACCCTGCGCGTCGCGAGCCGCGTGCTGCCGGCCTTCCTGCTCTGGACGGCGGTTTTCGTGCTGCTGAAGCAACTCCCGCACCTCGACCGCCCGGCGATCGACTACTCACCTGGCGGCCTGCTGCTGTTGCTATGGACCGGCGGCCCGGCCTTCCACCTGTGGTTCCTGCCGGCGCTGGTGGTTTCCACCGCCGTGGTCGGCATCGCCGGCCGCACCATCGGCTGGCGCTGGACCCTGGCGCTGTCGCTGCTGCTGTTCGTGGGCGGCACCATCGTGGGCGCCTACGCCAAGCCGATCTTCGGCCACGGCTTCCCGTTCTGGATGGACCGCAACGGCCTGTTCTTCGGCCCGGTCTTCCTTACCCTCGGCGTGCTCATGCGCCGCCATCGCGATGACCTCGCCACCCTGCCGATCGGGGGCATCGCGGCGGCCGTGCTGGGCTTCGGCCTGCTGCAGGTGGCGGAAGGCTTCGTCCTCGTCGGCCGCTACCCCATGGGCCACGACTACTCGCTCGCCACCCTCGGTTACGCCGCCACATTCGTCCTGCTGTTCACCCGCCTCGAACTACGGGGGCAGCTTTTTTCGACGCTCGGAAAAGCCACCTTCACCGCCTACCTGATCCACCCGCTGATCCTCAACTGGCTGGTGATGACGCAGCAGGTGAAGCCCTCGGGCCTCGTCATCATCCTCTGCGTCGCCATCACGCTGGCGATCGGCGTGGCCTGGCAGGTAGTGCGAGGCGACCGGAACGAAAAGGCCCGCGTCGCCGCGGGCCCGCCTAGTCTGTCGTAGTGTCCGAAGGATGTGGCTCGGTGTGCCGGCTCAGCCAGTCCTCCAGCACAGGCTTGCGGAAGGTTCCCGCTTCCATGTTGCTGTAGATGAAGCTGATCCACTCCTCCTCCGTGCCAGTTGGGTCAACTCCGTTGGCCTGCAGGAACAGGATCGTGCTGGCGAATGCGACGCGCTTGTTGCCGTCGATGAACCCGTGATTCATCGCCAGGCTTTCCCATAAAGCAGCGGCCTCCTCGATGACGTCAGCGTAATAGCCGGTCTGAGGTCGGAGCAGGGCCGACAGGATCAGCCCCTGGTCGCGCACGCCCGGCGCGCCACCGTAGAGCTTCAGTTGCTCGTCGTGAATCCAGAGGGCGTCGTCGAGCGTGATGTAGACGCGGTTGGCCATAGCTACTTAGCCAGCGCTTCGTAGACCTTGCCCCAGCGCTTCACGCTCTCGCCATGCAGCTTGACGATGAGCGGGTTGACCCGAGGTACGTTGCTTTCGGCCACCAGGGCCGCGTACTGCTCCGGCGACAGCATGATCGCGACATCGCGGCCGTTCTTCTGAATGCGGACCGGCTCGGCCTGCGCCATCTCCAGCACCTGGCCGAAACGGTTCTTGGCATCGGTTGCGGTGATCTGGGCCATGGTGGGTCTCCTTGAGGACAGGGCAGCCTAAATAGCCAATATGGCCATCAGCTACAATAGCTGAAATAGCGATTTTGCCCGCAAACGAAAAGGCCCGCGTCGCCGCGGGCCCTTCCAGTTCCACTAGAACCTGACTGCTACTCGGCGGCCTGGCGGCTGACGACGGTGACGCCGTCCTGCTCGGTTTCGACCAGCCCGGCGCCTTCGGTCTTGATGAAGCGCTTGGAGCTGTCGACATCGGCCGGAATCTCGACGGTCTGGCCGTCCGGCGTCACGGCGACGTCGTGCTTGCGGCCAAACAGTTCGGCGAACGTTACGTTGGCGAACAGCAGGTTGAACGGCACGGCGATCGCCCCGAACACCGGCTGGATCACGTTACGGCCCACCCAGCTCTGCCAGATCACGCTCGGCGCGGTGATCATCACCGGCACCATAACCAGGGTGAGGGCAGTCGAGACGAACAGGCCGGAGACGAGCGCCGCCGAAAGGTGGGTGAACCACGAGCCGGCGAGACCACCCGTCACGATCTCCTGGCGGATGAAGTCGAACTCGACGTTCAGCGCCATCGGGATCACGCCCAGCGCCGTCACCGTGGCGGTGAGCAGCACCGGCCGTACGCGCTGCGCGGCCGTGATCAGCATCGCCTTCACCGGCTCCACCCCGTCACCACGGTTGTAGTGGTTGTAGGTGTCGATCAGCACGATGCCGTTCTTCACCACGATGCCGGCGAGCGCCACGATGCCGAGGCCGGTCATGATGGCCGAGAAGCTCATCCCGGTGACCACCATGCCCAGCATCACGCCCGAGAGCGCCATGCCGACGGTCACCAGCGTCACCAGCACCTGGTAGAAGCTGTTGTACTCGAGCAGCAGCACCATGGCGATGAGGGCGAGAGCCGCCAGCAGCGCACCGACGATGAAGGTGTTGGTGTCGTTGATCTGCTCGTCGGCGCCGCCGAACACCACGGTGGCGCTCGAGGGGAAGTTCTGCTCGGCAACCCAGGCCTTGACCATCTCGACCTTGGCATCGGCAGCAACGCCCGGCAGCAGGTTGGCAGCCACCGACATCTGGTAGAGGCCATTCTTCCGGCTGATATTTGCGACCTTCGGCACGGCCTCGCGCTTGATGAAGTTGCTGACCGGGATCAGGCCCTGGGCCGTCACGATACGCAGCGAGTCGAGGCTGTCGAAGGTCCGTTCCTCGAGCGGCAGGCGAACGCGGATATCGAGTTCGTCCGTCGCATCGTCGGGCCGGTAGCTGCCGAGCTTTACGCCCGACGTGACGAGCTGGACGTAGGGCGACAGCTCGCGCACGCCGATGCCATACTTGGCGGCGGCGACGCGGTCGATCGTCACTTCCCAGTCGATGCCCGGGGAGGGGCGGCCGTCCTCGACGTCGATGGTGTCGCCCAGATCGTTCTGCACATAGTTGCGCAGCTTGCTGACCACCGGCACCAGGTCGTCGTAGTTCGTGCTCTCGACCGAAAGATTGATCGCCTTGCCGGCCGGGGGGCCGTTTTCCTGTGCCGCGATCTGGACTTCGAGGCCGGAGATGCTCTTCACCCGGTCACGGATGTTCTGGAAGATTTCCTCGGCCTTGACGCGTTCGTTCCATGGCTGCAACTGCAGGTTGAACTGACCGATCGTATCCGGCGGCGAGCCGCCGCCAAAGCTGCCGCCCGAACCGGCGAAGGTCATGATCGAGTCCTGGATACCCTGCACCTGCAGGATCTGCTGCTCCACCTCGGCGAGGAAGTCGCGGATCTGGACGGGTGAGTAGTTGCCTCGGGCAACCACGTTGACCGTGCCGAATTCGGCTTCCGATGCGGGGAACGCCTCGAAGCCGGTCGGATTGGCGGCGTAGATGAAGAAGCCCGAGAACACCAGCGCGAAGCCGACCACCAGCGTGATGATGGGATGCCGGATCAGGTGCTGCAGCGTGCGGACATAGATGCCCGTGACGCCCCTCACCTTCTTCACGTCGAACTTGTCGGGATACATGACGACGTCCGCGGCTTCCTTGGCCTTGGGGTCGACATGCGTCGAAGCGATGATCGCGCCGATCACCGGCATGAACACCAGCGCCGAAAGCAGCGAGGCGATCATCACCACGATCACGATGATCGGCAGGTAGCTCATGAACTTGCCGATGATGCCCGGCCAGAACAGC
>Ga0123337_10003104_pt1 | contig 18110 bp, 13 predicted proteins | sample frozenSSSSmetaG_FD_89792 | JGI IMG/M metagenome (GOLD analysis project Ga0123337, IMG submission 89792) | Glacier valley bacterial and archeal communities from Borup Fiord, Nunavut, Canada, to study Microbial Dark Matter (Phase II) -... | ecosystem: Environmental > Aquatic > Freshwater > Ice >... | reverse complement strand
TTGAGACCGGAAAGTGAAGTTCCCAGAGTTGCTTTTAAAGTTTGTCCAAAGGGCATACAATACTGGGTATCTTTCCCTAAATCAGGTTTTGTCACATAAGCCATATTCATAATCTTAACCGTATCTATATAAAAACAAGCAGAACCCGTTTTATACACTTTTGCGCTATATGTTCCCGGATTTTTGATATAACGGGTTATCTTATTACCACTGATATCATTCCACAACACCTTACTCAGGTTACTCGCGCCACTGGCCGGTTGAAGTAATGAAGAATCGTGCATACATTTGTTGACTGTCAGCGGATATTCATTGGCTTTACCGAGATTATCCACTACCATAATTTTGGATTTCAAAGTCGTTTGAAGCACATAATTATTATTCATATTTTTCCTGAAAATCTTGGTATTCACAGTAAACAAACCTCCTTTGGAAAATGTATGCGAGGGTTTAAGTATCGATGAAAAATTATCATTTCCGGAAGCGGTATCTCCAAAATCCCATTGCAGAGAGTCGGTACTTTTAAGGTCAATACATTCAAAGTTGAACGAATCTCCGGAACATTTACCCTTATAATCCATTCGAAAAAGCAATGAATCACTGAAATAGGTTGAGATAAACGGAGGCAATCCCACAGCACTTTTCATTCCGTCTAAATAAAAATATTCCTCTTTAAATCCACATTGACCGAAAGACAGATTGGGAAAATCAATGACACTAAGATATTGTGACAAATTTTTTGCAATGTATATCTTTTTATCAGGCCCCAACTGTATGGCTCCATTGATATTCTTTTTTGAAAGTGTATATCTGCTCGCCTTTATATTCTCTAAGTTTCCGGAAGATATATCATATTGCGCCAGCCCAATTTCACCGTTCCAGGAAGAGACATACAATTTTTTTTCGTCTGGGGAAAACTCAACGCCAAAAGGCTCCGTAAAAGGGATAATCATCATATTAGATAGTTTGCCCGACTTATTGTCAAAATCATAGAGGCAGACCAGTGTATCGTGGATAGCTATGACATATTTTTTTCCGGATGGAGAAAATTTACTGCATTTTGTATAACCTGTGGGGTAACCGGAGCCCATTTGAGGACCCGCTTGTGAAAAAGTCATTAAATTACTCACTCCCTGAGGTGTTACAAGGTATGAGACAAATTCGTTTGAATTATCGTTTTTAAATACTACCCATACATCTCGTCCGTTTGCATGTTGAACAGCCGACACCGACTCGCTGCGCATATTATCTTTGAGTTTTACATTCTTGGTGATCACTTCACCCTTCCCACCTTTTGCGCGCACATTGACAACACTGTAATAAAACCCCTCGACAAGTCCTATTACTTCACCGGGATTAAAAATCAGATAAATGGAATCACTTCCCGGCAATTGAATAATGATTGCCGACTGTGAGCTACTAAAACTTCCATGCAAGTCTTGCCCATTCACCATGATGTCATGATTGCCATTATAAACAGTCACTCCATCCGTATACATCAGTAATTTTCCCTCTGAATCGCAAATGGAAGCACAGCCTTCTGATGTCTTGAGTTTACCACCAATCACCGCTTTAGGCGGATTGTAGTTAAAATCGATTCCGGCGCCATAACCGAATTGCCAGACATTAACTTCTCTCTGGGCTTTTAGATGTAAACAATTGAGTAATATGAATAAACAAACAGCAAAACGCATCAACAAAATTAAAGCATTTTCGTTATAAACCACAAGGTTGTTAAATGATTCAAATGCACTGTTTTGATTATCAGATAATTAAGCGCATAAATTTTGACGAATGACATGGATACAACTTATTGTACCCTAAGTACTTAGCTTAGTCCCAGTAATTTCAACACGACAGCATAAGCCCAGCATGAGTCCGAACCTAAGAAACAGGCACATACTAAAGGACATTTTCTATGAAAACTAAACCATATCAATCCTATCCTTTCAGTTTAGACTTTTCTCGGGTAAGGAATTTATTCAAGCGATTGATTAATTTCTGATATTTATCCTTGTCGAAAATGGCCGATTCATTGGCTGCACGGTTCAGCACAAAAAGGCCAATAGGCAACAAGATAAAACTTGCCATCCAGGCACCGATCCATTCAGGAATAATCCCATCTCGACCCATTTTAACGCCTATCATGTTCACCACGTAATACAGAATAAACATCACAATAGACACAACCATCGGCATACCAATTCCCCCCTTTCGAATAATTGTACCCAGGGGAGCCGCCAACAAAAACAAAACAATCAACACAAATGACAGCGTAAACTTTTCATGCCATTTAATGGTAAACATTCTAAGATCGTTTTTGAGATCATCCAACTGTTGCGCCGATGATTCTATAATGCTTTTAAGATTTCGGGAAGAACCCAAAGCCAGTTCAAGAATATTATAGCGGTTTTCTTTTGCAAAATTCAGTATGATGGTATCATTCTTCAGCATGGGACTGTCTTTGACATTATTGCCCTGCATGAGTACTTTAGGGTCGGGATAATAAGGACGCAGGTAATCTCTGGTTGAAGTGTTTTTCTTTTTTATCTCCCTCCCGACAGAATCAATGGCTTTTTGAAGTTCATTGATATTCATCATCACTGCGCTTCCTTTAAACAATTCCTTATCCGTTTTTTTCAAATCAAGATCACTTAAGTCGAAGGTGATTTTCTGCTCATCAAAATGGGTCACAGTGGCAGGCAGGGTTTTCTGGTAAGCAGCATTGTCCACCAGTTCTTCATACCGTGTGCCTTTATACAAGGTAAAATAGAGTAGACGTTTGTCATCACTCAATTTCATTTTACCGGATTCAGCCCTTACAATGGACAATTCACTATAACCCGGTTTTACCTCATAAATGAGCACATCATTAATGGTTTCATTGTCCTTATCCTTACTGCCGATTTTTATTTGGTAACCATCTATCCCATTGTAAAACACACCTTCTTTAATATCAAAAGCCGGTTTTTTATTCCGTATATCCCACAATAGACTTTTGGCTTCCAGATTGGCCTTTGGAATCACTATATTTGATACATAAAAGGTGAGTAAGCCCAGAAACATAATGATTAAATAGGCGGGCATCAGAGCCCTGTATATACTAACACCGGAAGCTTTCAGTGCCACCATTTCATAACTTTCCGATAAATTACCAAAAGTCATCAGACTGGATAAAAGCACCGCCAGCGGCAAAGCCATAGGAATTAAATCTGCCAATGAGAAGAACAAAAGTCTGGCAACCACATGCCATTCTAAACCTTTACCTACAAGATCATCAATGTACTTCCACAAAAACAACATCAGAAATAAAAACATCGAAATAAAGAAGGTCCCTAGAAAGGGCCCCACAAATGCTTTAACAACGAGTAGGTTGATTTTTTTCATAGAAAATACACGGAAACTATTCCTTAAACTGCAAACTGTGTTCCAAAAACAGGGTTAAGCACCTACCACATCTCTCAGTATCTCTAGTTGGGCGTGCCAGAGTTCTTCAATTTCGCGTTTTTCTTCCAGATTGCAGAATTCAGTAATTTTGACTGCAACATCTTCTGTCAGTTCATCCACTATGATTTCCATTTCCATGTATTCGTCTTCCGTCGTATTTTCCCACTTAAATCTTGCGAGTTTATTATTGACTGATTTTAACAGTGTAGCTTTGGTTTCCTGACCATCATCAAACTGAAAAACAAAATCTGTTCTGCTCTTGGTTGTCACCTTATGGGCGAACCATTCCTGAAGACCTGATGCGTTACTTATATAGTTATAAAGGATACTGGGAGAACAATTGATTGGAAACTCTAATACCACTTGCGCGCGACTCTGTTTTTTCGGCATAATTCATTCATTAAAATATTTACACGCAATTAAATCATTTTTTATTACTTGAAAAATAAAATTTTACCAATATTTGTAAAATTTTTAAATTGAATTCCTATTTCAAAGATAAAACAGTTTCCATCAGGTGTCATCTTGTTCTGGCAGTAGTTGTCCTGCCTTATGTACTCTTGTACCACAAGTCTGTTTCACTGTTGTTCATCAATGGGCACTTTTCTCCATTTGCCGACGTCCTGATGTATCACATTACGCGTTTGCCTGAGCTCGCTTATATCATTTTTGTCATTATTCTCGGTTTGTTCACCGAAAAACGCATGTTTTTATCCATTGTTATTGCCATGTGTATCAGCGGACTACTTATTTATGTCTTTAAACACCAGCTGTTCGCCGATTTTAACCGCCCTTTTTACTGGCTCAACGGCACCCATACCCCTTTTCACCATGTACAAGGCATACGATTACATTCCAACAACAGTTTTCCGTCCGGTCATACGCTGGCAGCTTTTTCTACCCTAGCCCTTATAGGTTTTGTCAGTAAAAATGGCTGGGTGCAGTTTTTGCTTTTTTTGCTGGCCTGTCTTTCCGGGTATTCAAGGGTCTATGTGGCTCAGCATTACCTGATGGATGTATACGCAGGAGCCTTAATCGGGTTTACTGTGGCCTTATCCTGTTATTATATTGTTCACCGCCTATTTAAAACGCCATATTGGCTCAGTCCCTTATTAAAATTCCGGTCATGAACCAGCAAATCAATCCCCTGCATTATGTCTGGATTACCTGTATAGGTCTGCTGCTTTTTTTACCTTACCTCGGTTCGGTGCATCTGTTCGACTGGGATGAGATTAATTTTGCCGAATCTGCCCGTGAGATGCTGGTGACAGGCAATTACTCTCAGGTACAAATAAATTTTCATGCCTTCTGGGAAAAACCGCCATTGTTCATTTGGATGCAGGCGCTTAGCATGAAACTATTCGGCGTGAATGAGTTTGCAGCCCGTTTCCCCAATGTGGTATTCGGCATACTTACACTCTGTTTGATTTACCGCATTGGCAGAACCATTTTTAAGGGCCATATAGCGCACTGGTGGGTGTTGGGATACCTAGGAGCTATTACCCCGCATTTTTATTTTAAGACCGGCCTGATTGACCCTGTATTTAATTTTTTCATTTTCCTCAGCATCTATGAATTTTATAAAGTCATCTGGCTGAACAGTACATCTTATAATGCCAACAGACATTTCCTGATGGCCGGTGTATATACGGGCATAGCCATACTTTGCAAAGGCCCTGTCGCATTACTGGTAGGCATACTGGTATTGTTCACCATGGTATTCGCCAAACGCATGGTCTGGTTCTTTAGTTTAAGCAATCTGCTGGTGTATATTTTTATCACGGGATTGGTGAGCAGTATCTGGTTTATTCCCGAGAGCATTAAAAACGGGCCGTATTTTATGCTTGAATTCATACAGTATCAGCTTGGCCTGTTTTCACAAAATGTAGCAGGACATCAACAACCCTTTTATTACCATCCCCTCGTTTTACTTGTCGGCTGTTTCCCTATTTCACTGATAGCCATAGCAGGCTGGAAAAAAAACGAGTTTTATACGTATCCTGAAAATCTTTTCCGCACCACCATGCAATGCCTTTTCTGGGTGGTGCTGATTTTATTTTCCATTGTCAAAACCAAGATTGTACATTATTCCTCATTGTGCTGGCTGCCGCTTACTTTCATGGCGGCTTATGCGATGGAAAGTATTAATCACGGCATCTTCAAATTCCGTTGGTATTATAAAATCAGCATCATTATTCTGGGCATCGGTATCGCTTTGGCCTTTATACTTTTTCCTTTCTGGATGATGTTTTACAAATCATGGTTTCTCAGCCTGATTAACGATGCTTTCAGCAAAGCCAATTTCTCAGCGCATGTCAACTGGCAATGGACTGATATTATTCCAGGGGTATTGTTATTACTTGTCATAGGTCTATTTATTTACAACCTGTTCAAAGGCAAACCCATTATCACTTTTGGTTGTTTGCTCTTAGGCAATGTTCTGGTTATTTTTATGGCCTCTGTGATGCTGGCACCAAAGATTGAACAACATACCCAAGACACCGCCATAGATTTTTTCACTTCTAAAAGCAAGGAAAACTGCTACATCTTTCACACGGGTTACAAGAGTTATGCGCCGTATTTTTATGCACAAACAAAACCCCTGAAATTTATGGATGGCATGAATATTTTGAATGAAACGTATTTCAAACAAAAGCATGTGAAGTCATATCTGCAGCTTAGCGAGGCAGAAAGAGCCGAACTCGACGACAAACAAAAAGAATGGTTGATACGTGGTGCCGTTGACCGTCCTGCTTATTTCATAGCCAAGACTAACGACCGTGAGGGCCTGGATACTTGCAAAACACTGCAGGAGTTATGGGACAGGAATGGGTTTGTGGTTTATGAGAGGAAGGCCGGGAATTAGGGGATAGGGTTTAGGGGATAGGGTCCAGTGAGAACCGTTTATCGATTAAGAATTAAATTTTAATGGTGAAATCAGTGGATAGATTCTAGGGGGCGCTTATCGGTTAAGATTTTATGTTAGGGATTAGGTGTAAGAATGGGACTTGAAAAAACAGTGATGATGAAATCAATAACATTAAAAAAAACAATCTTGAAAACTTGTGTGGCGATCGTTTTAATTACTATGGCTATAGTTATTGAAAAATGTAGCGACGAAAAAACATTTGCCATAAGAAGAGCATTTTACAAAGATGTTGTGAGGGGGCGAGTTGTTGAAAAGCATGAGTTATATAAAGATCATAGTAGTAATTATTTGAGACTAAATAACAATCAGAAAATTTCTCTTCAGGGCTATCAATCAACAAGATTGTGGTCAAATACCAGCATTGGGGATAGCTTATTCAAAGATTCCAACAGTTTTGTCATTTTTAAGATACAGAACAACGAGGTTACGGATAGTTTTATTTCAACGAGATTGCGGAAGTTGGCATTAGAGGTGAAAGACAAGGAGTAATGCGCGGAACTATGGGTCTTATTTCTTTAGAGAATATCTCAACAATCTTTTTTCAACCGTCTGATTTCTGTCGATATAAATACCGATGGTTTTAAACACCATGCCTGCACCTTTAGCGTATTTCACAAAGGCATATTTGACGGTATCTGAACCCTTAGCTGCTAGGGGACTGATGGTGTACTTCAAACGAAAATCAGAAGTTGTAAATACACCTGCGGGGGTGCTGGTCAAAGTATCTCTGGCCGACATCTGGTAGGTTACAGAATACCCCGGTTTCCCATTGACGGTTTTATATTCCGTAGCAAATATGGTTTTAAAATCCTCTGAAGAAAACAGAATATCACCCAAAGGATTGGTTAAATAATGACTGACCGTTCGGAGGTAAGACACGGCTTTACTGGTATCATATTGTTCCACAAACTTTTTATAGACAAGTCCACCTATCATGGTGTCTTTCTCCACGTAGGTGCTATCAAGTCCCTTATAAAAAGTTAGATTACCCTTTCCATCATTTTCATATACTTCATAAATCCAATAATTACCGACTTGCAAACGGGTGTAATCAACCGCTGCTGCAGGTAAAAGTCGACCAGAATCTATCTCAGGATTCCTGTCACACGAAAAAAGCAATAGACTCAAGCCAATGAGATGAAGTTTATGCATAGTATTTGATTTGCTCATCATAACCCCAAAAAGTTAATTTTATTGTTTAGGGAGAAAAAATTGACGGTTATTCCTATACTCCCAAAAGCGGAGTTAAATTATGATAGCTAACTTTTGGATACGTTTGTCGCATTAAGTTTTCAATTTTACTCGACCAGCTTACATGCCGTAACTTTTTTTCATTACTTTTATTCATAGCTATTATTGTTTTTTAATGGCATTCATGAGCGCTGCGCTTAAGTTTGCATTGCTCAAAAAGTAACCAAAAAGCTAGCCACCCAAAATGATTTGTTTGAAAACTACAGTTTCAAAATACCGCTCATGTGAATGTTTTTGCCAATTGTTTGCGATGTCGTATGGCAAAAACAACACATGCTTCCTGCAAGCCACGACGCATTTTAAAACCTTGTTTTCTTACTCAAATCATGTAATGTGGCGTTCCGCCGCAGCCACAGGTCTCTGAACCTTAAGCCGGAATAAATCAAAATTGCAACAACTTAACTACTAGCTTAATTAGGAAAGGTTAGTCAGAATCATTTTGTACCTTCTTTTAATATGGTTTCAATTGCCTGAACAAGTTTGTTTTGCAGATCTTTATCATACCCTAAAAGTGTCATCATTACCCTACCCTTGTGGATAACAAACAAGGTAGGATATCCTCTTACACCATAGGATTCCGCTACCTTGATATTTGCTTTTAAAACAGGATAATGCAAAGGCACTTTTGCAAGAAATCTATCCAGTCGATGCCAGTCTTTTTCTAAAGGATTAACGCCCATAAAAACAACGCCGCGATGTTTGTAACAATCGTTTAAAGCATTTAAGGTTGGAATTGTCGCCCTGCATGGACCACAGGTACTGAAGAAAAAATCAAGAACAAGAATAGAATCTTTATATGCTTCAAAATTAAAACTATCTGAGCGGCCAAGAATAGGAGCCGAAAAATGTATTGCAGTATCTCCCTTCTGCAGCAAGGCAGTTTTAGGTTGAGTCGGATGCGCTTTTGCCATTGTATTCAACCAAAAGTACGCGCCAAAACCACTGCCAATAAAACCAAAAATGATGACAATAATTAATTTATCTTTGGGAAGTTTGTATAGTATAAAAAAGAACAATAAGACACCGATGACAATAGACAAACTATAGAAGATATTATAAGGCAAACCAAAGTATGTCCAGATAACAGATTCATGATTCCATCTGCCTGAATACATCCAGAGAGCATCCATTGCGACATCTCTCATAAAGAATAATCCAAAGAATAAAGCTATCCAATCTGTCATACCGAAAATCTTTTTCTTTTTGCGCCTTGAAAAATAAATCAGTAGAGCCGGTAAGCTGACAAAAAGAAGAAATAATCGTCCCGACCAATGGATAATCGCCATATCCTTATTTTCTTTGGCTTGAGTCGCTTGCCATTCTGCATCCTTTTCAAAGAAGTCATCTTCATAATCATTTCTATCAAGAATGTGCTCAACCTGTTTTTCCTTGTTTTCATCGTAATAAATACTTCTGCCATTCATTGGCTGATAAATTGCCTTATAATTGATACTGTGAGCTACCAGTTCTTTCACTTTTTCTGTGAGGGTCAAATCAACAAGAACTAAAACCATAAAGCCTATGCTGACAATTATCGCATCTCTAAAATAGATTAAAAGGCTCTTTTTTTTCATTGTATAATTATATCGTCTATTTTCAAAGGTGGCATCCCTTTTCAAAGATAAGGGATTCATATTTGCCCCTTACAACTGTATTTTGGCTCGAGTAAATTCTGAGTCAATCAATAACAGGCTTCACTAGTCCCCAAACCCTAGCCCCTTTCATCATGAACTTATAACCGCTCACTCCTATTCTTCCCCGATTTATCTAATTTCCGAATAATGAAAGCCGGCAGCAATGGATATATCATCTGACCGACATAATGTTTTGGGAATTTCTCATCAATGCCGAATTTTTCAGGTTCATGGTCGGGACAGACATAGGTGCCAAAACAGATATCCATCAATGGTGATATATTGCCGTAATTACCGGCTTTGCGGTCGAGGTCGTGATGCCAGTGATGCAGCTCGGGCGCTCCAATAAGCATACGCAAGGGACCAATTGGTAAACGCACATTGGAATGGATATAAATGGCCCAGATACCGCGAAAAGCAATGAGGCCTGCCAGTGTCTCTAATGGGAAACCAAATACAAAAGCCGGAAGATTAATCAGTCCAATGGTATAAATAGAATCAATTGGATGTTCGCGATGAGCTGCCAGCCAATCAAGGTGTTCCGCACTATGATGTACTTTGTGAAAACGCCATAGAAATCCGACTTTATGTTGTAAACGGTGTCCCCAATAGATGATAAAGTCACTGAGCAATACCACTTCCAATACCTGCAGATACCATGATTGTCTGCTCACGGCTTGTCGGAACTCTAAAGGCACAATATCTTGAAGATAGATTCTGAAATAACTTAATACCCATAAGGCCAATGCACCCCATAAAATATATTGTCCAAGAAAAAAACAAAGGTCGAGAAGCCAGGAAGGTCTTAATATTTTTTGATGAGGTTTAGCCGGAAAAACTTTTTCCATTGGCACAAAAACAAGCAGCAAAAACAAAATACTGATACCAATCCCTTCTGTTAGCTTAAAAACATCCATCAACATTGTTATGTTTATTTTTAAAGACTTACTTAGAGGAATTTGAATTACCGTTCCTATCTTGATACAACGAATCTACTTTCACAGTTGTATCTTTCTCGGCTTTGTCTTGTCCCTGCTTAGCCAAAACAATATCGATTTGGGGATAGATTAAGAGATTTGAAAAATCAATTACAACAGGTGTGATCTGCATGGATTTGGAACTGGACATGATGTAATCTGTTGGCAGTTTTACATCGGATTTTATTTCCTGTTTTACGGTTGCGGAATTTTCAGACGAAACCTTTTCGGTCACTTTCATATCCAAAGATTCTTGTACAAGATTTTCTATCTTATCATTCATCGTTTGTTTTTTGCCGATGCCCGATCTGTAAACAATAAAGACAACGATGAGTCCTAGAAACACAAAAACAGTTAATGTTTTTACCAGTGGATGCGATTGAATCATAAATTTAGACTATTTTTAACTTATCGTTATTCGATGTCCGGATATTGCCCTTGTGTATTGTTTTTCGACAAACTGCCATCTGATTTGTTTTCCAATTGCTCTATGGCCAGCATCAATTCTTTTGTAATAGCAGTTTTAGTATCCTTTTCGTAATCGTAAACGACAATGATATCAAAAGCTTCAACCAGAATGTCATTCTGTTCATTATAGATCATATGTGCGAGGTGGAAACTTGTGGTTTTCATCCATTCCACATGCGAAACCACGCGCAGCTGACCGGGGTACAACACTTTCTTTTTATACAACACATTGCTGGCAGCAACAATAAAACCGGGCTTGCCTTTTTCATTTAATGTGCCAAAACCCACCTTTTCACAATACTGGATTCGTGCAGCCTGTATGTATTTACATATCATCACGTTGTTGACGTGACCATAAAGATCAAGTTCACTCCAGTCGATGCGGATAATCAGTTCTGCCATCATAGTGATGGCAATTACGTCGAATGATTCGGAAAAAGCAAGTTGAATTTATGACGATGAAGCTGTTCACCCATGCATTTGAATGAAACTAAGTCAAGTTTTAGAATCGGTCTCTTTGTTTTAAATCTTTTAGAATAGTTTCGTATGTTGGGGTTTCAATCTTCAGCTGTGTACCCAGATTGACTACAAATTCTGTTAAGGAACGGTATTCTGTTTTTCCTCCTTTTTTAAAGTCATTGTACATAGAAGAGGTGGTGTCGTAAGGCAGGCTTTCCATTTTTGTCAATGTCCTTTCAAAGATATCTGCGCCAAAAGGTATAGCATGTGCCAGAGCCACCTCAATAAACTCATGCATCAACTGCATCAGCATGTGTTTTGACTCCTGATGTTCCAATATCTTTCCCATAGGCTGATTGAGATAACTTGTCATGCTTGCAATAGCCGAGATAAAAAGAAATTTCTCCCAGACAATTAAGTCGATTTGCTCAGAAAGCATGGCGTTGATGCCTGAATCTTTTAACATCATTTGCAAGTTTTCCAACTTGTCTTTTTCTACCACTGATGAACCAAAATGCAAAGCGTGTTTATCGCCTGCTACTTTGACAAAACCGGGTTCCATGATGCGTGAAACGATATAAATACAGCCTTCTGCCACTTGAGCTTGCGGATAAATTGACTGAATTCTGCGGGTGGCGTCCACGCCGTTCAGCAAAGGCAATATCAGGGTTTTTTCACTGATGCTTTCGGACAAGGGTTTCAGGCTTTCTTCCAGATCATAACTTTTGGTGCAGCTAATCAATATATCCAAATCACCGACCTGTTCAGGTGAGGACGCAATGACGGATGGGAAAACGATTTTTTCTTTTTCAGCGATACTGAGTTTCAGGCCGTTTTCCCTCAGAATCTTCGCCGTTGTGGGTCTTGCGATAAAGACAATGTCTAACTCATCTGAATTTTTGTAATGCTCTGCCAGCTGAGCTCCAATAAAACCGCCGACTCCTCCAAGTCCAAGTATCCCAATCCTGATTTTCATGATTTCTGTGGTCAAAATTAAGGATTTTTTTTGTAAGCAGATAACGTTCTGTTTCCATAAGTAAAATACAGCTTGTTGGTGAAGAACAGCAACAAGAACGCGGTTTTTTTTGTAAGCAGATAACGTTCTATTTCCTAACGTCAAATACAGCTTGTTGCTGAAGAACAGCAACAAGAACGCGAATCACCTCCTATGGTCCGGTGTTTGCCACCGACCATCCGATACCTATTTCTGTTGATTGGAGTAAGCAGTGTTTGTCATCTTATTTGCTTTTTTGCAAATAAGTCGCCAAACAAGATTTCGTTGGTTTCCGTCCCGGACTTCGTCCGGGCTATTCATATTTGACCCCTGCAGGGTCAGGGTGCATTTTGGATTGCCGCAACACCTTGTTCTCCCATTAACTTTTCAACCGATAACCGACACGGCTATTCATATTTGACCCTTACAGGGTCAGGATGCATTTTGGCTTGACCCAACACCTTGTTCTTCCATTAACTTTTGAACCGATACCCAACACGGCTATTCATATTTGACCCCTACAGGGTCAGGGTGCATTTTGGATTGCCGCAACACCTTTCCCCACCATTAACTTTTAACGCTTAACAAATAACTAAAAAACATACCGCGCTTCCGCTCTACCGATATGTATCGTTTTAAACACCTGGGTCTTGCGGCCTTCATAAGATAAATTGATTTGAATATTGCCTTTCGCTTTACCACCGAAACTAATATTCCAGGTCAGATTGCTACCATTGCTCAAACCATTTAACACATCAAAAGCCAAAGGACTATTGGCATTGCCAATAAAGTTAATCTGGTGAGAGGCTATCTTCGCATCAATATTACCGCGGTTAATGATAAAATAACGGAAATCTAAGCCTATCTCACGAATATAAGCCTGATCATTGCCATATTCAGGGGCATTGATGGCTTCCGTATATTTTAAATACGTACCAACCCTGACCCCTTTCTGAGTTTGATAAAATATTTCAGGATACAGAATACGTGATTTGTATTTATAGTTCCTGTTTTCGAAAAAATCATTCCTATTTTGTTTGGAAGAAAGTTCAGCATTGAGCAACAGATTCACCTTTCTTGAAAAACCAAGTCGCACAGTCATACTGTGTTTATCTGATTGTCTCCACTCAAATCCGCTGCTCAGAAATTGTTTGCCTTTTGTGGTTTGTATATTGTGTTCGACACCAAACTTGGAATTCGAACGGTTAAAAAAAGTCGTCTGTTTAATCAAACTATTGACGGCGATAAGCGCTGAGTCGGATACATTGAGTTTAAACGGATTGATAATCGTTAGCAGACTATTATCCGTAATTTTCCTGTCGGCCTTATATGATGTGATGGTGTTAAATTTAGTCAGGAACTTCTTGAATTTATGGGCATTTTGCCAGGCAATAGGTGCTTGTACACGGAATGACTGATTAAACTCATTGGTATTGCTTTTTATGAATTCATTTGTAGGAAGAAATACTTTCACATAAGTTCCCTGATCCTTGTATACAGCAAGTTCAAACTCATTAATTTCCTCAATGCCATTGCCATTATAATCTATCCAGATATGTGTGCCATTTCCCGGTTGTACCAAAGCATAAGAAAACTGTCTTTTTTGTTCACGCCCGGTTCCTATCTGATAATAGGTGGTGCTGGATATCACTTTCTTAAAAAAGGAAGCATTGTATTCCACTCGTCCCAATATCACCTGATCATCATTGGCAGCACCTGCAAGATTAAGTTTTCTGAAAGAACTCACGATGTTTAACCTGTTTAACTTCTTGCTGACATGCTCCAGTTTACCTGCAATATTTACCCCCGTTGATGCATAACTGAATCCGGAACTATCCGGAGAAAAATCATCCCTTAACGAACCTTCAAGTTTATACAACCATTTAAGATTATTAATACCTTCAACAAACGCCGAGACCTGCTGATATCTAAAAGACGAGCTGGAAAGATCCACATTGGTATCAGAGGTAAATTTGCTTTCTTCAACGGCTGCATTAGCTCCAAATCTGACCTTCTTAAGGGTATAACTGCTTTCCAGCATATAACTGTAAGATTGATTTTTATTCAAGACCGCCGTTGTCCTGTCAGCAATGAACACACGTTCTGCATGTGTACTAAGGTATAGTTTTTCATCAACATATTTATACGCACCAAAACCTCTATACCCCTTATAAACGCTTCCTTTATTGTAATTAGAAGCTTCCAGCAGCACATTGTGTTTCTCCTTAAATAAAAGATTGGTATTAAACGTAGATACAAGTTCATTGGCCAGCAGATTGATACTGGTATTATTATTCAATTGCCTGTTCCATGTACGGTTAAATTCTACTGAGCGGTAACGCTCTACATATTTAAAATTGCGGCTGATATACTCCATTTTAAAACTGCTGTTAATCTTCAGGTTTTTAAACTGAAAATCTTTTTGTCGGGCAGAAAAAAACAATCCAAGTCCGTCATCATTGCGTTTATCCAGTGTGCTATAGGTATTCTGGTTTAAATTGGTATAAGCACCTTCCGCTGTAAATTCCAGATGTTCATTGGGCGTAAACCTTGTATTGGCCGTCAACATCTGCATGCGTTTTGGCGACACCAGTAACACATAAGGCTCATAGCTGCCCTGCGGCACACCATTCACAGGATCCACCCAAGCGTACACTCGGCCATTAGCCGAAGAAGCAATTTGCATATAGTTTCCCTTGCCTTGCCCAACAAGAGAAAAGGTAGTGGTATAAAAAGCTGAATCTCCCGTTGGAGAATTGGTATACACAAAGATGGTATTGGCTGAAGAATCTACTTTGCGGTAATTCACTCTGCCTAACTGGAACTGGGTATATTTTTTCTCAAAACTATAAATGGCCGGGTTATCACCCGCATTTTCAAGTACTGTTTGAATATTGGAACTGTTGGACGTATCGGTAGGTTGAAACCTGTTGTCCTGTTCCGTAAAATAATTCACCGTGCTCAACCATTTTTTTGTCTTGAATTCATTGCCGATGGTAAACACCGAACGAGAATAGTTGCGATCGCTGTATTGAAATTCAACCACTATCCTGTTAAATTTACTGATAAGTCTTCGCGGCATAAATACTACCTCACCGGTATTGTAATCGATGACATAATCATTCTGCTGCCCTCTATCCAATTTCTCTCCATCAATATACACCACCTCGGTACCTGAAATCACGATGATATTTAATTCTCCATTACTACCCTGCAAACGGTAAGGACCCTGATTGCCCTCCTGTCCCTGGATTTCATTCCTGACAAATCGCCCCCTCGAGACGGCGGCATCTGCATGAAAATTATATTTGAGATTCCCTTTGGTATTGACATCAAATTGCACACCTCTGGATTTTTTGTAATACTTCATGAAATAATTATTCGGATTGGCTTTCATTAAAAAGTCACCGACTGTAATGGTATTGCTGTCTTTCTGTATAGAGATAAACACCTTATCGAAGTCTTGTATCTGCTGGGTATTTCCTTGCGGTTGTATCGGATTATTCTCATCACTGATAGCAGCTAATATGGACACACCTTTACCGAGTTTGCCATTGATTTGCAAGTTCAGGTTGCTGTTTAAAACCACATCCTGATTGTTACCGAATCCAAGTCCGCGGGCAATGTTACCATTCACATTTAATCCGTCTGTAAACAGGAGCCCGTTGCCGGCATTACTCTGGTTGTAATTGTAATAATATCTCGGTTCCTGAAAAAAAGTGGGTTCAATCAGGTAGAGCGGTTTATGTGCATAATCAAATTGTTTGCGATAAAACAACACGCGATAAAACACTTCGATATCTTTGTTGAATAAAACTGAATCCAAGACCAGGGAAGACCTTTCATGCCACACATAAAAACCGGTGTTTTGTTGTATGCCATTCACAAAAACATTGACTGTACCCGCTACTATATCCAGTGTATCAAGCTTGAGTGTATCTGTTTTAGCCAGAAAAGTTTTATGCCTTAAATTACCGGAAACCGTTTGTGCTTCTGTGAAGCTGCAGAATAAGATGAAATTAAAAAACCATATAATTTTTAACCTATTAATAATTTAGTTCGATTTGACAACAGGTAAAGTAACGTAAAAAGTGGTGCCTTTATTGGTTTCGCTTGTAAAAGTGATAGTACCGTTAACTTGTTCTACTATTTTTTTGCACATGGCCAGACCTAAACCCATACCGGAATTTTTTGTACTGAAGTTAGGTGTAAATATGCGCTCTTTAAAATCATCGTCTATGCCTTTGCCATTATCTTTAAAACTGATGGTGATGTATCCGCCTTCTATCACGGTATCCACATCGATGATACAGGCTTCATTTTCGAGCGCTGCCTGCTGGGCATTTTTAAGAATATTGGTAAATACTCTGTTCATCTGGTCTTTATCGATATGCACCTGCACGTCTTGATGCACCGCGTGGTAATTGATATGCAAGTCATGTTGTGATGTGAACAAATGAATACAGGAGTTTAATATCTGATGCAGATTGCAGGTTTCCAATACAGCCACCGGCATTTTGGCAAATGAGGCAAACTCATCAGCCATGCGACTCAGTTGGTCAATCTGTTCAATCAGAATATGACTGATACTCGCGATTTTTTCTTTCAGATGCTCATCATCCCTGTGCATGGACATTTGCAGGTGCTGCAGATGCAATTTCATAGGTGTCAGGGGGTTTTTGATTTCATGTGCCACTTGTTTGGCCATTTCTTTCCATGCACCTTCCCTTTCACTTTGCGCCAGTTTTTCCGTGCTGATTTCCAGCTTTTTCAACATGATGTTGTACTGTTCTACCAATTGACCGATTTCATCGTTGCGGTTCCAGTCTATCTGTTTATTCTGAGCACCAAGGCGAATACGCGCCAGACTTTCTATCATCAGCTTTAACGGCCTTACCAGACTTCTGCCCATATATGACGCTATCAACATCGAAATCATCATTAACAAGGTAGAGATATTAATCAGGCTGCCCAGATAATTGGAGAATTCATTTTTTAAATCCAATGATTTTGAGAAATACGGCAGATGCACATAACCTATCAGATTTCTGTTTTCATCAAACACCGTATTGTAATAGGACAGGTATTCCAGATTACCAATTTTTTCAAGTTGTTTGATACTGTATTGTTTGTTTTGTATCAATTCATAATGTGCCACCGGATTGATAAAGGATGAGAACCAACCTTCGTAATAGATGCGATTATTAGCCGTTTGATACAAGGTGCCATCCTTAAAATACAGGTTAATATCAACTTCATAGGTATTTGCCAGATGTTTAATCAGATTTCTGATGGGACGTTCATCTTTTTTCTGATAACCAATCTCTATTTCGTTGGCAATCTGCGACATTTTTTTGTCCAGCAATTCATATTGTTTGATTTTAAAACTTCGGTTCACATTCTGCACGGTGAAATAAATCACCACCGAACAGATTAATACAGCAACCAGCAGGAAGGACAACCTGATTTTAGTTTCAAGATACAGTTTATTCAGGTTGACGATGCGCAGATAACGGGTAATATTGCCATACAGCTTGAGTATGACGGGATGAAAGGTAAACAATCCCATCAGGAAGACCATGACATATACCAGCACAAAAACAATGGCCAGAGTACCAATAAAAAACAGAAGTATAAATGTAAATACGCCGAATATCCTGTCCCAACTGGCGGCCTTCAGTGATACAATGATAAAGGTATCGGCATCAATCTTTTTAAACAATTGTGAAAAACCGTTCTGTTCAAAAAACGAAGCATCTTCCATCGATTTATAATCAATATTGTCAGATAATTTAAACGGATAAGAACCGAGGCCCTTGATCAGTTCATTTTTTTGATATACCGCATAGGAGTATTGATTCTCCCGGAGATGACTGGTGGTAATTTTACTGAAAAAATAATCGAGATTGTACAAATCACTTTTCACTTTAGGTGTCAGCATCAGGAATACG
>Ga0123337_10003102_pt1 | contig 18121 bp, 21 predicted proteins | sample frozenSSSSmetaG_FD_89792 | JGI IMG/M metagenome (GOLD analysis project Ga0123337, IMG submission 89792) | Glacier valley bacterial and archeal communities from Borup Fiord, Nunavut, Canada, to study Microbial Dark Matter (Phase II) -... | ecosystem: Environmental > Aquatic > Freshwater > Ice >... | reverse complement strand
TTGTAATTTGATGAGTCCTTTTGCACCGTTTTTCTCAGATTGGTTATTTACAAGTCTGAAAGCAAACGGGACAATTTCTTCAGTTCATTTGTCGTTGTTACCTCAAGTGAATAATCAACTCATAGATACGGAACTTGAAAACACCATGCAGTTAGCTCAGGATTTGAGTAGTCTGGTCTTAAGTTTAAGAAAAAAACATAATCTGAGAGTCAGGCAGCCACTTCAGAAAATCATGGTCCCAATGTCGGGTGATGAATTTAAGCATCGTCTGGAGCATGTTAAAAATCTTGTATTATCTGAGGTAAATGTCAAAGAAATTGAATATTTATCGGCTGATAATGCGGTATTGGTGAAAGGTATTAAACCCAACTTTAAGGCACTGGGGCCAAAAATAGGGGCCAATATGAAAGCGCTTACCGCTGCAGTTGCAGGAATGGGCCAAACGGAAATTAAAACCATAGAAAAAGAGGGCAGAATCAGTCTTAATCTCGGACAGAAGGAGTTCGAATTATTATTAAGTGATGTTGAAATCAATTCGCATGATATTCCAGGCTGGTTAGTTGCAAGTTCAGGTGGTCTTACTGTTGCGTTAGATGTCACCATAAGTGAGGATTTAAGGAAGGAAGGAATCGCCAGAGAGTTTGTCAACAGATTACAGAATCTCAGAAAAGACAAGGGCTTAGACGTGATGGACCGCATAAATGTGAGGGTGCAGGCTGATGAATCTATCATGCATGCTTTACTCGATTATAAAGTGTATATTTGCAGCGAAATTTTAGCAGATGCGCTTTTTGAAGAAAAAGAGTTGCTTAATGGCACTGAAATTGAAATAGATGGTGTAAATTGTAAAATTGAATTAGAAAAAAATGGCTAAGAAAAAAATCGAAGAAAGAGAAAAAACACGTTTCAGCGATGCTGATTTACAGGAGTTTAAACAATTGATTTTAGACAAATTATATATTGCTAAAGATGAGTTTTCTAAAATGCAAAAATCCCTGCAAAATCCTAATGAAAATGGCGATGAGAATACATCGAACCAATATTTGACTTTAGATGATGGGGCAAGTACATTTGAGAAAGAAAATTTAAACCAGTTGGCCGCCAGACAGAAAAAATTTATAGATAATCTTGAAGCAGCGCTTATCAGGATTGAAAATAAAACATATGGCGTATGCAGAGTAACAGGCAAGCTAATCCAAAAGGAGAGATTAATGGCTGTTCCGCACGCCACTCTGAGCATGGAAGCTAAACTTAACCAATATAAATAATACGTTATTTTGTCGCAAGAAACAGTCCATTTCTCCGGGTCCGATGAGTTAAAACAACCTTCGTGGAACAAATGGTTAATTCCCTTTTTTGCTCTTGCTCTGGTGATAGCACTTGACCAATATCTGAAATACTGGGTGAAACATCACATGATGTTGCACACAGAGAAAAAGATAATTGGTGATTGGTTTATGTTTCATTTTACTGAAAATGAGGGCATGGCCTTTGGAATGAAGTTTTTTGGAGAAAAAGGAAAATATGCTTTATCCATACTGAGGATACTGGTATCTGTCTTTGGTTTCTGGTATCTGATTACACATATCAAAAAGAATGCAAATACATGGTTTCTTATTTGTGTAGCGCTTATTCTTGGCGGAGCACTTGGCAATATTATTGACTGTGTTTTTTATGGTGTTTGGTATCAACCCATTAATGAATACAATGGCGGATACCTTTTAGGTTGGGTAGTTGATATGCTGTATTTTCCAATTGTGGAAACACATTATCCAAGTTGGTCTCCTATTAAACCTGGCCAGGAGTTTATATTTTTTAGCCCGGTATTTAATCTGGCTGATGCAGCCATTAGTACAGGAGTAATAGCAATTATTGTCTTCCAGAAAAGATTTTTCAAAAAACATACAGAAATAGAGGTAATTGAAGAAAATCCGACAATTTCTGAAGAAAACATCGTTAAAAATAATGGTGATGCAACAGAAGAAATTCATTGATATGATGAGTGCGGCAAAAGGTTTTTATCTTGTTTTTTTATTCTTTCTCGCATTTAATTGTTTACCAGCCCAATCGGATGGTTTATTATGGCGAGTTTCCGGTAAAGGGCTAAAAAATGCCAGTTATCTGTTTGGTACAATACATATGCATTGTCAGGATGAAAACATCAGGAAAGCGGAGATTCAATCTGCCATGGACTCAAGCAGTATTGTGGCCATGGAACTCAACCTGAACGACTATCAGACCTTTGTTGCGATGATGAAAGCCAACATGAAATTATCCGGCAAGAGTTTAAAGTCAATGCTAAGCATTCCAGAATACCACCTTGTAGATAGTATTTGCAAAGTTTTTACCGGGACTTCTCTTGAGGACTTTGACCATAAACCACCGATGACTGTTCTTGCCAGTATTATGATGTCGAAGGATTTTGTGGGATGCAATCGACCTTTGCCCGTTGATATGGTTATTGCAGACATGGCAAAACAGGGAGGGAAGGAAAGTTATGGACTTGAATCATTCTCTTTTCAGGATAGTCTTTTAGGCTCCATTCCGGATTCCACACAGATAAGGTGGTTAATTGAATTTTGTGGAGATATTCCCCAAGCAAAAGCAGAATTTCAGGCTTTATTAAAGGCTTATGATTCGCAGCAAGCTTTGGCATTATATGATATCATATTAAAAACCTCGCCTGAATTGATACTTTTAAACGATGCCCTTCTTGTTCAGAGAAACATGAGATGGGTTGAATTTCTAGGGAATAACATGAAATACAATGTTTATTTTATGGCAGTTGGGGCAGGACATTTAGGTGGTGATAATGGCCTTATCAGCTTGCTAAGAAGGGCCGGATATACGGTTACACCTGTTCAAATTCATTAAATCAATTCAATCTTTTCATCAGGAAAATAAAAATCAAGATTTTATGACCATTTTCTATAATTTACACAGAACTTTGCACCCTTAAAATATGAAGCAGCTATTACGTTTTTACATTCTCTATAGAATTCCTGTCATCATTGGTTTGATTGTACTTGGAGTTTTATCCCATGTCTATGGTGATGCCATACTTGCATGGATATTATATTTCCTGGCTTTGATTTCATTGTTATTGTATTTTATGATTGGCACTATGCGTATAGTCAAAGATGCAGTAGAAGATGGAAATGTCGATGAAGCCTTGGTGTATATCAAAAAAATCAGATTTCCTAAATTGTTGGTTAAGCCTGTAAGGTCGGCCTATTATATGCTTCAAAGCACACTTTCTATGGCAAGCGACGATTTAGTAGGTGCTGAAAGTAATATTCGCAAAAGCTTGAATACAAAATCAACCCTGACAGGCGACATGAAGGGCACCAATATGATGCAACTGGGATTTATACAGCTAAGACAAGGCAAGGTAAAAGAAGGCAGGGCTACCTTGCTGGAAGCTATTAAAGCAGGTATTCCGGATAAAGAAAGTAAAGCCAGCGTTTATCTTCAATTGTGTTCCATTGAAATTCAGCGTCAGCAAAACAGAGCAGGGAAAGAATATTTCAGAAAAGCAAAGGCGTTAAACCCTAAAACAAAAGATATTGTAGACCAGATTAAAATCATGGAGAAAAATATCTCAAGGTTACCGGGATAAAAATCCCTAAAGTGATTCAACAAAAAAAGCGGTCCCAATGGGCCGCTTTTTTTGTTTATTGAATGGGAGTTGTCGTTAAGTTAAATACCAAACATGCAGATTCCGAATGAGAACAAATGTTGGTGAGGGTTCAGTCCCTGTTCATAGGCAGATGATTTGTACATATCGGTGATTGAATACCGGCCATAGATTTCGAAATCATGAAGGCCAATTCTCAGTACCGCATTCATTTGCTCTGTATTTATTTTGATATCGTTAGCGTTCTTTTGTTTAAACTCAAGGGAATTCTTGTCGCCTTTTAGTGTTAGTTTGCTATGACCATTAAAACCAAATTCCACACCGGCTGCAATGCTGAAATTGTCATTTTTACTGTGGTATTCCAATAAGACAGGAACAGAAAGATACCTGACATCCAACCTGTTTTTGTCAAAATTATTGACTGTATCGGTATAGCTTTTCAGTAAACCTTGGTTGTTAATGTATTGCACCATTTGTTTGTTGCCGTATTTTAGGTAATAATTGTTGAGGTTAAAACCATAACTCAAAAGCAGCCTTCCCTTATAAAGATTCATATTCTGACTAATGATACCAATATTGATATTAGCGCTTTTGCTTAATTTAGGGTTCATTGCACTTGAATTATCAACATCATTCATGGTACTTGTAAAACCCAGGTCAAATGTCGGAAAGTAGTTTGTTTCGATAAAATGTTTCCTTTCTTGAGGATGAGGTTTGTTCATCAGGTTAACAATCTTCTTTTGTAACCTGGCACTTTCGCTGGTATCTTTATCCGTGCCTTTTCCTTCCTGATCCCAGTCTTTTCCATTATACACTTTGGTGTTAACTGTCACGAGCACCATGGTTTTATTTAGGGTATCCACAAATTTGAGGGTTCTGTTTCTTTCTTCCTCCTCAGGCTCAATTTTAGTGTCAATTTTGTAGCTCTTACCTTTATAGGTAATTTTAACGGTGTCTTTATCTGTCTGTGCATTTCCGCTTAAATTGGCATATAGAAGGGACAGGCCGATAATTAAGATTTGAATTATTTTCATGATTGATTTTTTTTAAGGTTGATGTTTAAAATCCCGCGATGATTTTATATTGTTTATTTTCTATGATTAATCTTCTATTTGTTCTGGTGTTGCTGTCGTTTTCAAGTTTAAATTTAGGTGTTCCGAATATTCTGGATAAAAAAGTCTGTTTAGGTTTGCTGATGTCTTTCTTAAAATCCTGAGCCGGCTTGCTGTCATTACTCATAGTCACTATAATATGATTCTCAGGAACTTCTACCTCTTTTAGCTTGTTTTTGGTATCAGTAACTTCCACTATTTTGTCATGCTCAATAGTGCTTTTTATTTCAGTAGTGATTGGAGTTGCCGGAATGTTTTCTTGCTTTATTTCATTGGTTTTATCCGTTTGAATATCAGCCATTGATCTGATTTTTTCTTTGAGAGGAATTAAACTGTCTACCCTTGTATCCTCAGGTGTTTTGATTTCTGGCTTTGGAATCTGTTTTACGGGTTGTTTTGTCTGGGCGGGTTTTGGAACCTCACTGACGGTAATCTCCCCGGGAGTTTGATTCACTAAAAACACAGCCAACCCAAGGCCAAGAACCAGCATGGCCGCAATAGCATATCTAAAATTAAACGGAATGACTCTCGCCGTTTTCTTTTTTAGCTGACGGATATTCATTACAGGCAATTCTAACTCAGGAGTTAAAATAGTTTGTTGCCATGCCTGCCACAAATTACTATAAGCCTCATCTGCTTCTATGGCAGTGAGGAGCTGTTCTCTTTCAAAACCCGTGATTTCACCTTCCAAAAGCTGGAACATGATTTCATCTATATTTTCATCATTGATCTGTTTCATATGATATGATCTAATTTTACGAGATAATTTTTTAATGTTTGTCGTCCCCTGAATATATACACCTTCACCTGTGATTCATTTAGTCCTGTAATCTTGCCGATTTCTGCGTAGTCATACCCTTCATAATCTCTTAGCATAATGACAGTTCTTTGTGTTTCAGTTAATTTCTCCATGGCCTTATTCACGATATCTTTTATATCCGGTTGCATTGCTTCACTTCCTTTTTCTTTAGTAAATTCGGGCATTTCCACCATCTTTTTCTCCCTGCGTATACTATCTATCATCTTTCGGTAAGCAGTAGTGAATAACCAACTTTTTGCCTTCTCAAACTCTACTTTTCCTAAATTTAACCAAAGACTTTCAAAAGCATCCTGCACAATATTTTCCGCGTCTTCCCTTACATTCAAACTCTTGTATATAAATCTAAACAAGGCATTTGCATGGGTGTCAACTGAGGTATTGTATTCCTTTTCAGTCATTCAGGTTATGGGTTAAACGGCATAAGGTTTTAAAAAGTTACAAGGGTAGGATTTTTTTTTGAAAATTCATTATTTCATGGCGCCTCATCCTCGCCCTTCTGGCTGCCTTCCGTCAGCCTGAGGATTACCAATCCTACCGTCAAGGCTTAGTTTGGGGTATTATGGAATTATAAACTCCAATAAAAGAAATGTCAAAATTAATGATAAATCCACATCAATACGGGCTTTTTCTTTGTCTGAAACGTGCTGTCAAGTTTTGTCATCATTTTATCTGATACAGCCGGACAACCCCAGCCTTCCGGTATCCCTGACGGATGGATTTCATTGTCTGGAATATCTCCCCAGCCATGCAAAACAATTGTGCGTTTATAGGCATTAGAATTGGAAGAGTCCAATCCATATAAATAATATTTGATATTGATGCCCCAATCGCTATAAGCCCTTTTGCCAATCCTGTATTTTCCTAAAGATGAGCAATGACTTTCAAAAGCATTGCTGAATTGTGGTTTTTCTTTGCTTTCATCTAAGCCCCAGGTGTTATTCCCGCATCCATGACTTACCAGAAAACTATCCATCAATAGATTTCTATTCGGATTCACTATGTAAGCTCTTTTCTTTCCGGAATGGAGACTTTAATTAATCAGTATGGCCAAGGAGGTATCAAAATTTTTCTTTTGAATAAATGCAAATGCCTCCTTTAATCGCTCTGGACTTACAAGCTTCTTCTTTTCTTCTTTTCTTTCTTTTATAACGGTAATTTTTAATGGTTTTGTCCCTGTTTCTTTCCTGCCGAATATAAATATACTTCCAACAAGAGCAAGTAAACAAAGAGATACGATTATTCGCATAGATAAATTAACTGAATAGTATTGATTTTATTGTAGACTTGTATTGTCCTTACAAAAGTTTATTTGATAAATAAAATATTATAATTACATTTGTTTTTAGAATGTATTAAAAAACAAAATAAACATATGAATAAAAAAACTACTACCTCACTATTATGGGTACTAGTACCCGCTTTATCAATGAATCTAACTGCATGTAAAAAGAGTACAGGTGAACCTGATCCAGCAACTTCTGCTAAAGTTCTCAATAAAAGCACCATTGCACCCAAAAAATGGTATTCCCAAGCAAGTGCTTTTATTCATGATTTAAAAGCCGGCGGGGTCTACGCTACCAACGGCACATGGAAATGGAAAAATAATTCAGATACTTTGGAAATTGTTACCCAAACAGGTTATCCTGAAACGTATTGGAAAGTATATTGGAACACAGAGAATGAAATGAATTGTGAAAAAATCGGGACCTTTACACCGCTATTGTATGAGGATAAGGTGTGGTAAATATACCAACAACCCTGACAGATGTGTTTTGCACAGAATCCTCATAAATTTCTGTTGTAGACAGCCGTTAAAAATATGTTCATTACAATACCCGTAATTGAATTATTTTTGAAACATGTTCAACCAATACGAAACCTTCCTGAAATATGTATATGAAAATGGCACTTTTAAGAGTGATCGCACAGGAACCGGTACTAAAAGCGTATTTGGTTACCAGATGCGTTTTGATCTGACAGAAGGCTTCCCTTTGATTACATCCAAAAAAGTACACCTTAAATCTATCATTCATGAATTATTATGGTTCTTGAAAGGTGAGACGAATACAGCTTATCTTAAAGAAAATGGTATAAGTATCTGGGATGAATGGGCGGATGAAAATGGGAATCTGGGTCCGGTTTATGGAAAACAATGGCGAAGTTGGGCAAGCCCGGATGGCAGCAGTATTGATCAGATTGCAGAGGCCATCAATACCATCAAAAATAATCCTGATAGTCGCAGAATCATTGTATCTGCATGGAATCCTGCAGATATACCCTCTATGGCGCTCGCACCTTGTCATTGCCTTTTTCAGTTCTATGTGGCAGATGGTAAACTTTCATGTCAACTTTATCAGAGAAGTGCAGATATTTTTTTAGGTGTGCCCTTTAATATTGCTTCTTATGCCCTTTTAACCATGATGCTTGCACAAGTTTGTGATTTGAAATGTGGGGATTTTATACATACTTTTGGAGATGCCCATATCTATACCAATCATTTTGAGCAAGTGCAATTGCAATTATCCAGAACGCCAAACCCTTATCCGGTAATGAAAATCAATCCGGATATAAAATCAATTTTTGATTTTAAGTTTGAGGATTTTATACTTGAGAATTACCAACCATTCCCTGCCATCAAGGCTCCTGTAGCTGTATAGGGTTTATTATTTTATTATCTAACTTGCAACACTCAAATTGAATAACGAAAAAACATACAAAAAACGCACATCCTTCTGGCCTACAATCATAAGCATGTCTTTGGTACTATTCATTGTAGGCTTATTGGGCGTTATCTCTATCTATGCCAAACATCTTGCTGCTTTTTACGAAGATAATTTTGAAGTTTTTGTGTTTTTTAACGATGAAACAAGCTCTGATGAAGCCAGAAAAATGGAAAAAGAAATTAAATCCCTGCCATTTGTCAATTCTTCTGCTTTTATCGATAAGGAAATCGCGGCGCGGAAGGAGATTGCCAAAACAGGAAATGATTTTATAAAAACGCTTGGTTATAATCCATTTCCACATTCCCTGCAGTTAAATATTAAGGCAGATTTTGCCGATGATATGAAAATGAAGGAAGTTGAAAAAAAACTGCGCCTGATACCTTCTGTTAATGATGTTGTATTTGCGAAAGACGATTTGGGTAAAAACCTGCTGACACAAATCAATAAAAATTTTAAGACCGTAGAGTTTGTATTGCTGGCCGTTGCATTTCTTTTACTCATTATTTCATTGGCACTTATTAACAGCACCGTCAGAATTAATATGTTTGCTCGCAGATTTATCATTAAAAGCATGCAATACGTTGGTGCTTCCGATTGGTTCATTATCAGGCCATTTCTTGGCATGTATTGCCTTTATGCTGTATTGTCAGTCATTATTGCTCTCATGATGCTTTCCGGTATCATTTATCTGGCAGAAACACAACTTCATCAAAATAACTGGCAATTATTTTTACCTAAATATGCATTATTAGCAGGATTTTTATTAGTTTTGGCGCTTGTTATCTCCTTGATCAGTGTTTATTTCTCAACAAGAAGGTACTTAAAATTAAAAATAGATCAACTTTATTAAAATTATTTATGGCTACAGCTCCTAAATCTAAGAACTTAAGACAACCTGAAAAAAAGGCTGTTAACAATTTTATGGTGTTTAAAAAACAAAACTATATACTGTTGGTGGCCAGTTTAGCTGTTATTATTATTGGTTTTATTGTGATGGGTACAGCCGGCGGCGAAGCTTTTGACGATCCAATGAAAATAACCGTAGCACCCCTTATTGTATTATTTGGATTTGCGCTTGGTGTATTTTCTATTCTTTATACACCTAAAAATCAGGACAACGAAGCTGGTTCATAGGATTATTTTAGTTTAAGTGAGTATATTTGAATCTATTATCATTGCCATTGTAGAAGGCCTGACAGAGTATTTACCTGTTTCTTCTACGGGCCACATGATTATTACAGAGTGGCTCTTAAAACTGGAAAACACAGATTTTCTGAAACTATTTACTGTAGCCATACAACTGGGAGCTATTATGGCAGTGGTTGTATTGTATTACAAAAAGTTTTTCAAATCTCTGGATTTTTATTATAAGCTGGCGGTAGCATTCATTCCTGCGGGTATTTTTGGTTTTTTATTAAACGATTTAATAGATGAATTGCTCGAGAGTCCATTAACTGTTGGCATTACATTACTTGTAGGGGGTATTGTTTTATTATTTACAGATAAATGGTTTGCCGGGAATCCCGAAGAAGAAAGGGAAGTGACCTACCTTGAGGCCTTTAAAATAGGGTTGTTCCAGGTTATTTCACTTATTCCCGGTGTTTCTAGAAGCGGAGCTACGATCATTGGGGGTTTGACGCAGAAATTATCGCGTAAACAGGCGGCGGAATTTTCGTTTTTTCTTGCTGTTCCAACGATGTTGGCAGCTACAGGTTATAAACTGTTAAAGTATTTTAAAAGTTCGGGGATTAGTTCAGAGGAGTTGAAACTCTTATCTATTGGCAATCTTGTTGCATTTATTGTTGCAATCATAGCCATTAAAGGCTTTATAGGCATCTTAAATCGCTTTGGATTTAAGCCATTTGGCTGGTACAGAATTGCAGTCGGAATAATTATACTTATTGCTCTGTATCAGCAGAGTTAATCTATCCAGTCGGCAATAAATAAGTTGGTATCACGTGTCCCACCATTATTTCTATTACTGCTCCAAACAAGTTTTTTTCCATCAGGACTAAACATAGGAAAAGCATTAAAATTACTTTGCGTGGTGATGGGGGTCAGATTCTTGCCGTCAAGATCAATCATGTATAATTGGAAAGCGTAACCTTTTGTAGAAGCGTGATTACTTGAAAAGAGTATTTTTTTACCTGAAGGATGGAAAAAGGGTGCCCAATTTGCTTTTCCAAGTTGTGTAATCTGTCTTAAGTTCTGTCCGTTGGTGTCGCATACATATATTTCCATGTTTGTAGGCGCAACAAGCCCTTGTGCAAGCAGTTCTTTATATTCTTTAATCTCTGCTTCTGTTTTTGGTCTTGACGCTCTGAAAACCAATTGTTTTCCATCAGGTGAAAAAAAAGCGCCCCCGTCATAACCGAGTCCAAATGTTAACTGTTTTAATCCACTGCCATCAATATTCATGATCCAAAGTTCCAGGTCACCACTTCTGCTGCTTGTGAAAACAATTTTATCGCCTTTAGGACTCACCGTCGCTTCAGCATCATATCCGAAAGAATCTGTAAGCTGCTTAATCACTTTACCTTTTAAATCAGAAACAAAGATGTCAAATTCTGGATAAACAGGCCATACATATTTTGCCTTAGGATTGTAAGGAATAGCTGCAGGGCAAGTATCCATATAGTGATGTGTACTGGCAAATAAAATGGATCGATTGCCGGGAAGATAAAATGAGCAGGTTGTGCGCCCTTTTCCTGTGCTGATAAGTTGCGGTCTATATGCAGAAGCTTCTTTTTTTGCACGTTTGATATTCATGGCATAAATCTGGTCACATTTTAGACCCCATGCTTTGTTATTACTTTGAAAACTAAGGAATTTGCCGTCAAAACTAAAATAAGCCTCAGCGTTATCGCCTCCGTATGTCAGTTGTTGTATATTTTTAAGATGTTTTTCCGGAATCGAATCATTCTGTTGTGCAAAAGTGCTAATTGAAATAGAAAAAAAAAATAAGTGTAATAATCTGTTCATTATGAATGTTTGATTGAACCTTTAAAGGCCCGCAAATTTATAGTTTATTTTGAATAATGGCTAATTTTATACAATTTGAATCCTAACAAAAGCTTGATTTAATACATACCTGCAGGATGTAATATCAATAAATCTTTAAGTCCTAATTTATAATAAAAAATAACAAGTAAAATAAGACTTAAGAATAAACCCGTCTCAAAGTTTTCATCACGCCTATAGTCCATAAATGCATGTAACAAAAAAATATGTAGTACTGCGGGTAAGAGCAGAAAGGCTCCAATTGGCCGAGTTGTTGGATATAACATAAGTAGCCCGTCTAAAATTTGAATAATACCTATCATTTTCATCAAGCCTGTACCTGACGTGCTTTTACTGGCAAACGCCTAATCCGGAGTAGTCTTGTATTCATTGTTTTGAATAGCTTGAATAAGCATTTGTTACTTATTTTAAGCTTTAGTCTGATCTGTAATACTTGAGGGATCAATACTTACTCATCAGTAAAATTGTCATTAAAGTTGAGGAGACAAGACATTTTTTCTTGATGAATTCGCGGATTTCCTTTTTAATTACTTCCTCCTTGGTTTCGACGAATCGATGAAAGTACTGGCGCCAAGAATGTTTACTTCTAAAATTAAAAAGCGCGTAGAAAGAACCTGGCCTCTTATCAGGCGAGTGAAGAATAAGGTGCGTTTTATTTCATCTGGCTTAACAACAACCTGTCAAATAACCTGTCTGAAAGTATACGTTTTAGAAAAAGGATGATTTTGGCACCTTCGCCTGCAGCGTATCTTGTTTTTGGGTGAACTGATGTGATGGCTTTGACAATGGTTGTGGCTATCACTATAGGATTTGATCCGGTATCATCTGCTTTCCTCAGCAATGTAACGTGTTTCTGTGCAAGGCCTTTGTAGGCGGTGTTTCCTGATACTTTTAATAAATTCTCCCTGGCGATATGGTTCCATTCGGTTAGAATTGCTCCCGGTTGAATCACTACTACATCAATTCCAAACTGCTTAAGTTCCATGCGCAAACTATCACTCAGACCTTCAAGGGCAAATTTGGTGGCGTGATACCATGCCCCATGTGGTTCGCCAAATTCACCACCCATTGAAGAAACATTGATAATCCTCCCGGAACCTTGTTTGCGCATGCTTGGCAGTACCAATTGAATCAATCGGGCCAGACCGAAAATATTGACTTCGAATTGTTGTTTTGCCTCAGAAATTGGAACGTCCTCCAAAGCGCCATACGAGCCATAACCGGCATTGTTGACCAGAATATCTATGCTACCTTCAGTTTTAAGAATTTCATCGACACCTTTTTGAATGGAATCATCATTTGTAAGATCCATACACAGGATTTTTCCGCCCAATTCTGAGAGATCCTGCATTTTTTCAGTTCTTCTGGCAGCTGCATAAACAGTAAAACCATTTTCCAGCAGGAGTTTTGCTGTTGCTTTTCCGATACCGGCAGATGCGCCGGTGACTAATACGACTTGTTTCATTTTATATTTTTTATTTGGATTGACTAATCACTCTATGTATTGGACAAAAAAATTATGAGATCATATCCCACAACATGTCAAATGTATCATTAATGTATTTTTGTTGTTCTGCTTTCGTAAAAGTATGGGATAAAAGATATTGATTCAGACCATATACATTACTCATAACAAGGGTAAAAATAAAATCAACAGGCATGGGTTTTATCCATTTTTCATCTATCGCTCTTTGTATTAAATCATAATGAAATTGCACCTGTTTTTGAACCTCCTCGGGTGCAATAAGAGATAAGAATGGCGAGCTGTTAAATTGTTCTACAAACTTAAACTCTAATTTATTATCCAATGCCCAATACAGCGTGCTCACATACACATTCTTCATAATATCCTTAAGCGCATCATTTTCATGCCATCGAAAGGCCATTGATTCAGCCATTTGTTTTTTAATATGGACATATAGGGCCATCACTAAATCGTCTTTGGTCGAGAAATAATGAAATAAAGTTCCGTTGGCTATACCGGCTTCCTTTGCAATCTTGCTCGTAGGCGTGCCATGGAACCCAAATTCAACAAAGAGTCTGAGCGCAGCATCAAGAATGCGTATCCTTTTATCTTTTTCCATTAGATTGACTAAACAGTCTACAAATGTAAAATTAATTTATAAACATGCAAATGCCTCTGAATACATTTGGAGCAAAAACTACTAAATTCCGACGAATACTAAAAAGCAGTTAAAAGAGTTTAAAACTTTTCTTGAGATAGATTAATAAACAAACTCACCGTATGCACTTCTGACACTTAATTTTTTTGTCTCAGAGCTTTCTACACGTCCGATGATTTTGGCGTCTATATGAAATGACTTTGAAATTTCAATCATTTCATTCGCTATTTCAGGGGCCACATAAATTTCCATTCTGTGTCCCATATTAAATACCTTATACATTTCTTCCCAGCTACTGCCACTTTGTTCCTGAATGGTTTTAAACAAAACCGGTGTTGGAAACAATTGGTCTTTGATGATGTGAAGAGAATCTTTGACGAAGTGAAGCACCTTGGTTTGTGCACCGCCGGTGCAATGCACCATACCATGGATATGGTTCTTGTTGTTTTTTAATATCGCTTGTATAACAGGTGCATATGTGCGTGTTGGAGATAAGACCATTTGTCCGGCATTCAGCGGTATGCCTTCAATCTTATCGCTTAACATCAATTGACCTGTATAGGCCAGATCCTTACTAAGCAGATCATCATAACTTTCAGGATATTTGTCTCGGTATATGCTATTAAACACATCATGTCTTGCACTTGTGAGTCCGTTACTTCCCATTCCGGCATTATAGTTTTTTTCATAACTGGCCTGTCCGTCGCTGGCTAAACCAACAATAACATCGCCTGCTTGTATGTGATGATTGGAAATGATATCACTTCTTTTGGCTCTTGCAGTTACTGTACTATCAACGATAATGGTTTTAACCAAGTCACCGACATCAGCAGTTTCCCCGCCGCCACTGGTGATATGAATGCCAAAGGGTATCAAACTCTCTATAAACTCTTCTGTACCGTTGATGATTTCTGCAATGACTTCACCGGGAATGCGTTTTTTATTGCGCCCAATGGTACTGGACAATAAAAATTGATCTGTAATGCCTACGCACAATAAATCATCAATATTCATGACGATTGCATCCTGAGCTATACCTTTCCAAACAGAAATATCACCGGTTTCCTTCCAATAGAGATAAGCAAGGCTGCTTTTTGTGCCTGCGCCATCCGCATGTATAATATTGCACCAATGTTCATCTCCGCCCAATACATCGGGAATGATTTTACAGAAAGCCTGTGGGAAAAGCCCTTTGTCTATATGCGCTATAGCTTTGTGAACGTCTTCCTTTTGAGAGGATACACCGCGCTCTGAATATTTATCCGTTGGTTGCATGAACGGTGCAAAAGTACTAAAAAACTACAGGCCAAGATAATTTTTTTAGTCACACCATAGAAATGGGAAAGTGTAAATTAATCGATATTAATACTTGCAGAAAGTACAATATTGCTTGATCTTATATTGTTGGTGATACTATATGAAACACCTGTTTTTAAGGTATAAGGTACAGAATAATCGGCATAGCCACTATTGACGTATGATGCATCAAAAGAATAGGTTGCAGTTTTAATGCCAAATCCAAGCGTATAAACATTATTAACAAGATTATTCAGGTATGGTACTGTACCACTTTTATAGGGACTTGGATACCTTGCATAACCTGCACGAAACCTATATTGCTCATATATTGCCTCGCCACCAAGCCTGAGATTCACTACATTTGAATTAAAGTTTCGCTTGATTGTCAGATTTTCTGAAGTAAAGGAATAGGCATCAGCACCCTTGTCTTTGGTGATGATATTACCTGAACTGTAATTGACGGTTTCAATATCCATGGAAATAAATCCCATATTCTTATTCACTAAGCCAATGCTAAAAACATGCCTAGCCGGTGTCGTAATTTTATACTTATATACTGTCGCATCTGTACTTACCGTTTTATTCTCTCTTAAGTCACCAAACTGGTCTCTGGCGCCATAGTCAAATTTTGATTGTATGGTATAACTGTATGAATCGGTCAGATTAAAAATGGTGGGTGAATGGAACGCATAACCTAAACGCAGAAATTCTGTGGGAGCGGCATTAATTCCAATTTTTGCATTAAATCCGAGCCCTGAAGTATGGAGATATTGCTCAAAAGTAAGAGAGTTAATGTCTTTGATTGTCGAAACTTTTTTATCTGTTTCGGTAAAACTGTTATTTTCAATATATCGAACACTTTTAGCACCTAATGAAATGCCTACCATCACAAGATGTCTGTAATTGCCGGCAAAACTCACATTATAATCATTAAGAGCACCCTTTGTGATAACACTTCCGCGCTGATTCACATTGATAAGGGAATTTTTACCATAAGCCGACTGATATGCGGGAACAGAAGAAGAAGTATCCTTATCAATCAGCCAAGCATTATAAGCAAGGTGTTCTAAAGAATATTTCGAAAATTCATCAGGTATGGTTCCTGTTTCTGTGCCTCGTTCAGCCCAATTTTGTGTAATACTACTGTTTTTATTCACAGCATCAAAAATGCTGCGTTTATGAAAATTATTCAGCCTATTGACATTAAATCCAAATACAAAATTAACAAACCCCTGAGGATTTTTAGATTCATAATCTTCACCTCTGATATTGGCGATAAGACCAATATTGGGGATATTAAAATTAAATTTACTGTCTTCGATATTTTGGTCAATAAAACTCGCATTGTTTTTAGCGGTATAAAAACCTGTACTGACAAAAAAATTGCTTGTGCGGAATCTGGCAAGTCCTGCAGGATTGATAGAAGCGCAGGAAGCATCTGCCCCTATAGCTCCAAAAGCACCTGCAGTCCCGAAAGATCTTGCTGTGCTGCCCAGAGTCTCCATTGAATAACGGATGACATCAGCCTCATTTTGGGCATATAAACCACTTGAAAAAAGACACAAAAATACGACTGTTATACGCCTCATTCTCTGATACTGGTATGAATATTTGAATTAACGTCTGCGTGTACTTCCACCGCTACCTGAAGAACCTCTGTCGCTATTGCCACCTGAAGAACCTCCACTGCTACCACCGGTACTTCCACCTGAAGAACCGCCCCCCCAAGAACCACCGGAACTTCCTGAGCTTCCTGAGCTTCCGCCTCTGTCACTGTTGCTTCCGGAATACCATTTGCTACCGCCGGTACTATTGTTCGAACTTGAAGAATTTTGAGGTTGATTAGTGTTGGTATTTGAAGAAGGCTGATTATTGGAACTGCCGGTCCGTCTGGCATAATTTGGACTGGATGAATTGTTTGAGCCTGCGGAGTTATTATTGTTATTATTATAATTGTTATAAAACATACCTCGGTTATAACTGCCATATCTGTCATATGGGTTGTAATATGGTGAGCCATAACCATAACCGCAACCATAACTGTTGAAGAAATATGGATTATAGGTATAATAAGGATAATAACCGGTCATCCAAGAGCCTCCCCAACCGGCAGTATAAAATGGATTATAATATGGCATGTTACAACCATAATACGGAGAAAATGGGCTGTTAAATCCACCCATAAAACCGAACCTAGGATCTACATAACTCATACCAACGGACCATCCTGAATATGGATTATAAGAAACGGTGGGGATAAGTGCCGGTTGATAGTTATTGTAATTAAATCTATTGTTAGATCCAAAATTTCTGAAACGGTTTGAATAGGTGTTAGTATAATTACCGGCATTGCTGTTTTGAGCGTTTGAATTGGAATTCTGCAGGCTTTGTTGATTTTGTTCGTATTCAGACAATTCTGAAACGGCTTTTTTACGGGTGTCATTTGGCGTAAAATAAACCTCATCTGTTCTGCCTGTAACAGTTGAGGCCTGTTTTTTAATAGAACATGAACTGAAAATCAAGGCAAGAATTGCCAAATTTAAAATTTGTTTCATAATGCTGTTTTTTTTTAGGGGCAATTGCATTTAAGTAAATACCTTTGCGCCTATCAAAGGTACAAAAATTATTCCAATTAATATGATATGGCGTTCGAAAAAATAAAAAGAAGCGAGAATTACAGCGAGTGGTACAATAATCTGGTAAAAAATGCCGATTTGGCAGAGCATGCTGCAGTAAAAGGTTGTATGGTCATTAAACCCTATGGATATGCCATTTGGGAAAAGATACAGCAGCAATTGGACAAGATGTTCAAACAAACCGGCCATTCCAATGCATATTTCCCATTGTTGATTCCAAAGTCATTTTTTGAAAAAGAAGAAAAAAATGCAGAAGGTTTTGCCAAAGAATGTGCCGTGGTAACGCATTATCGGCTTAAGGTGGACGAGAACAGGAAAATTATAGTAGATGAAGATGCAAAACTTGAAGAAGAACTGATCATAAGACCGACCAGTGAAGCCATTATCTGGAATACATATAAAGGTTGGATTCAAAGTTACAGGGATTTACCTATTCTCATCAATCAGTGGGCCAATGTAATGCGTTGGGAGATGCGGACAAGACTGTTTCTGCGTACTTCTGAGTTTTTGTGGCAAGAAGGCCATACCGCGCATGCAACGTCTGATGAAGCCATCATAGAAACCAAACAAATGTTAGAGGTTTATGCTGAGTTTGCCGAAAATTTTATGGGTGTTCCGGTCATCAAGGGTGTTAAAACAGAAAATGAAAGATTTGCCGGAGCAGTTGAAACCTATTGCATAGAAGGTCTTATGCAGGATGGTAAGGCATTGCAAATGGGAACTTCTCACTTTTTGGGTCAGAATTTTGCC
>Ga0123337_10003101_pt1 | contig 18126 bp, 11 predicted proteins | sample frozenSSSSmetaG_FD_89792 | JGI IMG/M metagenome (GOLD analysis project Ga0123337, IMG submission 89792) | Glacier valley bacterial and archeal communities from Borup Fiord, Nunavut, Canada, to study Microbial Dark Matter (Phase II) -... | ecosystem: Environmental > Aquatic > Freshwater > Ice >... | reverse complement strand
TATAATAAATATAATAAATATAATAAATATAATAAATATAATAAATATAATAAATATAATAAATATAATAAATATAATAAATATAATAAATATAATAAATATAATAAATATAATAAATGTAATAAATAGCGATCAAAGGTCTTTAATACTGACTTATGTAAGGCTTGAGAGTTGCAGCTGTCCAGAACAGTCGAACTGCATTCTGCTCCGAGAGAGTCAGGTAGGTTCAAGAGCTCTGCTGGAGCAAAGATGCTCCGAATGACCGAGATGTCTCATGGATTATATGGCGAATATGGATAATATGGAGAATATGGATGTCGGGGCATCATGATTCATACAGATACATCATTGAGCATGGGATGACCATGACCATGGATATTCATACACAACAGCCATTTCTACACAACAGATATTCATAGGTACACAACAGGCATTCATGGAGATGCGATGCAATGCAATGCAGTGCAGGATCCCTTCTGCCTAGATGGGCCATATAGACGTATGGATGGTCCTGTAATCTGTATAGAACTCGACAGACTGGACATCCTCCGTCTTTATATGGTCTTTATATGGTCTTTATATGGTCTTCATATCACCTTCATATCATCTTCATATGCCTTCATCCTCGACCAGGAACAATGATAAATCTTCACCGCTCCCCGACATGCCGATGCCGAGAGAAGGTCGGGACAACGTCATCCGTGCTCGGAATGATGAGACGAGATGGATGCCGATGGCCGATGCTTACCCTCATGGGATGTAGGTAGAGAATCTGCAGTCATCATCATCCTTGGCAAGAATCAGCAGAAGGAAGCCTTGTGCTCCATCATGAGTGTGAAGATGTGAATTGAAGAGTCATGCGACATCAATGGGATTAAGGGAGTTAAGCGAAGAGTTACTCTTCTCCCATCTCTCTTCTCCTTCCTCTTTCAGTGATAGTTGTATCACTCATACATACATATATATAAATACATACATAAATACATACATAAATACATATATAAATACATATATAAATACATACATAAATACATATATAAATACATCTATAAATACATACATAGATACATATATAAATACATCTCCCCCTCCCTATCCCATCGCCGATGACTCAGTCGTGCATTGGAATCCCCATCCCCATCCCCATCCCCATTCCCCTTTCTGTTGTCTCTGGTCCCAGCTGTATGACATACAATCCATCACTACACACTGCACACTATATACCTACCACACTGCACATTATATACATGCACACTGCACACTATATACATGCTCCAGTTCATAGGCACTGAGTTTCGAGGCAGTTCGGAGCAATTCACTTTTGCTAAGGGGCAGATGTTGCTCTGATCAATAAGACAGAAACAATTCCAATCTCGGCCTTTCATTCACTCCCCTTTCTCATTATTAACACCTCTACTATGCCAGACAACATGAATTCGCTTTCGCTGGCCAGCGGCCTCGTAGGCTTCTCTTTACTTCTTCTATCCACATTCTCTTCTCTTCGTCGTATTGCTCTACGAGTCTTCACCACGAAGGACGAGCGCCTACCCAACATCTATCGCGACAAAGATGGAGTGGCGACGGCCAAAACCGTTGCCGCATATTCCACGACGACACCGAAGGTTCTCATTTGCCTGCTCTCAGTCCTCGGCCTTGCTGTTTCCGTATCACTGGCCGTCCTCGGCACCCTAAGCCGTGACGATGCCTTCCTCGAGAACTGGCTCAACGCAGCATCATGGGTAACAAAATTTTCATGATACATATCTTTGCGCAGAGGCTAACAATAGCAGGCATTGATCGCAATCCAGGCTCTTTCCGTTGCTTATGCGAAGGAGCCAGAGACCATCTACGATCTTGGCATCCACGGTGCCGTCTCCTGCTGGGCACTCCTGGCCGTCATCTTCGTCCAGTTCAGCATCCTGTCGCAGAGCCGGCCAGAACTTGGCCCAGTAATGCCGTTCGTTCTTCGTCTACTTCAATTGACATTGGTAACATTCACTGGCTTTGCCAATCTATCCATACCAAGGCGTCCTGCCGTCTTCGATGACGGCAGGCCCGTCGATGCCATGAATACCGAGACCGCACTTAGCAAATACACCTTTGCATGGTGTGCTCCCATCCTTAAACTTGCAGGCAAAAAGGGAACCCTCGACCTTAACGATCTCCCTCGACCCAATCATAAGACTCGCTCCAAGGATGTAACCAAGTCATGGATCGAGGCAAATCGCTCCGGAAGCCTCATCCTTCGAGTACTCCTCACCCATAAATGGGCTTTTGCTCTACAATGGTTCTTGACCTTATTGCAAGCGTTCGGCAATTTCGCACCACAATTTGCTCTGCTTCACATCCTGCGAATCCTCGAACGGAGGGAGTCGGGCAGACCCATCAGCTCCGAAGCTTGGATCTGGGTGATTGCGCTCGGTCTGACAACTGTCATTTCTTCCTGGATAGAAGCCTGGCTGTTCTGGATTTCTGCCGAGCTAAATCTGCCCGTTCGTGCCGAGCTCTCTACACTCGTCTTCGAGAAATCAATGCGTCGCAAGGACGTGAAAGGGGCCGCAAGGACCAATACAACCGACTCGAACGTTACCGAAGCCAATCTGGAAGAAGGAGCTCCACCGCCCATATCCAAGGACGAAAACGACGATGAAGACACAGGACACAAATCGCGCCAAACAATTGTTAATTTAATTGGTGTGGATGCACGCCGAGTGGCCGACTTCTGCAATGTCAACAACTATTTCCCTGGTAGTCTGTTCAAGCTCGTTGTATCATTTGCCTTCCTGATCCAGTTGATCGGCTGGAAGAGCTTGCTGGCCGGACTGGGTACCATGGCAGTGATCTTTCCCGTCAACATCATGTTCAGCAGATGGTACAGCGATGCCCAAGACCGGCTAATGAAGACTCGAGATGTGAAGCTGGCTGTGGTTAATGAAGCCTTGCAAGGGATGAAGCAGATCAAATGGACTGCGACAGAGAAACAGTGGCAGGCCAAGATAGGTAAGGTCAGAGAAAGAGAGCTCAAAGACCTCTGGTCTGCTCTCATGAACGATACTGGACTTATTCTTTGCTGGATTGCATCGCCCATCATGCTATCTGCGGCTTCTCTTGCAACATATGCCGTCCTTGAAGGCGGGCTGAGCCCATCCATAGCCTTCACGAGTATCGGCATTTTCAAACAAGTAAGTGAAGGATTCGAATCTTGAGAGCAAACACTGATTTTTTACAGCTTGAAGTAACTTTAGGTGTCATTCCAGAGCTAACCACTGATCTTATCGATGCACTGGTGTCGATCAAACGTATAGAGGAGTACCTGAATGCTCCCGAAGTAGTCGCAAACAGGGAAGATTCAGCAAATATTTCATTCGAAAACGCTTCCATTGCATGGCCTTCGGATGAAGAAAGAGACATTTCGGAACAATACGTCCTTCGAGATATCAACATATCCTTCCCCAAGAAGGAGCTCAGCGTGATATCTGGTAAAACCGGCACTGGAAAGAGTCTTCTCCTGAACGCCATTCTTGGTGAGACTGACCTATTGGCCGGGAAAATCAACGTCCCAACCGCTCTATCTCGGCACGATCGTCATGATGATAAAGCCACAAAGGACAATTGGATCATTCCGTCTTCGATCGCCTACGTTGCTCAGATCCCATGGATCGAGAATGCCACTATCAAGAACAATATCCTCTTCGGCCTTCCATTTGATGAATACCGATACAATAAGACACTCGAAGTGTGTGCACTGAAAAAGGATCTTGAAATCCTGAGCGACGGCGAGAATACTGAAATTGGCGCACAAGGTATAAATTTGAGCGGGGGTCAAAGATGGCGTCTTACCTTCGCTCGGGCTTTGTACTCTCGTGCTGGCATATTGGTCTTGGATGACTTATTTAGTGCTTTGGATGCCCATGTCGGCCGATACATATTTGAGAATGGACTCACGGGAGAACTCGGCGCTGGACGAACTCGGATACTGGTTACCCACCACGTCGCACTTTGCAAGTCGAGAACGAAATATCTAGTCGAGCTTGGTGAAGGAACGGTCGAGAACGCTGGTCTTGTTTCGGAGCTGGAAGAAGAAGGATTGCTCACGACGATTCTAAGCCATGTGGAGACTGATAAAGAAATTGAAGAGGATCAAGTCTCAACTGCTGTTGCTTCGGAATCATCTGATATTGCTGATGGCACCGGAGAGCTTTTGACAAGAGTTGACACGAAAGCTTCAGTTAAGAAATTTGTTGAAGAAGAAGGACGAGAGACGGGAGCAATCAAAAAGGCGATATACATGGGCTACTTGAAGTCAAGTGGAGGTCTTCCCTTCTGGACGGTTGCATTCATTATTTTTGCATCTCAGCAGGCTTTGACTTTGGGTAAGTGAAATTCCTCTCTTACCTTGTTCTTCGCCATTCGACGTCCTCATTCATGGCTTAGATGCTTGATTGAGAGTATTGGCAGCCGAGGCTTCAAGCAGCCGAGTATTAAAATGGACACTGACACCTTCAGGACGTTCTTGGATACTCAAAATCTGGACCGGTCATGCCGAGGAATCTACCATCAAGTCGATGTTCACCTACACCCATCAGATTCCAACAGTAAACGGGCATGATGCTGCTCAAGATACGCTCCTGTATTACCTCAGCTTATATGTTGGAATCTCGATCATCTCTTCTCTGATCGGTGCATTCAAATCCTATTATGTGTTTACTGGAAGCATCCGAGCATCTCGGACGCTGTTTGAGAATATCACATACACGGTACTGAGAACCCCTCTGAGATGGGTCGACACCGTTCCTCTAGGACGAATCTTAAATCGCTTCACCGCAGATTTCAATACCGTCGATGCTCGCCTTGCTTATGATTTGTCCTTTGGTGCAAGCAGCGTTTTCTCACTGGTTGGGATTGTGATCGCTGGGTATGTTCATCTTTCATCAATCTCCATGGTCACTGATGACTCTATTAATACTGAACATCACTTAAAATCACCATTATCTCTGCAATTATTGAATACTACACAACTCTCCATCATCACTAACGAGCCTCACAGTCTCTTCATTTCACCCTACATGTTCTTCCTCGCCTTCCTCCTCGCCTCTGTCTGCCTCCACTACGCCCTCCGCTACCTGGCCGGAGCCCGCGAAGTCAAGCGCCTGGAATCCAACGCGAAATCGCCCATCTTCGAAACCTTCAACACGGCCCTTGCCGGCGTAGCCACCATCCGCGGCTTCGACAAGGCCGACGTCTACATCAAGCACATGTACGACCTGATCGACGACCACCTCGTTACCCTCTGGCATCTCTGGCTCTTCAACCGCTGGATGGGCTTGCGCATGAGCCTCGTGGGGGCGCTGTTCGGCGTCACTGTCTCCTCGACGATCCTGCTCGTGCCATCAATCTCAGCCTCGCTGGCCGGCTTCGCGCTCGCCTTCAGCCTCGAGTACACCGGCGCCATCATCTGGACGCTGCGCCACTACGCATCTCTCGAGCTAGACTTCAACTCCGCCGAGCGCGTCATCGAGTACGCGAACCTCCCCATCGAGACCCAAACCGGCATCGACCCGCCCGCCGCCTGGCCCTCAGAAGGGCGTCTCGAAGTGACCGACCTCGTCGTCGGCTACGCCCCCGACCTGCCGCCCGTCCTAAACGGCCTCTCCTTCCGCGTCTCGCGCAACCAGCGCGTCGGCGTCGTGGGGCGCACAGGCGCCGGCAAGAGCTCGCTCACGCTGGCGCTGTTCCGCTTCCTCGAGGCGCGCGCGGGCAGCATCGTGATCGACGGGCTGGACGTGAGCACACTCAAGCTGTCGGCGCTGCGCAGCCGGCTGGCCATCATCCCCCAGGACCCCGTGCTGTTCAGCGGCACGGTGCGCAGCAATCTGGACCCGTTCGACGAGCACGGCGACGAGGAGCTGCGCGACGCGCTGGCGAGGGTGCACCTCGCGTCGGCGGGGAGCTCGAGGGCGGAGTCGCCGACCGCGGGGACGACGGCGGACCAGAACACGAACCAGAACACGAACACAAACCCGTTCACGTCGCTCGCGAGCCCGATCGCCGAGGCCGGCCTGAACCTCTCGCAGGGCCAGCGGCAGCTGCTGTGCCTGGCGCGGGCGATCGTGTCGCGGCCGAAGATCCTGGTGCTGGACGAGGCGACGTCGGCGGTGGACATGGCGACGGACGCGCTGATCCAGCGGTCGATCCGCGAGGAGTTCGGGGACTCGACGCTCCTCGTGATCGCGCACCGGCTGTCGACGATCGCGGACTTCGACCGCGTCCTCGTCATGGATGCGGGCCGGGGCGTCGAGTTCGGGGCGCCGAGGGAGCTGTTGCGGCGCGAGGGGGGCGTGTTTAGGGGGTTGGTGGAGGGGAGTGGCGAGAGGGTGGAGTTGGAGGGTGTGATTATGGGGAGGGGTTGAGTGGGGATGGGGTTGGAATTGGAATTGGGATTGTGAGGGATGGCAAGTGGATTCGAAAAACAAAAGGTATGGAAGATCGCGATCGGAAAAGGAGGGAGTGAGGAGTAGCATAAATGGGCAGCCTTCGGTCTGGAATTGTTCTTCCGGCATAGCGTTGCATTTCCGCGTCATAAAATCTCAATAAATACCTGCTACGTCGAGCCTCGTCTTATCGTTTTACTCGTTAACCAGCCCTGCAAGACATCCACCCCTCCCCCCATCCACATCCCAGCATCCCCTCTTCAACTCCGCGCCCATCCCCATCCATAGGCGCGCACACCATAACGATCCCTCCCTAAGGCAAGATGCTCACCCGCACCTCGACCTCGTTGCCCCATCCGGGCCGCAGCCCCATGCTCGTCCACGCGGCCTCGACGTCGATCTCGAGCACGCACTCGCTGTCCTTGCTCGGCGCCACGGCGGCGACGGGGACGGCCTGGCCGCGGATCGTGACGAGGAGGGCGGAGGCGGCGCAGATGGTGGGGAGCGTGGAGATGTAGAGGCCTGGGGCGTGGGTGTTAGTTCGTCGTGTCGGCTGTCGGCTACGTCGGGAAGTTTGGGCAAGGGAAGGGGAAGGGAGGGGAAAATGGGAAAGGGGAGGGAGGGATACGTACCCCAAACTCCGAGCGCCTTCAGCGAAACAACGACCTCCACCCTGCCATTCTCCTCGAGCGTCAGCGAAGAGGACACGACCGCCGCCGCCCCCGTCATCTTGCCCAGCAGCCCCAGACTCGCGACCCACAGCGTGTCCTGCTCGTCGGCGCGCACGAACCCTCGCAGCGGGAAGGCCGAGAGGATGTCGCAGCCGCGCACGTCCAGCGTGACGTAGATCAGCGCGTCGAGCGACGAGTCCACGAGCTGCAGCGGCCTGGTCACCCGGCCCGAGGCGTGCGAGCGCACGACGTAGGGCTGCGCCTCGACGACGCCCGGGAACAGCGAGAGATGCAGGAGCTCGGCCAGCGGGCGCGCGGAGACGTTGAAGAGGCCGAGAATGCCTGTCCCCGTGACCGCGGCGCCGTGGTACGTGGAGATCTTGAGCAGCGCCGGGTCGGTGTAGGCCTGGTAGGGGGCGATGGACTTCCCGGGCACGGAGGGGCGCAGGATCAGGGTGCGGCCGTGCGGCGAGGGGGCCGTCATGGCGCGCAGCAGGGCGAGGTCGTGCTCGCCGGGAACGTCGGTGATGTAGACGGGGCCGCCGGAGACGCAGCGCGCGGCGGCGTGGAAGTGGCTGTAGGCGTGCGCCGTCTGGAACATGTCCCAGTCGGCGAGGGCGTTGAGGTGCTGCGTCAGGAGGGCGTTGCAGGCGTTCGTGAAGACGTGCCAGGGGTGCGAGGATGGGATCGACGGGAAGAAGTCATCGCTGTTGCGCACGAGGATCGGCGGGCGGTTCGGCGGCAGCTGTGACCGGAAGATGATCGCGGGCGTCTGCGACATGCAGCTTATCGCCTTGATGCTGAAGTGCCGTAGGCTGGCAATGGTCCAGGCGTTGAGATAGGCGGGCGTGAGGAGGGCGCGTGCGGATGCCGAGACGAGGGTGTCGAGCATGAATTGCGCGTCTGTTTTCACCGCGTCGATGCCGCAGTCGGAGAGGAAGGAATAGAAGTCGTTGTAGAACCTGCCCGCGTCTTCGGCGGCTACAACGGTCATTTTGCCGCCCATAGGCAGGTTGCGACGCTCGGCGTCTTCGCGCACGACCTCGACGGTCTTGTACTTTCGTGCAATCTCGCCGGTCGGGGAGATGCCCGCCCAGTAGCCTAGAAGTGCGTGCCACACCGCGATGTGCTGGAGATTTTTGTTTTTCTTCCGCAGATTCGTGACGAAGTGTTTGAGACCGTGCGGGAAGGCGGTGCGCTCGGCTTCGAACTCGATCCAGCCCTGCTGGAACTGGTTCTGAGTGCCGGGCGGCGTGTCGATAGATTGCCAGTTGTCGTCGATGATGAGGTTGGTGATGTTGATGTTGTTCGCCGCTAACGTATCGACGGCGTGCAGGATCTTTTCTTCAGTGAGGCGCTGGCCGAGGCCGTTCCAAGTGCCTAGCAACAGTTAGAGAGGGTGGACGACGGGCAAGTGGGATTTGACACACAGTATGTTAGGCCGTCGAACCAGTTCTCCATCCATTGCGGCTTGACCCCTTCCTTGAGAGCCTCTAACTCCCGTTGTTCCTCGCCTGTGGCTGCCGACATGTAATGCACTAATTCGCGGGCGTGATACATTGCTGCGCTGTTTGCGGATTCAAAGGTGTTGCCGAGAGCTACGATTACTCTGGCAACGCCTGCTTTGGAACCGTCATTGCGAACCTTGTTTTGTCAATAGACCTTTCATAATTTCTTGGACTCGAAATTGAAAAACACACCTGTAATGCCACATTCCCATCAGGGTCGCTTTTGAAAGTGGTTATGACGTCGTCTACTCCACTGACTGCCAGCAGAACAATATGTCGTCCTCCTAGTTTCTCGAGAAATGAACAGACGATGGCCTCTTTGTCAAGCACAAAATGTGATTGACCTTGTCGTGGTGCTAGCCATGGAGTCCATATCCTGATAAGTGCAAACCATCTTCATCGCCATTAGTATGCTGCGGCGAAATTAAGGAGATGATAATTCACAACAAAAGGATTTGCAAGAAAATCAAAAACACTATAATTCACTGCAGATCATGTTTAAATAAATAAATCAGTAAATAAGTACTCTTTCCTCATAAATGTGAAATGGAACAAATCCTCGATCGATGAGAGGAGTTATGCCTGATATGGTAGGGATGAAGCTCTCAATGATGACTGAGATACTAGCCAATGTCTGGGGGCGTCAAACGCATATACCACAATAGCAAAGAATTACCATACCTAAGAATATTTCCAGACCATGGTTTTCCAAACTTTGTGGTCAGGAAGGTCGATTTATCCTCTACAGCTGCGCCCACCGGAGCTTCCACATCCCATACCGATGTACCAGGCGATTGGGTCCTCACCTTCTGGATCTTGAAGTCGGAGCTCAGACCGTCGATCAAGTCCCCCAAGTCTTCCACTTCGCCAATTGCTGCTGTTGGATTCTTGAGTAGGATTACACCATCGGGGACTCCTTGGTGATCCTTTAAGCACAACCAGGTCTGCTCCGATGCTTGCCGGAACTTGACCGTAAACGTGACAGTAGAAGTTACCTCCAGCGATCCCCAAAAATAAAGATGACAGGGCTTCTGTTCCGCCTTGTGAAGGTCTGCAAAGTGCTCTGTTGCTCCAGCGGGTGCGGGTGAAAGAGGAACTTCCCTCCACTCTGTGTCCGACGAATAGCACACGGCAACATCCCAAGCGGTGGAGAAACCCGCTTCGTCGGTGTCCAAGAGGACCGTGAATTTGACCTCACCATTCGACACTTCCGTCACCTGAGCGAGCGGCGGCCAGGAGGTTATCAGAGCCTTGGTGGACATGCCGTCGAGCAGATGTTCAGGTTTCGGCTCCGCCTGACGGGGGATGTATTTAGCTTGGAAGACCTCCATGACGCAGAATCCTTAAGGATTGGGCAGAAAATGTAATCTTTAGAAAACACCACATATGACGGCGAAAGGGAAGAAAGGAAAGATACAGAGAAGGAAAAGTACTGCACCTGTTGCGGGATCATGAGAAAGATATCCAGAGGGGCCTCCATTGTTGCGGGCGGCGACGTTCCGTTGTCTGTGGTTGCGTAAGTACATACTACTCGCTATGTACAGGTAAGGTAAGCACCACTTCCCCTCACGCTAGAATCTTGAGCGATGCACAGCAGAAAGAGAGAGACGAAGAAACTCGGAAGACAGATTTGTATGTGAGGATTTATATTTATAGCATAGACTTTAGATAGGTGGATGGAAATGGAAATTAGAATATAAAATCCGACAAGAGCAGGCAAGTCTTCTTATGTATAAATCGTATAAATCGTCAATTCGTTCGCACAATAGGTTCTTGGGCGCCCCCACAAGAGCCGTCCCTCGCTTAGCGTCCGGTTCCCCATGAACGCGGCTCGATCACATGACTCAATTTGTGAGTCCTCCAAAACCACCCTTGACATATTTTTCGCAGCAGCCTCGTCCTCAGCCTTATCCACGACGATTCTCCATCCCCCCCCATCCCTCATCCTCACCACCCAATCTTCCAACTGCGCGCTTCCTTTCGACTACTATGCCAGTTGTGATATAGATAGGATTGGCGCTTCCACACTCGTTAACAGCCATTATGGCTTCCTCATCTCTCCTCAGGACGTCTTTCCGGCCATCCAAGCTCCAGAGCACAATAGGCCGCCGATATATTGGCTTGAAGTATCTGGCAAAGGTCGCAGACGCTGAAAAGGCATGGAAAGAAAAGGCAGATGAGATTAATCAAGGAAGGGGGAAGCACATGCTGTCCATCTTGGAAGAGCGAGGATACGTGCATCAGATCGCTGGGTATGTCCTCCGTAGACTTCCGCCTCGACCGATAAACAATTACTGACTGGCCTTGCATAGCGATCGCAGCACCGTCGAGCAGCTCATGACAAACAAACGCGTCGGCGCCTATGTCGGTATCGATCCAACCGCCGCCTCCCTCCATGTCGGCCACCTCCTCCCCCTCATGTCGCTCTTCTGGATGTACGTCCACGGCTACCACACTGTCTCACTCCTCGGAGGAGCCACTGCAAAGATCGGCGATCCCACAGGCCGCCTCACTTCACGTACGAAGGAGCACAGTGCAATACGTGCGGCAAACATGGTCAACATGCACTACCAGCTGAAGAAGCTCTGGGTCAACGTCGAGGAGTACGGCAAGAAGTTTGGGTACAATTGGGAATGGGCATGGCATCGCGAATTGGTTAACAATAATGCATGGATCAACAAGCTCACGGTCTTGGAACTCCTACAAGTCCTCGGACCGGGAATGCGTCTCGGTACAATGTTGGCAAGGGACACGGTGAAGAATAAGATGGAGAAAGGCGATGGGATGTCGTACGCCGAGTTCTCATACCCGATCCTACAAGCCTGGGATTGGTGGCACATGTACCACACAAAAGGCATCCAGATGCAAATCGGCGGTGCGGACCAATACGGCAACATCGTTGCTGGTCTGAACGCAGTAAAATACATTTCCGCCAACCATCCCGACCCGGACGTGCGGCGCGGCAAAGACGTCGCCACCGCACAGCCATTCGGCTTCACCGTCCCTCTCCTCACAACCGCCTCGGGCCAGAAATTCGGCAAGTCCGCTGGAAACGCCGTATGGCTGGACAAAGAACTCACCAGCACCTTCGAGCTCTACGGCTTTTGGATGCGCCAAGCTGACGCCGATATGCCGCGTTATCTGCGCTACTTCACCTTCATCCCCAGCGCTGAAATTGACAAGATCGTCGAGGAGCATAACCAAGCTCCTCACGAGCGCAGAGCCCAACACGTTCTTGCCGCCAATTTTGTCGAGCTTGTCCATGGCAAGGAGGAAGCTAGGGCGGCAGAAGCTCACCATCGTCTTCTCTACGGAAAGCCCACATTATCCAGCGTTCTAGAGACTCCATCTCTCCTACCATCCACACCCTCAGCAGAAGAAGCCGAGCCAAAGGGTCCGGCGCCACTAACCCTCAACAACGCGCCCTCCCTCAACATGACGCTACCGCGCTCCGTACTAGCGAAATCGATCGGCAAGATCGTGTATGCGGCGGGACTGGCGGAGTCGAGCAGCGAGGGCCATCGGCTTGTCTCCAAGGGCGGGATGTACATTGGTGCGGCGCCTGCGCAGAAGAAGGCAATGGACGACGCGGAGCTGAAGTTCACGCCGATCAAGAACTGGATCATCGCCGACACGAGCAAGTTTTTGATTGGGGACGAGCTGCTGGTGCTGCGGAAGGGGAAGCATAATATCAGGATTGTGAAGTTGGTGGACGATGAGGAGTGGGCGTTGGGGGGCCATAAGTACCCTGGGGAAGGGGGGCAGGGGCATGCGGAAGAGGGGGAGGCGACGGTGGTGTTCAAGGCGCTGGGCGGGAAGGGTGAGAAGGGTGAGAAAGGGAAGGCGCCGCCGAAGAAGAAGAGCTTTTGGAGTCAGTTTGCCCCGGAGGTGGATTCAGAGGAGCCGAGCGTGATCAGGAAGATTGGCACGAGGCCAGATTTTGCGGCGCCGGCGGGAAAGCCAGGAGCGTTTTCGGTGAGGAGGCCGACGGTTATTAGGAGGGGGGAATGACAAGGAGGAGAGGACTGTGACGATTTAAGTGGGGATATATGTAGGATATGTAGATGATAGATGATAGAAATTGTAAAATACATTCAGCTCACACAGCCGTCTGGCATTCCTACCTATTTACCTACCTCAGCGCATCTTTGAGAAGTCTCGTGATCAAGAGCGAGAGGTGGAGGTTTATAGGGTTGAAGTTGGTGGTCGTAATGGTTATGTGTAGATCAAGTGGGGTTCGCTAATACCGAAACCATAATACTATCCAAATAATAGTAGTACATGCGTACGTTCGCCCCAGAATCACGAAGCTTTTATGACGACCAGCCAATCACAACAGAAGAATGGACGATGGACTGAGGATGCTTTGGCATGAACCCAGATTGCTGCGTAGGTACAGCGCTATCGTCGCTCTTCGTCGGATCACAGCGTTATTTGGAGTCTCGACAGCTTCCGACGCAGTCTTTGAACGCGGAATCGCGTGAACATATGTAGAGATTACCTATACCTATATATCATTGCCGTTTCGTCGGGCGCATAGCGCGGCACGCACATCCTCAGTGCCCACCCTGTTGGCGCTGTTAACGCCGGCGCGAATTAATTAGTGTCATAAACCCACAACTGGTCTGGTGCCGCCGCCAACCTTCGCTATCGGTCGGCTGAGGACAGACGTCACCGACTTGATAAGGCGAGAGCTTCCCCCCTCTTCCCAACATGACAAAAACAATCTCTCCTCTTCTCCCTCTTCCGCTCCCTCTCCCTCTTCCTGTTCGTCCATCAACTATCCTTGTCTTCCCCTCAACGATCCTCGCAGTTCACAATCGCCACGCTATTACTGATTGGGGCGTCGACTCTCATATATATTGAGTTTGGCCTGCGTTGTCGGACGCCTTTTCGCTGCACATCGGACGCTTTTTCGCTGCACAATGAGCAGCACGCTTCTTAAAAACTCAGCTACAGCATCGCGAATTGTCGGACGCTCGAAGTTTCAACGATTTTCCTTGCCTGCTATTTACTCGCGAAGAGCGTCTACGATGCCTCCCCATACCGTTCCCAAGGCAAGAACGCCCAATTGCCTGGATTCACGGCAAAGGCATAGCTGACAGTCAACAGCTCAACGACCCTTCGCTGCTGAAGCTCGATGTCACATACGTTAATGGCGAGTGGGTGAAGGCGAAGTCGGGCAAGACCTTTGAGGTCCGCGGTACATCCACCCTTCCTCTCCCTGTCCAATTTGCACCTGCTGACATTCCCAGACCCATCAACAGGTGCCCTAATCGGTACGTCGCCCGAGATGGACGCCACGGACACCGAAGCCGCCATCGCCGCTGCTGCCGAGGCGTTCAAGACTTTCAAGACGTGGACTGGGCGCGAGCGCTCCAAGATCCTGCGCAAGTGGTACGATCTGATGATCGAGAACCAGGAGGATCTCGCGACGCTGATTACCTGGGAGAACGGGAAGCCGATCGCGGATGCGCGCGGCGAGGCCCTCTACGCAGCCAACTTCTTCGAGTGGTTCAGCGAGGAGGCGCCCAGGATATACGGCGACACCATTCCGGCGAGCGTGGGGGGTAATCGCGTTCTTACGATTAAGGAGCCTGTTGGCGTTTGTGGGATGATTACTCCGTATGTGGCCTGACAGCACACGCATTTTTGCCATTCTCGTCTACGATGGGTGGTTGGCAAAGATCTCTGCTGACTTCCCCTAGATGGAACTTCCCCTCCGCCATGATAACCCGCAAGGTTGGCCCCGCCATCGCCGCGGGCTGCACCGTTGTCTGCAAAGCGCCGGGTGAGACGCCCTTTTCCGCGCTCGCGCTTGCAGAGCTAGCTCACCGCGCCGGCTTCCCCAAGGGTGTCGTCAACGTCGTCACGGCCCTGTCCAACACCGCCGAAGTCGGCGCGACGCTTACATCCTCCAAGGCCGTCAAGAAGATCTCCTTCACCGGCTCCACGGGCGTCGGCAAGCTGCTCATGTCGCAATCTGCCTCCACGTTGAAGAAGCTCTCCTTCGAGCTCGGCGGCAACAGCCCCTTCATCGTTTTCGACGACGCCGACCTTAACACTGCCGTCGCGGGCGCCATCGTCTCCAAGTTCCGCAGTAGCGGTCAGACCTGCGTCTGTGCCAACCGCATCTACGTGCAAGCGGGCATCTATGACGCCTTCGCCGCGGCATTCGTGGAGAAAGTCAAAGAGTTCCAAGTCGGTGGCGGCTTCGAAGCGGGCGTCACGCACGGCCCCGTCATCCATGGCCGCGCGGTCGCGAAGGTGGAGGCGCATGTCCAGGATGCCAAGGCCAAGGGCGCCCAGGTGCTGCTGGGGGGCCAACGGATGCCGCAGCTGGGAGCGAATTTCTTCGCGCCCACGGTGATTGGCGGGATGACGGCGGAGATGCAGTTGGCGCAGGAAGAGACTTTCGGACCGGTGGCGGGTCTGTTCAAGTTCGAGACGGAGGAGGAAGTTGTGGCGCTGGCGAATGCGTCGGATGTGGGGCTCGCGGGATACTTCTACAGCCAGGATGTGAAGAGAGTCTTTAGGGTCGCGGAGACCCTGGAGGTGGGGATGGTGGGCGTCAACACAGGGATACTTTCGGACCCGGCGGCGCCGTTTGGCGGGGTCAAGGAGAGTGGGTTTGGAAGAGAGGGGAGTAAGTATGGTATCGGGGAGTTTTTGACGACAAAGATGGTGATGATTGGCGGCAATAATACGTCAAAAAAGGCGTAGTGAGACTGTGGTGAGTGGGATACCACGGCATGGGATAAGAGGAGAGGGTATATCTAGGAGCCCGGCATAGGAGGCAATAAAATACATATTTAAACATGCAATGCTCCCTTAGAATTAGACTAGCCACGGTCCGGTCCGTTAACATTTTAAAGGACTATGTTTTAGGACCAGACTATGCGGCTTTGCTAAGAAACGGCCCACTCTACCTTAGGTGTGCACCCACGTTTGGGAGTCGTATCGGTCACTAGAGGGTTTGGTGATGGGAAGGGTTAGAGTATAGTCTGTCATGAATATTGAGGACTGCACTTTAACAAAGGATCAAAGGTGTAGAAGGCTCTATAGAGGTTCCTAGAGATATTTGGAGGTTTCCTGACAAAGGAAATGGAAAGGAATAAAGGCACAAAGGTGTAGTGGAGGAAAGGGACGGATGTCACGAATATCATAGACATCACCTTATGTGTTGCTCTTGTTGTTGGGTATTCACGTGTACTGTTTCAGTAGCTGGCTGCGCGCTTGTGCGCTTGGAGCCCTACACTGTATATAAATCTTTTCCTTTCCTTCTCTTTTCCTCTTTTCCTCTTTTCCTTCTTTTCTCTTTAGATTGAATCTAGCACTTCAACTCTGCATGACCCGCTCTGCATGATCGTGACAACTACGAAGAAGCTTACGCGAAGACAAGCACGATGGGCAGAATTCCTAGCTGGCTACAACTTTCAGGTCACCTATAGGCCTAGGAAGCAGAATGATAAAGCAGATGCCCTCACTAGGAGGCTGGGAGACAGACCCGAAGGTGATAGCCAAGATGATAGGCAGCAATACTAGCTTTAGACGCTATTGCCAGCCTCTCGCATCTACCTAGATGTACAGCCTACTACCTTAGCCCCTATACAGGCTTAAGACAGAGACGAAGACCCTATTAGATTTAGTGGGCTAGGCCTAACAAATCCTAGAGCTAAAGACCTTACTATTCTAGAGCAGATTCGTATGTCGTAAGGCACGGACACTCTCTATATAGAGACTTTAGTAAAGCTTCGAAATTAAGACAGGACTAGCTAAGACGTTGCCCTCGCATACTGCGAAGAAGTAGACGGGCTATTGTAGTACAAGAACAAGATTTAGATCCTAGAGGGCGTTCAAGTACCCCTCCTACAGGAAGTACATGACAAACTAGCTATAGGGCACCTTAGAATAGGCAAGATGCTTAGAATCCTAAAGGACTAATACTATTAGCCACGCATGGACCTAACTGTCTAGCGCTATATATAGAACTACTACATCTACAGACGGTTAAAGCCCTCGCTAGAGACGTACAACGGACTACTTCAGCCCCTACTAATTCCTTAAAGACTATGGCAAGTCATATCTCTTAACTTCGTGATAGGCCTACCCTTATACAAAGGTTGTAACGCTATTCTCGTTGTCACCTATAGGCTCATAAAGGAACGACATGTAACGCTAGGTCTTAAACGTATAAGACTCACAGAGGTTTCTTACATAAAGGTTTAACTTAACAGAGGAGGTAGGGGATTAGACACAAAGGCTTTAAGTAACACATTACAGTATATAACAAAATACTATATTAAGTTAAGCATGAAGCTCCTATCTAAGGAAATACTATCTACTTATATAGAGGCGTCGTGCTAAAGGATATCTCTAGATATCTAGATAACATAATATCCATAATATCCTCATATCTATCACGTGATCCTAAGTCCACGTAACATAGCTATCTGCAGCTAACTGCTTTAGCTATAACACTAGGTCCCCCTCTAGAGGCCTAGTCCTTAAGGCTTTTGCTAACTAAGAAATGTGCTAACTACTTAAGCAGGGTTGTGCCTACTCTTCATGTCCTAATGGGTTACGCTGCTAACTATGTCTTCTAAACATACTAAACTTAAGGAACGACTTGCTCTAGCTTAACGAATAACTACTACTAGCATAGAGATGCCTCCTTATAGCCGTTATAAAAAGAAGCAACTAAAATGAATTGTTTCTAACGATTTAAAATGATGTAATGAATGTGTTCACACGAATGCTTAATGCGATGTAGGTAGTCCTTCCACTATTAAATAGGAGAAGCTTAAACGCGAAGAGCGTCGTCTATAAGAAGAAGAGGAGGAGGTGATAGCTAAAATCCTATAGCTTTACAGATAACAACAACTCTTTCGTTCTCATGCTAAAGACATGCTACGCTAAGGCCTTAAAACCATAGACGAACTTAACGAGGTGGAGGAGAAGGAGCGTAAGGAAGCAGAGGCTAAAGAGCCCACGCCTAGCACTACGAACCCCTCTACCTATAGCGTTAACTCGCCTAACCTATTCTCCGCCTTATCTCCTTCATTCTAGGAGGCCTAGGGTGGCGACGTTAGAATTCCTCTAGCAACTCCTAGCAGCTAAGGTTCTTCGCTAGTTCCTAAGTGTTCTCCATATGTTTATATCCCTTCCATTTAATTAGGTATTACTCTTATTTTCCTACTAATCTCTAGTCTAGGATTTCTTTAACTTTGTATACATCTAGCTCATTTTCTAGTTAGAGTTTAGCGTTTGTAGTAAGTGGTGTGTTTCCCTTTACTAGTTCTAACAATGATATGTAGAATACTAGGTGTAGCTATGATTCCTTAGGTAGCTGCAGCCTATAATTAACTAAGCTTACTTTCTTAAGAATCCTAAACGTGTTACGGCTGAGCGGTTAGCTGCAGAAAGCTATGTCACGTGGACTTAGAATCACGTGATGGATATAAGGATATTAGGGATATTATGTTATCTAGATATCTAGAGATATCCTGTGGCACG
>Ga0123337_10003096_pt1 | contig 18134 bp, 14 predicted proteins | sample frozenSSSSmetaG_FD_89792 | JGI IMG/M metagenome (GOLD analysis project Ga0123337, IMG submission 89792) | Glacier valley bacterial and archeal communities from Borup Fiord, Nunavut, Canada, to study Microbial Dark Matter (Phase II) -... | ecosystem: Environmental > Aquatic > Freshwater > Ice >... | reverse complement strand
TAAGCCTCATCTGGGCAAAGCTTCCCAGATGTTTCTAAACAGGTGATGTAGCTAACTTTGGTGGCAAATTCCTGGAGGTTGGCATTAAATACTAGGTTCTCTGGTTTAACTTGACCATAGTACCTACTCTGAGGGTAGAGAAATCTGTCTTTGTCTCCCTGATTGGGTACATTCATCACTTCACCTCTTTTTATTAACCTTATATTAATAATATTTAACCAAACCTTAACTTACTGTGGCACATGTTACACCTTTAGAAATACGTACAACATGTAACAATAAGTACACAAAAATTTAACATTTACTGGTTGACAAGAAATCATGTATCTGTATAAGTAGTTGTGCAAAATTACAAATATATTTCGTCATTGCGGGAGCGAAGCAAAATAAAGCAATCACAAGATTTTTGGATTGCTGTATGTTATATTTCGCTGACAATGACTAGAGAAATATTTTTGCCTAACCATTTAGAATGCGGCGAAAAACCTACCGGCGCAAAAACCGGACACCGAGAACAATCAGAAAAGTCAAGATAGCACCAACTGAGCCAAACAATAAACTCCCGAAGAAAACTGAAGTTTGGTATGATAAAGGATTCTTCTCGTACTCCTTGGGGATTTGGGCAAGAATTACGGCTGAGGCTAATTGACTGGTGGCTAGTCCTACACCCGCTATGGCTATGGTACCGTTGAGAGTGCGATCGCTCTTAGCTCTTTGAATATCAATAATACCCTGAACTGTTTTAATGGTATTTTCTGTTAATGTTAATCGAGAATGAATATTCGCTTGGTCTGATTCAATTTGTTCCAAATATTTCTCTTGAGCCAAGTCATTAAATTCCTGCAAAAAATCCCAGTTACTACCTGCGTCTAAATTCTTTATTTTTTGCAAACGTTTATTGTAATTACCTATATTAACTTTGATTGCCCGCCTTTGGTCATCTAAATAGCTGAGGCTATTAGTATACTTTAGTAATATTTCTGGAGTATCACTCAGTATTTTTTGCAAATAATTAATATTAATCTGGAAATTATTAATCTTATAATCATTAATTGGTTGATTTAATTTACTTACAGTTGTTTGTACTAATGCAGCAGACTTTTTAAAATTTGCTTTAATTTCTTGACTTTGGGAGTAAGCCCAGAGAATTTTATGACGATACCTGAGTAATCGCATTATTTCTGGATATAGTTTAGCTATATTCTCGCGAATTAGTTCTATTTTTAGTTGATTGGGAAATAAACAAATTAATATATGATAGCTGTCGCTAGCATTCTCTACGTTAGAAGATTGTTGCCATAATTCGTATATAGTTCCTCCAAAAAATTGACCTTTTAAATCTTGACTCCAGTTCCCTTTTTCTGGTAATTTTATTTGGTTAAAGCATTCTTGTGCAGTTTTATCAATATCTTGATTTGCATCAGCAAGCTGACCCCAAATAAGCCAACTTTGACCGAGTTTTGCTTTTTCTCCGTGAAGATTGGTAAGGATTTCTGGTTGGGCTTTATGCAAACAATTGATCGGTTGAGGTTTTGATTGATATTCGGGAATATAATTTGCCGTACAGTCTACTAACAAACCATAGATATCTCCTAATTGAACTGGATAATAATAACCGTCTGGAGAAAAGTTCTTGGTAGATGGCAACGGCTGGAAACTTTTTTGCTGATAATCTACAAGTAATTCAACATAATCCGAACCATCTTTTTCCGATTTTGCTAATTTATCTAGCTGCTGAGGGCTGAGATCTCTATAGATTTTTTGCCAAAATTCTTGACGATTAGAATCCAGTCTGTTGTCGTCTTGACCCAAACCTGATTTTAAATCGTAGAGAAATAAATCAACTGTTGGGTAGATGAGTTTAAGTTGGTTATCCTGGTCAGTCATACTCTCAGCTACCCAGATTCAAAAGGGAATTTTCAATAATAAATTTTGCAGTTTCCACAGAATTTAAAGCCTGAGTAATTTGGCTACAAATTGTAATTAGGTTATTATCATCCACTTTTTCTTCAAATTCAATTAGTTTTTTTTCAATTTTCACCAAATCATTATTTACATCTAGATTTCTTTTGTCTGGCTGATATTGGGGTATTGCTGACATACCCTTACTGCGATACTCAGCCTTATCGTCTAATATCCCTAAAACCTGTTTGTATATGTTTGCTAATGGGGGATAATTACTGGCAATGTCATGTAGTTTATGAGTCTCAGATGGAATATCTATTTGCCTTATCTTTATTTGGACATTCTCTGGAAGAAGTGCATCAAGCTGGGATAGAGAAAATATAAAGGCTTTGAGTTCAGAAATTTGTGTTGGATTCATAATATTTAAGTTCCAGTAATTGTAAAAGCTGCCCAAAAATAAGGATGTTTGTAAGGTTGATAATTTTGTGTTGCCTGCTTTAATTTATCAATCCGACGAGATAAAAAACGCAGCAAGCTAACTTGATTTGTCGGATTTTTTTCTGTCACAGCTTCATACCATTTTGTCAATTCCTCATTAGTGACATTCTGCAACCATTGGCTAGCGTCAGCTAATGCCGTCTTTTCTGGTTTGCCTTGCTGTAACATTTGGTAAAAGTGTACCATCAACAATGCACTCGCTTCCGATTCTACAGTCCATAAGGTACTGACAACATGGGCGACACCGCAACTCATAAACCCACTGACAAGTCCCACATACTCTGTGGTGATTGTTTTGTTCCCTGTAATCGAAGTTTCACAAGCCGCAAGGGTAACAAGTCGGTAACTTGGTAATGAGTAGCCGTGAATATCTGCAAGCGTTAGTTTATCCTCACCCGCTAAAGCTAAGTAAGATAAAGCCGGATTGTTAAAATCGTATGTGCCGTGTCCTGTAAAGTGGAAAATATTGTAATTTTCTGGCAACATACTTTGTAAAGCTTCACGGGTGGCTTTTTCTGAACTATAGCGCTTGGGATTTGACTTGAGGTTGGAAAACATTTGGCAAATGGCTTCAGATTCAACTTGGGCAAATTCTAAGGTTGCAAATCCATTGCTTGTGGGATATTCAACGCTGAGTAGTGATAATTCTTGATATTCGTTTTCTGGTATAACTGTTGCCTTACCAACAACAGATAAACCAATTTTGGCACTGGGTAGATAAGAAATAGTGAATTTGTTGGGAAACAATGCGTGGAGGGGAAAGCGGTGTAAATCCTGGTGGAAAATTAGGATTATATTTTGAATTACATCTGAGATTTGCTCGATAATAGCAGGAATATTGAGAATATTTTTTAGGCTATCTAGCATTTGAGGTAAATTATCCTTAAATGCTATTGCATTTATATCTTTTTTGGCAGCTTCGTTTTTATTATAGGAAGAGTTAGGATATTGTTCGTTCCAATTTTTCACCCAAGCTTCAAACTCAATTAACCGTTGTGCTTGACTTGGCAATTCTAGTTCAATAAGCTGAGTTTCTCGTAAAACAATAGGTGATGCTACGTTATGTTTGAGGATAAAAGTGTGTAACGCCGCAGGGCTAAGATGCCAGTAAACTATAACTGTGGTGGGGTTAAGTAAGTGTTGAATATCAGCCCATGTCGGTGATTCGTGATTATCATAGTCATATAAAAGCCAAGACAAACAAGCATTTTTACCTTTTTCTGCTATTTCCAGGGCTGCACACCAGTTTCCTGACCGCACTGCTATGTCAACAGTTAATCCTTGAAAAGCAGCAAATTTTAAAGCCAATTGTTTTTGCTTGGTAGGACTTTTAGTATTTTGGAGTAAGTTTCGTAAAATATCTGTGCCTCGTCGTTGTAATTCTTCAGTTTTAGCGGTATCTCTTAAATCTAATCTGACGCGAATTAAATCTCGCAAAACTCCAAGATGTAATTCTGAGAAATCTTTTTCTGTCAGAGTTTCTAATGCTCGATTGTAACTATTTGCCGCTTTAACCCAATAGCTGCGGGGACGAGAATCACCACGTCCTTGGTAGTAATGAGCATTGCCTATTGCTTGATGTAACAAGCCCCAGCCTTCTGGGTGAGTTTCTTTAGGGCAATATTTCAATCCTTCGTTATAGCTTGCTAATTCTCCCTCATAACCGCGTTGGTTAAGGGCTGGATTTTTTATAGCAATAGTACTGGAAAATGCAAATAATTGGTTAAAACTAATTGATGCTCCGGCTGCAAAACCCCGGTTGCTCCAAGCTTGATGGTCATCCGGTTGAAATTTCAGCGCTTGGTCGTAGGATACGATCGCTTCTTCAAACCGTTCTAAATTACCCAGCGCAAAACCCCGGTTGCACCAAGCTTGATGAAAATCCGGTTGAAATTTGAGCGCTTGGTCGTAGGATGCGATCGCTTCTTCAAACCGTTCTAAATTACCCAGCGCAACACCACGGTTGAACCAAGCTTGATGAAAATCCGGTTGAAATTTCAGCGTTTGGTCGAAGGATGCGATCGCTTCTTCAAACCGTTCTAAATTACCCAACGTAACACCCCGGTTGAACCAAGCTTGATGGTCATCCGGTTGAAATTTGAGTGCTTGGTCGTAGGATGCGATCGCTTCTTCAAACCGTTCTAAATTAAGCAGCTTATTACCCCGGTTGTACCAAGCTTCAGGAAAATCCAGTTGAAATTTGAGCACTTGATCGTAGGATGCGATCGCTTCTTTAAAATTCTCAACCTCATATTGCTGATTACCTTGGTTGAACCAAGTTTCCGCTTCTCCTGTCTCTTTCTCCGTATACTCTATGTCTGTGGGATTCTTTCTTTTCAACCGCATCCCAATATCCTTCGCCACTTCTCCCACTTTCCCCAGACCCAAATCGCCCAACCGCACCATCCGCGCTGCTAATTCATCATTAGGTACATCGGACGCTAACAACCTCTCGCCAAAACCCTTTAACCACTGTACCAAGCCAGACTCAACACGTTCCTTCCAGCTAAAAAGCCTTTTATTATTCCCCGACTCCAACCCTTATTTACTCCTTCCAACAGTTCGAGAAATAAGTTTTCATACTCTACATCTGTCAACTGCTTCAGTAATTTTACTGGCGCTGTCTCAGTATCAGATAGCTTGGTGGTTCTAAAAAAACGCCGAAAAAGTCTTTTAAGCCATTGCCAAAGCTGTTTGAGCATTTACCCGTTAAAAAGTTAGTGTTCGCAATGAGTATGCTAGCAAAATTACTTAAATAATATTGGTTTTATACTACATCGAGCAGGTGATATTGTCCAACTGGCTTGATGCAGAACCCTTGGGAATGGTTAGTAATCTCAAAGTACTGCTACAAGAGTCAATTTAATTACTCATGACAGCAACGGCTTCGTGATCGCGTGTTGCAGTTACAAGCTAAGGTGCAGAATTCGCAGAAATAAAGAGTCAGAGATTGGCGAGCGTCAAGACAATCTCTAAGTACAATTGAGACTTACTGGGTATTTACTTTACATCTATTTGATTGTTACTATCCTGTGGAATCTTTATTTACTCGGATTCAGGTCTTACCAATATGCGTATTTTTAACCAAATTTCGGTTTTAACTGTAGCCAGTGTGACTTTAGGCTGGCTGACAATGGCACAAGCTGATGCTGCTAGCTTTACGTTTACTAAGATTGCTGACACTCAAAGCGATTTTACTAGTCTGGAGAATGGCATCGCACTCAATGACTCGGGTGTAGTGTCTTTTGTGGGTACGAAGCCAACCACTAGTGGTGTCTTTACAGGGAATGGGACTGCGATCGCTACCATTTTTGATGCTACCAACCTTCCTTCTTTGTTCCCACCTGGCTTGCCGCGTGGTCAACTTAGTTCCTACCCAGGTCCTTATCCACCTAACACTTATTCCTTAGGAAAAATCACCGCCATAAATAATCAAGGCAGTGTACTTTTCACGGCAACTGATAGTAGCTCGTTCAAACCGGCACTCAGTCCTTCAGAAGAAGGGCTTTTTAAAAGTACTAATGGCTCTATTTCCCAAGTTGGTGGGCTTTCCAGTTACTCGCTTTCCAGCAGCAATAGTTTATCCCAGAATTATACTAGTTTCGATCTCAACGACTCCGAGCGAATAGTCTCCTCCATATCGCGATTAGAGATTACTCCCCGTCAATACAGTCGCACCACAATTGCTATTGATGGCAGAGATATAGCTATAGGAGTTTCAGGTGCCAATGCACCACCGAGGTACGTGTATGCTCCGGCAATTAATAACCAGGGAACTGTATACTATGCAGCATCTGGGTATGGTACTGATGTTGCGAATCAACTGGTGGTTAATAACCTCCATGTAGTTAACAATGGCGTTGATACTCCGATTTTTGATCCATCTGTTCAGGTAACAACTCTTGCAGCTAATGACAGTGGTTCAGTGTTCTCGGGCAGGCTTAACAATAATATTTTTGGGACAGGACTTAGTGATCCTGGCATTTTCCAAGTTGAAAATGGAGTGGCAAAACGCATTTTTGACGGAACGGCTGACTTTATTGATATTAACAACCAAGGCACTGTAGCTTTTGGGTCGGGTAACAAAATTTCCCTTCTGTCAAATGGTGTCAGCGAGCAAATTATTGGTAGCGGCGATTCACTTCTAGGTTCTACAGTACAGAGTGTTTTCTTTCCAAGCTCTAAAAGTCTAAATAATGCTGGACAAGTTGCTTTTTATGCTCAGCTAGCTGATGGCACTAAAGGCATCTTTCGGGCTGATCCGATATCAACAAAAGTCCCGGAACCTACGGCAATTTTGGGATTAGTCGCTATTGCTGGTTTGGGAATCAGTTCTCGCCGTCGATACCGTCGCTCATAGTCACAAAAAACGGGCTAACCGAGTATAGACTCAGTTAACCCGTGTAGCTTTGGGAACGCGCAGAAATAATTATTGCAAGACTAACTTGACGTTAGCGTTTTGCAGACCGCGCTGTTTGACTTCAGCCAAAGTTTTGTTGACTGGGAACCTCCCCGTCAGCCCAAGGTACATGACGCTTCCTCAAAGCTGCCATAAACAAATGCATTTGCCCTTAGGGTTCGCAGAAATAAACTTTTTAGCCTAGCAAAATTTACTTATTGAATCACAGCGATATGCTGCCATTGGTAGCAGCCGGACATGTTGTATTTCAACTAAAGTTGTGGCAGCAGACATATAGCGCAAGATAGAATATATGATGCAGTTATAAAAATAGCTATGACACTTACCCTGAGCCTGACACCAGAAATAGAGGAGTATCTTATGCAGAAGGCTGCATTGCAGGGGCTTTCTACAGAAGCATATGTGTTGCAAATGCTTATAGAGTCCTTAGAAAAAGAAAAAAAGACTAAACTGGTTAACGTGCTTCAGTCTTGGATTGATGAAGATGATGCTCAAGAGCAGCAAGAGACAGGCGAATTTTTAATCCAAGCCCTTGATGAAGATCGACTGTCTGATCGCAAGTTGTTTCCATCTGATCTCAAGGGCGTTACCTGGTGAGTAAAATTGTTGTGTTAGATGCCGGAATAATTGGTCTGGTTACAAACCCAAAGCGGTCTCCAGAAAGTACGGCGTGTAATCGTTGGCTGCAAACACTGACCGCATTACGCTTCCGAGTTATTGTTCCAGAAATTGCCGATTATGAAGTTCGTCGGGAGTTGTTGCGGGCAAAAAAAGTGAAAGGCATTGCTCGGTTGGATGATTTAGCCAATTTGGTGGAGTACTTGCCGATAACAACTGCTACAATGCGACAGGCTGCCGTGTTTTGGGCACAAGCTCGTCAGCAAGGACAGCCCACAGCAGGTGACAAGACGATTGATGGTGATATGATTTTGGTAGCACAAGCCATTACTCTGGGTGTTCCAAATGTTGTGATTGCAACAACGAATGTTGGTCATTTATCCAGGTTTGCCCAAGCAGATTTATGGCAGAACATCATTCCTAATTAAGTAATAACTGATTGTAGATTACAGATTACAGATTGCAAGTATTAAGACAATCTCTAAGTACAATTGAGAATAAGTGGGTATTTACTTTACATGCCATTTATGGTTAATATGCGGTGAAATCTATATATGACATGATACTGGTTTTACTGGCATGCGTATTTTTAACCAATTTTCACTTTTAACTGTAGCCAGTGTTACTTTAGGCTGGCTGACAATGGCACAAGCTAATGCTGCTAGCTTTACGTTCACTAAGATTGCTGACACTCAAAGCGATTTCACTAGTTTGGAGAATGGCATTGCACTCAATGACTCGGGTGTCGTGTCTTTTGTGGGCACCAAGCCAACAACGAGGGGTGTGTTTACAGGAAATGGGAGTGCGATCGCTACCATTATAGATGCTACCAACCTCCCTTCTCTATTCCCACCAGGTTCACTCACTTACATACCAGATTCTTATCCACCTAACACTTATTCTTTCGGAAGCAGTACCGCCATCAATAACCAAGGCACTGTATTATTTACTGCAACTGATAGTGGTTCATTCACACAAGCTACCATTTCCTCAGCAGAACAAGCACTTTTTCAGAGTCGCAATGGCTCTATTTCGCAAGTTGGTACGCTTAAGAGTAACTTGTCTTCCGGTCAAGGGTCATCCCAGATCTATACTAGTTTCGATATCAACGACTCCGATCAACTACTCACCTCAGTATTGCAATCTTACTATTTTTTCCGCCCAGGCAATCAGACCACAATCGTTCTTGATGGAAAAACTATAGCTCAAGCATCTTCAGTTGCTTATGGACCACAGGCGAAAGTGTATGCTCCGGTAATTAATAACCAGGGAACTGTGTTTTATGCATTATCTGCGAGTCCTTCTACTAGCTTCACTCCACTGATGTCTAATATTCTTTATGTCTTTAACAATGGAGTAGTTAAGAACGCTGTTGTTGACCGACAAGTTAGTTTGAAAACTCTTGCAGCTAATGATAGTAGTGCAGTTTTTTCAGGCACGGTATCTTCTGTGATTTATGGGAATGAGCCTGATGAATCTGGCATTTTTCAGGTAGAAAATGGAGTGGCAAAACGCATTTTTGACGGAACTGCTGACTCGATTGATATCAACAATCAAGGCGTTGTAGCTTTTGATGCAGATAACAAAATTTCTATCTTGTCAAACGGTGTCAGCGAGCAAATTATTGGTAGCGGCGATTCACTTCTAGGTTCTACAGTACAGAGTGTTTTCTTTCCCAGCTCTAAAAGTCTGAATAATGCTGGACAACTTGCTTTTTATGCTCAGTTAGCTGATGGCACTAAAGGGATCTTTCGGGCTGACCCGATATCAACAAAAGTCCCTGAACCTACAGCAATTTTAGGTTTAGTAGCTATTGCTGGTTTGGGAATCAGTTCTCGACGTCGCGATCGTCGCTCATCACAATAAAAAAACCGGCTAACTGAGTATGGACTTAGTTAACCCGTGTAGCTTTAGGAACGCGCAGGAATAATTATTGCTAGACTAACTTGACGTTAGTGTTTTGCAGACAGCGCAAAATTCGCAGAAATAAAGAGTCAGAGATTGGCGAGCGTCCAGACAATATCTAAGTAAAACTCCGACTAAAGAGATATTTACTTTACATCTCACTTGTGAGTAGTATGCGGTGGAATCTTTGATTTAATCAAATTCAGATCTCAACAATATGCGTATTTTTAACCAAATTTCAGTTTTTACTGTAGCTAGCGTTACTTTAGGCTGGCTGACAATGGCACAAGCTAATGCTGCTAGCTTTACGTTTACTAAGATTGCTGATACTCAAAGCGATTTCACCAGTCTGGAGAATGGCATTGCACTCAATGACTCGGGTGTAGTGTCTTTTGTGGGCACGAAACCAACCACTCGTGGTGTCTTTACAGGAAATGGGAGTGCGATCGCTATCATTATAGATGCTACCAACCTCCCTTCTCTGTTCCCTCCTGGTTTGCCACCAGGTCCAGTTTACTACCCAGGTGCTTATCCACCTAACACTTATTCTTTAGGAAACAGTACCGCTATCAATAACCAAGGTAGTGTACTTTTCACGGCAACTGATAGTAACCAGACTACACCAGGCACTCAAGCACCACCAACCAGTATTTCAGATCAAGGACTTTTTAAGAGCCGCAATGGCTCTACTTCGACAGTTGGCAAGGTTTCGAGTTTTAGAGTTTCAGGCCCGGGGGTAACCCGTAGCTATGATAGTTTCGATATCAACGACTCTGATCAAATACTCACCTCAATAACGCAGCATGTCGATTCCCCTCACTCAGCTAGTTGGACCACAATCGCTATTGATGGAAAAGCTGTAGCTCAAGGAAGTACAGGTCCCTATCAACCAACGGAGACAGTGTATGGTCAGGCAATTAATAACCAGGGAACTGTGTTCTATGCAGAATCTGGGACTAATCTTGGTGGCTTCAATATAAACAATCTTTATACCTTTAACAATGGAGTTGCGACTGCTGTTTTTGACCGACCTTTTGATGTGAAAACTCTTGCAGCTAATGACAGTAGTGCAGTGTTCTCTGGCACGTTTTCCTCTAATATTAATGGAACTGGAACTGGTGAATCTGGCATTTTCCAAGTTGAAAATGGAGTTGCTAAACGTATTTTTAACGGGACTGCTGACTCGATTGACATCAATAATCAAGGCATTGTCGCCTTCGATGCAAATAACAAAATTTCCATCTTGTCAAACGGTGTCAGCGAACAAATTATTGGCATTGGAGATTCACTTCTTGGTTCTACGGTAAAGAGTGTTTTCTTTCCCAGCTCTAAAAGTCTGAATAATGCTGGACAACTTGCTTTTTATGCTCAGTTAGCTGATGGCACGAAAGCGATTTTCCGGGCTGACCCAATATCAACAAAAGTCCCGGAACCTACGGCAATTTTGGGTTTAGTAGCTATTGCTGGATTAGGAATTAGTTCTCGCCGTCGATACCGTCGCTCATAACCATAAAAAAACGGGCTAACCGAGTATGGACTCAGTTAACCCGTGTAGCTTTGGGAACGCGCAGAGATAATTATTGCAAGACTAACTTGACGTTAGCGTTTTGCAGACCGCGCTGTTTGACTTCAGCCAAAGTTTTGTTGACTGCATACTTCTGGTTGATTGAATTAATCAACTCAGTTTGGTTATGCTTTTTGGCAACTCCCCACAGGTCAGCAATTAGATCAAAAGAACCATCACTGTTGCGTGACCAGCCGAGATCGTATTCGCCTTCTAACATGGCGACAATGTCAGAACGAACACGTTGACCGTTATAACCGCGAACATCAGCCTCAGTCTTGACATTAATACCTAAATCGCGCAAAGAAGATTTGAGGATTTCGGCATCGGTGATCTTGGTACGCAGGGTGCTAAAATGAGACATTTGGGTTTCCTCCTGAAGGAATATTGAGAAACGACAACGGTTTGGTTTTAGCTGTGCCGCCGAGGCGGCTGGTCTGGTAACTGCTAGCTCCCGTGAGCTAACCTTTCCCCCTGTGGTAGCAGGAGAAAGCTTTTAGAACTCCATTTGCTGATATTCAGCGGCGGAGGATGCGGCGGGTCTGGCTCGTTGTCTGGCCCAGTCTCGCAAGGCTGTCACTTGCTCTGTCATCGTTCGAGACAGGGGCAGAGTCGATTTAATCGCCGCAATAATATCTAGTTGAGTGAACTCTCGCTCTTGGGCAAAAGCTTCATACATGGCAGCAATAATCGCTTCTTCGATTTCTGCGCCAGAAAAGCCGTCTGATACTTTTGCCAGTTGCTCTAAATCAAAGCGAGTAATTTCACTCCGACGTTTGGTAAGGTGGATTTTAAAAATAGCGCATCGCTCTTCCGGTGTGGGTAAGTCCACAAAGAAGATCTCGTCAAAGCGACCCTTCCGCAAGAATTCACCTGGTAAACGTTCTACTCGGTTGGCTGTTGCCATCACAAATACAGGAGATTTTTTCTCTTGCATCCAAGTGAGGAAGGAACCAAATATTCGGTTCGATGTGCCGCCATCGGAATCGCCTGAACCTGAGCCAGCAAAGGATTTATCTAACTCGTCAATAAAGAGAATTACTGGCGAAATCGATTCTGCTGTCTTCAAGGCATTACGCAGATTAGCTTCAGAACGTCCGACCATTGAGCCGTCGTATACCCGTCCCATATCTAATCGGAGTAGAGGCAAACCCCATAGCCGAGATGTGGTTTTGGCAATTAGCGATTTACCGCAGCCAGGAACACCTAGTATCAGCATTCCTTTGGGTTGAGGCAAACCGTACTCTCTGGCTTTTTCTGTAAAAGCGTTAGAGCGTTGCGTTAACCATTTTTTTAATTCTTCTAATCCGCCGATCGCATCAATGGTTTCATCTTCCTCGATGTATTCGAGTATACCATTACGCCGGATTAATTGCTTCTTCTCAGATAAAACTATATCAACTTCGGTTTCCGTCAGTTTTCCTGTTGTTACCTGAGCTTTGCGGTAAACTTTTTCAGCTTCGTCTTTGGTTAAACCCAAAGCCGCCCGCAGCAACTTCTCCCTAGCTTCGGTTGTTAACCGGCGACCACGATTTTGGTCGATGTGCCGCGATAAAACCAAGTTCAGTTCTCCCATGTCTGGCATCGGATAGTCGAGAACTACGACTTCTTTTTCCAACTCAATGGGAACCTGCTGCACTGGTGACATCAAAATTATTGTCTTTTGGAGACCTTTGAAGCCAGCAATTGCATCACGTAGCGATCGCGTCGTCGCCGGAGCATCAATAAACGGGTGTAAATCTTTAAGAACAAATATACTCGGCTCTTTCTGGCGGATAATCCAATCGATCGCTGCCTCGGGAGAGACAGTGTTGTGTTGGGTCACATTCCGGGGTTGACCGTATTCAACAATGCCGTGAGTTACTGTCCAAAGATATATCCGCCTTTGAGGTCTTGCCAACTGGGCGATTGTTGCTACAGTTTGCTCAGCCCGCTCTTCCTCGGATGTTACCAGGTAGATTAAAGGGTATTGAGCCTGAATCAGAATATCTAACTCTTCTTTCATAGCCATTGACCTACTTTGGACCCAATAAAGATGCGGACATTGCTTTTATAACCAATAGTGATATGGAAACTGTTTACCATATCTGATAACTAACAGGGTACTAACTCTTCTTCCCCTTCTTGATGAGTTTTGGCACGTTTCTCATCATCTGTGGGAAGTTGGTCGGGAATTAATCCCGGTTGATTGCTCATCGAAACCATTTCACCATCACGCAAGGCTACTGTCGTCGCACAGCTAGGGCAGGAATAAACTTTATGGCTTCTTCCGAATGAACCCTCAATTTCATCTACCAGTTCCGAGTTAGCTAGATAAAAGACGATTGCTCGCTCTGCTAAGTCTGACATTGGCTCTGAATCAACTGCTGCCCGAATTTTCAGCTTTCGATGCAGTTCTGGCGACAAATAAAGAGTAACCTTTTGCTTGGCTTGCATATGACTGTTGAGTGGTCCTACCCGGGTATACATCATACTTTATAGATTCTCCTCGTTGGTGTCAAGATGTTAAAACGCTTTGACGCCAATATTGTTACATTTGTTTACATAAGTCAAGTATCCGGACGACAAATGGGAGAAGTGGGGGAGTGGGGGTCTCCGACTACACTATGAACACTTATCACTTTTTAAATCAAGTATGGTGAATCAGGTTAGTTTTAGCTGGGGCTGGGGTCGAAGCCTTTATACACTTGCCCTGGCGGCGATTATTTGTAGCTGTACCAATTCTTTAGAGCAAACAACCACATGGAAGACTTATGCCAACCGCCGTTATGGATTTGAGTTTCCCTATCCTAGTAACTGGAATACGCTGCTTTCCCCAGAGAATCAGGATGGTGTTGCTTTTGTGTCCCCAGCCCAAGACGTAGAAATTCGGGGGTGGGCAGGTAACCAGCTGCGATCGCTCTTAACACCGGTTGACAAACAAAGCAACTTTAAAACTAAACAAGGAAAATCTGGGCAACTTGTTGTCGATGTGGGTTTGCAAGTCAGTTCGATGACCCTGACACTGACTCAAGGCGAAGTCAATTATTACTGGCGAGGACAGTGCCAAAATGAAAAATTTGGTGATTACTACCGATTTTTCTATTACATCGCTCAGCAGTATCGGATTCCAGTGTTGAAGGGGAGTCGGGAGTAGGGGAGTGGGCTTAGTTAAATATTGTTTACTTTGGGAGGATGGCGGATGTAGAGACCTCGTCTAAAAGCTTCCGTGCAAAGGATATGGGTGGGTAAATTGTCTGATTTTGGGAGTATTGAGACTGTATCACTCTCAATATCTGTGCCATTTGATCGTGTGGAAGGGACACAAACCTGATAGATTTAGCTCTTATATCAGCAAGTAAGAACTGGTTAAGATGAAAGTCCTGGTAATTGGTGGCGATGGCTATTGCGGTTGGGCAACCGCACTTTACCTTTCCAATCGAGGTTATGAAGTCGGGATTTTAGACAGTCTGGTGCGACGGCATTGGGACAACGAGATCAAAGTCCAAACTCTGACACCGATCGCGCCCATTCAACAACGTATCCAAAGGTGGCACGATTTAACTGGTAAATCCATCGACCTTTTTATCGGTGATATTACCAATTATGAATTTCTCCACAAGGCGATGTTGGAATTTCAGCCGGAAGCTTTAGTCCATTTTGGCGAACAGCGTTCGGCACCTTTTTCGATGATTGACCGCGAGCACGCAGTCCTAACCCAAGTAAATAACGTCGTTGGTACGTTAAATTTACTCTACGTGATGCGGGAAAACTTCCCCGACTGCCATCTAGTCAAGCTGGGGACGATGGGTGAATACGGTACACCCAACATCGATATCGAAGAAGGTTACATCACAATTGAGCACAACGGTCGCAAAGACACCCTGCCGTATCCTAAGCAGCCGGGAAGTTTCTACCACCTGAGTAAAGTCCATGATAGCCACAACATCCAATTTGCTTGCCGCATTTGGGGTTTACGAGCAACGGACTTAAACCAAGGTGTAGTTTACGGAGTCTTAACCGAAGAAACGGGGATGGACGAGCTGTTAATTAACCGCCTAGACTACGATGGCGTGTTTGGGACAGCACTCAACCGCTTCTGTGTACAAGCAGCAATTGCCCATCCCTTGACGGTCTACGGTACAGGTGGACAAACTCGCTCCTTTTTGGATATTCGGGATACAGTGCGGTGTGTGGAGTTAGCCTTAGCTAACCCTGCCGGAGTAGGCGAATTCCGCGTATTCAACCAATTTACGGAACAATTTAGCGTCGGTGACTTGGCGCAAATGGTTCAAAAAGCTGGTTCAGCACTGGGGTTAAAGATCGAAATTAACCACATAGAAAACCCCCGAGTCGAAAAAGAGGAACATTACTTCAACGCCAAAAATACTAAATTACTAGATTTAGGTTTGCAGCCACATTATCTCTCAGACTCTCTGTTAGATTCGCTGCTAAATTTTGCCGTCAAGTATCAAAATCGAGTAGATCACAGCCAAATTCTCCCTAAAGTCTCCTGGCATCGTTAGAAAAGGAGTGAGGGAATGAGGGAGTAAAAATGTTGAACGTTGAATGTTGAATGTTGAAAATTTCCCATTCATAACTCACAATTCATAATTTCCCCCACTCCCCCCCTCCCCCACTTCCCCACTCCCCCCCTCCTTCTTACCCCCCGCCTGTATCTAAATAACCTTTTATGAGAGTCGCCTTATTTACCGAAACCTTTTTACCTAAGGTTGATGGCATTGTCACGCGCCTGCGTCATACTGTTGAGCACTTGCAGCGCACTGGTAATCGAGTATTAGTGATTGCACCAGAAGGCGGCATCACGGAACATAAGGGAGCCAAAGTATTTGGTGTATCTGGCTTTCCGTTGCCATTATATCCAGAGTTAAAACTTGCCTTGCCACGCCCAGCAATTGGTCAAGCTATAGAAGAATTTCAGCCAGATATTATCCATGTCGTTAACCCAGCAGTTTTAGGATTAGCAGGAATTTTTCATGCTAAATCTTTGAATATTCCTTTAGTCGCGTCTTATCATACCCATCTACCCCAGTATCTTCAGCATTATGGCTTGGGAATGTTAGAAGGGCTACTGTGGGAAATACTGAAAACAGGCCACAATCAGGCGGAGTTAAATCTGTGTACCTCAACAGCGATGGTGGAAGAACTCACGAATCGTGGCATTGAGCGAGTAGATTTATGGCAGCGAGGGGTAGATACAGAATTTTTTCATCCCGATTTGAAGAGTGCTCAAATGCGATCGCATCTCTCTCAAAATCATCCCGAAAGCCCGCTACTACTATATGTTGGTCGCCTATCAGCCGAGAAAGAAATTGAGCGCATCAAACCAATTTTAGAAGCGATCCCTGAATCTCGATTAGCATTAGTTGGAGATGGGCCGCACCGTCAAGCGTTAGAAAAACACTTTGCCGGTACCAACACCCATTTTGTTGGGTATCTCGCCGGTCAGGAATTAGGCTCAGCCTTTGCTAGCGCCGACGCCTTTATTTTTCCTTCTCGGACAGAGACATTAGGTTTAGTCTTATTAGAAGCAATGGCAGCTAGCTGTCCAGTTGTCGCCGCCCGTTCTGGCGGTATTCCCGATATCGTCACAGACGGAGTTAACGGCTATTTGTTTGAGCCGGAAGACGACGATCAGGGTGCAATTACTGCAACTAAACGTCTCCTCGAACAGGCACAAGAACGCGAAGTTATCCGTCAAAATGCTCGCGCCGAAGCCGAACGTTGGGGCTGGGCTGCAGCCACACGTCAGTTACATAGCTATTATCAAAAAGTGATCTATTCGCAACAAATGTCCAAAGCCGCCTAAAAAGCCTTTTGCCTCATGACACTTCCCAATGCTGGTAGCGTCCTGGCTACATTGACTGAATTCACGCAAGTCAATCGCGCTAATGCTCTGATTCGGCGCGTCAAAGACCTATCGGTTAACGAATTCGTTTGCCTGTTGGAATTTATTACCGCCGAATTTCAGCAATTTTTGAGAGCTATCGAACTAATCAATAACGAAGCTCTCGAAACGATGCTTGAGAAGGTAATCGAGGCAATTACCCTGAAAATTGGGCAAATTCTCCAAGCAGAACACACGACAATTTTTTTGGTTGACCATGATAAAAGTCAATTGTGGTCTAAGGTTCCTCAAGACCATACTGCCAAACCTTTAGAAATTCGCATTCCGATCAATGTTGGGATTCCTGGTCATGTCGCCATTACAGGTGAATGCCTAAATATTGCCGATGCACCTAGACATGCATTATTTAGTCCAGAACTAGAAAAACAACTTGGCTATCAAATCCGCGATATCTTGTGCATGCCAGTTGTCAGCAGCAAAAACCAAATAGTGGCAATAGTCCAACTGGTAAACAAAACGGGACAAATTCCGTTTGATAGTGAAGATGAAGAGCGTTTTCGTGACTTTGCATCCTCCATTGGGATCATTTTAGAAACTTGTCAGTCTTTTTATGTTGCTGCGAGAAATCAGCGGGGGGCGGCGGCGCTGTTGCGGGCGACTCAGACACTTGGGCAAAGTCTAGATTTAGAAGCGACTTTGCAAATAGTGATGGAACAAGCCCGGATTTTGATGCAAGCTGAACGCAGTACTCTATTTCTGTTTCGCAAAGAAATGGGGGAACTCTGGACGAAGGTAGCGGCGGCTGATGATGCGACAACACTAGAAATTCGCATCCCCTCGAATCGGGGAATTGTCGGCTATGTCGCTTCTACAGGGAAAGCCTTAAATATCCCCGATGCATACAAAGACCCACGGTTTGACCCGACAACCGATCGCAAGACTGGATATGTGACGCGAAATATTTTGTGTTTGCCTGTATTTAATTCGGCGAACGAATTAATTGGCGTGACACAACTGATTAACAAGCACCAAGGGAGTTTTTCTGTTTCTGATGAAGAGTTTATGCGGGCTTTTAATATCCAAGCGGGAATGGCTTTGGAAAATGCCCGGTTGTTTGAAAATGTCTTGTTGGAAAAGCAATATCAAAAAGATATCTTGCAAAGTCTGTCGGATGCCGTAATTTCCACAGATATGCAAGGTCAAATTGTCACAATTAACGATGCCGCACTCCAGTTGCTGGGTTATCCGTTAGCCGAAGGAAATACGAAAAATCACAAACTCTTATGGGAGCAAAACCTGATTGGTCGGCATGTCTGGGAGGTGGTACCAATTGATAATCTCCAGATGCGTTTGGAAGATAGTTTAAAAACTGCGGC
>Ga0123337_10003095_pt1 | contig 18138 bp, 16 predicted proteins | sample frozenSSSSmetaG_FD_89792 | JGI IMG/M metagenome (GOLD analysis project Ga0123337, IMG submission 89792) | Glacier valley bacterial and archeal communities from Borup Fiord, Nunavut, Canada, to study Microbial Dark Matter (Phase II) -... | ecosystem: Environmental > Aquatic > Freshwater > Ice >... | reverse complement strand
CGTGGTGAATTTCCATCGTCATCGCGTCGATGTGCGGTTCGAGCGCGTTGAACGCATAGGGTAGCGGGGGGAGTTCGTACTTAGCCATGTTCAATTCTCCGGGAGTGCAAATTGCTAATACCCGATGCCAATGTTAGCATCAATGTAATCGACGCTGACTATCCATACACATCTTACCGCTGCGCTGGCATGGCTTCAATAGGAAAGGAGATGCGGCGTCCCGACCCACGAGGATCGCGCGCTGCAATCATTTATGGCTGCTCTGGATACCTTCTTTCAACCCAAATCCGTCGCCATCGTTGGCGCGAGCGCGAATACAGACAAACTCGGCTTCATCGTCCTCAACAACGCCGTGACGAGCGGCTACAAAGGCACACTCTACCCGATCAACCCGAAAGGCGGCACGATCCTCGGCCTGACAGTCTATCCGAGCATCACCGCGTTGCCGGAAACGCCCGACCTCGCTGTGGTCGTGATCCCCTATCCGCTCGTCCCGGCAGCGATGGAAGAGATCGGGCAGAAGGGCATTCCTGCCTGCGTAGTCATCAGTGCGGGCTTTCGCGAAGCCGGAACCGAGGGCATGAAGCGCGAGGTCGAGGTGACTTCGCTGGCGCGGCAGTACAATGTCCGGCTGGTCGGACCTAACTGCCTCGGCCTGATCGATACCTTCACGCCGATCAATGTCACCTTCGCCGCCGGGACGCCGCCCTCCGGTCCTATCGGGTTCATGTCGCAATCCGGGGCGCTCGGCACGGCGATCCTCGATTGGAGCATGGCCGGGAGCGAAATTGGATTCAGCAAATTCGTCAGCCTCGGCAACAAGGCCGATGTTTCCGAAATCGATCTGCTGGAAGCGTGGGCGGAGGACGAGCATACGCGCGTCATTCTGGCCTATAGCGAAGGGCTGCCGAAAGGTCAACACTTTATGGAAGTCGCGCGCCGCGTCAGCCGTAAAAAACCGATCATCATCACCAAATCGGGCGTGACAACGGCGGGTTCGCGCGCTGTCTCCAGCCATACCGGGTCGCTGGCCGGGTCCGAACAGGCGTATGCAGCGGCCTTCCGGCAAGCGGGCGTGCTACGTGCGGAGACGATGCAGGACCTGTTCGATTATGCTATCGCGTTCGCCGACCAACCGCTGCTCGCGGGCAGCCGGATCGCGATTGTCACGAATGCGGGCGGACCCGGCATCCTCTGCACGGATGCGCTCGAACGCGCCGGGCTATCACTCGCGCAGCTTGAGCCGAATACCAAACTCGAACTGCAAAAGTTCCTGCCTGACTCGGCCAGCAGCGCCAACCCGGTCGATGTGCTGGGTGATGCCTTTGCGGACCGCTACGAATTCGCGCTGCAACAGGTCATCGCGGACCCCAATGTAGACGGCATCATCGTGATCGTTACGCCGCAAGCGATGACCCAGATTGCGGAGACCGCGCACGCTGTAGGCCGCGCCAGCAAAGGCACGACCAAGCCGATCCTCGGCTGCTTCATGGGCCAATTTCGGATGCACGCGGCGGTCGATATTCTCTCCAAAGATTACGACGTGCCGAATTACCCCTTCCCGGAACGCGCCGCGCGTGCCTTCGCCGCAATGCGCGATTACCGTACCCTGCGCGATGCGCCTGACCGCGAACTCGTGCGCTTCCAGATGGACAGCGCCGCGATCCAGAAGGTATTCCAGACGGTGCGTGATGAAGGCCGCGTCTCCGTCGGTGATTTCGAGAGCCGCGCGATCCTCGAAGCGTGCAAGCTGCGCATCCCGAAAGCGACGCTCGCGCCCAACGCCGAAGAAGCGGTCGCGGCAGCGGACCAGATCGGCTATCCGGTCGTGCTGAAAATCGCCAGCCCGGATATTCTGCACAAAACTGATGTCGGCGGCGTGAAGGTCAACCTGCGCAACGCGGGCGAGGTGCGAGACGCCTTCGACCTGATAGTGTACCGGGCGCAACGCTACGTCCCCGGCGCGACGATCTGGGGCTGCCTTGTGCAGGAGATGATCCCGCCCGGCATGGAAATTCTGATCGGGATGAACCGCGACCCGCAGTTCGGTCCGCTGGTCACATTCGGCATGGGCGGGATTTATGTCGAAGTGTTGAAAGATGTAACGTTCCGTGTCGCGCCCTTCGACCGAGCGGATGCCGAAGCGATGCTCAGTGAAATTCGCGCGGCGGCGCTGCTGAATGGCGTGCGCGGCGCGCGTCCCGTCGATAAGGAAGCGGTGGTCGATACGCTGCTCAAGATCAGCCAGCTCGTGACCGACTTCCCGCAGATTGTCGAGATGGACATCAACCCATTGATGACTTATGAACAGGGGCGCGGCGCGGTCGCGCTGGATATGCGGCTGGTGCTATCCAGCAAGTGAGGTAGTGTGCCACATCGTCGCCCGGCCATCGATGAACCGGGCTAACATGGTCTGGCTTACCTGACATTGATGGCAACCAGACCGTAATAGCGCAGGAGATTTAGCTCCGCGCCCTCTCAATACGCACACGGCGTCACTTTGAGGGGCAGCCCCTGTACTTCGCCCGTCGCAGACAGCAAATCATCACTCGACCACATCAAATTTGCCGCACTGATCTGGCACTTCGCGGCGTCGTAATTAAACATCGTATACAGCCCTGGACGCCCGCAGCCTATCAACGTCGTAAAAATTTTGAGCTGGTCGGGGCAGAAATGCGGCATTGTGCGGCGCACTGCCACCTCAAGTTTGTGTTGACGGTCGCTTAACAACACACCCCCGATAATCCCGCTAACGACAAGAATAATCAGGGGCAGGGCTGCGATACGTAACGCCATTCGCAATCTGGGTCGAGCGCGCATGAGATGGCCTCTACGAAATTCGTGACAAAGAAAATTTTCCAACCATTATAGCCCGGCATGGCCGGGCCGCTCCTCCTCAACTCAGGTCGAACCAGCCAATCATCTTGAGCGCCATGCCCATATTGCCCTGCACCTTGATCTTTCCGGTCGTGATCGCGATCATCGGGTTGAGTTCGCCGTTCACGAGCGCGACGAAGCTCTCCGGCGTGGAGCGCACCGTAATGTCGGGTGCGGTCGGTCCGTCGCCTTCGCCTGCCGCGCACGCGCCGCCCTCGATTAGCGCCCAATATTTTTCGCCGCCAAGATCGAAGGCAAACGCGCCACGATCTGCGGGTCCCGCTTTTTCGGGAACGAAGCGGGAGCATATATTCTCGAACACCTGCTTGGCGCTTTCGGCCTTGACCATGTTAGACTCTCCACGAATAGACGTTTAATGCTAGAAGTATATCCGTTCGGGTGATGAGCGCCCATGTGAGGGATAATGAGACCACTACGCCGCCTGCTTGCCCTCTGCCTCTTTCTAGTCGCGGTACAACCCGTTCATGCACAGACCACTCAGGGAGGAAATGGGATGCTCGCCGTCATCGACGCCAGCGGGAACCTCGCGCTCTACGATGCGCAGGGCAAGAATCCGAAGCGCGTCACGACCGACGCTGCCGCCGCGCGCAAGCTGTATCAATGGCCGACCTGGTCCACCGACGGACGGCTGGCCTTCTTCGGCGCGAGCGCGGACCCGAAAGACCCCTACAGCCTGCGCGCGTTCCTGATCAGCAACCCGGCGGCAAGCACGACCATCCAGACGCTCTACACATCCGCAGAGGATGTCTTTACCTACCCCTACTGGTCTACCGGAGACTGCGCGCCCGGCTGTCGCGACCTCGCGCTGCTCTATACGCCCGGCGATGGTACGCCGCTCACCGTGCGAATGCTGCGCGACGACAACGGGACCTTCACCGACCGCGTGATCGGCAAGGACGCGCCGTTTTATTACAGCTTTTCGCCCGATGGCTCGCAGATGATCTGGTTCCGGTCTGGCGATCAGCTCGATATTTATGATGTCGCCGCCGATAGAACCAGCCCTTTGAGCGACACGCCCGGCACGTTCAATTCGCCCATGTGGTCGCCCGTCTCCCCCACACAAATTCTCTTCGCAACGCAAGGCACGGTCGCCGCAACTTCCGATCTGGTGATCGCGGATGGCGCGGCGCGGCGCGTGCTGCTCACGGGGCAGGATGCGCCTATCGCGTTCGCGTGGTCGCCGGATGCCAGATATGTCGCGAGCGTGGCCGGGTTCGCGCAGGTCATCATCAGCGACGCCGCGACGGGCAAAGAGGTCAGCCGCAGCAGCCAATCCAACATCGTCGCGCATTTCTGGTCGCCTACTTCCGACAAAATTGCGTATATCGTGGTCAATCGCGACGCGCCCGCGCCACAAGCGCGCCTCATCTCCAACGGCAAAACCCCGGTCCAGCAGGCGACGGGCGGCCTGACCGCATTTGTGATGGATGTGCAGACCGGCAATTCGCAGCCGCTGGCGACTTTCAACCCCTCGCGCGATTACGTCTATCTGCTCAATTTTGCGGATCAATTCGCGCGCTCGCACAGCCTCTGGTCCCCTGATGGGCGCTGGTTCACCCTCGCCGAGCAGGACGAGAACAAGCCGCCCGCCGTCTTTATCGTGGATACGACGCAGACCGCCGCGCCGCAAAAAGTCACGGATGGCAGCATCGGCATCTGGAGCTGGAAGTAGTGGTGGTCGAGGTCTCGACACTCGAAAGCGCTGCGCTGCGCGGCAACCCACTCGGCGACCCGCATGTACGCCCGCTCGCGGTGTATCTGCCACCAAGCTATACGGATGATCCGGCGCGGCGCTATCCGCTAGTGCTGATGCTTTCCAGTCACGGCAACACAGGCGCATCGCTCACGAACTGGCGTCCCTGGGATGAATCCTTGCCGGAGCAGATAGATCGGCTGATCGGGAGTGGTTCGTGTGCGCCGTTCGTGATGGCGCTGCCCGATACTTGGACGCGGCTCGGCGGCTCCCCGCACATCAATTCGCCCGCGCTCGGCGCTTACGGCGACTATCTGATCGATGACGTGATCCCGTTCGTGGAAGCGCGCTATCGTACTTCACCGAAGCAGCGCGCAGTGATCGGGCGCAGTTCGGGCGGCTACGGTGCGCTCTACCACGCGATGACGCGCCCCGGTATGTTCGCCGCCGCTGCCGATCACAGTGGCGATGCGGGCTTCGAGTATTCATACCGCGTGCAGCTTGCCGCACTCGACGCAAACCTTGCGCGCTTCGGCGGGCTGGCCGGATATATGGGGGAGACGCAGAAAAAGGGATCGAAAAATCAGGCATTCTTCGAGATCGCGAGCGCGTTGACCTTCGCCGCAACCTTCGCGCCGAACCCCGCTGCGCCGTTCGGCTTCGATCTGCCGATTGATGAAATTGGAGCGCTGCGCCCGGAGGTCTGGGAGCGCTGCTTGCTGGGCGACCCGGTGCGCCTGCTGGATCACGCTGCGCACGCCGACGCACTGCGCGGGCTTAACCTGCTATTCATCGACTGCGGCCAGTTCGACGAGTATAATTTGCAGATCGGGGCGCGGCTGCTGGACCGGAAACTGACGGCACTCGGCATCGCCCATACTTACGAGGAATTCCCCGGCGGGCATCGCGGCACTCACTTTCGTTACGAGGTGAGCCTGCCGAAGATGCTGGCCGCGATGCAGGACGGGTGATGTCTGGTCACAAATTCAGATTGCAAGCGCGGCGCTCGCCGCTCCTGATCGTGTGCGCTGTATTTGCGCTCGCGGGGCTGGCCTGTGCGCAGGGTAGCAGCCCGAACGTGATTTATATCACGGCGACTTTCTCCAGCGCGGGCGCGACGGACGAGCCGATTCAAAACCCGTTCATGCCGACTCTGACTGCGACCGGACCGACGGCTACACCGATCCAGCCGACGCCCAACGCGCCGCGTCAATCCACCCGTCGCAACGTCGCCTATACCGTAAAGGCGGGGGATAGCCTCGCCTCTATCGCGGCCAATGCCGGGACCACCCTCGAAGAGATTTTGAAACTCAATCCTACGCTCACGACCTCGACAATCCTCGCCACCGGGCAGAATGTCACGATCCCAAACGTGCCGACGCTGCTCACGCCGAATTTCAAGATCATTCCCGATAGCGAGCTAGTCAATTCACCCGGCGCGCGGGGCTTCGACATCGCGCAATATGTGAAGTTTCAGCCTGGCTTCCTGCGCGCCTATTCGGAAGTGGTGCAGGGTCGGCTCTATTCCGGCACGCAGATTATCCAGATCGTCGCGCAGCAAAACAGCGTCAATCCGCGCATTCTGCTCGCGCTGCTCGAATACCGTTCAGGCTGGATCACGACCCCGATGCCCACTGGGAACAAGCTGGATTATCCACTCGGCTGGATCAACCCGGCGAAGAGGGGCTTGTTCTCACAACTTGCATGGACCGCCGATTGGCTCAACGATGGCTATTACGGCTGGAAGCAGCGCGGCCTCGCGTCGGTCTCGTTCGCGGATAATTTCAAGCTGGCTTTCGCGGGTGAATTGAACGCCGGGACGGTCGCGCTTCAATATTTCCTCGGACAGGGCATGGACCGTGCGACGTGGAGCCGTGACGTAAGCGCGCAGGGCGTTTTTGCCGTCTACCTGACGCTCTTCGGGGACCCCTTCCGTTATGCAATCGAGCCGCTCATCCCGGCTAACCTGTCGCCGCCGGAAATGACGCTGCCCTACGCGGCGGGCGAGACGTGGTATTACACAGGAGGACCGCACGGCGGTTGGGACGCCGCGAGTGGCTGGGCGGGCATCGATTTCGCGCCGCCGCGCCCGCCGGATACGCTTATTCAGCAGCAGGGACAGTGTTACATTTCGCCAATTTATGCGCGCGCAATGATGGCCGGGCTGGTCGTGCGCAGCGGCGACGGCGTGATCGTCCTCGACTCCGATTTGGATGGCGACGAGCGGACCGGGTGGGTCCTCACCTACCTGCATATGTCGTCGGAAGGGATCATCCCGGCAGGCAAGCCCGTACAGGTTGGGGACCCACTCGGCAAGCCCTCGTGCGAAGGCTTCAACCTGAGTGCGGCAGCGACCCATGTGCATATCGCGCGGCGCTACAATGGCGAGTGGATCGCGGCGGATTGCTGGGCTTGTCCGCCGGATGTCCCCGCGCCCACGTGGGTTATCGGCGGCTGGACGGTGAAGGGCAGGCCGGGCGAAATTTATCAGGGAACGCTGATGCGCGGCACGGAAATCAAATACGCAGAAGCCGGGCGCGGCGGCGTCGATAACGAGGTACGCTACGACACCCCATGAAAAACAATCGCCCATTCCTGATTGCCTGCGGGGTGGGGTGGATCGCGCTGCTTCTCGCGGCGTCCAGCCTCGTGAACGCGCAGAGTGAACCGACCGCCGTCCCGGTCGTGATGCCGACCCGCGCAGGTCAGGCGACCTCAAGCGCAGAGGTCAGCCCCAGCCCAACGCGCGCCGTCCCACAGCTTGGCGCGACCAGCACGGGCGCGGGTGTCGTCGTCGAGGTGCGGGATAAAGTCGTACCCGGCAACGTCCGGCAAGCACCCAGCACCGATGCGGAGATTATCGGCAAAATCAAGCCGGGCAATTTCTACCCGGTCCTCAGTAAAAGCGGAAAGTGGCTGCAAATTCTCTTCGGCACGCCGACGCCGGAGACGACCGGCTGGGTTTTCGATGAGATTGTGAGCGTCACCGGGGATTTGAAGAGCATCAAGGAGAACGGCTCCGCGCCGACGGCCAACGTCCCGACCGTCGAGGCGCAGAAAACCGAAACAGCGGCGGCGCAATCCGTCGAAGGCACACCTGGCGGCTTCGCAAGCGCGACTAGCGCGCGGGCATCCGCGACAGGTCTGTTTATTCGCACGCAAACCGGAGCCGTCAACGAGCCGACGCTTGGCGGTCCGCGTCCGACCTTCACTATGCCGCCGCCCTTCGCGGAGGCCACGCTCTCGCCGCGCTCGTCGGTCGCTGCGGCAGGTGGGTTGCCGCCGATTGTGCCGATCCTCGGCCTTGCGGTGGTGGGGCTGCTCGGCCTGATGATCAGCAGCTTGCGGCGGTTATAAGCACCTGCTGGGTAGACCTGAGGTGTGGATTACTGGACAGCGACCGCCGCAAGGTCCGCCGCTTCGCGCAGTGCGCGCAGGTTTTCGGATGGGACATCGAGGTTCGTCCCGCAGCCGGGCGTGAGCAGGAAGCGCCGCCCGCCCGTTGCCGCGATTGCCGCACGTGCTTCTGCTTTCACCGCGTCCGGCGTCCCGCTTTGCAGCGTGCCGATCTCATCTACGCCGCCGACCAGCGCCTTCGCGGTGCGCGTTCCAGCTTCCGCAACGGTCGGATTGTGCTGACCGATGGTCGCCCAGTTCAACGCATGGACCGGATACTCCAACACCGCATCAAAGTAGGCATACGGTCCGCAGATGTGCAGCATGTTGAACGCCGCGCCCTCGACTGCCTTCAAGACCTGCAAATCATACGGCTTGCCGAATTCTTCAAACTCTGCTTCGGTGAGGATGCCCTCGCGCGCCAGCTTGACGATAGCGAAAAAGAGGCCGCTCGCGCCTGCATCGACCGCGGCGGCGGCATACTTGCCGAGCGTGCTTGCGATATTGGAGAGCGCCTCGTGAGCAGCCTTCGGACTCTCGTGGATAAAGCGCCGCACGCCTTCATATTGAGATTCGGAGAAGGCCGCAATCGTCGGGTTGGCCGGGTGTGAGGCAAGGAACGAAAGGACCGTCAGTGGTGAGAAGACGGTTTGCAGGAAATGCGCGTCGCCAATGCCCGCCTTGACGCGGCGCACGAGGTCGATCTGTTCAGCAAAAACGCCGCCTGTCGCGTCGAGCCGCCCGATTTTTTCCAGATCGGCAGATGTCGCGATGGGACCTTCCAGCAGTTCCGGGATCACCGAGTCGTAGTGATTGAAATCGTAGCGGTTGCCCCATGCTTCGGCGTAATAGGTCGCGCGCGGATTGATCTTCAACCAGTCCCAATTGAATTCGTGAAAGTGCGCGAGGCTGGCCGCCGCCAGCGTCTCCGGCTGGCGCTCTTCCGGGATGAAGTGCCGCCATGCAGCTACGGGTACGCGGTCTACAGGGTCGCCCTTGAGCGCCGCTTCGACACGCTCACGTTTGGATAGTTGCGCCACAGTATTTTTCTCCTGAAATCAAGTACGATTGACAGCAGCCGCCCGGCCATGAATGAACCGGGCTACTTGCCTCAATTGTCGAACGTCTGCACCGTAATAGCGAGGCGGCTTCAGCCCCGCGCCTCGGCTTACTTCTTGCCGTCCCAGAAAACGAACTGGCCGTCCTTGACGATCAGGTTTTCATATTTCGGGTCGAGTGCGCGGCGCGTGGTCACATCGAATGTCACCTTGCCATAGACGACGCTCGGTACATCTTTCAGCTTCGGAAACGCGCTGTGAATGCCTTCGCGCGTCGGTCCGCCAATCTTGATCGCTTCACCGACAAGGATGATCGCGTCGTAGGCGAGTGAGGCGAAGAGGTCCGGCTCTTCGTTGTACTTCGCCTTGAATTTCGCGACGAAGGTTTGTACTTCGGGGCGCGGGTCGGTCGTCAGGAATTCACCAAGGATAAACGTGCCTTCGACGGCCTTGCCACCCAATTTGGTGAAATCCGGGGATTGTAACGACGCACTGCCGACGAGTGGCATAGTCAATCCGGCTTCGCGCACCTGCTGCGCGATGAGCGCGCCATCGGCCTGATAGGACACGAGGACAATTGCATCCGGGTTCGCGCCCTTGACGGTCGTCAGCGCGGAACGAAAGTCCTTCTCATCGGGCAGATAGGCTTGCGTCGCGACGATCTCCGCGCCGAGTTCCTTGACGCGCAGCGCGAACAAATCCAGCGTCGATTTGCCCCAATCGTTCGTAATTTGGAATACAGCCAGCCGTTTGAAGCCAAGCGTCTTGATCGTGAAGTCGGCGAGCAGCGGCGAGGCTTGCGCCTGCGTGACCGACGTACTCCATGTATAATCGCCGCCTGCTTTGGTGAAATCTGGGTGGCTGTTGGTGAAGCCGAACTGCACGAGGCCGCCGCGCTGGTAAATCGGGGACGCGGCCATCGACGCGGTGCTGCTGAAATCGCCGAGTTCGATCACGATGCGCGGGTCCGAAACGAACTTTTGCGCGACGATCACGGATTGCTCCGGCTTGCTTTGCGAATCCTGAAAGTCATAAGCGAGCGGACGCCCGCCGATGCCACCCGCGCCGTTCACATCCTCAAGCGCGAGGTCGAAGCCCTTCTTCCATTGTGCGCCATACTGCGCATTCGCCCCCGTGATAGGTCCGCTCACGCCAATCAGGATCGGCTCTCCGGTTGGTGCGGCGACTTTAGTCGCGGCGCTGGTTGGCTGTGCGGTCTGCGCGGAAGAGCGCGCGGCTCCCCCCAGGGCGAAGAGGGCGGTCGCGACGAGCGCGATGAGGGTAATAATTTTGGTGGAAAGTTTGCTGTTCATCGGTTCAGTTCCTTAATTTGTGGTTTGCGATTTGCGATGCAATTCGGCAACAGAGTATTTCCATCGGTTTTAGACCTCGCTTTCGTGGCGCAGGCAACAAAAAACCCCGGCAACAGAGGCCGGGGCTTTTGCATCCAACTGAGCAGTGAAATAGCGCGTCAGAAATGCGTAACCGGACTCTGTAGCATAAAGCTACAAAGACAAAGACAGCACGCACAACACATAGGACGCGACAAGCGGTTCATCTTCACTCCCAGGGAATGACTACAACCATACAGCAACAGAGCGCGGATTGCAACATCTTCTTACGACCATATTTACGGCCTCCGCAAATTAGCGCCTCGCACTATTCATACTCTGTACTCTGTACCTTCCCTCACGAAAACAGATTCCGCACGCTTTCGCGAAAGACCTGCGTATGATAGTCAATCTCGGCCTCCGTCGTTTCGGGTGCGATCAAGGCCATATTGTGAAATGGTGTTAGCAGAATATTCCGATTTAACGCGGCCAGATGCATATAACGGTCAAGATCAGGATCATCGACGGCAGCCGCCTCCGCACCATTCTGAGGACGGGTTGGGCTGAACCGATACTCGGCGCGACAGCCAAGCTGCGTCATATGCCAGGGCAGATCAAACTCACGGATGACCGCCTCGACCCCCGCAGAAAAACGCGCCGCCAGCGGAATCGTCCGGTCATAGGTTGCCTGAATTAGCACTTTTTCGAGCGTCGCACGCATCGCCACGACAGAGAGCGCGTTGCCCGCCAGAGTGCCGCCGATGCCACCCGTATCGGCCTGCTCAATCGTCATATGGCGCTGAATACGTTCACCAACCTGAGCACTGAGGCCATACACCGCAGCCGGAACACCCCCGGCAACTGACTTCCCCAGCGTCAGCATATCCGGCTCAAGTCCAAAGGCTGTTGTGTAGCCGCCCGGACCCGCGCAAAGCGTGTGTGTTTCGTCGATGATCAACAGCGTTCCGGTACGCCGGGTTAATTGGCGTAACGCATCATGATACCCAAGCTCAGGGTGAACAATGCCAATGTTGGTCATCGCAGGTTCAGCCAGAACACAGGCGATGTCACCTGGCGCAAGCGCCTTCTCCAATGCAGGTACATCGTTGAACTCGATGACTCGCGTGGTCATCGCCGGGTCTACTGGCGGACCTATGTTGCCCTTGCGCGGTACACCCTGCCCACTCGCGTCGGCTGTGATAAACGTTTCGTCCACAGTACCGTGATAGCACCAGTTGAAAACGAGTATTTTTTGCCGCCCCGTAATCTGGCGCGCTATCCGAATCGCAAAACGGTTTGCATCGGTGGCCGTCAAGGTCATTTGCCAGTAGGGAAGACGAAAGCGCCGCGTCAGTTCTTCACCAACCCAGAGCGTATCCTCAACGGGTAGCATGAACGTAACACCACGCCCTATCTGCTCGCTGACAGCATCGCTGATAGCTGTAGGCGCGTGTCCAGCCATTGCACCTGTATCACCCAGGCAAAGGTCAAGGTAATCGTGACCATCCACATCCCTAAATCGCGCGCCTTTTCCTTCTTTAACGAATAGCGGGAACTCACCTGCCCACTTGACCATCCAGTTCATAGGCACACCGCCCAATAAACTCGCTTGTGCCCGTTCAAAGAGCGCTTTCGAGCGTGGATGCGCAGCCGCAAAATGGGCTTGTTCAGCAGCGAGCAGCGCTTTTAGACGGGTTCTTAATTCAATCTGCGACTTCATAGCATCAAATCCGATCATGGAGGACTATAGGCTACCACCCACCTAGGCATTCGCGAGTTTGACATAAAGAAAGCGGAGCCGCACCCGCGACCCCGCCTTCCTTCACACCATCAAGCCACTTGCGCGGTTGATTTAATACTCTGGCATCTGAGGCGCACCCGCGCCAGCGCGTTCCGGTTCCTTGATGTCGGTGATCAGCGCTTCGGTGGTCAGGATCATGCTGGCGATGCTGGCCGCGTTTTCGAGCGCGCCGCGCGTCACCTTCGCCGGGTCGAGGATACCCTTTTCGATCATGTCCACGAACTCGCCCGTCATCACATCGTAACCGATACGGTTGTTCTTCTGTTCTTCCTGCAAACGGCGAACCTGCTGAATGATCACCGCGCCGTCCTGTCCGGCGTTGGCAGCGATCTTCTTCATTGGTGCTTCGAGCGCACGGCGCAAAATCTGCACGCCGGTGTTCTCGTCGTCGTAGCTCATCTTGATGTCGTTGAGCGCGGAAACCGCGTTCATGAGGGCGACACCACCGCCGGGAACGATGCCTTCTTCAACCGCTGCACGGGTCGCGCTCAGTGCGTCTTCGACGCGGTGCTTGCGCTCCTTGAGTTCGGTCTCGGTGGCCGCGCCGACACGGATTACTGCCACGCCGCCGGAGAGCTTCGCGAGGCGCTCTTGCAGCTTTTCCTTATCGTAATCACTGGTGCTGTTGTCGATTTCGACTTTGATTTCGGCGATGCGGCCACGAATGGCCTTTTCATCGCCCGCGCCGTCAACAACGGTCGTGTCGTCCTTCGTAGCGACAACCTTCGCCGCGCGACCCAGATCGTTGATCGTGACGGTTTCCAGCTTGCGGCCCGTCTCTTCGCTGATGACCGTGCCGCCCGTCAGGATGGCGATGTCACCGAGCATCGCCTTACGGCGGTCGCCGAAGCCGGGAGCCTTGACGCCGAGGACGTTGAGCATCCCGCGCAGCTTGTTCAAAACGAGCGTCGCAAGCGCTTCACCATCGACATCTTCAGCGATGATGACGAGTTCGCGGCGGCCAATCTGGATTAGCTTTTCGAGGATCGGTACGATGTCCTGAGCAGCACTGATCTTCTTTTCGTAGATCAGGATGTACGGCTCGGTGATGACCGATTCCATCGTGTCGGGCGCGGTTACGAAGTACGGGCTGATATAGCCACGGTCGAACTGCATACCCTCGACGTACTCGGTCTCGTATTCAAGACCCTTGCTCTCTTCGACGGTGATCACGCCGTCTTTGCCGACTTTATCCATCACATCCGCAATCAACTTGCCGATGGTCTGGTCCTGCGCGGAAATGGACGCAACCGCGCCGATTTCTTCCTTCGTGTTGATCGGTACAGCCATCGCGCGGATTTGCTCGGCGACTTTCGCGGTCGCGGCATCGATCCCACGCTTGAGCGCCATCGGGTTCGCGCCCGCAGCCACGTTCTTCAAGCCTTCGTTGACGATGTTCTGCGCGAGGACGGTTGCCGTCGTCGTGCCGTCACCAGCGATGTCGTTGGTCTTGGTCGCGGCTTCCTTGAGGAGTTGCGCGCCCATGTTCTCGAACGGGTCGTCGAGTTCGATTTCTTTGGCGACGGTCACACCATCATGCGTAACGGTCGGCGCGCCGAACTTTTTATCGAGCGCAACGTTGCGCCCCTTCGGTCCCAGCGTGGTGGAAACCGCATCGGCGACTTTATCAACACCGCGCTTGAGGCTGCGGCGTGCTTCTTCAGAGAAAATCAGTTGCTTTGCCATGTTTTTTCGATGCTCCCTAGTTCTCGATGACCGCGAGGATGTCCGATTCCTTGAGGATCAGCATCTTCTTGCCGCCCAGTTTGACTTCCGTTCCGGCATACTTGGCATACAGTACCTTGTCGCCGTTCTTCACATCCATCGTAACCAGCTTGCCGTCGTCGTCACGACGACCCGGACCCGCTGCGACGATGGTTCCCTGCTGTGGCTTTTCCTTCGCCGTCTCCGGCAAGAGGATACCGCCCGCTGTGACTTCTTCGCCCTCAGCGGGTTCGATAATCACGCGGTCGCCCAATGGACGCATGTTGATGGGGTTGTTCATATTCTGTCGTTCTCCTGTAGACCAGACACCCAGCCGTTTAGCACTCGAAGGTCGAGAGTGCTAAAACCTGTCGGTAACTATAAGCAGGTTCGGCGGGCGTGTCAAGGGCAATTTAGCACTCGGAGGTGGTGAGTGCTAACGACTATCAGGAATTTTTTGCCGGAGACTGGCATAAACCGGCTGGCATACTCCCACGCCTAAAAGCAGAGGCTTCTACCATCGACATGACCGTGCGAGCGAACCTGCGTCTGACCGTCGCTCCAGTAGAGTCAGCAAGAAAGGACGCTGGTGTTCGGCATGAAACTGTACTGGGTACTCAACGCTCAAGGTCACGTTGTCGGCTGGTCCTACAATCGCTGCCTTTCGCAGCATTAATCGAGTTACCTGCTTGGCAGAAAGTCTTTTTGAGAAAAAGGAAACCCGCGTTGCCGTAGCACTGAACCCGCTTCTGCCTTGCGCAGCATCAATCGGTCTCCACGTTCGACCAGCGCTTCAAGTTCATGATGCTCTTCATCGTTAATTGACCCGTGCGAGTTTTTGCTCATCAACACCTGCGCTCTTGCCTGAATGTCTGCGGGCATCTGTTCCCGCGTGATAGTCCAGAGTGCATCATCCAAGAGGTAATGAAGCGCATCGAGTTCGCCCTGCACGTCGCTGGGGAGGAGAAACGTGTTCAGGTAATTGATCAAGACTTGTTCGGCACATTGCGCCATCGAACTGGCGATTTCCCGTGCGCGTTCTGCAATATTTTCTGGTACGGTCAACATAAGCTGGTCTGTCATACTGTTGGTTCTCTCGTTCTATCTTCACTGCGATCTCGCACCTGTCACTGTACCTCACTGTTACTGTACCTCACTGTCGCTCAACTGAAACGGTCCGTGATCAAGTTCATCCGCGTGTTGTACAACAGCCTGCATCCGCTTTTCAATGACCAACCGATCTCGCTCATTATACGTAGAAAACTCTTCCGGCAATTGCTCATAATCCACGAGTAAGGCATGAGCATCCAAGCCGAACGTTCGGTTATATGCCGCACCAAAATCAAATGGGTAGGTGAAGCTGTTGGATAGTGGAATAGTCACTTTCGGCACGGCCTGATCAACGCCAAAGGTGTACACAGTCGTCGTCCCAGCATATACGGTCGGGCGCGGATCAGTGACGACGATATTGTAGGGCTGTGCATCCTCGTCAGCCGCGATTTTCTGCCGTATATTTGCGCGGTAATGCGGCAAGCCGTTCACTATGGGCGGCTGCTTATGCAGATAATCAAGTTCAATCAAGACGATCCCAGCCTTGAGAATTGATAGGCGTTTTCCCGCATAGTCCTCCCAATCTTGGCCGCCGGGCTTGTTGCTTGGCGAGAGGACTTCGATCCATGCCACCGTTCGCCCTAATCGACCATCATTCGGATCGACTTCACGAATCGCAAGCGCCCGTTGCAACTTTTTTTCGCTTAAACCAACTGAGGCCGGGATCGAAAGGACGACAACACCGTTGCCATTTCGCGCTATCGCTTCCGATACGGCGGGATTATCTTGTGGTGAACGAAACTCCCGTATAGCTACGTCTGTCAATTCTGTATAAGGTTTGTCGTAGCGTTCAATCTCCCTGACTTGAAGCGAGGTCGCGTTATCGACTAAATAACCAAAGGAGCGTAGTTCGTTGCCAAGCATCTCCTGCAAATGGGTGATGTGATTGTCGTGGAAGGCAGGCCAGCCGCCGCGCGCTTGATAATAACTTTGCAGATGGGCATTGATGCCGAAATATTGATTGACCAATGATTGCAATGGCATCGCACGACCCCCTGCTTTTAGGGCGCTCTGAACCCTTCTAGAATGAGCGACCACTGCACTTAAGCGCGTATGTAAGCCCAACGCCGCATTATACTAATCGTCAAATATTTTTGCATAAGTTGAGTATCGCGGTTGCGGCTCTGCCTTTTGTCGTCTATTTTGCAGGTTGCACATTTGTGGGCAATCCATTTTTATCGAATGTCACAAACAGTACATTTATCAGTGACGGATTATTTACAACCCAACCAAAGGAACGGTCATCGATTTTTACTCTCCACCAGATCAGCTTTTCCGGAGTCACATACGTATAGCCAACAATGATGAGTGAGGTTCCCTTCTGTATTTCGCCATTTGATTTCGTTCTGTTGCCCGGTGCAGGACGAATGATTATTGATGATGTGACCACATATATAAATGGTTCCACTTCATCTACCGTTGTCGGCTTGAAGAGTATTGGTGGTAACGTTGGAAGTGAAGTCTCTGTTGGTGGTACACGAGTTGGTGATGCAGGAATAGAGGTTGGGGTTGAGGTCGGCAACAACGTGGGCGTGAATGATGGCGGTACGGTTGTTGGAGTGTTGGGAGGCTCAGTGGGTTGGAGTATTTCATCGGAAGTTGACGTAGAACGCAGTGGAGGTATGTAAAGTGGTGTAGGAAATAATGCAACATAAAGAGTGTCGGGTGTAGATGTTGCATTCACAGTCAATGTACTGTACGTAATCTGATGGCTTGGGGAGATTACACTACTAAGGATTGGTCTTTGCACATTGGGAATAAGAAACATGACAGCCCCTAAAAAAATGGTCATCAGGGTTGCAAGTACAACAAATACTAGCCAACGCACAGTCCGACCTGATCTTTTTGGCGAGGGTGGTATATTCGAACTTAGTGGTAGGTTGCCAAGCGGTCTTGTAGGAGGCGAAGTTGGTTTAGGATCAGGTTTTGGCGGTGGTTGCCATGTTGGGTCATTGTTTGCGCCGTTTATCAGTGTTGAGCCAATTCCGTTCCAAGGTTTATACAACTCACCACTTATCGAACCTGAATCAGGCACATTTGGAACTTCAGGCCATGAATTAACTTTCGATGGCAGCGGCAGAGGATTGTTGATTTCTGCCCAAAGCACATTATGCGTAACGCAATAACCATTATCCCAATCGCCCGGATTGATAATATAAGCACGATCATTTGACTGATACATGAACAGACGCTCACCTACTCTTCGCAAGTCTTCAGCGACTCTAGGAAGCTGATATTTATCTAACTCCTTAACGACACCTTTTACTTCGACCCAGCATCTATGTTCAGGTAAGTAAAAATCGACTAGTACCCAGCCAGTATAGTTTTGATGGATATAATTTGTATAATTCACGCTTAAAACGCGAGTTTGTATCCATTATATCTACGTTGACTGGGTACTAGATAACTCGCGTCTCCTAATCGCTCTGGCTCGTAGTCCCATGCCATGTTATTCCTATCAAGATCGGACGCGAATCTCGCTTCTAGCCTTGACCGAAACCAGACACCTTTATAGTAGGTGGGAATGGCTTGTATGTATTCTTGCATTGATCACTCTTTACAAATGGGGTCGCAGTCAAACGGAAGAACTCGAATGTTAACGTAGAAATGCGACGAAATTTGGAAAGAGGTTTCACAAACCTATCAAAGTTCTTCGCCAGATGTATTTGATGTTACGCGGTTGAGCAAACCAGACGCCATTTCTGGCCTCCCTACCCACCGCTTAATTCTCACAACTGCACTGTCTGCTGGAGGGGTCGCGGCTTGCCCGACCCATCTTCCGACCCGTCCCGACCAATTCTGCCAATCTTCAGATTTCCCCTTGACAATTTAGAACGCCCGATCTACAATGCTGTTAAGCCGATGCGAGCGCATAACTTCCGCTCTTATCCCATTCGCGCTTCCGTGACTCAGTTGTCCTATCTCAGCTCTCTCGTCTCTGTCTCTGTCCTTTCCCTATCCTGTCCTTCAGGACCAAATGCCGTATCCTCGGTTTGGAGGTTGGCGCTGGTGAAGCGCGCAACCCGTGTGTCTCGGTCGTACTATGACTACGTATCATCTGGTGTTTGCATAGGCTGGTCTCGGACTGCGGTTGATTCGGTCGATTCTCCGGTGATTGTTTAGTCCTTGCTGTTGGTATGTTCGTGG
>Ga0123337_10003094_pt1 | contig 18141 bp, 11 predicted proteins | sample frozenSSSSmetaG_FD_89792 | JGI IMG/M metagenome (GOLD analysis project Ga0123337, IMG submission 89792) | Glacier valley bacterial and archeal communities from Borup Fiord, Nunavut, Canada, to study Microbial Dark Matter (Phase II) -... | ecosystem: Environmental > Aquatic > Freshwater > Ice >... | reverse complement strand
TTTTAAAGATCTCCCGCTCATTTTCAGAGAAAAAGGCTCGGGAACCCGTCAGGCCATGGAGGCCTTCATTGCGGAACATAAAATTTCTGTATTAAAAAAAATGGAACTTACTTCCAATGAGGCAGTTAAACAAGCAATTCTGGCTGGATTAGGATATTCAATTATGCCCCTAATAGGAATTAGAAATGAACTGATTAATAATGAATTAAAGATTGTTAAGGTTAAAGGGCTGCCAATAAAAACAATGTGGAGCTTGATCTGGCTGAAAGGAAAGAAGCATTCCCAAGCATCGGCAGCCTTTTTAGAACAAGTCAATCGACACAAATCCGACATCATTCAAAATAATTTCAAATGGTGTGAGCACTATTAGAAAAGTAGTCCGATGTCCCCAATATGAGCTTTTAATTTTCTCAATTCTATATTGCTCAATAAGGACCGTGTTACATATCTGAGATCCAGCATTCAAACTTCATCTGAATTTTGCAACGTTATGAATTCGGTTTGTAAGCTTGTCACGACGTATTGCCCAGGACCTTCGACCAACTGTCGAAGCTTTCAGTTCAGCAGTACGTGCCTCTACCTGATGTTCGAGGACCTGGTTTTGGTTCGCGAATAGCTCACGTTTTTCTTCGGTGACCTATATCAAAGCCAACGCGCCGGCCCGTACTTCGGCCAAAATCTCTTTAAAGCGCAGTGCCAGATAAACCAGAAAAGAAAGGGGAATGGCGCACATGTACGCCAGGCTAAGCCAGGAAACTACCAGGGAAATTTGTGTTGATGGCATCCCCCCCGGCAAACTCTACGATCGCCCCGGTCAGGGAAACCATAAGTCCACCTCCATCAATATCATGCAAGGTTTAATGAGTCAAGTTGTATAAATATCCTGTATGAAAAGAAATGTATTGTTGCCGTTGCCTGGCTGTCTGGCGATGATCGTTTTAGCTTTCCCCGGTTATTTGAAGATAGCCGGAAGGAAACTAGTACTCCAATCGTACGCTGGCATTTCCTTGAAAAGGATCCACTGTAACAGTTTCGGTCTTCCAATCGTAAACGCCTCCTGCTACTTTTACGGGCATTTTGTTGTCTGGGTGCGGCACTCGGATTTGCACTTTTGAGGGCTTTCGGTCACCAATACATTCCACACTAATTTCGATAAATCCCTTGTCCACATACGAACTGAGTTTTGCCGTAACCGGTCCAAAGTAGCTTCGTACGTTGGAAATTTCTATTTCCTTGCCATCTTCCGTCCATTTTCGTGGAATCGTGTTGAATAGTTTCAGAGTTGTACCCTCTTCCAGATAGAGCATCCAACGTGTTTCCATCAAAAACCAAGCTTCTTCATGTGTTTTGTGAGGACTAACTTTAAACAAATGCTCCCAGAACGTATATGTGTCCCGGTCAGCCAATGCCGCAAAAGTATTGTAGTAGGTGCTGAGAAAGGGCTTCGTCATGCCCAATTTTGCCTGCATCCAATTGTGTCTGCTGTAATAAGGTTGGCTAAATGCCGCATTATCCTGATAAAAAATCTCGCTGTTGTAATCCAACAGCATTCTGGCTGCAGGCTCTTCTACTCCCAGTACTTCACAAAAAACCAGGTACATCGGTCCAAGCATCGCGTCCGAAACCCCAAAGGTTCCATGCGACCAAAAAGTTTCCTTTTTAAGATACAATGCGCGAAGGCCCACGGATTCTGTCCAGGGGGCCGCACTTGGGCACCAGGTTCCGTCGCCGAGTGGAACCACTGGCGACAATGCCATTGAATTAAAGAACGACTCACGAATATCTGCTTTCCAGGCGATGGCCTCAGTCCTGATACGCTCCGCCTGCTGCGGATCGGTTTTGTCCAGAATTTCGGCTATCCTTACTAAACCCAGATATGCATATCCATTGAGCATGAACTGATGAAAATGATCTTCCGGATCCGCCACCTTGCCATCTATCATGCCATATCCCTGACCTTTCAACTCCGGCCTTTTGTTTTTGTTGCGCCAGGCGATCAGATAATCACATGATTTGAGCAATTTTGTTTGTACGCTCTTAGCCCATTCTATGTCGTTGGTATATCGGAAATACTCGCCCATTGTCCACAGGGCGGCTCCGGTTTCGACCATGTAACCGTTAAAATTTTGAATAAAACCGTCTTCATGTTGCTTTTCAAGGAAGAAATCCAACGATCTTCGTGCTACATCGTACCATCCCATTGAGGCATAAAATTGAATGATGGGAGCACTTTCTGTGCCGATGGGTGAATAAACGCCGATATTAGGAGCAAGTGTACTATTTGGTTCATTGCCAAACGTAATGAGATCCAGATGTAGCAACCCAGCCTCGAGCATTTCTTCAATGCGCTTTTCCGGTAACCGTATACGGGCAGCCTTTCCCAATTTGTTTAACCAGAATTGCCTGCTCTCCTCTTGCCGTTCCGAATACGAAACTGAGGCCAGCCGGGCAGCGCGTTCCTGAGCAATGGGGCTATGAGGCAAATAAAACTCAAAGATCGCCGTCTCATTCGGTTTCAGCAAAATGGCCATCTCTTCATTCGGCAATGGCTTACCGTTCAGTTTGGAAATGCAAAAAATACTGCCATCCGGGAAACTCGAAAATCCGGATTTCTGATCAAAGTTGTAATCGTACTTATGCCACCAGGCCGTGCCGGGACGCGCTGTTTTGATCCAGGCATAACGTGGTACGGAACCCGTGTTTTTAATTTCTGACCTAAAAAAAAGAACCGTTTCTTCGGACGTTTTAAGCGCCGGCTCTGTCCTTTTTTTTAGCAGTTCCTCCTGCTCCTTGGTAAACATGTGCCCGCCACTAAAACTGTCTGCTACCAGAAAATCTGTCCCCTTTTGAGCGGCCATAGCAGATGCTTCCAACGAAACAAAAGTTGTTGAGTGATACAAAATGTCATCGTCCTGTAAAGTCGAATGCAAGATCGGCAATCTGCCCTGTTCCAATCTTCGGGTAACATTTTCACGAACGCCTACCCCGCGGCCCAGGGTATAAAGATAGTTGGCTGCTTCGTTCTTCATTTGCGGCAACTTGAGTGTAGATGACGAACGCTTTGGCGCAATTATATTCGCCTCCCCTTTTGCCGCGTCAGTCAGGCTTTCCGAAACTTCAAAGATTCTGAAATCACGGCTTGTGCCAAGCCAGGTTGGTACTGTCATCTTTTTAACTTTATTTTCAACAGCGGAAAATGAAGTCTCGGGCTCTGCTTCAATCCTTCCAATTTTCGTTTTCAATTTTCGGGAAAGAACTTCGTTTTCTACCTCCTCATATCTCCGCAAGTCCGTCGAAGGCAGTACCAACACACCATACCCGGAAATCAGCACCGGAAATTCTGTGCTAACGTCCCTAGCAAAAAAAGAGAATGGTTGGATTGCAGTTTTAACTGAGATTACCGTCGCGTACGGCCCTGCCTGATTACGGACACTGTCAACTTCCAGACTGATCCTGATATTGCCAGGTGAAGAAATTGTCAAATTGTTGCCTTGGACTTTTCCAGCGCCTTTGATAATCTCTATTTTGTGAAGTCGTCCGTTGGATATGTGAATCGTGCCCGTAGGCTTTGCAAACTTCCATTCGACGAAATATCGAGTCCGCTGATTATGTTGTGCGAATAACGAAGTGCAGCAAAAAAGCAAAATAATTGTCGATGCAAGTTTTAATCTCAGGGAATTCCGGAACGCGGCGAACATGAAATTTAGTGTTTGAGTTACTTATCCTACTGCTGGTTGTACAATTGGGCTAGTAATCGGGGCAAATCGCTAAAATTAATTTACGATGTAAATTGGTTCAAACCTAGTCAGTTTTTTTCACGTTCGCTCAATTGTACTTCTGACTGTGAGGATCTTGTTGGACTCTACCTGCAACGTCAACATGGTTATTGCTTAATTCCCAGTTCTTGTAAGATAAACACTGCTGCCTACGAATTGTCAATGCCTACATCATTACTATAATGACGGATGTCTTGGATTTTTCAACCAGTACTGGCTGAAAAATCCAAAAGCGACCTGTGAAGCCCAAACTCCTAATTTAACCTACCCTTCGGACTAGACAATTTGGTTGATCATATTGTCTTTGCTCTGATTTCTACGGATTATTGAATAAATATCAGCTCTTCTGTCTTTTAAATTCCGGACACTTCCAAATTGGTTTAATTCCCGTAACATATCAATGTCCACGTCAGCAATCAAAATCATTTCTGTGTTTGGAGTTGCTTCAGCTTTTATTCCGTTGGTTGGAAACGAGAAATCACAAGGGGTAAAAACCATAGATTGGGCATACTGGATATCCATGTTATGGACTTTGGGCAAATTGCCAACACTGCCGGCAATGGCAACATAACATTCATTTTCAATAGCCCTTGCCTGAGCGCAGTTTCTTACCCTGGAGTAGCCATTTTGGGTGTCGGTCAGAAACGGCACAAATAAAATATTCATCCCCTCATCTGCTAAAATGCGGCTTAACTCAGGAAATTCAACATCATAGCAAATAAGAATCCCTATTTTTCCACAGTCGGTATTAAATGTCTTTATGGTGTTACCTCCTTGCATACCCCATACCTTTGCTTCGTCAGGAGTAACATGCAACTTTTCAAACCGTTCAATCCCTCCATCTCTCTTGCATAAATAACCAACGTTGTAGAGAACATTATCAACGACCTCCGGCATACTTCCGGTAATAATGTTGATGTTGTAGGAGATTGCAAGCTCAGAAAACCGGTTGACAATTCTCTCTGTATATTCTGCTAACTTTCTTATTGCATCCGGCTCTGCAAGATGATTATAATCAGACATCAATGGAGCGTTAAAAAACTCAGGAAACAGGGCAAAATCACATCTGTAACCCGATACCGCATCCACAAAATATTCAACCTGCTGCATCAGTTCATCAAAGTCATTGTATAGCCTCATCTGCCACTGTATCAAACCTAATCTGATAATTGATTTTTTAAAGGCAGCTTGATCTGAACTTTTCTCATAGTAAACGTTATCCCATTCAAGAAGTACGGCGTATTCGTTAGAGTCTGTATCCCCTTCAAGATACCCTTGCAGTATTCTGGCAGGGTGAAAGTCGTTAGACAACTGAAAATTTAGAACAGGGTCATGAATGTCCTTATTTCTTACCTTATCAATGTACTCTTTTGGGGAGATGACATCAGCGTATTGATGATAATTTGGGATCCGGCCACCAAATACAATTGCTTTTAGATTAAGCTTCTCACAAAGCTCTTTTCTGTAGTCATACAAACGCCGTCCTAACCGAAGGCCGCGAAACTTGGGCCGTATAAATACATCAATCCCGTATAAAACATCGCCTTGGTTTGTGTGGGTCTTAAAACTATAATTGCCTGTAATTTCCCTGTAAGTATGTTTAGAGTCAACTTTGTCGTAATCAACAATAATTGACAATGCGCACCCCGCCAGTTCGTTATCGACCCTTATACCCACCTGCCCCTCGTGAAAAATGGAGATCAATGTTTTAATGTGATGTTCCTTCCAATAGGCATTGGGCATGTTGGAATAAGTCTCAATCATCATTTCTTTGATCTCCTGGTAATCTTCCGGTTTTAGAAAAACCAACTCAATATTCTCAATGGATTTGTTGTCTTTATTTGGTTCCATAATATTTTACTGCGCTTTGCCTATGTCGAATAAGCTAAATACCGATGTCGGTTTTATTATAACTTGTTGATTGTAATACTTTTATAACTGGTAGACCGTATTAATAAACTGAGATCGCTAATATTTCAGGCGTCTGCAACACCATTGGTGCTTTCAAAATTGCGAACAATAAAGAGAATTAACTAAAAAAATGATTGAAGTTCTTTGCAAAAAATCTTAACATGAGAACCTGTAAGTGCATCTCTTATACAGTCCACTCCATGCTTATTAGTGATCCGGGCATGCACTAGTTTTACAAGCTGGTTTGGGTCATGGCTACCCTCAGAGAGGGCCTTGATCACTTTTCTCATCGACTTGCTTCCAATATCGGACACATAGTTGCTCAAACGGATGTTGCATCGCTACAAGATTAAATCTATTCCTTGTTCAGCCCGCTGCAAGTGCCGGTTCAGATAGAATATCTTCCGGTTATAGTGTCGCAGTTGCTTGATTTGATCATCAGGAATGAAGCTCGATTTGATCAATCCCTTTTGAAGTACCATCGCAATCCAGTGTGCATCTTTTACATCCGTTTTTCGGCCCGGAAGCTGACGGGTAAAGTTGGGGTTTACCAACTTTACATCAAATTCAGAGTCCAGAACGCGCCCTAAAGGCACCCAGTAGATGCTGGTACTTTCCACAGCTACCTCCTTCACATGATGCAGGCGTAGCTCCTGACGAAAACGTTCAAGCTCAGGGGTTAAGGTGCCAAACACCCCTTCAAATTTCTCGCCAGAATCTGTTAATATGCACATAAAGACACTATCTTTGTGTACATCAAGACCACAAAATCCTTCCATAGTTTTTTGGTACATCACTATAACGACTTTGGAGGGGATTCTGTGGCCCATTTTTATCCAACGCGATTATAAATCTCGTTTTTTATATTAGTTTGATAAGGCAAACATAACACGCTAGCGACCTCGCTATTGTTAGGAAACGAAAAGAAGCAGTGGAACAAACGGATATAAACGAAGCGTTATTTTTGGTGGAGACACCTCTTGAAGACGTAATCAATAGCTTCTATCACATTTTGGTTGCCTCAGATGGAAAACCTATCACCAGGCATGTTTGTCCAAATTTGGAAATGATGCTGGTATTTAATTTTGGAGTACCTGTACGCATTTCTTTTCACAATCATCCGCTGGATACTGAAGTTATCAGCCGTACTGCCGTAATCGGACCTCTCCGCCAGATGCTGAACTATGAACTGCTGCCCGGTGCAGACGCTCTGGTTGTTAACTTTAAGTTCAATGGTTTTCAGCGCTTGTTTGGTATGCCTTTAACGGGACTAACTGGCGAGAGCTTGACAGGTGCAGAGATTTTATCAGATGACGGTCGTTTTGATCGCCTTTGGAAAGAATTAGCAGCCCTACCCACAACAGAACAAAGAGTTAGTTTACTTACGGAGTCAGCCAAAGGCTTACTAAAAGATAATGATCAGGTATTGCAGACGGTAATCAGTAACCTGGCCCAGTTCTTCGACCCTCGTGTTGACCCGATAAAAGCCATAGCGGCTGATACCCGTCTTTCAGAAAGAAGTATTCAGCTAAAGTTTCAAAAACATACCGGCTATTCGGTTAAAGAGCTGCTCCGCTTTTTGCGCTTTAAAGAGGTTATTGCTTATATTCTCGCCAGGAGCAATCAGAAGATAGCTATCTTCGATCTGATCGTCACACACGATTATCATGACCAGAGCCACCTTATTAAAGACTTCCAGTATTTCTTAGGCCTGGCGCCTCAGCAGTTTATTAAAAACTTAAACAATGGAAGTTTCTGCGTAGTTACTGATACTTATCCGGAGCAGCCATAAGATAATTTATTCCTGCAGAGCATTCCTCCAAGTACCTTACTGGATGATAATCTGACCTGAACCAGGGTCCTTGAGGCTATTTCCATTAGGATAACTGAGCAGCCATTTCGTTTTCTTACAATTTCCCTGAAGTTTGCCCTTATACATTTGTACTGTTCATTTAAATTAAACAGTAACAAAGATGGAATCAGTTACAGAAAATGGAAACGGTATTAAAGATAATGCTGGAAATCACCAAAACGACGATCAGAAATAATTGAGTAAGTAGGAATTGACCTGTAATGGGTGTCTTAGTCTAACCCAAGATTTCGGGTAGAATACAGTCACATCAGCTGCACAGCGCTGAATGATTAACCCCCAAAAGAATTTGTTAATTTACACCAAAAAAACCAGAACCACACTTTCAACCCTCTGAAAATCAAGTAAAAGCTCTCTGAGGCACTTTGACACATCGCCCATCTCAGGTGCAGGTACAACCGCTACAAGATCAACCTGGGCAAGAATATTACAAGATGGAACATTTGTATATTATTATTTAGGCCATACAAAAGATGATCTATGAATCACTTATTTTGCATGGCCTCTCAGTTTTGTATAATGGCATCCTTCTGTGGATTCTCTCTGATTACATATCTCTAACTTGGGCAGGTAGATGTGAATTAGTAGTAATTTATTGAAGCTTGGTGATGACCAAATGCGCTGAAACCGGACGAGTACCTCCAGCAAGCGGGGTTATTGTTAATGCAGTTGAATTGCCCGCAGGGTTCCTGACCGTGAGAATGGCATTGATTACAGTGGTTGTAACCAATGCCGTACCTACAATTTGTGAAGTACCTGTTGCCCGTCCTACAACCGTGTAAGCAAGGTCAGCACCGTTCAGCGTCAGGATCAGTTGCCCAGCCTCAGTGACGCTCACCTGGAACAGCACCTGATAAGTGCCAATTTCAGCCAAATTGAAACTACTGGCTCCTGTGCGTGTGATCGTACTTCCACTGGTTGGACCGTCCTGCGGAAAACTCACATCTGTGCCAGGGGCAACTGTTGCTGCATTATCGGGAGGCATTAGCGCAAAAAAATCTGCGAATCCCATGGAGCTGGCTGACCCTGCTTTTTTTGCATACAGGGCGTAAGGAACACTCAATAATTGCGATGTTCCCGAAATAGTATAGTCTGAACCACCATCCGGATCCGTTTCTGTTTTAATGAAATAGAGACCCGAACCCCAGTCAATCCCAGAAAATGAGCCAGTTGTTCCCGATCCGGACCCAATGGAAACACTCACAAGGCCATTGGCGTTGGTAGTAGGAGCATGTGTTTCGGTGTATACCGCAGTTCCAACTGATGATCCCTGTAGAATACTGATTTTTAATCCAATGGTGGTACTGACCACTAGTGTCCCTCCCGTATTTCGGATCACGGCCTGATAGGTCATACCTTCCGGAGCCTGTGCAAATAGCGACAGGCTCATAAACACGAACATAGTAAGTATAGAAGACGTTCTTTGTAGTAATGATGACATCGTTTTAGTGTTTTATGATTTTGAATTTTTGTACTTGGTTGTCTTTGATATAATGGATAATATACAGGTTCGGTGTAAAATGGGTCATGTCGATTTTCTTTTCCCCGGCAGCAAGTTTTTGGTTTTCAACCACCCTCCCATTAACATCAAATATTTTATAGGACCGGCTTTGACCTTGTTTATCTTCCTTCAGGAATAAATATTCTTGAACCGGATTCGGATATAATTCAGCCGGTCCGGAAAGTGTTTTTATCCTCACTGCTTTCATTTGAGAGTAAGAAAATGAATTGTCATAGTCTGTCTGCTTGAGGCGATAGTAGCTAATGCCCTTATAAGGTTCCAAATCGGTCCAGTTGTAGGTCTTGTTAGCACTGCTGTTACCAGGCGCATCTACAATCGTAGCTTGTTGAAAATCTACACCGTTTTGACTTTTTTCTACAGTAAAGAAATCATTGTTTTCCTCAGATGCGGTTTCCCAACGGACCTGTACTAGTTCGTTTTCAGCCTTTGCATCAAAATAAACGAGGCGAACTGGCAGAGATACAAATTCAAATGGCTGCTGCACGCCCTGATTTTCCCGGCCACCGATTCCTTGGTTAAACGAATAAACGACCTGTCCGACCGAGAAGCTTACCGTACCTCCGGCTCCGGTCGCTTCACCGCCACCAGGCCCTATAACTGCCTGAGCTTTAACCGCCTGTACGATAAAAGCCATCAGAATACAGAGACAGCCAAAACGGATATGTTTGTAGAATTTAATTTCGATGGGTCCCACGGGTTAAGATTTAGAATTTGTTCGATATTCTTTACAATGTCATAAAAATACTACAATATTATAAATAATTGTACATAAATTTTGGATTGCACCTACAAGCAGACCCTAAATAACTTAGAGGATTTTAAACGCAGCTGTTTTTAATATCTGTCCACAAACCGACGGTCGTCTGTTTGTCTTATAAGTCTTGACATTCAAATTACTGATAAAGGCATATGCTGGATAATATATTGAACTTTATCGGGCGTTGAGTGGCGCTCATAAAGGAATTTGCTGAGATCGTTAGATTACAGTTAAACCACCGAATTGTCGAACCGTAAAAGCTAGGGTTTAACCGTGAAATCTTAGTAGATGAACCAGGGTCTTCGATCCGAGAATACAATTTTCTTAGTTTACTCAGAATACCCGTGATTTCATACATAATGCCTTCTCCCGCCAATAACTCTATCGAATTAAGTGAAGGGCACGCGGGCTTTGCACGAACTGAATCCATGGAAACTACACGCAAACCTGCATAATTGTCCGAAGGCATCGTCGCAAAGTATCTCGCCACTGAAGTTTTTTGATATACGCGAATTTTTGCATTTCAAGCGGATCCAGTGGTAATCACTGGAGCTTTTCAACTTGATAGTCGAGTCTTACATAAATAATAGCCGCTTTACTGGTTGGAGGTGAGCCATGATAGCACGTGTTAGAAGTTAGAAATTTCTGAATGTTTGACAAAGAAAAAACGAGAAAAAAGAAAGCCCTTCTAACAGTGGCCCTCAATTAGCCAAAAGGAAACGGAATAAGTGCCTTCGGCTGGCGGCGTTGATTTTCCTAAATCCTAAAACATAGAAAAGCCGCCATTATGCCGTAAGCTTTTGGCGGCTTTAAAATTCTCGAAAAATAAGGCCACTTATTTAGCTGCCCTTTTGCCTAGTTTTATTGTCGGACTTATTGTGGCTGGCGCAATCCTGATCATTTTTCGACTAGTATTTAGCTCCAATAATATCAGATAACCTTTGCATATCATCACTGACTTTTTTATCCAAAATTTTTGCATAAAGCTGAGTTGTCTTCAGACTTCTATGCCCTAACATTTTAGATACAGTTTCAATCGGCACTCCGTTTGAAAGTGTGATCGTAGTTGCGAATGTATGTCTTGCAAGGTGAAATGTGATGGGTTTTATAATCCCGCAAACATCGCCTATCTCCTTCAAATAAGCATTCATCTTTTGATTGGATAGAACAGGGAGGAGGTGTCCGTTCGAAATGCCTACATGGCTTTCATATTTTTTGAGCAACTTTAATGCGGGGGGTAAAAGAGGAATCCGAGAAGCGGTATCCGTTTTCTGGCGTTTTATATTTATCCACATTTCACCTTTACGACCTTCGCCCAGTTCTGAACTCCTAAGTTTTGCAACATCTGCATATGCCAACCCTGTATAGCAACAAAATAAGAAGACATCTCTTACCTGCTCCAATCTCGGAATTGAGAAAACCTTATTTGCAACCGAGCGTAACTCCTCCGTTAAAGCAATTCTATCAACTTCGTGCTTGGCCATTTTAAACGCAAAGAAGGAGTCTTTCGGCAGAATGTCTGTTTTCACGCAGATCAGGACTATTTTTTTAAGATTTGCCAAATATTTCATAGTCGCATTATGACCGACCTTTTTTACTCCTTTCAGATAGAATTCAAAATCAGATATGAATTTAAAGTTAAGACTTCGGACGTCGACATCTTGTTTTTTGAAATTCCAGTCTACGAAATCTCGCGTATGCTTAAGAGTTGTTTTGTACCGCTTGTAGGTCGCGTAAGCATACTCTAAATTGACTAATTGATATACCTTTTCATTGTGTTCTTCAAATAGCGTCAATAAGCCGATGATGTTTTGATCCTTCCCCTCCCATTTTGTCCTAAATGTTTCAAGTGACATTAATAAATCCTCCTGAATAATCTGTCGTTGAATGGCGTGTGCCTTACCCACAAGCGAATCGAGCAGTGCGTTGACCTCTCTTGCTTCAAGGGAAGTGCCCTTAACCCTGCCCGAACCTGCTGACCATTTCTCTTGCAGTACAAATTTGCCAGTTGCTATCTCAAACCTTGCTCCTCCGATCGTTACCCTCATATAAATAGGTAATTGGTTGTTTCGGTTGACCTTTGATTGTCTCACCGAAAACAGAATTGTCATACTTGCTTCCATCTTTTCATTTTTGTTTAAATCTAAAAATCACTTTTTCCAAAATCAAGATGTTCATATGATGTACATCTTTAATAATCAATCACTTAAAAGCCAAAAAGGGACCAATTCGGGACCAAAAAATTCTATCAGGATTCAGTCCCGAATTCGTCCCTTTGCTTTTGTTAGATTTTGAAAAATTTGAGATTTAGCATACAAAATCAAAAGCCCGCAAATCATTGATTCACGGGCTTTCGAAGTGTTCGAAATTTGTTGAAGTGGAGACAGAGAGAGTCTAACCCCATCCGTAATCAACTTATTTTCAAATACTTACCTTCCCGCATTTTTCTCAGTCCCTAATTCGTCCCTGGGGTTTTTCTGCGAAATCTGCGGAAAACAAAAAACCCGCAAATTGATTTTGCGGGTTTTTGTAAGATTTGATTTTTCAATCAGTGGAGATGCGGGGATTCGAACCCCGGTCCAGATCAGGGAAACCCTGCGCCTTCTACATGCTTATCCGAGATTGAATTTTCGAGCCAGACAAGGTTCACGGCGGACCCGCGTCATGGCCTTAGATACTGGTGTCTCGTTGAATTTCCGCATCACTATTTCAACCAGCGCTGATTTGCGACACCCCGGAGCCCAACCATCAGCACGTAGGTCGGAGAGATGATGGCATTTGTTTAATCCTCCGGATTAAGCAGCCATGGCGTAGTTATATTCGCCAGTTATTGTTTGAGAATATTATTTACGGGAGGTACTCTCAACTCCCGACATGCTTACACACAGACTTCCAACCCGCTGTCAATTCCAGTCACCCCCATTTTGTTGGCACTTGGCTTTAAACAAAGTTAAAGTTTTGTTGCTTTGGGTAGACAAAGTTAAAAGACGAAAAGTTCACCGGCAAATACACGCCTCTCATTCAACTCTACAACAAATTGAGTAAATAGTTGACAATCAATAAAAAGGTTGCAAAAAACAAGTTGATATTTCTGGACCACCTCAGTAACCCAACAGCACCTAAGTCTGGTCCACCCTCGGTTTTCTTAGGTTCTCAGGTGGTTAGTTTGGAATCTGAGATCACACCTCTGTCAATGTCAATTATCAACTGGTTAAAACTCCCACCTATAACTCAGCACGGGAATCATCCCCAGTTGATGTTGGAGCACAACTTTCTTCTGGAATGTGTCATAGTAACTATATGCGTCATTTTTAATTCCTGCCACATTTTGAAAGTCCAGCGCCAGAGTCCGGCTATATCTGGTTTTGCTTTTCTTCCAATAAATGCGCAAATCGGGACGGAAATATTCTTTCATTTTAATGGTAAATGCTTGATCCTGAATGTATAAAGTTGCGTTTGCTTTTTGTGATTCCACCAAATTGATTGGCGTATCACGGAAGCCGCCGGTTACCAGAGCCTTTATATTTATCCCCCACGTACTTTGCCGGCGGGTTTTGAATTCTTTTCCTCCGGTGAATGAAAATGTGTGTCCTCCGTCAAACCTGCTGTCCCTTCTGATTCCATCGCTGCCAACGTAGGTAGCGTTGTAAAGCGAGCCGGAAAGAAGTAAGTAGAACTGGTCGGTCAACAGTTTCTGATAGGTAGCTTCGACACCGTAATTACGTCCTGTGCCTTGGTTCGATAATTTTTGATTCACATAACTTTCAACCAGGTTGATAGCCGAAAATGAATTCTTACTACCTGCACTTATAGCAACATCATAGAGTGCCTGCAAGTAAACTTCGATTTTCAAACTACTGTTTTTAACGAAATTCTTTTGATAGCCGATGATAAAATGGTGCGATTTAGAGGGCTTCAACGACAAATTTGGAAAATAGGAACTGGGAGAAGGAGGTATGACAGCCATGTAAGTCTGAGGCGGTTGAATCTGACTATGCAAACCATAAGAAAAACTAAATTGTTGCGTCTCCTTTGCCTGCCAGCGCAAAGCTACCCGCGGTTCAATCGAATTGCTATGAGCCGTTTGATCACCGTTTTTATTCGAATAAAATAAATTATGAACGCCGATTTCCGAAGTTAAAGATGGGGTAAAATGATAGGTCCAGCTCAAAAACGGCTGGATCACAAGCCCAGTAAGACTTTTGGTCTGACCGATAAGCTCTGAATTGGAAAGGATTGCATCGGACTGACTCGTCAAATATACACCTGCCTTTAATCTGCTTCTGTCCGAAAACCGATGTGTTATGTATGAGCTAAAAGATATCCTGCTTTTGCTCTGTTCATCCCGTTCGGTCAGTACACGGCTCGTGTAATCTTTACCACCAACGTTATAGCTGTCACGAGATAAGCTCAATCCTGATGCCACGATGTTGGTATTCAAGGCGGTACGGGTACCGATCGGCAGTGCGTGGGTTGCACCAATGGCACCCATTTTGTTTTTGAAAATAATGTCCCGCCCGTCTTTTTGAAATTCCCAAAGCGAGCTATCTCGTTCTGCAGTGAAAGTATTGCTGCTGATCCCTCCAAGCCCAAAGACAGTGAAAGTCCCTGCCTTGGCAGTTGGCAGGTTAATGTTGAACGAAAGGTCCTGAAACCTGTTGATCTCTCCACCAAAATCAACACCCATCGCACCGAGCAAACCTGTAAAGGAGTACCTGTAATTAGCCACGTAAGACGCTTTTGACTTCTTCGAAAACGGCCCTTCTGCCGCCACATCTAGACCTATTAATCCTGCCTGGGCAACGAACTCAGTCTTTTCATCATTTCCTTTTCTCAGGTTCATATCGAGTATCCCCGAAATCGCATTACCATATTGAGCTGGAAATGCACCACTCATGAAATACGAATTACCAAGTAATTGTGTACTCAAAATATTTACGCCTCCGCCTGTCTGTGTAGAGCGGTCGCTGAATGTTCCGGCATTGGAAAGGTGATTTGGGTTGACAATTTCGACACCTTCCAGCCTCCATTGCATCCCGTTGGGTGAATTGCCACGTATCACCAATCCATTGGCCTGGTCGTGTGCTGCCGCGACACCTGCGAAAGAGGTTGCAACACGAGCGGGATCGAGATAAGTGGCTGCATAACGCATGGTTTGCTCAATAGTAATCGCTTGCACGCTATTGAATGCAACGGGCCTTGACGAAACCACTGTTGCTTCCCCTAACTGTTTTCCCGCCGGATTCAACCTCACATGTTGCACGTTTTCACGTCCCGATTCCAATAAAATTTCAGGAATAGCAAGTGTTTCATATCCCAGAAATGAGATCGTTAGGACATATCGCCCCACCGCGAGCCCATCAAATCGAAAACTTCCATCTTCGCCAGAACTTACACCATTTACACCTGGACTGAGTTGTACCGAAGCGTTGGCTAATGGTAGTCCCGTGTCAGCGTCCTTAACTGTTCCACGTATGGTAGAAGTGTATGTCTGAGCAAAGGAAATAGTTGAGCAAAACAAGATAAACAGTAAAATCCGGGTCATTTCTGGAATATTAACAAGTAAAAAATGAACTGTTGCAAAAGTAGGCGGTTCATGGATACATACTTGTCTCAAATCCGTGTTTGTTTCAGGTTCGCCCCCGCTGCCTCGGCGTTCAGAAAAACTCAGATCAATTTTTTATAAATATTTCAACAAATATTTTTGTTTATCATTTTTAACTCTACATTTGTAGAGTACAATGTGAACTTGTAGAGCACCTTTTGAAAAACCGACTATTATGCAACTGACCAAGACGGAAGAACAACTCATGGAATACGTGTGGAATTTGGAAAGAGCCTACATGAAAGACCTGATTGAAGCCTTTTCACCTCCAAAACCGGCAACGACGACTATTGCAACCTTGCTGAAACGAATGCAGGACAAGGGCTTCGTTGCATACAACCTGAACGGAAACTCAAGAGAGTATTATCCATTGGTAAAAAAGAGCGACTACTTTTCGAAACAAGTCAATGGGATCATCAAAACCTTTTTCAACGATTCGGTCGCCCAGTTTGGATCTTTTTTTGCGAGAGACACCAACATGACAACTGAGGAATTGGAAGATCTTAGAAAAATCATTGACGACGAAATAAACCGTAAGAAAAATGACTAGCTACATCATCAAATCAATCCTTTGCTCAGGCATTTTATTGCTGATCTATCATCTCTTTCTTGAAAAGGAAAAGATGCACAGGTTCAACAGGTTCTACCTGATCGGCAGCCTCCTGTTTGCTTTGGTGATCCCCATGTTAACCATTGAACTTGAGTCGGAACCGATTCGAGAGTCTTCTTCGGCGTACAATATTCCTTTACAAAACTTCATTACAGATATGCCTATCGTTCATAAAGAGACGAGGGTAGCAAAAAACATCGATTTGTTCGAATACCTCCCGGTGGGCATCTATGCTTTGGTCGCCTGTCTGTTACTATTCAGGTTTTCAAACAACCTGACCAGCGTTTTATTGAGGAGAAAAAATAAGAGAATTATTCCCTACCAAGGAGCTAAACTTGTTTTATTACCTGAAAATACCATTACCTACACATTTCTCGACCACATTTTTATTGGAGAAAAGGACTTTGATCAAAAGCTGATTGAAAAAGAGATACTCACCCATGAGCTAGCACATGTGCACCAGCGACATTCCCTGGATGTGCTTTTTATAGAGCTGGTTCAAATTCTGTTCTGGTACAACCCCCTCATATTTTTCTACAAAAAAGCCATTCAGCTCAACCACGAATTTCTCGCAGATGACGCAGTGCTTTCCAAATACCACAATCCCAAGAGCTACCAATTACTTCTTTTGGATAAAGCCCTACACACCAGACAAACAAGCCTGACCAGTAGTTTCAATTATTCAATTACTAAAAAACGATTAGCCATGATGAATAAAACAACAAACTTTCTTATCTCACGCGTCAAACAAACCGGGATTGTCATCCTGGTTACGTGCATGACATTTCTTTTTTCAACAAGGGAAATTGTAGCTCAAAAAGAAAAAGTAAAGAACGCTGCGAACACTTTCACGGTTACCAGGGTAGAAGGAGTGACTACCAAACAATTTGATGAGTATGAGGCGACGCTAAAAAAAATGATAACAACAAGAATTGGTCGGGATGGCAAAAAATATACCCACTACTCCATGATGGACAATGCTATGGTAAAAAAATTGGATATTATTTTTCGATCAATGAGCGAAGAACAGAAAACAAAAGCCACCAAAGTGCCATTCATTCCCATGCTCCCAATACCCGAAGTCACACGTCCCACTCAAGCGCAGCTGGATGAATGGCAAAACTCAAAAAAATTTGGCGTATGGCTGGATGAGCGCAGAATTAGTAACGCAGAGTTAAAAAAATACAAACCCTCTGACTTTGATTATTACTTTATCAGTAAGCTCGAAAAAAACGCTATAAACTATGGAAAGCATTATTTTCAGATCGGGCTATCTACTCCTGAAAACTTCAAGGCTTGGCAGGAAACACGTACGCCGCTGACGGCTATTCCTGATTAATTTTCGTGAAAGACGAAAAGCCTCCTGGCTAATTACTCCATTAATAACTCACTCTCAAAGGGTTGCCAACCAGTTATGATGCGAACCAGAACAACGGATTAACCTTCGGTAAACGGTATCTAACCATTTCTAGACATATCAACCGCAAAAAGACCGGCATTTCAGCCGGTCTTTTCCTTGTTAAATCAAAATGAAATCTACTAATAACCCGTATTCTGTTTCAATGTTGCTTGACCAGCCACCTGGCTGTTCAAGATTTCCTGAATAGGGATTGGAAAATATTCATGCTTTCCTTTGACGAATGTAGAGCCTTTCAGGTAAGCACGCTTTGTTCCTTCCACCGCGTAATAGGCATTCATTACCTGATCCGCAATTCCCCAACGAACCAGATCATAACGGCGGTTGCCTTCCATACCCAACTCAAGACGCTCCTCAAAGCGAACGGCCTTGCGGGCAGTCGCCTGATCTGCCCAAGCAGCTGTGTATTCTTTAATCACATAATTAGCAGCGGCCGTACCATCAGCATTTTTCACAAATCCGGCAGGCTTCGCAGCGCGCGCCCTAATCTGATTCACATAACCTTTGGCTTTCTCAAGACTACCAATTTCAACCTCAATTTCAGCTAGCCATAACAATACTTGTGCATAGCGTATCATTCTGAAATTATTGGCATTCAAGCGGTTGTTTGAAGAAAACGTTGGGTCAGACTTATGAGGAACGTGTTTCTTAGGAGAATACGGTCCCGCGTAGG
>Ga0123337_10003093_pt1 | contig 18149 bp, 8 predicted proteins | sample frozenSSSSmetaG_FD_89792 | JGI IMG/M metagenome (GOLD analysis project Ga0123337, IMG submission 89792) | Glacier valley bacterial and archeal communities from Borup Fiord, Nunavut, Canada, to study Microbial Dark Matter (Phase II) -... | ecosystem: Environmental > Aquatic > Freshwater > Ice >... | reverse complement strand
TTAAACCAAAGTTATAATTTCACTAATCGATTTGCTCTTGCCAAAATATTGCTGTATGAAGTATACCCCTTAAATGATTATTAAATCTGCCTTCATTCTTAAATACCAGGTAAATAGCGATTTCTATTAGTAGTGCATTAAAAAAAACTAAAATTAAACGACTGATTATGAATCTAACGAAACTTGCAAAAGGCATGTTATGCGTATGTCTTGCCTTGTTTTCCACAATGGCATATGCCCAAAACAAAGAAGTTACCGGCAAAGTAACCGATTCGAGAGACGGCTCACCAATTCCAGGAATTACTGTTTCTGGTACCACGGCCAAAGGAAAAAAAATTGGTACAGCTACGGGTACAGATGGTACTTTTAAATTAACTTCTTCTGATGGAATAACAAAAGTTACTTTATCTGGAGCGGGTTTTGAAAAACAGGACATAAATGTAACAGGAAAAGCAGATGTTGCTGTTTCAATGAAATCAAGTAACACAAGTTTGAATGAGGTTGTTGTTGTTGGTTATGGTACAAAAAAAATAAAAGATGCTACTGGATCGGTAGCTGCTCTTTCTACAAAGGATTTTAACAAAGGTGTAATTTCTACTCCAGAACAGCTTTTTCAGGGACGTACACCTGGTGTAACTGTTACACCTTCCAGCGGAGAGCCTGGTGCAGCAGCAACCATCAATATTAGAGGGACATCATCAATTAGAGGTAATAATGATCCTCTGTATGTTGTGGATGGAGTTCCATTGGATAATGGTGGCACTTCTGGAACTGCAAGTGGTATAGAAGGAAGCTCTACTCCTAAAAATCCATTATTATTTTTAAATCCTAATGATATTGAGAGTATCAGTATTCTTAAAGACGCATCTTCGGCGGCTATTTATGGATCCAGAGGCGCAAATGGAGTAATAATTATTACAACAAAAATTGGAAGAAGCAAGAAAGGCGCTATTACTTTTAGTTCAACTACGAGTGTTTCTAAAATTGCTTCAAGGTATGATTTATTAAAACCAACAGATTTTTTGCAGGCTGTTAAAAAGGCCAATATAGATGCTGGTACAAGCCCGGCAGACGCTGCCATTGCCATTTTAAACAATGATCAAGGTGCCAGTACCAACTGGCAAGACCAGATTTTCCGTACAGGGGTTTCTCAAAATTATAATCTTGGATGGGGATATGCTAATAAGGGTACGGCTTTACGATTGAGTGGGTCACTTGATGATCAAAAAGGTATAGTAAAAAATAGCGGATTGAAAAGAGCAACCGGGAGAGTGAATTTTTCTCAAAAATTCCTTAATGATAAATTTAAATTTGATGGAACATTCACTTATTCAAATGTTAAAAATGATTATGCCCCCAATACTAATAATGCTGGTTACCAAGGAAGTTTAATAGGGGCTGCTATTACTTTTAACCCAACCTTTCCTGTTTTTGATAAAAATGGATTCTATTATGATCCCAAAGATGGTAATAGAAATCCTGCCCAGATGTTGGCTTATTTTGATGATAAAGACAACATCAATCGGCTATTAACCAATGTAAGTTTAAGTTATAAAATAATAGATGGGCTTACTTACAAAGCAACGGTAGGTTATGATAATTCAAAAAGCCTTAGAAAATCTTTTGCAGATCCACGACTAAGTTCTGCTGTTGCTGGAGGTACAACTAATGTTTTTGGAGTAGATTATAAAAATGGTATTGAAGGAAATGGAAGAGCCGTATATCAAGATCTTAAACTAACCTCAACCCTTGTTGAACATACACTTACTTATGACAAATCTTTTAATAACGGTCATTCACTAGACGCAATAGTAGGTTATTCATATCAAAATTTTGAATTACAAGGTTCTGGTAGAGTAGCATGGGGCTTAAATACACCTGTAGTAAATCCAAAAGATGTATTTGTGAAGAATATCAATAATTTCAAAAATGAAAAGGCTGCATATCTTCCTTTTTATGGTAAGTCTGAACTACAGTCTTATTTTGGAAGAATAAATTATACAATTAAAGATAAATACTTACTTACAGCAACAGTAAGGATTGATGGTTCTTCTAAATTCGGTGGAAATAATAAGTATGGTACTTTTCCGGCGTTCGCTGCAAAATGGAAATTAATGAATGAAGACTTTGCGGCAAAATCACTTGGTAAGGTATTCAATGATTTTAGTATAAGAGCAAATTATGGTAAGTTGGGCAGTCAGGACGGTTTAGGTTCTTATGATGCCATTGATCTACAACAAAAATATTTAGGTAATTCTGGTAATGTAGAAACTCAATTTGTACACCAGGGAAATAAAAATTTAAAGTGGGAAGAATCTACAACTTCCGGTATAGGGTTTGATTATGGACTTAAAGGCAATCGTTTGTCTGGAACAATTGACTATTTCTATACAAAAAGAAAAAATCTTCTTTTCTTTGGACCGGTACCCGGGGGTTTTAGTGCATCAAGTTACTATTTTTCTAATCTGCCAGGATACGTTATAAATAAGGGCTTAGAATTTAGTATAAATTACCAAGCTATTAAAAAATCTAAATTTACCTGGGATATTAGTTATAATATGACCTTCCTGCACAATGAACTAAGAGACTTTAATGTGGTAGTTAATACAGGTGCGGTTAGTGGTCAGGGTTTATCTGGTGCTTATGCACAAACTTTTGCAAACGGGTATCCTTTATTTACTTATAAAATGCCTGTATTTCAAGGATTTGATGGAAATGGCGACGCTAGATATGCTGATGGAGCAAAAGATCATTTACTAGGTAGCGCCTTGCCAACATTTACTGCGGGGTTAACAAACAATTTTTCTTTTGGCAGATGGAACGCTTCAATATTCATGAATACTTCAAGAGGGTTTTATGTTTATAATAATACGGCTAATGCCTTATTTTTAAAAGGAAGTATTAAAACAGCACACAATGTAACTTATGCCGTAGCTAACAGTCCAGAAGATCCCATTAACCCTGGAAGTGTTTCTTCAAGATTTTTAGAAAAAGGCGATTTTATCAGAATGTCAAATGCAATCTTAAGTTATAACTTTGACGTACATAATAAAGTTATTAAATCATTGGGTGTATCTGTATCTGGCCAAAATTTGTTTTTGATTAGCAAATACTCAGGTTTAGACCCTGAAATAAACGTCGATAAACAAATAAATGGTGTTCCCTCCCGTGGATTTGATTATGCTGGTTATCCTAAAGCAAGAACTGGAAGCATTGGAATTAATTTAGGTTTTTAATAAATAAATATAATAATATGAAAAAAATAAATGTAAGTAAATACAAATTACTGCTGCTATTTACCGCAATACAATTTGGTACATCTTGTACAAAACTAGATTCAAAATTAAAAGAACCAGACTCTATTGCTCCAGTATCTGTAGGTGGAGCACCTTCTCCCTCCTCATTGTCAAAAGTATATGAGCAATTGAACCAACTTGTAGGCAATGGTAACTGGTTTGCTATGCAGGAACATACTACTGATGAATTAATGGGACCAACTAGAGGAACAGATTGGGATGATTTTGGCACCTGGCGCAAATTACATTTGCATTCCTGGGATGGTTCGCACAACCAAATTAATGATACCTGGAATGGTTTAAACGGAGCTCTTTTTCAAACCACATTATTAGCTGAAACTGCAACAGGATCAGATCAGGCAGAAGCTAAATTTTTGCGTGCTTATTTTTCTTATATTGTTTGTGATTTATTTGGTGCAGTACAACACAGACCAGCGACTGCAGCAATCAACGATTTACCCAGTGTATATACCCGTTCGGAAGCCATTGATTTTATTATTAGTGAACTAGAAACAATAATCCCAACATTACCCGCTTATACACATGCATCAAGAAATAAAGCTACAAAGGAGGCGGCGCAATTCTTATTAGCAAAAGCATATTTAAACAAAGCTGTTTTTAAACAGGATTCAAATAAACCGGCCGGACCTTACACGTTTATTCCTGCGGATATGGCAAAAGTTATTAGCCTTTGTAATACGATTGCAACTAATTCAGACCTTTCAGTTTCAACTAATTATTGGGATAATTTTACATGGGATAACGGTATTAAATCAACTGAAAATATTTTCGTTCGCCAGAATGAACAAGGAATAAATATGGTTTGGGCCAGTTGTATGGGGAATCACTATTCAATGCCCCCAGATGGATGGAATGGATTTACTACTTTAGCTGATTTTTATAATAGTTTCGATACTTCAGATGTACGTAGATCTGCATCAATTCCTGGATACACTGAATTAGTAGGCCGGGGAGCAGGGTTCCTTATTGGTCAACAACGTGGGCCTAAGGATAAAAAAATTGGAAATCCTGTCGGTGATTTAAAAGACAGAAGTGGAAATCCGTTAATATTTACTCCTAATGTTAGTTTATCCTTTTCTACTGAATCCAAGGGGATAAGAACCAATAAGTATCCACTAAATCCTGCTGAAATGAATGGTGGTGGTTGGGGTAGTAAAAACGAGATGCCGTTTTTTCGTTTTGCTGATGTTCGTTTAATGAAAGCTGAGGCAATTTTAAGAGGCGGTACAGATGGAGAAACTGCTTTAGGAATTGTTAATAGTATACGGGCAAAGAGAAATGTGGCAGCCTTAGGTTCCTTAGATTTAACTTCATTATTAGCTGAGCGTGGAAGGGAATTATACCTGGAAGCATGGAGAAGAAATGATTTGGTTCGTTTTGGTAAGTTTAACGATCCGGTTGGCGAAAGACCAAATGCTTCTGACCCATCAAAAGTTTTATTCCCAATTCCTAATATAGCCATATCTTCTAATCCTAACCTAAAGCAGAATGTTGGTTATTAATTTTTAAATTATTATATTTAAAAGGCCATTTTATTAATGGCCTTTTTTTATTTTTACGTATGAAATTATCAAGACTTTCCACAATATTGGTTGCTTTTATTTTTTATTCATGCAATCAAAAAATGGAAGTAAAACCTTTATTTACCCTAATTGAAAATAGTGCCATAAATTTTGAGAATAAGATTATTGAAACGAAGAATTTAAATGTTTTTAATTACCGTAATTTTTATAATGGGGGGGGCGTAGCTGTTGGTGATCTTAATAACGATGGCTTGCCAGATGTATTTTTTACGGCTAACCAGGGTGCAAATAAACTGTATTTGAATAAAGGGAATTTTAAATTTGAAGATATTTCTATAAAGGCGGGATTTGCTGAAAAAAAGCAGTGGAGCACAGGTGTTGTATTTGTTGATATTAACGCAGACGGCTGGCTTGATATTTATGTTTGCAATGCCGGAAATATGTTTGATACGGCATTAAGGAAAAACCAGTTGTTTATAAATAATCACGACCTTACTTTTATTGAAAGTGCTGCAAAATACGGGTTAGATAATAATGGTTATACTACGCAGGCATCTTTTTTTGATTATGATTTGGATGGAGATCTTGACTGCTTTATGGTTAACAATAGCCCTATTCCGGTAAATACATTAAACTATGCAAACATGCGTGATTTGCCATTGGCACAATCGCCCGTTGCTGATTTTTTGAAAGGCGGAGGTGATCATTTATACAGGAATGATAATGGATATTTTAACGAAGTTACTAAAGAAGCTGGTATTCATGGAGGCCTTATTAGTCTTGGATTGGGGGTAACAGTAGGCGATATAAATGCAGATGGTTATCCAGATATTTATGTATCGAACGATTTTTTTGAACGTGATTATTTGTATATTAATCAAAAAAACGGAACGTTTAAAGATGAATTAGAACAGCGTATACAACATACCAGTCTTTCTTCAATGGGAGCTGATATGCAGGATATAAATAATGATGGTTACCCGGATATATTTACAACCGATATGCTACCTGGGGATGATTATCGGTTAAAAGCAAATACCTCTTTTGAAAATTATGACGTATTTAAATTAAAGCAAAACCAGGGCTTTTATAACCAGTTTACTCAAAATGCCTTGCAGGTTAATAATGAGAATGGCAAATTTGTAGAAACAGCTTTTTATAGTGGTGTTGCCGCCAGCGACTGGAGTTGGGGTGCATTGATGTTTGATGCTGATAACGATGGCCAAACAGATATATATGTTACTAATGGAATTTATCATGATGTTACCGACCAGGATTTTATAGATTTTTTTGCCAACGACCTTGTAGAGAAAATGGTAATTACTGGTAAAAAAGAAGCGGTAAATTCTGTTACCGATAAAATGCCCTCTAACCCAATACCTAATAAGGCTTTTAAAAATTTGGGCAACCTCCGTTTTAAGGATTCAGGGCATGAGTGGGGTTTTACAACACCTTCCTTTTCTAACGGTGCTGCCTATGCAGATTTGGATAATGACGGGGACTTGGATTTAATAGTAAACAATGTAAATGAAAAATCATTTGTTTATCGCAATAATAGCCGCGAGTACAATAAAAATAATTTTATAGCAATTTCATTAAAGTATAAAACACCCAATTTATTTGCTATTGGCAGTACCATAAAAATATATCAGGGTACCCAAATTATCAATCGCCAAATTATGCCAAGCAGAGGTTTCCAGTCTTCTGTAGAGTATAAGCAAACAATAGGCTTAGGCAAAATGGGGGCAGATTCTATGACAATTACCTGGCCTGATAGAACGGTTACTTCAATACAAAAACCAATTATAAATAAACTTTCTGTAATAAATTATTCACCTATATCAATACAGCAAAAAACTCAGTCAGAAATAAGCAGAACGACAATATTTGAAAAAATAAATCAGCCCTTTGATAAACATGTGGAAGATGATTATGTTGATTTTAATTTGGAAAGAAATATCCCGTTTATGCTTAGCCGCCAGGGGCCAAAAGGAGCAACTGGCGATGTAAATGGCGATGGGCTACAAGATGTTTATATTGGCGGAGCAAGGCAGCAGCCTGGGCAATTATACCTCCAAACTGCCAATGGTTTTATCAAAAAAGAAACCCCGGATTTTAAAACCTATTCATTCGATGATGTAACTGTAGCCTTCTTTTTTGATTGTGATAATGATGGTGATTTAGACCTTTTTACTGGAGGTGGAGGTAACTTTGCTTCAGCAACTTCAGGTAGTTATCTCAATCAAATTTATATAAATGACGGAAAAGGGAATTTTTCTTTAAAACGCGGAGCCCTTCCAATTATTAATACAAACTGCGGGGCTGTAATCCCTATTGATTATGACGGTGATGGAAACCTTGATTTATTTATAGGTAGCAGAAGCCTTCCACAAAGCTATGGGGAAGATCCGCATAGTTTTATTTTGCATAACGATGGAAAAGGAAACTTCAGGGATGTAACCGCTTCAATTGCACCAGCCTTGTCTACAATCGGCATGGTAACATCTGCCGCCTATGCTGATGTAAGCGGTGATAAGAAAAAAGATTTGATTGTTACGGGAGACTGGATGTATCCTCATATTTTTTCTTTTAATGGTAAAAGCTTTGAAGAAATAAAAACGGGACTTGAAAATTTATTTGGGTGGTGGCAATCTATGGAAATTGCAGATGTAGATTTGGATGGCGACCAGGATCTGATTTTGGGTAATATGGGGGAAAATTTTTATTTGCAACCCGATAGTGCCAATCCGGTTAAACTATGGATAAACGACTTTGATCAGAATGGGACTGTTGATAAGATATTTACTAAAACAAACAACGGGAAAGATGTACCGGTTTTTACAAAAAGAGAAATTACAGATCAGATACCGTCTCTAAAAAAATTAAATTTAAAACATCTTGAATATGCAACCAAAACGGTACAGCAGCTTTTTGGTAAAGACATTGAAAAGGCTCAGGTAAAACAGGTTAATAATTCAGCATCCTGTATTGCGTATAATGATGGAAGGGGACATTTTAGTATCAAAAAACTTCCCACAGCATTTGAACTTTCATCGATTAATGCCATTAAAGTAATGGATATAAATAATGACGGATACCTGGATATAATTGCTGCCGGTAACTTTTTTGATTTATTACCTCAGTTCTGCAGGCTTGATGCAAGCTATGGCCATGTATTACTGAACGATAAAAAGGGAAACTTTTTTGAAATGCCCCTTTCAAAAACAGGGCTCGATTTGAATGGTCAAACAAGGGATATCCTTTCTTTAAAATATAAAAAAGAAGATTGTATTATTTTCCTGGAAAATAATGAATTTCCTGTAATGTATAAAATGAAATCAAATTAAAAACAAAAGAATTATTAGTTTAAAAGAGTTCTGTATTAAAGGTTGTTTAGGACAGCTAAAAGTATTTATGAGGAAAAATAAAGTAGTTGGCCATTTCGTAAAATATAGTATTTCAGTATTGTTACTATCAATCCTTTTTTTTTCTTGTAACGAAAATAAAAAGTTGCAATCACAATTATTTGCAACACTGGATAGTAACTATACACACCTTACTTTTATCAATCAGCTTAAGCCCAACCCGGGGTTTAACTTATTTACATACATGTACTACTATAATGGTGCAGGTGTAGGTGCAGGAGATTTTAATTATGATGGGTTAATTGACCTTTTTTTTACAGCCAACCAGGGCGACAATAAACTATTTTTAAACAAAGGCTCAATAAAATTTGATGATGTTACAGTTGCAGCCAACATACCACAAGACAAAGGAGGGAGTACAGGTGTATCAGTAATTGATTTTAATAACGATGGGTTGCTGGATATTTATGTTTTCAAGGTTGGTCTTTACAAAACATTAAACAGCAAAAATCAATTACTTATCTGTCAGGGAATCAATAAACAGGGGATACCTTTTTATAAAGACTAAGCAAAAGAATACGGATTAGACTTTATAGGTTTTAGTACGCAGGCTATTTTTTTTGATTATGATGGCGACGGGGATTTGGATATGTTTTTACTGAATCATTCTGTAAACCATGATGGCAATTATGCACCGAGGAGTAATTTTTTAAATACATTTGATTCCTTAGCAGGACAGAAACTTTACAGAAATGATGTGTATAAAGATGCTTCAGAAAAATCAGGCATTCGTTTTACAGATGTTACCAAACAGTCTGGTATTAATGGAAGTAAAATTGGTTACGGGCTTGGGGTAGCTGTTGCTGATATTAACCTGGATGGCTGGCCGGACTTTTACGTAGGAAATGATTTTCATGAAAATGATTACCTCTACATCAATCAGCAAAATGGAACATTTAGTGAAGAAAATAATAAAAGGCTGATGCATACCAGCCAGTTTAGCATGGGGGTAGATGTGGCAGATATAAATAACGATGCATATCCCGAAATAATTTCCATGGATATGCTTCCATACGATTCCTATGTTCTGCGCCGTTCATTGGCAGAGGAGGATTATAATCTTTTTCAACAAAAACTTTTATTTGGGTATAATTATCAGTACGCACGTAATAATTTGCAATTAAACAGACGTAATGGAATGTTTAGCGAAACGGCACAGTATTCAGGCGTATATGCAACCGACTGGAGCTGGTCGGCACTTTGGATGGATTTTGATAATGACGGAAATAAAGACCTTTTTATTTCTAATGGTATTCCCAAAAGAATGAATGATATTGACTACATCAATTTTGTTAGTAGAGATGAAGTACAGCAAAAATTGATAAATAACGGGATGGTTGATAAGGATATGTCATTGCTTAATAAATTTCCTGAAATTAAGATACCTAATAAATTTTTCTCCAATACCGGCAATTTGCTTTTTAAAGATGTAACAGAGAGCATTGAAAACAATTTACCCTCTTTTTCTAACGGTGCTATATATGCTGATTTAGATAATGATGGAGACCTCGATATTGTTGTTAATAATATTAATGATCCGGTTTTAGTGTATGAAAATAAAGCGAATAATAAAAAGGATAAACCATACGCATCAATAAAATTAAAAGGATGTTCAAAAAACATTGAAGCCATTGGAGCTAAAATAATTTTATTTGCCAACGACGCAATAAGAACATATGAAAATAATCCCGTGCACGGATTTCAATCCAGCATGCTAATACCAATTCATATTGGATTGTATAATACAAAAATTGATTCGGCATTTTTAATTTGGCCCGATAATTCTTACCAGGCAATTGAAATAAAGCCTAATCAACTTTTATCATTTTCTTATGTAAACAATCTTCCAAAATTTAATTATACAAAACTAACATCTTTTAAAAAACCTATTGCCGCTCCCATGCAGGATATAACCCAAGCAAATGGTTTGGACTACAAGCATTTTGAAAATCCCTTTAATGAATTTGACCGTGAGCCGCTTATTCCTCACATGGTATCTACAGAAGGACCTGCGTTAGCTATCGCTGATATTAATCATGACGGATTGGACGATATTTTTATCGGCGCATCTAAAACCTATCACAACGTCGTTTTTCTACAAACTGCGGAAGGTAAATTTATTAAAACAATACAAACAGGAATGCTGCAGGATAGTATGTGGGAAAATGTTGATGCGGTTTGGACTGATGTGAACAATGATGGTAATATTGATCTGGTTATTGCAACTGGTGGAAATGAATATTATGGCAAAGATTCACATTTACTTCCTCTTTTATACCTTAATGACGGTAAAGGAAATTTAACAAAAAAAAACGATGCCTTTACTGACATTTATGAAACACAAAGTACTGTTATACCTTATGACTTTAATGGAGATGGATTTGTAGATCTTTTCATTGGTGGCAGGGCAGAACCCTGGAATTACGGAAAAATACCCCGTTCTTTTCTTTTGCAAAATGATGGAACCGGAAAATTTATTGATGTAACTGCAAAATACTCACAAGAATTGTTACAACCCGGAATGGTAACGGGTGCACAATGGGTTGATATAAATAAAGATGGATATAAAGACCTGGTACTTTGCTATGAGTGGGGTGGAATTGATGCCTTTATAAATAATAAAAATAGTTTTACCAGAAGAGTAATTAGTGATAAAAAGGGATGGTGGAATTTTGTATTATCCTGTGATATTGATAATGATGGTAATATTGATTTCATTGCGGGCAATTTCGGATTAAACAGCCGATTGAAAGCTTCAGATAAAGAACCGGTTTCACTTTACTATAACGATTTTGATAACAACGGCAAAAAGGAACAAATACTTACATATTTTGTTGGCGAGCAGGAAATCCCATTTGCAACAAAACAAGAGTTGGAGAAACAAATTCCTTTTATAAAGAAAAAATTTTTGTACGCAGAAGACTTTGCCAAGTCTAACCTTTTTTCTCTTTTTGGTGAGAACAAGCTTAAAAATTCCGAGAAATTAACAGCAAACTATTTTGCAAGTGCTGTATTGATGAATAAAGGAAACGGTAAATTTGAAACCATTGCCTTACCTTTTGAAGCACAACTAAGTACGTTTAGAGATGCCGTAATTGTAAATGCCAATAATGATGCGTTGCCAGATATATTAATGATGGGTAATTTTTATGAAAATAGTATTGAAATAGGAAGGCAGGATGCTGATTTTGGAACAATACTTATTAATAAAGGGGCTGGAAAATTTGAATACCAGTCTTTAAATGGGATGGCAATAAAAGGGCAGATAAGACATATAAAACCATTACAAATTAATAAACAACAATCTTTTTTATTAGCAAGAAACAACGATAGCACAATGATTATAAAATTTAAATAACAGCTACGTTATTGAAAAACTGGATAATATAGTTTTGTAATCCATTTTGTTGTATCAGCTTCCAATAAACGGTTTGTTACCAAAGATTGAAATGGAATTGCCGGAGAAATCTTTTTATAATCACTTATATAGTTAGTTAACTCCTCATCACCTTTCATCACCGAATAAATTCCCCCTTTTACTTCAGCCACTAATATTTTTCCTAAAACCATTTTCTTAAGTTGAAATTTATCTTCTGATGGCAAATCTATTTTTGTAGGTATTGCTACCATTACTTCATAGGTTGTTGGCTCTTCTACCTGTACATGAAACATGGGGAAATCGTTTTCTTCGCCCCCCTTTGTATGAATATATTCTTTTACTGATTGAATCATACCGTATATTTCCTGTGTAGATGGATAGTGCTGAAACGTATGCTTTAAAGATATCATGGACGACTCTGTGACTTTTTGTTTCAAAATATTTAATCCATAAATATTTTCCGGGTTATCAAAATACTTTTTAATATCCGCTAATAAATTTTCTATATTATTTTCAATTTTTTTTAATTGAAAATATTGTACAATTTTTTTGAAAGGGTTGGCTGAAAAATTATAGTTGGATGTATATAAAAATTGTGTAGAATCATTTCCATTGTATGCGAATTGTAAAAATCCTTTTACTGAGTCTTGCTTATTACCTATAGTTGTTTCAATACCGTTAAGAAGTATTTTTTTAAAATTATATTCATAGCTCTTGTAACTATAAACAGAATTATTTTTTATTTGCCCCGGCCACCACAGTGGCCACTTCTCTTTATTAATTATTTGTCTGGAGACACCGCTTTCTGTGCAGCTTACAACAGTTTGATAGGCGAGTTTTTGGCTAGTGGGTATTAAAAAATATACAGCACCTGCAAACAAAATGATACAAACACATAGAATTAAAATTAATTTTTTCATATCAGATAAATTCTTTTTGGGCAGAAACAGTTTTTTCATTAATAAAAAAGGACGACTACTTTACAGGTAGCAAAATAAGCTTTTTCAAAATTCCACTCAAACACTATAGAAACAAAACTTAAGTTATTTAAAAATACTGTTGTATAAATTTCCAACTTGCTCTCCTTGTTTTTTCCCCTGTTCAATTGCAGACCGATAGTGGATGCCACCATACATCCGACTGATGGCAACTTCATCTGCTGCCTGCTGAATAGAACTGAAAGAACGTTCCAATCCTAAATATTCAAGTTCAGTTGTGTCGTGAAAAGGAATATTTCCAATTTGAAATGAAAGTACATTTGCTGCTGCACCTGTAATAACGCTATGGCCACTGGGGTATTCAGGAAAAGGCGGTGCCTGTAATAAAGAATTCCATTCTGCCTCTATATTTTCTCGTATAACTGTAATTGGACGAACCATCCGGCTTCGGTATTTTTCATCCCAGCAGGAGATAAACCCGTCAAAAATAGCACAGGAAGTTAGCGCATAAACTTTGGCAGTTTTTATATCATTTGCTTTTGATTGTCTGCATAAAATACCAGTAATACCCATCCAGTGCCCGGCAGGAGTTGTTTTTTTAGTGGCAAACATTAAGTGCCCTTTATGTTCGGTTACAAAAGGATTATCATCCCAGTAATGGGCAATAGTATCCTGTGATTGTGTTATTTGTTTGCTTACATTATAAATTTCCATTAACTCTTTATAGTATTGACTGTTTTTATTTAAGTCGTAAAGCGGTGCCGAAATGGGTTTACATTGTGCAGCAGAATCAAGTAACATTGGTTTAATGAGTTTCCAGTTTGGTTCCACTGCATCCATATAATCGGGAGATGTTTGTTGCCACTTACCGGCTTGTTTAAACACACTATATTTGGGCATTCCACGAGTCTTTTTGTAATTATCACTAGAAGCTCTTTTTAAAATTACAGCAGCTATAGTATCGCCTAACGCAATAGAATTATTATATATTTCATCATCAATTGCATTTTCAAATTCTTTTAAGAGTAGGTTTTCGGTTTTTATTAAACTGTCTTTTGAAAAAGTTAATGCTTTGGCTACTTTAAAAAAAGATTTTATTGCAGCTAGTGTGTAATCGTATTTTTTATTATTATCAGGTTTAGGCATTGGCTCAAAATTTTTCAATTTCGCTGTTATAGAACTGGTCTCTTTATCTTTCCAATGTATAGATTCGTAATAAGCGAGATTACTATATGCATATATCCGGCCAGCAACGGGTGGTGTAAAAATATCATAAACTATTACATCCGTTAGGCGATGCACACATTGATGCTGAAGATTATTTACATCAAAAAATAATTTATTTGCCTTTTGTTTACAAGAAGAAAAAAAAGAAAGTAATAAAACAACCGAAAAAAAAGCGATGATTGTTTTTTTCATATATAAGAGTATTAATTATTAATAATTCGTTTTTGGTTTTTATTGTTGAATATTTCAATTGATTTAATAGATAGATTTAACTGGATGAACCTACCAGACTGGGATAAGAAGGAGGAACCATAGCTAAATTCTTCTCTTCTCTTTTGTCCATTTTTCAATTGTACAAGAGCAAATTTATCATTCGGCTGTAGCATAATAATCTTCCCTTGTAGTTTTTTATTTTGAAATAACTTTAACCACGATGAGTTTTGTGCAGCAGCTAAGGTTAATTTATTATTTGATATTAATTGAACCAGTGATTTACCGTTACCCGGCACATATAAACCACTTTGTAAAATTGAAAGTGGCGAAAAATTACCTTTGCCATCACCTTGCAATACCATGCTATTCAAAGCATCGTAACGACCTAAGGGAGGTGCCATAGAAAATTCATTTCCATTTAAAGCAATATCTATATTTCCGTCACCATTAAAATCAGTTGCACTAATACCATACACAGGTGCCAATTGAGCTTGTGCCGGTAGTGGATGAAGAGTAAATTGCATACTACCTTTATTTTCTATCCAGCAGGAATAAAAGTTATTTGCCGACAATTCAATAGATCCTTTTAGTTCAGGTTCTGTAAATATATCTTTCATCTCTTTTTTGGCATAGGAAGAGTAATTAGGAAATCTTTCTTTCATCCCAGACATCTCTTTGATGAACTCATCACGTCCTGAAACAGGATATTCTTTCAATTCACCATTTATAGTTGAAGGAAGCCAGGAACTAAAAACAGCATCAAAACTTCCATTATTATCAAAATCTTTTCCATATGCTTTTATTGGAAATTTTGGAGTGGGTCTTAAAAATCCGTTCATTCCAAAGTTTCCAACTATATAATCCATATCGCCATCATTATCAATATCTGCAGATGTTATACTATTCCACCAGCCGAATGCACCAGACAACCCGGTATTAATCGGAGCGAATTTTCCATTTGTATTTATAAATACGGTAATGGGCATCCACTCGCCAATTACTATTAAGTCAAGATCACCATCATTGTCCACATCACTCCAAATGGCATCGCTTACCAACCCAATATTTCGTAATGCAGGGGCTAATTCATTGGTGACATCAGTAAATTTTATTTTTCCGTTCTTTGTATCATTTCGATAAATAAAACTGCTCACTGCCTGTGGGTAACTACCGGGGAATACTCTTCCTCCAACAAATAAATCAAGATATCCGTCATTATCATAGTCTGCTGCTTTTACGCAACTTTTAGTTGTATAGTTGTGAGTGAATGCTGTCAAGTCTTCTTTAAAATTTGCTTTGCCATCATTTATATAAAAATGATCAGTATAGGCTTTGGAACCAGGTTCATTTTCGCAGCCCCCGGAAGCAATATAAACATCCAGATCGCCATCTCCATCTGCATCAAACAAACAAATTCCTGCATCGTCCTGTAATTTCAATACAGTAGTATCAATAAATTTTTTCTGAATAAAAGAACCATCAATTTTTTGTAAAAACAGGGTTGCATAATTTGGAGAACCTCCTCCAACTAATAAATCTTCAAACCCATCTCCATTTAAATCTCCTGCCGCTAATGAAGGGCCATATTGAGATAATTTATGGGGAATCATCCTTTGAATATTGAAATCTATAAAATCAACTTCTGAAGCAATTAAATTAATTCCTGAAGCTTTTGTGATATCAGTGAACCAATTATTTACAGCAAAATTCGGACTTGTATAATTCACTTTTGTATTGTCTTGGGATATTTTAATTGTAATTATTTGATTAGTTACTATATTTTTTAAAACTTGTTTTTTTGAATTGGGCCAATGCACAATTATTGAGTCTATTATTGTAGTACTTCCCACTCCAAAATGGGCTATATTTTCTACGCTCGACATATAACCACGGTACGGTGTGTATTCATATATCTGCTGTTTTCCCTTATAATATAAATGAATAATTGCGCCCAGGCCATTCTTGTTTAATGAATCACCCTGTAATTGTATGCGAAGAAAATTATTTTCTTTTGTATTATTTTCATTGAGTGTATTTTCCAACAAAGTGGCTTCCATATTAGTATTATTAATTACCACATCAACATCTCCATCTCTGTCCAAATCTGCATAAGCTATCCCTGCTGAAAAAGTTGGTATATCCCAACCCCACTCTTTTGTCTTATCTATAAAAGTGATATCACCATTATTATGGAAAATATAATTATTGATTTTTACAGAAGGCAATTGTTTCAACATTTCATCATGTGGAGTATTAGCCATTGCCTGCTTTCTATAAGCTATAAAATCTAAGTCGGACATATCTTTTGGTAATCCGTTCGTTATCATCAAATCTCTGTACCCATCATTATCAACATCTACTGCTAATGGAGCCCAACTCCAGTCAGTTTGAGCAATTCCGCTGTAATATGCTACCTCACTGAATATAGGAGGCCCAATTGAATCATTATCCAAAATTCTTGGCCCCTGATTTAGTTGCAACATGTTGCGGGTATATTGATGCATATACCCAAATTGAGCACTACTTTGAAAAGTTTGATAATTAATTTCGTTGTTCATCATCTTCAGCCGGTAATTATCAGCCGGTGCCATATCCAGTTCAATTACATCTGCTAATCCATCGTTATTTATATCAGCAATATCATTACCCATAGCATTTTTACTGGTATGCTTAAAGTATTCAGCACAACGCTCGCTAAAAGTTCCATCTTGATTATTTATATACAAAAGATTATTGGAGAGATAATCATTACTTACATAAATATCCTTCCAGCCATCATTATTAATGTCAGTAATGTTAACACCTAATCCATATCCTTCTACTAAGATACCAGCCTGCTTTGAAACGTCTGTAAATACAGGGTGGTTAAAACTTTCACTCCAGTCACTACGTAACAATTTATCTGTGTTGGGCCAACTGCCATCTTTTCGTATGGGACGAAATTCGTTAGGATAAATGCCTGTTAATTCGTTTACGAGTAAAAACACATCCAAATCTCCATCATTATCATAATCGAAAAAAGTGGCCATCTGAGTACCAGCGTTATTTGCTAATCCATATTCTTCAGCCTCTTCTTTAAAAACAGGAATTCCTGTTTTTTTATCAACACCCTGATTAATATAAAGCAGATTTTTTCTTTCAGATACTGGAAGTTGGACTGATGCGCATACATACATATCCATAAGGCCATCGTTATTGATATCTACTACACTAACCCCTTTGCACCATTTTCCTTTTCCACCGACACCGGCAGCTTCCGTTACATCTTCAAACTTCATATTTCCCTTGTTTAGGTATAATTTATTTGACACCATGTTACCGGTAAAATAAATATCCGGCAGGCTGTCATTATTAAAATCACCAATACCTACCCCACCTCCATTATAAATATATTCGTAGTTCATTACATTAAAATCGCCATTTTCTATAATTTTATTATTAAAATATATACCACTTTTTTCGGCTTTTATTTCCTTAAATAATAACTGCCGTTGTTTGCATGAAAAGAAAGAACAAAAAAATAAAAAAATGAAAATTTTTTTCATAATTGTGTAAAAGATAGTTTAATAATCAGTTTTAAATTTTTTATAAAATAGTAATCAATAACTACTTATTTTATAGGAGGAATATTAATTTTAAATGTTTATCATTGTAAGCTACATAATATGCTACAAAACTGCCAGCCTATATTTTTTGGAATTATATGTAAGCTAAAGTAAAGGTAACTTTGCATCAGTTAATTAAAAGCAATGTGGTATTTAGTTTAAGGGATAGTGCGCAATATCAGCGAAATTAAAGTTGGGAAAAAATAATAATAAAGTTAAAAAAGAATTACGAAATGTAAAAGATTTCTGCTAAAAAAAAGTAACTAACGCAGTATTCTTAAATAAAGCTAAAGTCTTGTTAAGTATTAAATAATATTATTAAAAATTAATTTTTAATAACAATAAAAATAAAATGCTATGCCGGGGGATTCAACAAATGTCAATAATAAATCAGTTACGCAAAATACCTATGATGCCATTGTAATAGGCTCTGGCATTAGCGGAGGTTGGGCAGCAAAAGAATTAACAGAGAAAGGGTTAAAAGTATTAATGCTTGAACGTGGCCGGCCACATGAACATATA
>Ga0123337_10003092_pt1 | contig 18152 bp, 20 predicted proteins | sample frozenSSSSmetaG_FD_89792 | JGI IMG/M metagenome (GOLD analysis project Ga0123337, IMG submission 89792) | Glacier valley bacterial and archeal communities from Borup Fiord, Nunavut, Canada, to study Microbial Dark Matter (Phase II) -... | ecosystem: Environmental > Aquatic > Freshwater > Ice >... | reverse complement strand
TCCGGTGGGGCGGCGAAGCGTGGTTGCCGGAAGCTGGCTATCCAGTCGAGGTTGATGTGCAGCTGACGGGGAAGGTCGGAAAGCACCTCGAACCCCCAGCCGACCGTCCGGCACAGCGCGGCGGTCTTGTCGAACTGGGCCTGCGCCTTGGGGACCAGGCGGGAGGGTTTGACGTCGTAAACAATCTGGCGGTGGTCGGAGAGCAGGGCGATGAAGTCGGGGGTGTGCTCGCTGCCGTCGCCGAAGGTCATCGTCATCGGCTGGCCGGCGATGGCCACGATGTCGCGGGTGTGGTCGAGCCACAGCAGGGCGTGGCGTTCGAACAGCGACTCGAACCAAATCTGCTGCTGCGTGTTCCCGAACCAGTTGTGGCCGTGATAATTCCGCTGCTTCGGGTACCGGTTGCCGGTGCGAATCTTCTTCGCCAGGTACAACTCCTCGCCGAGAAGTCGGGGGGTTGCGATAGCGTCACGGGAGTTGCCATCGGCAGCTATCCACGACACCTCGCAAAGCGCAGTTGAGTCGGTGGAATGTAGGACTGGGGTTTTCTTCTTCATGGTCATGCCTGCCTTGTGCGCTGCAGATTGCGGCGATGCGCACATGTCCATGTCTTTCTCGCATACTGAGTGCTCTGTAGACATAGGACAAGATCTTTCTCGGTAGTGTTGGGGTGTGACGGATAGCCGGTATGTGCCTCGTTCCCTGTCGGATGAACCGGGGAGCTTCGGCCGGGCCGAGCTGCTGAGGTGGAAAACCAGCGACACGATCGCCGGGTCCGCACGAATTCGGGCCGCAAGGCTCCAGCACTTCTACGCGATCCGAATCCGGAAGCGGATCATCGACGAGCGGACCACCGCGAAGGAGTTCGCATCAAATGCGGGGATCAGCTACGACCGGTTGATGAAGGTACTTCGTGGGGAGATGATCATGCGCCTGGAAGATATTGCGGCGGCGGATCTAGTCCTGGGAGAGGTCAGCGAGCTCGCGATCAGGGATGCCGTCCGGCGGAGACAGATCGAGCGGGATGCCGCGCAAGCCGGGGAGCGGAACGGTTCGGTGAGTGGTCAGCTCGTCGGCGGCCCGATCACTGGCTGACAGCGCAGCGATCCAAGACGTCAGCTCGTAATCGAGGGAGCGGCCTGTGGGTTTCACCTACTTCAACTCCTCGAACCGGGCATCGTTCCATTCGATACGAAGAACCGTGGACGAAATCTGGGCAGTGAAATCAACCTCCGTGAAATGAAGGTCGAGCGAGAGAACCATGGGGTCGCCCACTTCGCAGTGGTGCAGCCGAACGAGCGAGATCGGATCTCCGTCCCGTCGGAGGATATTGTCATTGTCCGCGGATAGGTCCGACGGGTGAACGACGAGCATGTTGTCCAAGTCGAGGAGATAGGTCGTTCCGGTCACAGTTTGAACCGACCACACCCCGACGGAATATGAGGAAAGCGCCTCCATGTCAGCCCTCACCTGGTGATCGTGTTGCAACGATTAGGGGCAAGTCTGGGTTGGTGACTCGTTCGATCCGGGCGATCAGACTGCAGTGCTGCCAGTAGCGATCTATATCGAACGCGTCCGGGTGCATTGTCCAGTAGCCGCGCTGACCTACCGTGCACTCGTAGATGCGCATCAGCAGCCTCGGTACATCGTTAATGCCCGGTCGAGCATTCGGCCCCGGGATCCGAGTCACCGTGCCGGCGTCGAAATCGAACTGATGGACACTGTCACGGGTGACGACGTCCCAGATCCCGTCCTCTCTTCCGGTGAGTTCCTCCGCGGTGTCCGCGGTTTCCGCCGGGCTATTCGCCGGTTTCGTTGTGTCAGTCATCGGTTTCCTCCAGCCAGTTGGTCTGCAAGGTGTCGAGGTTTAGAAGGAGAACGTTCCCGGGTTCGTTTTCTGCCGCGAGTGAGATGATCCGCTGCCCGCTGACCATGGTGATTTCGTCCTGGACATGAAAATGGCCGTGGATCAGCAGGTCGGGGTGGATTGCTTCCCACGCGGCGGTGATTCCTCGGGATCCGAGTTCGGCGTAGATCAATGCATCGTCGGACCAATGGTTTGAGGATCTGCGGATCGCGTCCACTTTCGGTGTTCCAGGCACCGGCGAGTCGTGGGTGATCATCACCTCAGCGGTCCCGCCAGCCTCAAGCGCCGCAAATTCGGCCGGTGTGGGGATTTCATCTCGCCACCAGGACTGATCGGTCACCTGTGACTTGGACGCGATCGATGCCACACCTCCATAGGAAACGAATCTGCGCCCCCGTTGTGTCCACCGGTTTCCGCGCGGCAGAGCAGCAATGTGTGAGCGGATCTCGACCGGGTTGCCATCGCCGGCGGCGAACGCAGTCTGCAGATGGCCCCAATCCTTGTGGCTTCCCGATGTCACACCGATGCGGATCCCCGTCGATTCAGCCCAGGAGTTCACCCGGTCGAGGAACAGACTGCCCGAGCGGTCAGGGCAGATCGTGAAATCGCCTGCGTGAACCAGGCGGGTGATTCCGTTCCCGGACAGGCGTTGCAACTTCTCCTCCAGGCCCGTATCACGACCGTGCCAGTCGCCGGCGAACGCAACCATCGGCGAGCCATCGTCGATCTCCCACATCACGCCGTCTCTTGCTTCTGAGACGTGCGGTATGGAGGTTCCTCACCGAAGGATCCGCCCCAATCGGTGGCACCGGCTCCCCAGGTTGAGCCGATACGGAGGGGTAAAGGGTGCATTGTGCCGTCCTTCTTGTGAGCAAGCGTTAGGTCTTGATCTTCAAAAAGTAGTCAGGCGCGCCGCGACGTTGGGCTCGTGCAGGAATGCACTTTCAGACCCAAATTCGGCCCTTTTCCAATGCCGCGCACAGGGATGTCGATGCCACACGCCGTGTGGCCAGACAGGATCCCCATGCCACACCCCACCCCGATCGACCAACTTCTCTCGGCGTACACCGAGCTTGCGCAGCGACCACCGAAACGACTTACCCCCGACCGCAGTCGGTCCTTGATCTTCTTCACCTACGAACAAACCCTGGCGATTGGTAGCGGTTCGACCGATCTCGTGCCAGCCCGCGTGATCCAGTGGACTACCGCACTTCACGCCTTGGAAGCGTTCGTCGCGCGAAACGGACGCTGGCCGCGTGAAAACAACCGAGCGGAAAGGTCCTCCATCGCTGCAGAGGAACGTCGCCTCGCGACGTGGGTGAGAAGTCAACGATCTGCCGCAGATCTGGGACGCCGGTGCACATACCAACTCGATCGCCTTGCCTGCATCCCCGGCTACCGTGACCGTCCCTTGGAAGACCGCTGGAATGCACAGCTTCTGGGCTATCAGGGATTTCTACTTCAGCACAACCGCGCGCCAGTTGTGAGCAGCGAAAGCAACGCTGAGAAGCGGCTCGCTGCATGGGCGGCAAAACAAAGATTCGCCTATCGCAACCGGCGTCTCGCCGCGCGTCGGATCAGTTTGCTTGGACAGCTGCCGTTGTGGACGTGGGGGAAGTGACCGCTCACGCGGGCGGAGAAGCTTGCCCTCACCTCCGAGCGAAAAGCTCCTCATGGCGGCTAAGTGAGCGGTCGTCGGGTGCAATTGCAGAGATGTCAATCCTGCAGAGGTCATCGAGTGAGGATTTTCACCGAGGTCTTAACGCCGACCGAAAACAGGGGCATTGCCCATTCTGCGCCGGCGAATCGTTGCGCTTTCTTTTGCCCGGTGATGTGTCTTCGGGTCAGCCGATGAACGTGTTGCTCTTTCCCATATTGCACGCGGCACAGAGCGTCTGGAGATTTTCAGCCACAGTTCGTCCGTCGAGGCTTACCGGGATGATGTGATCGATGTGCAGGGTCGCGCCGTCCGCCGCGGATGCGCCGCACATCTTGCACCGTGAACCGTCCCGGCGCAAGATCGTCATTCTGAGTCTGTCGGTCATTAAACTTCGTTCGCGTTTGCGCAGTGCTTGGGCGGTCGACTGGCTGGCCCTCACGGCCTGGGCGTCTAGAAGGCCGTGCCTAAGTTGATCGAAGTTCCACACAAGGCTGCGCGAGTAGGAGTTCTTTCCTTTCGGGCTCGTGTATTTCACCGCTGACGTGATGCGGGCTTTGGGAATAGGCTCCTTCAGCTTCCGGCGGTCGAACAGACGCCGTTCAACAGCAACGAATCGATCTTGTCGTAGCTTCGGATGGCTACTGCTGCCAAGTAGTGGGTACTCGATAGCTTCCCGATCAAGCCGATATGCAACAAATTGCTTCGTTGCGGTGAGACGCAGTTCGACCTCCGATGCAATCCAGAACTCGTTCTCAAGAATGCTCCCGCTCATGAATTTCGGAAGATCGAATCGAACGAACCGGGATTTGGAATTGACGGAAATTGTGAAGCTTCGTTTCAGCGTTGGACGTCTGGCAACGGATGCACGGAAGCCTTCGTTTAACTCGCCGAGCTTCTTCAGCGCGATGCTTTCGCTGTCCACCAACTGCCGTCGCTGGAACGCGAACAGCGCCCAACTCAACGTGAGGAAGATCGCGACGAGCACGACGACGACGACCATCGCGTCGATCGCCCCTGGACTACTCGCCTGCACTTCAGTGTGCAATATGTGACCCTCGTCGACACTCCACCCGACCGGAACGGGATAACCCAACTGTAAAGACACTCCCCACTACCCCCTACTTCTCGCCAATTGTAGAGGGAACCCCAGGTTTGGTGTTCTAGATGGTGACATGATTCTTGCCTGACAGAATGTGCCAATGGTCGACACCAAAATGACGAAGTCCGCGGGCGAGCATTGGGTGTGCTCTGTGCTCTCCCGCCTCAACTGGGGCGCGGCCCTTACCCGCGACGGTCTCGAACGCACCGACATCCTCGCCGTCCGCGCAGATGACTCTCGCCAGATGATTGAAGTGCAGGTAAAGACTGCGACGGGTGCTACCGACAAGACAAGTTGGCCGCTCGGCAGCAAGTCACAACTTGCATCGCGGACGGACCGCGAATGGTTCGTGCTCGTCGCCCTGCCAGCAGACGTGAAACAGGCGCCTCGATCGTTCGTCGTGCCGCGGGACGTTGTCGCTGCCGCCGCGTGGATCTCCCATCAGGATTGGTTGACCTCACCGGACGCGGAGCCAGGCAAACGGAATGCGCCGGTCGACCGCTCGCGGGTGCTCCTTCCGATCTGGGCGAGCTATGAGGACCGGTGGGATCTCATCAACCAACCGACCACTGACGCACCGGTGCTCCTGCCTCCTCGCTATCGGGAGCTCGCCCTCGACAGCCGGGTGGGGTTGCCGGTCGGGCATCCGTGGCTCAAAGAACTACCGGTTTGGTGACGATTGAATTGGTGAGCGTAATCACCGAAACCAGGTAGCACTTCTCTCTTGCACCTAGAAATAAGGGTGTTGCGTACGTTCGGTCTATCGGCTGCGTCGCCGTGTCCGTCTGGCCGTCCGCGGAAGGATTAAGCCAGCCGCAACGAGGAGCACAACCGTCCACCCAACTTTCGGGTCGGCCCAAAGTCCGGTCCACATAATTTCGGCTCCAGTGATCAGACTGTGTATGAAGACCGCGGCGAGGTTGATGTCCATATTGGTCAATACCTCGCCAGGCTAAGCAAGTTGTTGGCCCACTGCCCATCGGCTACCGTCTGGATATAGGGCTCGCCGACGGCCGGCCGCACAACGTGTACTCGGACCGCGTTCGCTCCAGCTCCCACCCACGCAACGTTTGTCGTGGAGGTATCAAGCCACGTGACAATACTCGCTCGCGAACTCTGGCCGGAGCCCGAGGTTTCGACGGTGTCCCATTTCACCTCCTCGATGTGTTGGTGTGTGACGCCTCCGACGAGATGGACTGCGGTGATGCGAATGCTCATGTGGTTCTCCTGAATCCGAATGGTGGATGGTGATCGTCAGGTAGGAGCCAAAAGGTGCTGCTCCCACCTGACGATGCCGCTACTTGCCCTTCTTGGTGCTGCGCTCGTTGACTGTCGTCTTCGGGCTGCGGGTCACCGTCGACTGCTTCACGAAGCGTCCCGTGATCGCGCTTCGTCCTCGCTTTCCGGCCATACTCACCTCCCTTGTCTTGGTATCGAGTCAGTGTTTCAATTCTAACACAGTGGGTCGACATCGACCCGATGATTCGGAAGTGCAACAATGGGGCATGGCGAAAACAACAGTGGATCCCTTCCGTCTTCATGCCGCCCTCAATGCCACACGCACAGCGCAGGGCGTGTCCTGGCGAACGCTGGCTGGAACCATTGGGGTCAGCCCGTCGCTGCTCTCGCGCCTGGGGCAGGGATTAAGGCCGGATGCGAACGGTTTTGCGACGATCGTCTCGTGGCTGAACCTTCCAGCGGAAGACTTTTTTGAGCACGAGGGCGAACATCCTCAAGCTGAGCCGGAATTGATGTCGCGCGTAGCCCCACTCTTGCGAGCCGATAAGGACCTGAGCGATGACGATGTGAAATTTATCTCCGACATCATCAGTGCCACCATCACGCGAGCCCGCGCAAACTAGCGTCATGAAGCGAGGGTTCAAGACTGAAGCGAAGGCGCTCGCTTTGGAAGTGCGGTCGGAGATCGGTCTGACTGCGCACCAAGCCTTGGATCCCCATGTGCTCGCTCGCGAATACGGCATCCCGGTTTATCACTTCAGCGAATTGAGCGTCACCCCTGAGACCCTTCGACGATACGGTGTCGATAGTCCCCAGATTTTTTCTGGAGCGCTTGTCGATCATGGGCGTGGAGTGGCAATCGTTGAGAACGACTTCCATACGCTGCCCCGCCGTCGATCGACACTCAGCCACGAGTTGGCGCACGTACTGCTCGAACATTCGCACGAGTTGTCGTTGACTTACGACAGAAAGTGTGGGGCCGCGGCAGAACAGGAAGATGAGGCCGATTGGCTCGCCGCCGAGTTACTCATTCCCTCGGACGCCGCGTTTCGAATGGCTTGGGCAGACACTCCTGACCAGGTGGTGGCTCAACGGTTCGTTGTCAGTCTTGTCTACGCCCAATGGCGAATGAACCACAGCGGGGCACGCAAAATCGTTTCCGCGACTCGGCGGAAACGAGCGGGCTGACATGCGACTCCGTACTGTTCCTTGGAGTATCGTTCGCCGGGTCTAGGCTCGTCCCCCGAATAGAAAGCGCTGCGATAGGTTCTCTAGCATGCGAGAAGATCCCTATTCCTTGGTTGCTGTCATCGTTCAAGCTGCGGTCGGATTCTGCACTCTAGTAGTTGCGCTCGCGGCCTTGTATGTAGCGCGCGGTACCCGCCGTACGGAGCAAGAAAGCTTCTTGATAGCGATCCGCGGTGAGTGGGAGGAACTACGTCCACGGTGGAATCGAACCCTCATGTACGTAAACGGCGCGGAGAGCTACTATCACGAGGTCCCACCTCACGAACGCCTGGATCATGCCGACCGAATCAATAGATTTGTCGGCTCCGGGAAAGACTTCAACACTGAGAGCTGGGAGTGGGTTAGAGACCAGCGGGCTACTGTATCGAGCACTGCGAGGTTTTTGGCGTACGCAAGTGATGCTCTGTTGTGAGGGCGCTGGACCTTGCGTGAGGCGTATGCGCTGTTTGGGCCAGACGTCGCCAGGCAATACGACACGATCCTTTGGATGTCGCATCGTCTAAGCGCGGGCGATGTCAATTTTGCGAATCCTGGCGGTGGAGAAGACTGGAAAAGATCTATTGACCAGCTTCCAGAATTTAACTTCTACGATTCGCAGGACTCTCTGGTGGTTATCGCATTTCTACTACGCGCCGAGCAGTGCCGTCGCGGTGACACACATGCCTGGTTTGTATCGAAATTGGCAACCGACCTGACAAACACTTGGGATATCCCGGTGAGAAACGCACTCTTTCGCGCCTCACGAGCCAGAGGCCGGCTGCTACCGAGGCCTTCGCTCGCTCTCGCCTTGCATAGAGCGAGGCATCCTTGGAAGCGATCCGGCTATCAATTTGAGCGAGACGCAAAAGGGATGAGAGAGGTAGACCCATCTCACTTCCGCAGATGGTGTGAGAGCAAGGGCGCCAATCTGGTTCGAATCAATAGGATCTCCCGCAAGGCCGAGTTCTAGTTCTCAGAAAAGGGCGGTCGCCGACTCGACGATCAACTGACCGCAGCAATGGGCATATCCGTGAACTTGAACGCATCGACCCGCTTCTCCGCTGTGAGCCCGCGACCTCGCAGGCGAGCACTGCGCAAGCCAGACCGTGGAAGAGGCCTGCCCGGACTGGCTCGGAGTAGCGCCCAGCAGCCACTCGACGCGGCGCGACGACAGATGAGTCAATTCGACGGCCGCTGTAGAGAATAAGGAATCCAATCAGTCGCTTGATTGCGTGTGCTCTGAACCTTCGATCCAGGCGATCACGTCGCTCGTGGCGAGTAGCATTCCGTCAGTTTGAACGACGGCAAAGCCAAATCTATTTAGCTTTCATCGCTCGAAGCGGCGGTGCCGAGAGCTATGAAAAGATTCGCACACAAACTTTTCATAAAGCACTTGTTTTCATATCCAACAATGTGTAGTGTCATTTTCAGAGCAAGTCACCAATGGAAGGAGCAAACGATGAATGGCAAATTCACATCACTACGTAGTCATAGAGCAATCCACCTGATCGACGCGGAGAACCTCGTCGGGGGCCCCGTACTCAGCCGTCTGGATGTCGTTCGCCTCCGTGATGCGTACTCGACTTCGGTCCCGGTCGGGCCAATGGATCACATCGTTGTCGCCACGGCTCACAACAGTCTTCTTTCCGTTGGTGCCGAATGGCGGGGTATTCGCCACGAGATGCGATCGGGGAAGGACGGTGCCGACATTTGCTTGGCTGAGATCGTTGTCTATGAGCACCTCGCTGAGCGGTTCGAAAGCATCTTCATCGGTTCTGGGGATGGGGGACTTGCGCCTTTTGCGGCCCACCTGGCCTCCCAGGGCGCGAGTGTCACAGCCGTCAGCCGGATTGGCTCATTGTCCCCGCGTATGCGCCTTGCAGCTTCCAACATCATCTACCTCGACCGACCCAACGTCGCCGCCGCAATGGCTAGCTGACCCGTCCTGTATCTGGAGACTTTGTGAATATCCAACCCAAGACCCTGATCTCCACGAGTGAGGTCGCGGCATTGGCCGACGTCGATATCTCGACGGTGAGCAACTGGCGCAAGCGATTCGTGTCCGACTTCCCGAGCGCGCAGTTGACTGACGACCATGGAAAGCGACCGAAGTTTGATCGCGCGGAAGTGCTGTCGTGGTTGGATGCGAACCCACGGCTTGGAGGCCAACGCAGCAATAGCGATCGGGCTGGTTCCGAGCTGCTTGACGCCCTCCGCAACTACTTCCCCCCGTTCGAAGCCATTGACCTGATCGGCCGCCTTCTCGTCGTAGCCGAGGAGGGCAATCGGCGTCGTTCGTTTGCGGGCCACCTTACGAGCGACCAGATTCGTCAAGCAATCTCCGAGCCGGACGATGTCACACTGCGACGTTCGTCACAGCGCATGGACACCAGTCGTGTCGTACCCGACGGTGTATTGGAAGAGTGTTATGAGCAAGTTTCGCGAGTGCGAGATCGACTCGGCCTCTACGATTCGCTGCTCTTCGGGAGAACGAGCCGTGCAAGCGTGTTGGGGGAGCACACGACTCCGGTCGCCGTTTCCGACTTCATACTGGCACTCCTTCCTACGAAGAGTCAGCGTGTCTTCGATCCGGCTGCTGGTTACGGCGATCTCCTGAAGCGAGCCATTGAACGGGGCCATGCCTCCTCGGGTTTCGGCATAGACATTAACGTCCACGCAGTCGCGATCGCCAATCGCCGATTTTTCTTGGCTGGCGTAGACGCCGAAGTTGTAGTTGGCAGCAGTTTGACGGCAGATCCGGCTCACGGTGAAAAATACGATCTGGTGCTGGTCGATCCCCCTTTGAGCATGCAAATCCCACGGGGCGATCGACAGATCATCGAAAATCAGCCCTGGATGTTCAAGACCCCATCCATGGCTAACGCTGATTTCGCCTGGCTCCAACACGCTGTCGCTCATTTGAACGAGGGTGGTCGCGCCATTGTTGTGACCGCGATTGGAGCGCTCTTCCGAATGGACGGCCCCTCAGCGTCCATCAGGGCTGAGATGATCCGGCGCGGAGCGATCGAGGCGGTAATTGCACTCCCGGGCGGCACGCGTCAAAACACCGGCAGTCGGCTGGCTGTATGGGTGTTGCGAACGCCAGATCGAGCCGACCGTCGCAACACTGTCCTCCTAGTCGACGCAGGAGAGTACGACACATCCAACCTTGGTCCGGAAGGCAATATCGCTCCGCTCGTTCGTAGCTGGTTGGACAATTCCGAGACCCAACTCGACTCTACTTTTGCAACCGCAGTGCCTGTCACCGACCTCCTGGCGCCCGACGCGACTCTGATGCCGAATCGATGGACACAGAACGAAGAGGAGTCCTTCACGCCTAACCAGTGGCGGGACCGAGTGCGTGCCTCCTACGAAGACGCGCAAAGCGCAAGCCAGTCGGTTGGGGCACTTCCCACCTTGGAAGTAGTGGCGGCCGAGGAAGACTTTGACCGAGTGACCCTCGGCGAGCTGCAAAAGGCGGGAAAGATTCAAATCATCAAGGGTCGATACGCCGAGCGAGCGGAAGATGAGGACGGTCCAAGCTTCCCGATGCTCACCGTGCGGCAGGTCCGCCCTGGCTCGACGATTTCCATTCACGAGGCAGAGAAAGTGCCCCAGTCCCCGGCGACGGCTGCCCAATTAATTCGAAACGGTGACGTCGTCATTTACCTCGACGGCAGCGCCGTCAAAGCTCGGGTCTGGCGCGAAGACGGATGGGTTCTCGGCCGCTTCATGCAAATCGTTCGAACAGTCAGCGATGACTGGGTTCCAGAGTATGTCGCCGGTTCTATCGGAAGCCCCGCAAATGAAAGATTTCTCATGGGCACCGCAATTAAGACGCACTTCAAACTCGCCGAGTTTCAACTCGTCAGGCAGCCCGTCGAGCGACAACGCCGAATGGCAGAAATGGAGCAACGGCTCTTCGACGTCGAAGAAATGTTGGCGGCGGCTGCTATGAAAGTCGGAAGTGCGCGCGACGATCTGGTTCAAGCGCTTACTAGCGGGGTCATCGATTTGGTAACGCGGAGATGAATGCTACCAACTTCTGGCCGCTCGACAGCAAGCGCGACTATCCACCACGGAATTCTGTCGTAATGACTCGCAGCTACCGCACTCCTAACCTTCATGTTCCTGTTCTCGACCATGAACCACCTGTCAAAATAGGCTGGACTGACAAATCGTCACCGGTCTCCGAACAACTTCTCGACTGGAGAAAATCAGCTTGAACACGTCAACACACCAGAGACTCGTCTCATTCATCTGGGGCATCGCCGACGATGTGCTGCGTGACCTCTATGTTCGAGGCAAGTATCGTGACGTGATCCTTCCGATGGTGGTGTTGCGTCGCCTCGACAGCGTTCTCGACACCAGCAAGCAGCAGGTACTCGATACCAAGAAAACCCTGGATGCTGCCGGCATTGTGAACCAAGACGCGGCACTTCGCGGAGCAGCTGGCCAAGACTTCTACAACACCAGCGCCTTCCGTATGAAGGATTTGCGCGCGGCCAGCACCCAGACCCAGTTGCGTCAAAACTTCGAGGCCTACCTCGACGGCTTCTCGCCGAACGTGCAGGAAATTCTGGAGAATTTCGAGTTCCGCAATCAGATCCCGCGTCTGACGAAGGCGGATGCGCTCGGAACTCTGATCGAGAAGTTGCTCGACCCCACTCTGGACCTATCGCCCACGAGCCTCGACAACCATGGAATGGGCAGCGTCTTCGAAGAGCTTGTTCGCCGCTTCAACGAAGAGAACAACGAGGAGGCGGGCGAGCACTGGACACCCCGCGATGTCGTCAAGCTCATGACCCGGCTGATGTTCGAACCGATTGCCGACAGCATCCCCGACGGGACCTACCTCCTGTATGACGGGGCCATGGGCACCGGCGGCATGCTCACCGTGGCCGAAGACACTCTCTCGGAATTGACCGAGGGAAAAAAGATCACCACACACCTGTACGGGCAGGAAATCAACGCCGAAACCTTCGCGATCGCCAAGGCCGACCTCATCCTGAAGGGTGATGGCCGAGCGGCTGACAACATCAAGGGCGGCCCCGAGTTCTCGACGCTGTCGAACGACGCGTTCGCGAACATGGAGTTCGACTTCATGCTCTCCAACCCGCCCTACGGCAAATCGTGGAAGACCGATCAAGAACGTATGGGAGGAGCGAAGAAGATCACTGACCCGCGTTTCATCGTCGACCACGCGGGCGACTCCGAATACAGTCTCGTGACGCGATCCAGCGATGGGCAGATGCTCTTTCTGGCGAACCTGATCGCAAAGATGAAGCACAACACCGTCACCGGCAGCCGCGTCGCCGAGATTCACAACGGCTCCTCGTTGTTCACGGGGGATGCCGGGCAGGGCGAGTCCAACATCCGCCGATACGTGATCGAGAACGACCTGCTCGAAGCAATCGTGGCATTACCCCTCAACCTCTTCTACAACACAGGCATCGCCACCTACATTTGGGTGCTGAGCAACCGCAAGCAGGAGCGCCGCGAGGGCAAAGTGCAACTCATCGACGCGACGAAGTGGTCCTCGCCTTTGAGCAAGAACCTCGGGAGCAAGAACTGCGAGCTCTCCCCCAACAACATTGAGTCAATCATGAAGACATTCCACGCGTTCGATAAGGCAGACGACGAAGTGTCAAAGATCTTCAACAATGCTGACTTCGGCTACTACAAGGTTGCGGTGGACCGGCCACTCCGGTTAGTCGGCGCTGTGGCAGGCCGCGTCTACAAGCCCGCCGAGATTAAAGCGCTCAAGGAGATCAGCGAGCGCGCCGACGACGCCCCCGCCGTCCTCAAGAAGCTGCACAAGCGCGGTACCGTCCCCGACCCAATGCGTGGACTCTTCGAGACGCAAATCGATGGAAGGACCCGAGTCGTCGAGTACGAGCGCGATGGCGAGCTCAGCGACACCGAACAAATACCCCTCACCGAGCCGGCTGGCGAGCACGCGAGCGGCATTGAGGAATTCATCCACCGCGAGGTGTTGCCGTATGCCCCGGATGCGTGGATTGACGAGTCGAAGACCAAGATCGGTTACGGAGTGAGCTTCACCCGCCACTTCTACAAGCCGATCGCCATGCGCACCCTCGACGAGATCCGTGCTGACATTCGCGCTCTCGAAGCGGAAACAGATGACCTCCTGAGCGAAATCGTCGGCTGATGTTTTTCGGACTCAAGCCAGCCAGCGATTTGGTCGCGACCGCAAACAGCGTCTTTGGTCACATACCCGCACATTGGGGTGTGCGCACCATGCGATCGCTGATCAAGTCACGATCCGAGAGAGATCGTACCGACCTGCCGCTTCTGTCAGTTGCGCGGGAAAGGGGTGTTTTCGTACGCGCAACGGATGATGACAATCACAACGCCATCCCTGACGATCTCACGAACTACAAGCTCGCCCGGAAGGGTGACCTCGTGATCAACAAGATGAAGGCATGGCAGGGTTCCCTCGGACTGGCACCAGAAGATGGAATCGTGAGTCCGGCCTACTACGTTTATGACTTTGCCGTCGAGAATCGTTATTTCGGACAGGCTTTGCTGCGGAGCAGGCCCTACGTTGCCTTGCTTGGGGCCGCATCGGATGGCGTTCGTATTGGGCAGTGGGATTTATCCGTGCCACGCTTTCGAGCCATTCCGGTCCTACTGCCACCAGCCGACGAGCAGGACAAAATCGTGAAGTACCTCGGACACGCACACGCGCGGATCGACCGAACAATTGCCGCCAAGCGCAAACTCATCGCGTTGCTTGAAGAGCAGAAGCAGGCCATAATCCAGCAGGCCGTCACACGGGGGCTCAATTCCTCAGTGTCGCTCAAAGATTCTGGTGCCCCTTGGCTCGGCCACGCCCCTGCCCATTGGGAATTGCTACCGGTGAGAAGACATTGGAGCGTGACGGACTGCAAACATCTCACTGTCCCATTTACCGATACAGGGATTCCGCTTGCCAGCGTTCGTCAAGCTCAGCGTTTTGAGCTGAGCTTGTCCGATGCGCGCCATACCTCGCAGGAACATTACGAGACCCTGATCGAGGGAGGGCGCAAACCCCGTCCAGGCGACCTTATCTACTGCCGCAATGTCGGAGTCGGAAAGGCTACGATCGTCGGCAATGTCGGCGAATTTGCTATGGGACAGGACGTTGCGCTCTTGCGTTCATCCGGTCAAGACAGCCGCTTCTTCAATTACTTCCTACGTTCCCGCGCTATGGAATCGCAGTTGGAGAGGGTGCTAGTGGGGTCAACGTTCCGCAGGATCAATGTCGAACAGATCAGGGCTCTTCTTGTTGCAACTCCACCCATAGAGGAGCAAGTTGAAATCGCTCGGTACCTGGACACCGAGCTGGCGGGTCTGTCCTCAGTCGGTGCGACTGTGGCACGCGAGATCGAGCTCATCCGCGAATTCCGAATTCGCCTGACCTCTGACGTCGTGACCGGGCAGGTCGATGTCCGAGAGATCGTGGCAACCCTGCCCGACCTGACCGATGAAGTGTCCTTCGACGTCGATATTGAATGCGCTGATGATGACCAGCAGACCGAATCTGAGCTGGAGTCTGCAGGCGCTGATGAGTGACCACGTGGGCGACTCAGGCGCGAAATCTTCAACAAGGACGAAGGAGACGTAGATGGCCCCGTCAAGTTTGAATGAGGCGAGCCTCGAAGAGCTGATTGTGTTCCAGATGGTGGCGGCCGGCGGAATACCAGGCTGGGTCGAGGGCGACCCGAAAGACTTTAGCGCTGCCTACTGCCTCGATCTTCCGACGTTTCGTGAGTTCGTCCGTGAGACGCAGCCGGCTCTGATCGAGTCTCTCGACCTTGATGGCGACTCTCCGACTACCCACAAGTTTCTCGCCAGGCTGCAGGGTGAGATCACGAAGCAAGGCATAGTCGCCTGCCTCCGCGACGGCATCACCCATGACCAGCATTCGGTTGACCTGTATTACCCGACGCCGGCTGCGCAGAACCCCAAGGCAGCGGAGCTTTTCGCGGCAAATCATCTCACGATCACCCGGCAGGTGCACTACAGCTCACGTGACACTGGCAAGTCGCTTGACCTCGTCGCGTTTATAAACGGTCTGCCTGTCGCGACCTTCGAGTTGAAAAACCAGATCACAACCCAGACCGTAGAAGACGCGGTGAAGCAGTACAAGACCGATAGGGACCCCCGGGAGCCGATGTTCGCGTTCGGGCGCTGCATGGCGCACTTCGCTGTGGACGACCATCACGTTCGGTTCAGCCCGAAACTGGCCGGAACAGCGTCGTGGTTTCTGCCCTTTGACCAGGGGAACAATGGCGGCGCCGGAAACCCGGTCAACCCAGACGGCGTGATGACTGACTATCTCTGGAAGCGCGTACTCGAACCGCGCAGTCTTGCCAACATCATCGAGAATTACGCCTGCATCGTGCGCACTAAAGATGCGAAGACGGGCAAGAAGACCGACTCGGCGATTTTTCCCCGCTATCACCAGCTCGACGTGGTGCGGAAGCTTCTCGCGGATGTCGAGGCTCATGGCTCGGGCGTCCGCTATCTGATCCAACACTCGGCGGGCTCTGGAAAGTCGAACTCGATCGCCTGGCTCGCACACCAGCTGACCGGAGTAGAGCACAACGGGCAGCGCGCATTCGACTCGGTCATCGTGGTCACTGACCGGGTGATTCTCGACAGCCAGATTCGCGACACCATCAAAGGGTTCACGCAGGTGGGGTCCACCGTGCAGCATGCGGACAGCTCCAAAGACCTGCGCGAGGCCATCGAGGCCGGTAGGAAGATCATCATCACCACAGTGCAGAAGTTTCCCTTTATCAAGGACGTGCTTGGTGGGGCGCAGCGGGAGAAGAACTTCGCGATCATTATCGATGAGGCGCACTCCAGCCAGGGGGGCAAAGTGTCGGCAGCCCTCGCAGAGGCGCTGTCGAAGGATGGCCTTGACCACGGCGTGGAGGATGACGAGGACGCGCTGAATCGCCTCATGGAGTCGAAGAAGATGCTGCCCAATGCGTCATATTTCGCCTTCACGGCCACGCCGAAGAACAAGACGCTGGAGACATTCGGCCACCCGTTTACGGTCGACGGCGTGGTGAAGCATCGCCCATTTCACAGCTACACGATGAGACAAGCGATCGAGGAGAAGTTCATCCTCGACGTACTTGCCAACTACATCCCGGTCGACACCTACTACAAGCTCATCAAGACCATCGAGGACGACCCGGAGTTCGACGCGAAGCGCGCCTCGAAGAAGCTCCGCGCTTATGTGGAAGGGCAGAAGCACGCCATCCGGCAGAAGGCGGAGATCATGGTCGACCATTTTCATGCGCAGGTGTATCAGCCACGCAAGATCGGTGGCGAGGCGCGCGCCATGGTGGTAACCAGCTCGATTCAGCGGGCGATCCATTACTTTGAGGCGGTTAGCACCTACCTCGCCGAGACAAAACGGCCATACAAGGCGATCGTGGCGTTCTCAGACTTCACGGATGACTCGGGCAACAAAATCACCGAGGCGCAATACAACGGGTTCGTGAGCTCGGAGATCGCTGCGCGCATCCAGGACGACCCGTACCGGATACTGATCTGCGCCGACAAGTTTCAGACCGGCTACGACGAACCGCTGCTGCACACGATGTACGTGGACAAGCCGCTTTCGGGGGTGAAGGCAGTGCAGACGCTTTCCCGCCTGAACCGAGCACATCCACAGAAGCACGATTGCGCCGTCCTCGACTTCGCCAACGACGTCGACACGATTCAGTTCGCCTTCCAGGACTACTACCAGACCACGATTCTCGCAGATGAAACCGACCCAAATAAACTGAATGACTTGGCCGCAGATCTCATGCGCGCTGGGATTTTCAGCCAGGATCACGTGGACGAGTTCGTGGCGAGATACCTCGCTGACGCGCCGATCGACGTGCTGCACCCCCTACTCGATGCGCCAGTTGCCGAATATGTCGAGGGCATGGACGAGGACGAGCAGGTCGCCTTCAAAGGCTCGGCAAAGACCTTCGTGCGCACCTATGGGTTTCTTTCTGCGATCTTGCCCTACTCGAACGTATGGTGGGAGAAGCTATCGATCTACCTCGGGTTCCTTGTGCCGAAACTCCCCATGCCTGAGGGGGAGGACCTTGCCGAGGGGGTTCTGGAGAGCATCGATCTCGATTCTTTCCGCGTTGAGAAGCGAACCGCGATGAGCATCGCGTTGGCCGATAACGACGCTGAGGTAGATCCGATTCCGGATGGAACTGGCGGCGGGCGTCCGGACGCGGAGATGGAGCGTTTGAGCGAAATCCTCGCGTCGTTCAATGCGCTGTTCGGCAACATCGCGTGGCAGGACGAGGAGCGCATTCGACAACGCGTGACGGAAGAAGTCCCCGCGAGAGTTGCCGAGGACCCGGACTACAAGATCGCTATGGCCAACAACGATCAGGCGAATGCGAAAGTGGCGATGGTCGAGGCACTCGGAAAGGTCATGCTCGGACTTGTTAGGGACGAGACGCAACTATTCAAGGAGTACTCCGACAACGAGGACTTCAAGAAATGGTTCGAGGACGCGGTATTCCGCTCGACCTACAAGAAGAGCGCATGAAGAGCGACGAGCCTCATGCTGCCTATCGACGCGTCGAATGCCCTGAGTGTGAGCTTTCAGTGAAAGCGAGCCGGGTGTCTGGTCGTATCTACTCGCATCCATTGACGGGGTCCACGGTCGTGTGTCGCGGATCGGGCAGGGTTGGCACAGCGCCGGACGTGATCAGCATCGAGATAGTTTCTCTGCCGGTCATTGCCCCAGAGCCCACACACCGCGGTATTCAACCAGGCGAAGGACCGTCGAGCAGCGTGCGAACTGTTTCTGGAGGGCTACCCGGCCACACCAAGCGTCGGTAACAGCCCACTTCCAGTCTCACTTTGCCTGGAACAAGTCTTATCTGGGCTGAGAATCCACAAACAACAATAATTGACATCAGAGCGAGCGACGGGAATCGAACCCGCACTACCTGCTTGGGAAGCAGGAGTTCTGCCATTGAACTACGCTCGCGCGGCCACCTGGACGACACAGTTCAATCCTA
>Ga0123337_10003090_pt1 | contig 18158 bp, 18 predicted proteins | sample frozenSSSSmetaG_FD_89792 | JGI IMG/M metagenome (GOLD analysis project Ga0123337, IMG submission 89792) | Glacier valley bacterial and archeal communities from Borup Fiord, Nunavut, Canada, to study Microbial Dark Matter (Phase II) -... | ecosystem: Environmental > Aquatic > Freshwater > Ice >... | reverse complement strand
TTGTGCCAAGTATCCAGACCTCATCGTTGAAGTGTCGCCAGATGGCACCAGACGGCTTGGTCGGTTCGTGAACCATAAATTCGTAGAATGGGCACCTCCACTACCCTTAGACCCATGAGCCGTGCCGCCCAAGCGGTTGGCCTGAAAATCAAGCTCATCACGGAACCCATGTCGCCCGATAATTTAGGTAAATTGACCCATCTTCTGGCCAAAAGCAAAAGCCGCTCCCGGGCCGCCAAGTTGACCCAAAAAATCACCCGAGGCTTTCTACGCTATCACTATCCCTAGGCCGGTTTTCAGGACGAAGTCGCGTTGCCATGGTTGGCGTTCCATAGGGAAATGACCGGCGGTGCTGCGTCGGAGTGTTCGTAACCCAGAATGCTCAGCGAAGCGGTGTCCAAGGCAAAATGGCGACCTTCACGCATAGGCAGGCCTATCCAACGCATTCCCAAGGCGCGCAAGAAATGCCCATGCGAGAACAGTGCGATCACTCCATCCATTCGGCGGATGTGATCTAATAATCGATCCGCGCGCAGGGAAATTTGATCGACCGATTCACCATGAGGACACCCATCCTCAAAGATATTCCACCCTGGCCGATTTTGGAGAATTTCAACCGTCGTCCGACCTTCGTAGTCCCCGTAGTCCCATTCCCGAAGATCCGTCTCTACGTGCGCCCTGTCCCCGAACCCGGCCAGTTCGCAAGTGCGTCTTGCACGCTGAAGGGGACTGGTCAGCACATGCGCAAAATCAAAACCCTTTAAAGCAGTGCCCAATTGCACCGCACTCTGTTCGCCGTGTTCTGTAAGGGCTATATCGGTTCGTCCAGTATGCTGGCCCGAAAGCGACCACTCGGTCTGCCCGTGCCGAATGAGAAATATCCGCGTGACCATGCCTGAATATTAAAAGGGTTGTGCCATCACTCTCACGAGAGTGTGGCGAGCGCGGCTTTACTAAAGCCCAAAAGTTCGGCCGAGCGTCCTTCGTTGATTTTACGCGCCCAAGCACCGTCGGCGAGCAGCGCACGGCCCACCGCGACTAAGTCAAAGTCGCCCCGATCAAAACGACGAAGCAGTTCATCCAACGAACTCGGCACCGAGGCTTCTCCCTTGAAGGCGGCCAGAAAATCTCCCGAGAGTCCGACGGAGCCCACCGTGATCGATGCCTTACCAGTCAGCTTTTTTGCCCAACCTGCAAAGTTTAAATCAGAACCGGCGAATTCCGGCTCCCAGAACCGGCGCTGTGAACAGTGGAAAATATCAACACCCGCCTGCACTAACGGAGAAAGCCACGCCTCCATCTCCAAAGGAGTCGTCGCGAGTTTCGCGGCGTAGTCCTGGAGCTTCCATTGCGAAATGCGCAGGCAGATCGGAAACTCCGGACCGGTTGCCTGACGAACCGCCTGAACAATCTCCACTGCGAACCGCGTGCGTTCGGCCAGCGTTTTCCCGCCGTAACCATCGGTGCGCTGATTGGTTGGGTGCCAGAAAAACTGGTCGATCAAGTAACCATGCGCCCCGTGAAGCTCGACCGCGTCAAACCCCAGGTTCTTCGCATCCGAGGCGGCTTGGGCAAAGGCGTGGATGGTTTCGGATATATCCTGCTGCGTCATGGCGACGCCACCAATTTCACCGGGCGCAACGTAGCCCGAAGGGCCTTCAAATGGCGCAGGTGGCAGCCAGCCTGAATCCTTGGGCGCGACTACGCCCATGTGCCAGAGCTGGGGAGCCATCGCCCCGCCGTCCGCATGCACCTTGTCGATCACGGCCTTCCATCCGAGAAGCGGCTTTTCACCATAAAAACGAGGCACGTCCGGATCGTTGGACGAGGCCAGGCGATTCACCACGGTCCCTTCCGAGATAATCAACCCGACTTCGCCTTCGACCCGGCGGTCATAATAATCCGCTACATTCGATGCCGGAATGCCTCCGGGTGAAAACGAGCGCGTCATCGGAGCCATGACGATCCGGTTCTTAAGGTTGAGAGACTTCAACTGAAAGGGCTGAAAAAGGTGATGCGCATTCATAATTTATTCCGTAGTTAAAAAATTTCCGACTCGGGCAGACATCTATTTTAGCCGGTTCGCGCCTAAGCCACATTCACGACCATCTTCCCCGTGTTGTTCCCTGAAAAAATTCCGATGAAGGCGCTCACCGCATGATCCATTCCTATCACGACGGTCTCCTTGTTCTTGAGTTGGCCGGCGCGAAAATATCCGCCCACTTCTTTTTCGAACTCCCCCTGGCGATCCATCGAATCTCGAACGATCAGCCCTTTTATCGTCAGGCGTTTGGTGATCACATTAAATAGATTCGAGGGGCCGGGTTTAGGTTGCTCATCGTTGTAGCCGGAGATGCCGCCGCACTCGATGATCCGACCATGCACGCGCAAAGCCGTGAGTGCCGCTTCTAGGGTTTGCCCACCCACGTTGTCGAAATAGACATCAATGCCATCCGGTGCCACGACCTTCAGTTGTTCGGCGACCGATCCGGTCTTGTAATCGAAGGCATCGTCAAATCCGCATTCGTTCCGTAAAAAAAGGACTTTCTCAGCTGAGCCAGCCGAACCGATGACCCGGCACCCGCGCAATTTCGCCAGTTGTCCGGCTACGTTTCCCACGGCTCCAGCCGCGCCTGAAATATAGACGACATCCCCGGCTTTCACTTCTCCCAGATTTAATCCAGCCCAAGCCGTCATACCCGTCATGCCGAGCGCGCCCAGATAGACTGAGAGCGGATGTATTTGCCGGCTGACACGATGCAGATCTTTCGGTGCGGCAATGAAGTATTCCCGCCAGCCGTAGTTGGACGTGACGACATCTCCCACTTTGAACTCCTTGGCGTGCGATTCGATGACTTCGCCGACAGCTCCGCCCTCAAGCGGTTTACCAAGCTCAAAGGGCGGCACATACGAGGCCCCGCTGTTCATGCGGCCACGCATGTAAGGGTCCACCGAGATGAAGAGGTTGCGCACGAGCACCTGCCCGTCGTGCGGCGGCCCCACTTCGGTCTGCGTAAGGATAAAATTATCGGCCACGGGAAGCCCCTTGGGACGGGACGTTAGCCAAACTTCGCGACTGATCATGACGGTTTCCATGGAATAATTGGGTGATCGAGTGTTAGGAAGCGGGTTGCTTGTTAGGAGTGTTGATCCAACGAGTCTGGCTTGCCGTTGCTGAGGATTTCTAACGCGAAGATACTCGGCCACGTCGGTGATCTCTATGGGCTGTAAACCTACTAAAGTGGCTGTGTTCCGCGCTCGCCTACTTTTGCCAGAGTATCCAGTCGTCCTCCAACGGCACGCCGAGGCCGCTGCAATGCGACGTGATTCGTGCCGTGTAATCTGTGGCCAAACGCTCGGCAGACACGGTCACGCCATAGGTATGTCTCAGGCCACCACGCTGGTGGTCTCGCATGATCGTGATCTGGCGTTCGGCATCGGCCATCGGATCGCGGTGCTTGTGGAGGGTCTCATCATCGCCATCGGCACTCCCGATGAAATCAAAAGCAGCCCCGATCCGCGCGTGCAGAAATTTATCACCGCCCGCATTCCCGTGCGTCTATGATTTTGTATCCTCAACAACCGCCGGACTTTCGAGGTCGTGGTAGTCGCGCCGGATCGATTCAACGTGCGCACGGTATTTTTCTGCGTCGCCAAAATCGAAAAACGTTTTGTAACGGCTGTGGGTGCATTTCACGCAACCCGCATGTTTGATGGGGCACCAATGTTGTTCTGTGCGGGCGGCAATCTCCGTGAAATAGGCCAGGATGCCGTTCACGTAGGCGCAGTAATCGCAGTTAAATTTCTCGGCCCAGTTGAGATAGCTCAGCCGATGCCGGTCGAAGGCTAGGTAGTCGCGCCGCACGACCTTGGGGATTCCATAGATGGGAAAGCAAATCGCCTGATAGAGGGAGCCGATCACATCGCATAAAAAAATCGGAACGATGCACATCCAAATCATTGGCGTCGTCAGGAGAACGAGAAAGCGGGAACTCACCAAGTAGCGTTGAAACCCGATCCTGAGGCGCTTGTGCTCCGCTTTCGCCGCCTCTGTGAAAAGCATCTTTTTCTGGTGAACCGTGTAGCAAAAGACCGCTTCCTTTTTCTTGGTCTCAACGATCAGTTCTTTTTCGAGCAGATGGATCTGGGCCATTATAGCGTCGAGTCGGTCATTCATAATTTTGATGGTTCAAGGGGAGTGTAACCCCATCTTGTAACCGCACCAAAAAACCTACCGTTCACTCAGAACTTCGGCCTCAGCTTGCAGCCAGTCAGCCATCTGACTGTTGCCCGGCCTCCCTTTGCAGTCCCAGATCGAATAGGCGCGACATAACGTCTCGTCGTGCTCCGCTTGCGCCAGCGCATGCACGCTCTCAAAGCCGTCGTGACTGGGTTGTGCCGAGACTACATCGGAGGTTGAGTGAACTAGGACGGAGCGCGCTGTGATCTTCGATCTCATCCGTCAAGCTGTCTCGCTTCCTGTCTGAATACAATCGGATCGGTGGTAGCTGAACACCCCATTGCAGGGTTGCCAGCAGAGCGTCATGATAAGATGTGAAACACGGATCACCGCAGTCTTATGTCCTGACGATCAACGGCGGTTCATCCAGTATTCGGTTCGCGTTATACGAAGTCGGCCGCTCCATCCCTGCTCATTCTGGACGAATAGATCGCATTGGCCTGCGTGGCACGAATCTGGTCACCGCCGATGAGACGGGGAAATCATCATCCCCTCATCGTGTAACCGCCACCGATCATCGGACGGCCGTCGAATTCCTTTTGAATTGGCTCGAAGGTCAGGATTTTTTCGCATCAATCCGAGGGGTAGGCCACCGGGTCGTGCATGGCATGAAGCACTCCAAGCCGGAGCGGATCACTCCTGCGTTGCTCGCAGAGCTTCACCGGATCACGCCGTATGACCCCGACCATCTGCCGCGTGAGATTGAGTTGATAAACGCCTTTCGGCGACGGCACCCCAAGCTACCCCAGGTAGCGTGTTTCGACACGGCGTTTCACCGCACGATGCCTCGTGTCGCCCGCTTGCTGCCGATACCACATCGCTATGCCACCAAAGGCGTCGAGCGTTATGGGTTTCACGGGTTATCCTATGCCTATCTTTTGAGCGAACTCGTGCGCATGGGCGACCCGGCGGCTACGAAAGGCCGCGTGATCCTCGCGCATCTGGGTAACGGCGCGAGTCTGGCCGCCGTGCTCAATGGTGAAAGCATCGATACCAGCATGGGCTTCACTCCGGCGGCCGGCCTGGTCATGAGCACGCGGTCCGGCGATCTCGATCCCGGGCTGCTTTCCTTTTTGTCCCGGAGAGAGCGCATGACCCCTTCACGGTTTGAACAGATGGTGAACCACGAATCCGGGCTGCTCGGGATCTCCGGCCTTAGCTCCGATATGCGCGATTTATGCGCGAAAGAAAAAACCAACGCCCGGGCCGCAGATGCAGTTGCCGTCTTTTGTTATCAGGCGAAAAAATGGATCGGAGCCTACGCCGCCGCGTTGGGCGGACTGGACACGCTCGTTTTCGCGGGAGGGATTGGAGAAAACGCGCCGGTCATCCGAAAGCGCATCTGCGATGGGCTCGGCTTTCTTGGCGTCCAACTGGGTGCGAAGCGCAATGCGAAGAGCGCCTCGCTGATTTCAGACGGAAAAGGATGTGTTTCGGTGCGCGTTATCCGCACTGACGAAGAACTCATGATCGCACGCTCCACATACCATGTTCTCGGATTTTGAGCGGCCATTCGCTTCCCGTGATCCATGCCGCCCCCAGAATTCGGTGTAGGTTCATGCCCCATATGAAAGAGGCGGCTTAAAGCGTAACATTAGTGGTCACATCCCCATTGCGGGAGCGATTCGACCGTCACATTGGCGGCGAAAATTGGATAACCATACAAAATATCATGAACACACTCGAAATTAAGGGCGACTGGAACATCACCAAGGGCAAGTTGAAGCAAAAGTGGGCCAAGCTCACGGATGACGATCTCCAATTCGTCGATGGCCAGATGGAAGAGCTTTTTGGCCGGATTCAAAAGCGCACCGGCGAATCCCGGGAAGCGGTCGAAAAAGCGGTCAAGGACTTCAACAAGGACTGCGGCTGCAAGTAAGGCGATACATCACGACGCGGCGATGAACGCCCGGGCAGGCAGCAACTGATCAAGACTTAATAAATAGATAGTTATGATGAACCAAACAAACGGATGGATGGGCGGAGGAATGTGGTTCTGGGGAATAATTGGCACCTTGATCGTGGTCCTGCTCGTGGCGGTCATCTGCAAGCTGTCCCAAAAATAATTCGCGCCCCGGTTCCACGCAGCGACCGGTTATGAGCATGCAAGCCATCAAGGATTCATTATCCGTAAGAAGGATGACCCGTGATTGAGGAGCCTCCTCTTCAGCGCACTGGTATGTCCCCATCTGAGCGGCCAGCTCATTGTTTCTGGCATTTGGTGTCCCGCCTCTGGCAACGGAAGACCACGGTCATCGCCGCATTGTCAGTCGCGGGCATTTTCGCGTATCTGGCGCTTCGTTTCGGATTTCATGTCGCGCCAGAAACCTGCCGGATTCCTTTAGTTTTCACACTGGTGATCGGTGGCCTGCCGCTGCTTTACGATCTGCTCCAGAAGCTCCTGAAACGTGAATTCGGATCCGATCTGTTGGGCGGCATTTCCATCATCACTGCGGTCCTTCTAGGCGAGTATCTGGCCGGTTCCATCATTGTCCTGATGCTCGCCGGAGGTCAGGCGCTCGAAAGCTATGCGTTGCGCAGCGCCTCGTCGGTGTTGGCCGCGCTCGCAAAACGCGTTCCTTCGGTCGCGCATTGGAAACGAGGAGAGGAAATCACGGATGTGGGACTGCTCGACGTAGCCGTGGGCGATACTCTCGTGATCTATCCGAACGACATCTGTCCGGTGGACGGAATCGTCACCGAGGGACACGGCATGATGGATGAATCCTACCTGACCGGTGAACCTTTCCAGATCACCAAAACATCCGGCTCTTCAGTAATCTCCGGAGCAATCAACGGCGAGTCGGCCCTCACCATCCGCACGACCAAGGTCGCTGCCGATTCGCGCTATGCGAAAATCATGCAGGTCATGCATGAGTCCGAATCAAAGAGACCTAAATTAAGACGGCTCGGCGACCAACTCGGCGCGATTTATACTCCGGTGGCTCTCACTGTTGCGATCATCGCGTGGGCCGTAAGCGGCGAGTCCATTCGCTTCCTAGCAGTGCTGGTCATTGCGACACCCTGCCCGCTGCTGATCGCGATACCAGTCGCCATCATCGGTTCTATTTCTCTATGCGCTCGCCGGGCCATCATAGTCAAAAGCCCGGTCGTCCTTGAGCAAATCGCCGAGTGTCGCACCGCAATTTTCGACAAGACCGGGACGCTTACCTACGGCGAGCCAAAGCTGACCGAACAACTGATGGCCCCAGGCTTTATCCAGAAGGACGTGCTGACCCTTGCCGCGAGCCTGGAGCGCTACTCTAAACATCCACTTGCAAGAGCCATTCTGGCGGAAGCCAAAGCCGATGGCTTTTTTCCGCCACAGGCGACCGACGTGAGCGAACTCCCGGGCCAGGGTCTGCACGGCAATGTCTCCGGACACCGGGTGCTCATCACGAGCCGCATCAAGCTCGCGGCCCATAACATTGCAGGCGCCGGTCAAATTCCGGCGGCCACAGGCGGCTTGGAATGTGTGGTGCTGGTTGACGAACGCTACGCCGCACTCCTGCGTTTTCGAGATGCGCCGCGTGCGGACAGCCGTCCATTCGTGAGCCACTTAGGGCCGAAACATCACTTCTCCCGTGTGATGATCGTCTCGGGAGATCGTGAATCGGAGGTTCGCTACCTTGCGAATCAGGTAGGCATCGCCGAAATTTACGCCCAGCAAAGCCCGGAGCAAAAGCTCGCCTTGGTGCGCGCGGAAACCGCGAAAACCAAAACCCTTTACGTGGGTGATGGCATCAACGATGCCCCGGCCATGATGGCCGCCACCGTCGGCATGGCCATCGGTCAAAATAGCGATGTGACCGCAGAAGCAGCGGGCGTCGTCATCATGGATAACTCACTCACGAAGGTGGACGAGTTCATGCACATCAGCAGGCGCATGCGCATCATCGCGCTCCAGAGCGCGGTTGGAGGAATGGCGCTCAGCGTCATCGGCATGATCGTCGCCGCCACGGGGCATTTAAGCCCGGTGAGCGGCGCGATCACCCAGGAAGTCATCGACGTGCTGGCCGTGCTCAACGCCCTGCGCGCCGCGTTTCCACCCAAAGTCATTCATGATCTGTGACCCATACGGCACACTTATGAAACTCTTCGATCAAACCAGTCCCGGATTCCTTAATCCGTCCACGGTGGAGGGAGCCATTCTCTATGCCATCATCTTCACGATCTCAGCATGGCTCTTTGGACGTTTACTGAGAGTGACTGTCGAGCACGTGCTGGCGCGGGACAAGCACGACCACTTTGATCGGATGGCCATCAAGTTTATCGCGAAGCTACTCCGGTATTGCGTCTATGCTTTCGCCTTTGTCGCTTACGCACACTTTGTCCCGTCCCTGTCGAGTTTAGGCACCGCATCGCTTACCAGTATCAGCGTCATCACCGTGGTGGTAGGCCTCGCTGCGCAAAACACCCTGGGCAACCTGGTGGCCGGCATTGCGCTGCTGCTTTACCGCCCATTTAAACTTGGCGACCGGTTGCAGGTGATGGCCCCGACGGGCCTGGAAACTGGCATAGTGGAAAGTCTCACGCTCGGTTACACGCTGCTGAGGACAGATGAGAACCGGCGCGTGGTTGTTCCCAACAGTCTCATGGCCAGCCAGACGAGCATCAATCTGACCGGGAACGATCCGCGCGTGCTTTGCTCGGTGCTGTTCAACATCAGTTACGATTCGGACATCGATAAAGCCCGGGCCATTTTGCTCTCACTCGCGGGCAAGCATCCGAAGGTAAAGTCGGTCAGTGGATGCCCGCTCACGCAGTTGGGAAGCTCGGGTATCACGCTCTCGCTCGACGTGTGGTGCCCCGATGCTTTGACCGCGATCACGCTCCGATGCGATTTGCTTGAGCAAGCCATCAAGCGTTTTCCCGCAGAAGGCATCAACGTGCCGACCCCGCACACCATTGTGGTTTTGAAAGACACGCGCCGGCCTTCCGTCGAACACGAAAAGGCAGCTATTACATCATGAACAACATCCCGACCATTCCGAACTTGCTGCATAGAATAGTCGTCTGCTGGCACGCCGCAGATGCGAATCCCGTTCACCCGGAACTAACGGACAATCTCTCTTCCAACTCAGTCAACCCAACGGCCTCGTCCACGGCCGCGGGTGTCCCGCCGTTGTCACCTCATCGCAAAAAACCGGTGCTGATTGAGGGCATCATCGCCGCCGTAATCGCAGGCATCGCGATTCTGGTCTGGATCGCCTTAAAACCTTCCGGCCCGGGAGAGGGCTTCGCCAGCGGCAACGGTCGCATCGAGGCCACCGAAATTGATGTCGCTACCAAACTGGGCGGACGCGTTGAAGTTATCACGGTTAACGAAGGTGATTTTGTAGAGATCGGTCAGCCTCTGGCGCAGATGCAAATCGACGTGCTCGACGCCCAGCGCGATGAAGCGCGCGCCCAGTCCCGACAGGCGGTGAATGCCGTCGCCAGCACCGAGGCGCAGGTCGTGGCGCGCCAGAGCGACAAGGCCGCAGCTCAGGCGATGGTAGTGCAACGCGAGAGTGAATTAGACGCAGCGCAGCGACGGTTGGTGCGCACGGAAGCGCTGACCAAGCAGGGCGTGCTCGCCCTTCAGGATCTTGATGATGGCCGGGCCAACGTGCGCGGCGCAGAGGCTGCCGTGACCGGAGCGCAGGCCCAGGTGGCCGCCGCGGAAGCCGCGATTAAAGCTGCGCAGGCCGAGGTTGTCGGGGCCGGTTCCAACGTGGCGGCAACCGAGGCGACCATCGCCCGCGTCGAGGCCGATATAAAGGACAGCCAGCTCACGTCGCCACGCGCAGGACGCGTTCAATACCGTGTCGCCCAGCCCGGCGAGGTTCTCGCGGCAGGCGGGAAGGTTCTCAATCTGGTCGATTTGGGAGATGTTTACATGACCTTCTTTTTGCCCGAAACCGTCGTCGGAAAGGTCGCTCTCGGCAGCGAGGTCCACATCATCCTCGACGCGGCTCCGCAATATGTGATTCCGGCCAAGGTTTCCTACGTCGCGAGCACCGCGCAGTTCACACCCAAGACGGTGGAGACGGCCAGCGAACGCCAGAAACTCATGTTTCGCGTGAAGGCGCAGATCGATCGCGCGCTCCTGCAAAAAAACATGAAACTTGTTAAGACCGGTTTGCCCGGCGTAGCTTGGCTCAAGATCGATGCGCAGGCCAAGTGGCCGGCCAACTTGGAGATCAAGGTGCCTTGATGACCACGGGCGAACCCAGTCCATCGCCAGTCGCGCGTTTGACGGGCGTTGGGTTGCGTTACGGGAAAGTCGTCGCGCTGGACGGCATCACGCTGGACATTCCGGTCGGTCGCATGGTCGGACTGCTTGGACCGGACGGCGTGGGCAAGTCCAGCTTGTTGTCTTTACTCGCCGGAGCCCGTGCTGTGCAAACGGGCAGCGTGCACGCATTGGGCGGGGACATGGCCGTTGCCAGTCACCGCCGCAACGTCTGCGCGCATATCGCCTACATGCCGCAGGGTCTCGGGAAAAATCTCTACCCCACTCTTTCGGTGGAGGAAAATCTTCAATTCTTCGGGCGCTTATTCGGACACAATGCCGCCGAGCGCCGCCGGCGGATCGATGAGTTGACCGGCAGCACCGGATTGACGCCGTTTCTCTCGCGCCCGGCGGGAAAACTATCCGGTGGAATGAAACAGAAACTGGGCCTGTGCTGCGCGTTGATTCACGACCCCGATCTGTTGATTCTCGACGAGCCCACCACCGGCGTTGATCCATTGGCACGCGCCCAGTTCTGGGAACTCATCCAGCACATTCGCGGCGAGCGAGCCGGCATGAGCGTAATCGTGGCCACCGCCTACATGGACGAGGCTCAGCGCTTCGACTGGCTTATCGCCATGGACGCCGGACACGTGCTGGCGACCGGAACACCCGCAGAACTGCTCAAGCTTACCCACAGCGAATCCATGGACGCGGCCTTTATCGCGTTGCTGCCCGAAGAGAAACGATGCGGCCACCTCGACGTGGTGATTCCGCCCCTCGCCGGGCGAAACGATGCCGAGATCGCCATCGAGGCCACTAATCTCACCATGAGCTTTGGTGATTTTGTTGCCGTGGATCACGTCAGTTTCCGTATCCGGCGCGGCGAGATTTTCGGATTCATCGGCTCCAACGGTTGTGGCAAGTCCACCACGATGAAAATGCTGACCGGTCTGCTGCCGGCCAGCGAGGGCCGTGCGTCATTGCTCGGTCATCCGGTCGACCCCAAGGACATCGCCACACGGCGGCGCGTGGGATATATGTCGCAGGCATTTTCTCTCTATTCGGAATTATCGGTGCGGCAAAACCTGATCCTCCATGCCCGGCTGTTTCAGGTTCCGCCTGCCAACATCGCCACGAGAGTGGATGAGATGGTCCGGCGTTTCGATTTGGGCGAAGTGCTCGACGCGATGCCGGACAATCTACCGCTCGGAATCCGCCAGCGCATGTCCCTGGCAGTCGCGATGGTGCATAAGCCGGAACTGTTGATCCTCGACGAGCCTACCTCCGGGGTGGACCCCATCGCGCGTGATCGTCTCTGGCAATTGATGGTCGATCTGGCGCGCACCGATAAAGTCACGATTTTCATCTCCACCCATTTCATGAATGAGGCCGCCCGCTGCGACCGCATTTCCCTGATGAACGCCGGCAAGGTTTTGGTCACGGGCACCCCGGCCGAGCTGGTGGAAAAACGCGGCACAACCAACTTGGAAGAAGCGTTCATCAGCTATCTGAAAGAGGCCAATGCCGATGATGAAAGGATTTCGAGCGAGACACCGGCGGCAATCCGTGCCGATGCAGGCGAGCCCTCAAAATACACAAAGTTCTTCAGCTTTGCTCGGGCGTGGAGTTACAGCCTGCGCGAGACGTTGGAACTCAAGCGCGATCCCGTCCGCGCCACCATGGCGCTGCTGGGATCGGCACTCCTCATGTTCGTCGTCGGCTACGGAATCAGCTTGGACGTGGAGAACCTAAAGTATGCCGTGCTTGATCGCGACCAAACCGGCTTGAGTCGGAACTACGCTCTCAACCTTTCCGGTTCACGGTATTTCATAGAACGTCCCCCCATCATCGACTACGCCGATCTCGACCGGCGCATGCGTGCGGGTGAACTTGCTCTGGCGATTGAGATTCCGCCCGGATTCGCCCGCGACATCGAGCGAGGCACTTCGGTGCAGATCGGCGCATGGGTGGACGGAGCCATGCCTACTCGCGCCGAGACCGTCGAAGGTTACGTGCAAGGCATGCACCAAGGCTGGCTGGTGGACATGGCGACAAGGCGACTTGGTCAGGACGCCACGTCGAGTCTGGCCACCATCGAGACCCGCTTTCGCTATAACCCAGACGTCAAAAGCCTGCCAGCGATGGTTCCGGCCATTATCCCTATCCTCCTACTGATGATACCAGCGATGCTCACCGCGTTGTCCGTCGTGCGGGAAAAAGAGCTGGGATCGATCATCAATCTCTACGTCACCCCGGTCACTCGCAGCGAATTCCTGCTCGGGAAACAACTGCCCTACATCGCGCTTGCGATGTTCAACTTCCTATTGCTGTCACTTCTCGCCGTCACGGTCTTCGGCGTGCCGATCAAAGGCAATTTCCTCACGCTGGCTGCGGGCGCGCTGCTCTTCGTGATATTCTCGACGGGATTCGGCCTTCTTGCCTCCACCCTCACCCGCAGCCAGATCGCGGCACTCTTCGTGACGATGATCGGCACCATGATTCCGGCCATCCAGTTCGCCGGCATGTTAAACCCGGTTTCTTCACTTGAAGGCGCTGGTGCGTTCATCGCCCGCATATATCCGGCTTCCCACTTTCTCACGATAAGCCGTGGCGTCTTCAACAAGGCGCTTGGTTTCTCCACGCTGCAAACCTCGTTCTGGCCGCTGCTGCTGGCGGTCCCGGTGATTCTTGGTCTGTCCATCGTCTTGCTGAAAAAACAGGAGAGCTGAACATGCCCGGGATCATTAACATCTATCGGTTGGGCATAAAGGAGCTGTGGAGCCTGGCGCGCGATCCGGTGATGCTCGTGCTGATCGCCTATACGTTCACGATCTCGATCTACGTCGCGGCCACGGCGATGCCGGAGACATTGAACAAGGCACCCATCGCCATCGTGGACGAAGATGCCTCGCCGCTTTCCACCCGCATTGTCTCGGCTTTTTTCCCGCCTCACTTCAACCTGCCTGCGATGATTGCCCTGGATGCCATCGACGCGGGCATGGACGGTGGCACCTACACCTTCGTGCTCGATATTCCGCCCGATTTTCAGCGCGACGTTCTGGCCGGTCGAGCTCCTGCGATTCAGCTCAACGTTGATGCCACGCGCATGACGCAGGCATTCACCGGCAGCAGTTATATCCAGCAGATGACGATGAATGAGATCAACGAGTTCATTCAGCGCTATCGCGACACCGCCCCGCCGCGGGTGGATCTGGCGTTGCGCGCACGTTTCAACCCCAACCTCGAACAGTCGTGGTTCGGTGCTCTAATGGAGATTATCAACAACGTCACCATGCTCTCGATCATCCTCACGGGTGCCGCGCTGATCAGGGAACGCGAGCATGGCACCATCGAGCATTTGCTGGTCATGCCCATCACTCCGGCCGAAATCATGCTGGCCAAGATTTGGTCGATGGGCCTGGTGGTGCTTATATCCGCCACCCTCTCGCTAGTGCTCGTCGTGCAAGGCGTGTTACGCGTCCCCATCGAAGGTTCGATCACCCTGTTTGTGGTTGCCGCCGCGCTGCATCTGTTCGCCACCACATCCATGGGGATTTTCATGGCGACTCTCGCACGCTCGATGCCGCAATTCGGAATGCTGGCGGTGCTGATCTTGCTGCCGCTGCAACTCCTTTCGGGCGGATCAACTCCCCGCGAAAGCATGCCGGTATTTGTGCGAGATTTTATGCTAGTGGCGCCGACCACACACTTCGTCAGCGCCGGACAGGCCATTCTCTATCGCGGCGCAGGTTTCAGCGTCGTCTGGCCACAGTTTCTCGCTCTGGCCGGAATCGGCACGGTCTTCTTCGCCGTCTCCCTGAACCGCTTCCGAAAGACCATCAGCCAGATGGCCTGAGTGCGTCCATACAATCGGAGTCATAGCTGGGCGCGGCCGAAAAATGAGGCCAACAAGATGGAATCAATCCACAATTCTCGGCTCTCCGCTTCGACTGACGGCGGGTTACACCCCATTTCAGCGCACGCGTGATCGGTGGTAGTTTTCGACCTCACCCAACCCATCAAATCATGAAACTGAACCCTCTGGTCTCTGCTTCCATTGTCGCCGCCGTCCTGCTCATGGCCGGCTGCGCTTCCACCGGCTACGAAAAAGCCGGCGACACTTCTTGCACCATCGAAAAGACCGCGCGCAACATCCACAAGGGCAACGGCCAGATCGACTCCGTCCTTTTTTCGCTTTCGAGTCTGGTCAACAGCCCCGAAGCGGATATCAAATCGCAATTCGAAAAATTCAATACCTCCGTCAGCAAGCTGGAGAAGCTGTCCAACGACGTAAACGCCCAGTCCGTCGCCATGCAGACGCAGGGCGCGGATTACTTCCGCACTTGGGACGAGGAACTCGCCAAGATCCAAAACGAGGACATCCGTTCCCGCAGCACCGACCGCAAGAATGCCGTCGCCGCCCGCTTTGAGAAAGTGCGCATCAGCTACGCTCAGGCCAAGGCCGACTTCGTTCCCTTCATGTCCGACCTGAAGGACATCCGCACCGCGCTTGCGACCGACCTGACGGCCGGCGGCATCGCATCCATCAAGAGTGTCGCCAACAAGGCCGACGACAACGCCGCCCCGCTGCGCAAATCCCTCACCAATCTGGAACAAGACTTCAAGGACTTGGGCGTCTCTCTGTCCTCTACGACCTCGGCCAAATAAGGACGACAACCGCACTTGATACTCCGCCCCGTGGCCCTGAGCCTGCCCTCAGTCCACGGCCCTTTGCGCGAACAGTAGGGTATACCCCATCGCTATTGCCCCGCTTCGGGCGTTTAATGGTGGCAGATGGATGTTTTGTCCCGCTGACGCCTCGTGGCCCGTTCAATTTGCCAAAAATGAAACCGTGGCCTCGCCGAAACAAATCACCATCCTGCTGGCCGAAGACCACGCCATCGTGCGACAGGGTTTGTGCGCGCTTCTGAACGCCGACGGCCATTTCAAAATCGTCGCCGAGGCCAAGACCGGGCGCGAAGCGGTGGAGATGACGGCGGCCCTCAAGCCCGACGTCATTCTCATGGACATCGCCATGCCGGTGCTCAACGGCCTCGAGGCCACGCGCCAGATTCTCGCCGCCAATCCCGCCGCCAAGGTCATCGTGCTCTCCGCGCACAGCGACGACGAATACATCAAGCGCATGTGCGCCGCCGGGGTGTCCGGCTTTCTCGAAAAACAGACGTCCGCCGAGATTCTCACGAAGGCGATCAGCGAAGTTGCCGGCGGCGGCATTTTCTTCAGTCCGTCCATCGCAAAGAGACTGCACGTAAACGGCCCCCGTCTCACCGCCCGCGAAACCGAGGTGCTGCAACTCGTCGCCGAGGGCGCGGCCAACAAGCAGGTCGCGGCCGCGCTCTGCATCAGCATCAAGACGGTCGAGAAGCACCGCCAGCACCTCATGGACAAGCTCAAGATTCACGACACCGCCGGCCTCACCCGCTATGCCATTGCTGAGGGCGTCGTCGAAAGCGGCGTCCGTCCAAAGCTGGACTTCCCGACGCAACGAGGAACTCCTGCGCACCCTGACCAACAGCATGCTACAGGTGCAGGAAGCCGAGCGCGGGCGCGTGGCTCTCGAACTGCACGACCACATCACCCATCTGCTTTGCGCAATCCTCTTCCGATGCTAGGCGCTGGTGAATGAACTTTTGACTCGCGACGGGGCGTCGCTGCAAGAGGCGATGAAACTCCGCGACATGCTCGGCAAGACGGCCGAGGAAGTGGAACGCATCTCCCGGAACCTCCGCCCCGGCGTGCTGGACCAGTTGGGCTTGGAAGCCGTCCTCCGCGCCACCAGCACGGAGTTCACGCACCGCACCGGCTCCCCGTAAAACTGGACTGCGTGGAGCTGGCCGCGCGGCTGCCCGCCGACGCCGAGCTCGCGTTCTACCGTATTCTCCAGGAAGCCTTAAAAAACATCGAGCAGCACGCCCGCGCCCGCCACGTGACGGTGCAGCTCGCGAAGCAGGCCGCCTTCGTGCAGTTGACGATCAAGGACGACGGCACCGGCTTCGATCCCGACAAGCCACGCTCCGGAAAAAAAGAAAGAAATGGTCTCGGTCTGCTCGGCATGCGCGAGCGCGCGACCTACGTGGGCGGCACCCTCACCGTCAAATCCGTGCGTCGCGCCGGCACGGCTATCGAGGTGAGAATTACTCTGCGTGCGGTGCCATAAAAGTGTCCGCCTGAAACGGGGTTCGGCGTGCAGAAGCCCTGGGCATTTAACCCATTCGCGACGCTTCTTCCATTCGGACTTAGTATGGCACCCCATATGATAACGGGGTGAACAGGCAGATCATAGGAGGTCCTATGATCTGTAAATATCCGCCTCTTTCCCTGCCGCTCGCCGCACTCGCCGCGTTGCTGTTCGCCGCACCCTCGTTGCCCGCCCAGTCAATCCTGGGATCGGCCAGCAGCTTCACCGTGCTCAGCGGCGCTACTGTCACCTCCGCGCTGGTCACCCCCGGTCTTGTCATTTCAAACGGCAACGTCGGAGCTCCCTCGCTCGTCGCGATCACCGGCTTTCCGCCTGCGACGATCATCAACGGCACGACCATCGGCGGGGTCGGTCCAGCGATCTTGGACCTCATCAACGCCCGCAACGTATTAAGCGCCATGGCGGTCACGACGGACTTCACCGCCACGCCGACCTTGGGCGGACGGACCCTGACCCCTGGCGTCTACAACTTCGACGTCGCGGCGGATTTGACCGGCACGCTCACGCTCGACGCAGGCGGCAAGAACAACGTGACGTGGGTGGTCAACATGGGCACCTCGCTCACCACCGCCGCGAACGCGAAAGTCGTGTTCATCAACCTGGGTTCCAATAATGGCGCGGACAATGGCCTCTTCTGGAATGCCGGGGCCGCCATCACCTTTGGCGCCACCAATGTGATCGCGGGCAATTACCTCGCGGGCACCCACATTGATTTCGGCACCACCGTCCCCGCCACCGGCTCGGGCAGCGGCAGGGCCCTGGCCGTGACCGACTACATCGCGTTCGATGGCAGTGGCACCATGGATATGCTGGGCACCGGCGGCGACCTGACTGGCGGCCTGGACATCAACGGCAACACATCAGGCTATGTTCTCCTCAGCTCCGACGGCATTTACACCCAGGGCGTTTCCAACGTCGTTCTCAGTCCCGGACACCTCTACAACACCACGGGGGTCACGGTTGACGGCGGCAGCGCGAACGCACTTTTGATTCCCGCCTCCCTCACGGTTTTCGGCACCACCGCCACGCTCACGGGCACCAACACCTACACCGGTGGCACCATCGTCGATGGCGGCACGCTTATCACCGGCAGCGCGAATCTCCCGACGAACGGCGCGGTCTCCTTGATCGACAGCAACAGCACCGGCACGGTCGGTTCGCTGATTTTTAATCAGCCCTCCAACGGCACCTTTCGCGGCGTAATCTCCGGCGCGGGCACGGTCATCAAGCAAAACACCGGCACGCTCACCGTGACCGGCGTCAACACCTACACCGGCGCGACGCAGATCACCGGAGGCACCGTTCAACTCGGCGGCACGGGCTCCATCAACGGCAGCAGCGGCATCACCATCAACGGCGCTGACGCGAAGCTGCTCCAGACCGGCACGGTGGCGAGCACCCCCGCCATCACGCTCACCCAAGGCACCCTCGACGGCACCCGCACGGTCGGCGCGGTCCCCGTGGGCACCGGCACCGGC
>Ga0123337_10003089_pt1 | contig 18158 bp, 17 predicted proteins | sample frozenSSSSmetaG_FD_89792 | JGI IMG/M metagenome (GOLD analysis project Ga0123337, IMG submission 89792) | Glacier valley bacterial and archeal communities from Borup Fiord, Nunavut, Canada, to study Microbial Dark Matter (Phase II) -... | ecosystem: Environmental > Aquatic > Freshwater > Ice >... | reverse complement strand
TTGCCCATGGATCGCGTTTCCAAAGGCGTCGAACGCGCGGTGAAGATGCTCGAAGCGGGCAGCGAGGCCGCCTTCGATGCAGCCGAGGCGATCATGACGACCGATCACATGCCGAAGCTCTCCGCGTATGCGTGGCACGAGCACGGTGCGCGTCATACCGTCGGCGGTATTGCCAAAGGGTCGGGTATGATCGCTCCCAACATGGCAACGATGCTCTGCTTCATTGCAACGGATGCTGCGATGTCGCGTGATTCGCTTGGCGACGCGCTACGCGAGGCGGTCGACGGCACGTTCAATATGATTTCCGTCGATGGCGACATGTCGACCAACGACTCGGTCTACGCGTGTGCGCTGCCGGGCAGCGGCACGGCATCCGACGGGTTCCGTGCCGCGCTTGCGGCCGTTTGTCGCGATCTTGCCATCCAGATGATCAAAGACGGCGAAGGCGCGAGCAAGACCCTTACCTTTCACGTGAGCGGCGCGCGCGATGAAGTGCAAGCGCGCACGATCGCGCGGGCCGTGATCAACTCGAGCCTCGTCAAAACCGCGCTCTACGGTGAAGACCCGAATTGGGGGCGCATCATCGCAGCCGCTGGTTCCGCGCGGGCCGGTCTCGATCCGGAAACGTGGTCGCTGTTTCTCGGCGGACAAACGTGGGTCGAGCGTGGCGCGATCGAAACGCTCTCCGAAGCCGAGGCGCATACGATCCTCGAGGAACCGATCATCGACGTGCGGTTGGACTTGGGCATCGGCGATGCCACCGCGACCGGCTGGGGCTGCGATCTCTCGAGCGAGTACGTGCGCATCAACGCGCACTATCGCACGTAATGGCAATCGAAACACGCGCGAGCGGATCGCTTGCGAAACGCCATCCCCATCTCATGCAGAATTACGGCCGCGCCGAGATCAACTTCGTCGGCGGCGAAGGTGTGTGGTTGATCGAAGAAAACGGCGACCGCTATCTCGACCTCGTTGCGGGGATCGCGGTGTGCGCGCTCGGTCACGCCCATCCGCGAATCGCGCGTGCGATCGCCGATCAGGCGCTCACGCTCGTTCACTGCAGCAATTTGTACTACCACGAACCCGCGGGCACGCTCGCCGATCGCTTGGCCGAAGCTGCGGGTTTCGATTCGGTCTTCTTCTGCAACTCCGGCGCGGAAGCAAACGAGGCCGCGATCAAGCTCGCACGCAAGTTTGCCTACCGGAACGGCCAGACCGAACGTACGACGATCCTTGCCGCCAACGGCTCGTTTCACGGCCGTACGTTTGGTGCGCTCGCGGCCACGGACAATCCGGACTACAAACTCGGCTTCGAACCGCTGCCGGGCGGATTTGCCTTTACACCGCTCAACGACATCGCCGCGCTCGAAGCGGCGATCGACGAACGCACCGCCGCATTCATCATCGAACCGATTCAAGGCGAGAGCGGCGTGATGCCCGCGACGCGCGAGTTCCTCATCGCTGCGCGCGCGCTCTGTGACAAGCACGGCGCACTTTTGATCTTCGATGAAATTCAGTGCGGCATGGGACGACTCGGCAAGCTCTGCGCTTGGCAGTACTTCGATGTGAAGCCGGATATCGTCACGATGGCGAAGGCGCTCGCGAACGGTCTACCGATCGGAGCGATTCTCGTCGGTGGCGTACCGGCAACCGGTCTACGCCCGGGCGATCACGGCACGACGTTCGGTGGTTCTCCGGTGCCGGCCGCCGCCGCCCTCGAACATCTCACGATTCGCGAGGTCATCGATCTCGACGCGCACGTCACGACGGTCGGCGCGCTTCTCTTCGCGGGTCTTGCCGCAATCGCAGCCGAGCATCCGACGGTCTTCGAGCCGCCGCGCGGACATGGCCTCATGATCGGGCTTCCGGTGCGCGCGCCGCACACGGCCGCCGCCTTCGTGCCCGTTGCGCTCCGCCACAAGCTGCTGATCAATGCCGCCGGACGCAATACGCTTCGTTTCGTTCCGCCGCTCATCATCACCGAAGAGGACATCAGCGAGGCGCTCACGCGATTACGCGCGACGGTTGCGCAATGTCTCTCGACCTAACGCCATATCTTCACGAAACCGAGATCGTCGATTTTTCCGATCCGCATGTCGCGCAGCTCGCCGCAAGCTTGAAACGAGAAACGGCAACGGAAACGGGCCGCGCGGTCTATCGATTCGAACGCTCCGCGAACACGCTGACGCACGAATCATGTATACCCGCGGACTGCCGACCGAGCTCCCCCTCGCTCCCGCTTAATATGGGCCGTGGAATCGAGCGCAACGGTGCTCGAGAGAGCAACTACTTCGCACCAAATTCACGTTGTGATGGGACTCTTCTCAGGTGACGGGCGCTCCTCGAGCGCACCCACGCACGAGTGAAAGAGGATCCTCATGGCCTACCAAAGCGTCAATCCGTACGACGGGAAAACCGTCAAGACGTTCGAGCAGATGACCGACGCGCAGCTCGATCGAGCGATCGCGACCGCAGCCACTGCGTACGAGACGTGGCGAGGCAAAACGTATGCCCAGCGCGCGGTGATCCTTTCCCGGGCTGCCGAACTGATGCATGCCAATGTGGATACGTTCGCGCGCCCGATGGTGCTCGAGATGGGCAAGCGCATCGATGAGGCGCGCGGTGAGATCGAATTCAGCTCGGAGATCCTCGCGTACTACGCAAAGAACGCGGAACGATTCCTCGCACCGGTCAAACTCAATCCCACCCTCGGCGATGCCCATATGGAGAGTAGCCCGATCGGCATCATCTTCGGCGTCGAACCTTGGAATTTTCCGTACTATCAGTTGGCACGTGTAGCCGGGCCGCATTTGATGGCCGGTAACGTACTCTTGGTGAAGCACGCGAGCTGCGTACCGCAGTGCGCGATCGCTTTCGAAAAACTCTTTATCGAAGCCGGCGCACCGGTCGGACTCTACACCAATCTGCTCATCAGTCACGCACAGTCGGATCGCGTGATCGACGATCCGCGCATCAAAGGCGTCGCGCTCACCGGCAGCGTTGCCGCCGGACAGAGTGTTGCGGCCCGTGCCGGTCGTCATCTCAAAGTGTCATCGATGGAACTGGGCGGCAGCGATGCGTTCATCGTTCTCGAAGACGCCGATCTCGACCATGCCGTGAAATGGGCCGTCTGGGGTCGCATGTACAACACCGGTCAGACCTGTTGCGCCGCCAAACGGTTCATCGTCGTCGAAGAACTCGCCGATGCATTCCTTGCGAAGTTTCGCGAAGCGCTCGCCGCACTCAAACCGGGCGATCCGATGGACGAGCAAACCACGCTCGGTCCGCTCTCGTCCGAGGCGGGTTTGGTCGAAATCGTCAAACAGGTCAAGAACGCCGTCTCGCACGGTGCGAAGATCGTCCTCGGCGGCGACCGCATCGATCGTCCCGGCTCGTTCATGCAACCGACGATTCTCACCGACATCAGCCCGCAGAATCCGGCGTTTCGCGAAGAGTTCTTCGGCCCCGTCGCCCTCTCCTTCCGCGTCAAGAACGAAGATGAAGCAATCGCCCTTGCCAACGATTCCGATTTCGGACTCGGCGGCTCGGTCTTCACGAGCGATCTTGCGCGCGGACAACGCGTTGCAAGCCGGGTTGAGACCGGCATGATGTTCGTCAACAATATCTCCTGGTCCGATGCGGAGCTGCCATTCGGCGGGATTAAAGATTCCGGCTACGGACGCGAACTCGGCAACATGGGCATTCAAGAGTTCGTGAACAAGAAATTGGTTCGTTTCGGCACGTTTGAAGCGCCGCCGACGGTCAGACGCGTGCTCGTGGGAAGTGCGAAATCATGACGAAGAACGTTGCGCTCCTCGACCATCCCGGAACGAAGTCGACCTCCGCGCGCACCGTCCCGACGACGATGCAAGCGGCCGTGGTCGAGAACTTTGGAAAACCGCTCACACTCAAAGAACTTCCCATCCCGGTTCCGGGGCCGGGACAAATTCTGATTCGTACGGAGGCGTGCGGCGTTTGCCACACCGACCTCCACGCCGCAAGCGGCGACTGGCCGGTGAAACCAACGTTACCATTCGTGCCCGGTCATGAAGCGATCGGGATCGTGACTACGCTCGGCGCGGGCGTCTCGAACGTGAAGGTCGGCGACCGCGTGGGCGTACCGTGGCTGTTTTCGGCTTGCGGTCACTGCGAGTATTGCTTGAGTGCAAATGAAACCGTTTGTCCCGACGCGCAGTTTGGCGGCTATTCGAAAAACGGCGGCTTTGCCGAATACATCCTTGCCGATCCAAATTATGTCGCACTCATTCCGGCCGGACTCTCGGCAAACGACGCCGCGACGATCGTCTGCGCCGGCGTGACGACGTACAAAGGCATCAAAGAAACCAAAGCCAAGCCCGGCGAGTGGATCGCGATCTCCGGGGTCGGCGGCCTCGGACATTTGGCGATCCAATATGCGAAGGCGATGGGACTGTCGGTCTGTGCCGTCGACATCGATGATGGAAAGTTGGAGCATGCAAAGCGCCTGGGTGCCGATGCCGTCGTCAACGCGAAGGTCGGCGACGTTGCCGACGCCGTTCAAACGATCACCGGCGGCGGCGCACATGGCGTCCTCATTACCGCCCCCTCGCTGCCGGCATTCAAACAAGGCGTTGCGATGACACGCCGGCGCGGGACGTGCGTGCTCGTCGGATTGCCGCCCGGTGACTTCCCCGTCCCGCTCTTCGATGTCGTTGCGAAATGTATCACCATCCGCGGCTCGTTCGTCGGCACGCGCGAAGATATGGCCGAGTCTCTCGCATTCGCTGCATCCGGCAAGGTGAAAGCCGACTATCAGTTGCAACCGCTCGCGGAAATCAACGATATTCTCCACAAACTCGAACGCGGTCAGATTCCATCACGCGTCGTTCTCGAATTCCCGTATGGAGCGGTGAACGCAAAGGCGACGCACACCGCGTAAGCGCACGCCGTTTATCGACCAGATTCAAGAGATCGGATGTCAACTAATCCCGTCGTTGACATCCGATCTCTTGCAATTTTTTTACTGCGGTCGATGAATTCATGTTTCGTTCACCGGCTCGGCCTTCTCACGCTCGGCGTCGCGCTTCTCTGCATGGGAACGGCGAGCGCTGCCGATATGTCGACCATCGCGTCGCTCGCGATTGCCAAGGTCGCAAGTGCACCGACGCTCGACCCGAAGGCAACAGCGGATTCTTTTACCAATTCGCCGCCACATCGAACGGCACGCACTTTCAATATTCCAGCGAAAACACGGCCTATGCGCCCACCTGGGATTCGGCGGGCACCGTCGTCGACGGCGGCTTCACGATCACGATGCGCATCCCGTACAAAATCATGCGAGTCCGATCCAACACCTGAAATCCGCAAGGCGTCGTGCTCTCCGGCAGTTCGCGGCCGCAGCCGCGCGGCGGCTTCTACGCGCTCGGACAAGCGGGCACGCCAAGTTCGGGTCTTTCGACATCGCGTCTTGGTGCCGACTATTCCGTCCCCGCGACCGCACAATCGCCGTTCTATGGAACGATCCATCCGGATTTTTCGACCTACCCCGCCTTCGTACTAAAACTCATCCACTACGTGGGTGCGGAAAAAGGCACCTAGGTTTCTTCGATCGTGTAGAGCCGCCAGCGTTCGCCGCGGCGCTTGGCATGCTTGTCGAAATACACGACCGCCTCAGCACCGTCGCTCGTCGTAAATGCGAACCAAAGACGATCGAGGTAGGCTTCACCACGATCGTCTTTGGTCGAGCGCCACGTGCGCGACACCGTCGCGACGACCAAATGACGTCCTCGCCACACGAAACCGGTCGGCAGACTCGGCAGTCCCTGCGTCATCGCGGCGGGATCGAACGAGCCGGGATCGGGCTCGATCGCCTCACTTACAAAACCCATCATCGCCTCGTTCGAAGGCCCCTCGACGAGGGCCCGCGCTCCCGCTCGTCACGAAGCCGTTGACGGAACGACGTCGAGGCGGTACAGGTGAGAGGCCCTATGCAGATCACGCGGCCCCGACTTTTGCTCTTCTTCCTCTTCACGGTCATCGGGCTGCTGTTCTTCACCTCGTACGAACTCGACGATCTGGCCCGCATGCACTATGGGACTGCGCCGCAGCGCTTCATCGAGGAGATGACGGGAGCGTACACGGTTTGGTTGCTCGTTCCGCTCATCGCGCGGGTCGCTCGTCGTTATCCGTTCACGCTCGGCACGTGGCGAGCCGCGCTTCCGATCGCGATTGCGGCCGGGGTTGCCTTTACGCTCGCGCACACCACGCTCATGGCCCTCACGCGCGCGATCGTCTTTCCGCTCGCCGGGCTGGGAGCGTACGACTACGGACTGATGATCTATCGTTACCCGATGGAGGCCGCAAAAGACGTCATCGTGTTTGCGATCATCACCGGGAGCGTCAACCTCTTCGCCCAACTCGAGCGCGGCCGTGCAGCAGAGCTTGCCGCCGCTGATCTCCACACCAGACTTGCCGAAGCGCGCTTGGAAAATCTCCGGCTACAGCTCAACCCGCACTTCCTCTTCAACACGCTCAACGCGATCTCGGCCGTCATGTATGAGGACGTGGTCAAGGCTGATGAGATGCTCGCAAAGCTCAGCGACTTCTTACGGATCGTGCTCGAATCGAGCGGGGTGCAGAACGTTTCGTTGGCGGACGAAGTGCGCGTCGAGCGCATGTACGTAGACATCATGTGCACGCGACTCGAGCGTCAGCTCAACCTCGAGGTTTTGATTGCGCCCGAGGTCGGTGCGGCAGAAATACCCTTCATGCTCTTGCAGCCGCTCCTCGAGAACAGTATCCGTCACGGACTTCATGCGAACGGACATGCGCTCACGATTCAAATCGCCGCACGGCACGAGAACGATTTGCTCGTCATCGACGTAACCGATGATGGGCGCGGGTACATCGAGCAGGGACGACGCGGCCACGGATTGCAAAATGTCGAGGCGAGATTGACGCAGACGTTCGGAAGATCGTCGACCTTCTCAATCGGCGCGCGCCCGACCGGCGGCACGCACGTGCGCCTTGCCTATCCGTTTTCGATTGCGGGCACCGCGTAATCATGCGCGTTCTGATTGCCGATGACGAGGTACCCGCGCGCCGGAAGCTCACGCGCTTTCTTGCCGATCATGCAGACATCGATATCGTCGGCGAAGCCGCAAGCGGAACCGACGCCATCGAACGTATCGCAACGACGAAGCCGGACGTCGTGTTTCTCGATATCCATATGCCCGAACTCGATGGTATCGGCGTGGTCGAAGCGCTCGCACGCGACGGTCATCCACCGCTGGTCGTGTTCGTCACCGCCCACGACTCCTACGCGATCAAGGCATTCGAGATCAGCGCGCTCGATTATCTGCTCAAACCGTTCGATCGCGCGCGATTCGAGCGAACCCTCGCGCGTGTTCGTAGCGCCCTCGAACGCACGCGACCGGTCGAGCAAGATTTCGTCGCGCTCGTGGCAGCGGTGCGGAACGAAGAACGATTTTCGCGACGTCTCCTCGTTCCACGCGACGGGCGTTCGATCTTCATCGCCACAAACGACATCGTTCGCTTCGAATCCGACGGCAACAACGTCGTGGTGTACGCGCGGCTCGACAGCTATGCACTTCGCATGACCCTGGAGTCGATCGAAAACAGACTCGACCCCGTGCAATTCGCGCGCGTCCACCGCTCGCACATCGTCAACATCGATGAAATTAGCGAGATCCATCCGTGGTTTCACGGCGACTACCGCGTCGTGCTACGCGACGGCACGGAAATCGCCTGGAGCCGCCGGTATGCGGCAAAACGCCCCGACCTCTTTCGCTGACCCGCTCGTCACCGACCGATGCCGTTTCGTCACAAAGAGCTGGCGCACGTACAACCGTCTGGTGTATGAAGGGCCTATGAAACGCGTTCCTCTGATCGCGGCGATCGCCGTTTTTCTGATCCATCTCGTCGGCAATCCGCATTACGGATTCTTCCGCGACGAATTATATTTCATTATCTGCGGATTTCATCCGCAATTCGGCTACGTCGATCAGCCACCGCTGGTACCGCTGCTCGCGGCGGGAACGCAAATCTTCGGGCATTCGCTCGTGCTCTTGCGGATCGTCCCCGCCCTGTTTGCTGCCGGCGGCGTGTACGTCACCTGCGAACTCGTCATCGCGTTCGGCGGCGGCGTCTTCGCACAAGCGTTTGCTGCGCTCGTCTTTCTCTTGACACCCGTCCTTTTGAGTTTTGGAATGAAAGTCGGCACCGACGAGGTCGGTCTCCTCACGTGGCCGCTCATCGCGCTGCTGCTCGTTCGGCTGGTGCGCGGCGCCGATCCAAAGCTTTGGCTCCTCATCGGTCTAACGATTGGGGTAAGTTTCGAGGCCAAGTATTCGGTTGTGTTCGTTCTCGTGGCACTATTCGTCGGACTCGTAGCGACGCCGGAGCGGCGACTCCTTGCGAACCGGTTCTTCGCGCTCGGTGCCGGGATTGCGATCCTCATCGCGCTACCGAACGCGCTCTGGCAACTGCACTACGGTCTCCCGATCCTCGAACTTCTCCGCAACGGCCAGGACGGCAAAAATCTCATCCCGAGCCCGGTGCAGTATCTGGTGCAAGAACTGCTCATCACGAATCCGCTCCTTGCGTTCGTTTGGATCGCCGGCGCGATTTGGTTGCTCCGCACGAAGAGCGTTCGCTTTCTCGGCTACGCGTATATCGTCTTGATCGTCGAGATGATCGTACTCCACGGCAAACATTACTACCCGGCAAACATCTATCCGATCCTAATTGCGGCGGGCGCAGTCCCACTCGCCAGTGCGACAACTCGCTTCCCGATCGCCCGCGTCGTGCTCGCGGCGTACGCGGTGATCGTCGGCTTCGTGTTCGTTCCGGACAATCTGCCGGTTCTCTCCGCCGATCGCTTTGTCGCATTCGCTGCGCAACGCGACCGGCTTCTCCATACCTCGCAAAAAGCGACCGAGACCGAGCACGGACGTGAAGACAGTCTGCTCCCCGGCGATTATGCCGACATGCACGGGTGGCCCGAACTCGCCGCCGCAGCAAAAGCGGTGTATACATCGCTACCCGCCGACCAACGAAGCGATGCCGTGGTCTTCGCGGGGAACTACGGCGAGGCAAGCGCGGTCGCGTTCTTTGCGCCGGACGTTCCGATCATCAGCAGACACAATCAATTCTGGCTTTGGGGTCCACGCGGCTTCAGCGGCAAGACCATCATTGAAATCAATGGAACGTGCGGCGCCTCCGAAAAGCTCTTCGCTTCGCGGACGCTTGCAACGACGGTCCACAGCCGTTACGCAATCCGCTACGAATCGAATGTCCCTATTTGGATTTGTCGAAACCCACGGGAGCCGCTCAGCCGCGTGTGGGCCCGCATCAAAACGTACGATTGAGCGTCGGGACGAACGATCCGCGAGAGGGACATGACCGAGAACGACTTTTCCGCCGCTGAGCGTGCGGCGCTCTATCGCGCAATCGCACTCCGACGCGACGTGCGGGCCGAATTCTTACCCGATCCGGTCGACGATGATGTACTCGAACGCGTTCTCGGTGCGGCCCATCAAGCGCCCTCGGTCGGGCTCTCGCAACCGTGGCGCTTCATCGTCATACGCAAAAATGAAACGCGCCAAATGGTTCACGATGCGTTCGTTCGCGCAAACGCGGATGCCGCAGCCACGTACGACGCCCAGACCGCGGAGGCGTATCGCGCGTTGCGGCTCGCGGGGATTCTCGATGCACCCGTCAATATTTGCGTGACCAGCGACGACGACCCCGAACGAGGACGGGGCCTTGGGCGGCAGACGATGCCCGAAACCGCGCGCTACTCGACAGTCTGCGCGATTCAGAATCTCTGGCTCGCCGCGCGCGTCGAAGGGCTCGGCGTTGGCTGGGTGAGTATCCTCGAGCCCGCGTCGCTACGCGCGGTCCTCGCCATTCCCGAACGGATCGCAATCGTCGCATACTTGTGTCTCGGACATGTCGCCGCGTTCGCCCCGGTTGCGGACCTCGAACGCGACAAATGGGAGTCGCGCGTCACCCTCGCCGAGGTGATCGACCACGAACGATATGGTGGGGGCGAACGATTGGCGGAAGCGCCCTAGCGACCGCCGCCGAGTTTGTCGTGCAGGTACGTCGCGAGTTGCGCACCCGCAACGCGGTCTTGCCGCATCGTATCACGATCGCGCACCGTCACCGTATTGTCATCGAGTGATTCGTAATCGACCATGATGCACGCCGGGGTGCCGATCTCATCTTGACGGCGATACAACTGGCCGACGTTGCCTTCATCGTATTGCGTGCGGAAAAACGGCCGAAGCGCCACTTCGACGTTTTTCGCGCGCTCGACGATGTCGGGCTTGTTGCGCGCGATCGGAAAGACGCCGACTTGCACTGGCGCGATCTTCGGATGAAAGCGCAAAACGACGCGCGAGCTCTCCTTGCCGTTTTCGTCTTTGATCGTCTCGTTGTCGAACGCGTCCACGAGCATCGTAAGCGCCGTGCGGTCCATACCGGCTGAACTTTCGATCAGGATCGGCGTGTATTTTGCTTTCGCCGCTTCATCAAAAAAGGTGAGATCCTTGCCCGAGAGTTTCATGTGCGCGTCGAGGTCGTAGGTGCCCCGATGGGCGATCGATTCGAGTTCACCCCAGCCCCACGGAAACAAGTATTCGACGTCCGTGCCGGCGCGCGCGTAATGCGGGCGTTCTTTTTCCGTGAGCTCGTAAAACCGCAGACGCTCGGGACGCACACCGTAGTCCGCGTACCACTGCTTGCGACGGGCCACCCACTCTTCATAACACTTCAAATCGTTGCCGTCATCCGGCACGAAATACTCGAGTTCCGCTTGCTCGAACTCGCGCTGCCGGTAGGTAAAATTCCCGGGCGTGATTTCGTTGCGGAACGATTTGCCGATTTGCGCGATACCGAAAGGTGGCTTCTTGCGCGCACTTTGATAGATATTTTTGAAGTTGACGAAGATGCCTTGCGCGGTTTCGGGGCGCAGATACGCACGCGAGGCCGAGTCTTCCATCGGACCGATCGTCGTTTGCATCATCAAGTTGAAATTGCGCGGTTCGGTCAGCGTTCCACTCATCCCGCAGTCGGGACATTTATCGAGCGATGGCAGATGATCGGCACGGAAGCGGTGTTTGCAATTCTTGCAATCGACCATACGATCGTGGAAGGCATCGACGTGACCCGATGCTTTCCAAACCGATGGGTGCATGATGATCGATGAGTCGAAGCCGACGACATCATCGCGCAGTTCGACCATCTCGCGCCACCACGCATTTTTGACGTTCCGTTTGAGGATCGCCCCGAGCGGACCGTAATCGAAGAAGCCGCCGATGCCCCCGTAAATCTCACTGGATTGAAAGATGAATCCGCGGCGCTTTGCAAGTCCGGTGATTTCATCCATCGATGCGCGCGGGGCTTGGGGAGGCTCGGTCTGATCGTTCATCGACGCGGTCTCTTCGGTCCGCGGGCACATGGACCCCGCGCGACGTAGCAAGAGCGATGCGGAAGATCGTAGCCTGGCTGGTCCTCGTGCTTTCACTGCTCGCAAAACCGACGTCGGCGGCGGTCGATCCGTTGCGAGGCGTGGCGGCGCATCCCGACCTTGCCTACCTCCGCGACGGGCTCGATAAACACGCGCTCGACGTGTTCTCGCCGCACGTGGGAGCCGGGCTTCCGGTCTTTATTTTCGTGCACGGCGGCGGATGGACCGATGGCGACCGTCGCAATTATGCATTCATCGCCCGCGCGATCGCGGCGGAGGGCATCGTCGTCGTCGTGCCGTCGTACCGCCTCTGGCCGACCACCGACGCTGCCGGAATGGCCGCAGATATCGGCGCGGCAACGGCGTGGACGTTCGCCCACATTCGCGACTATGGTGGCGATCCGCGGCATGTCGTGATCGGTGGACACTCTGCGGGTGGTCATCTCGCGGCGCTCGTTGCTTTCGATTCTCGTTATCGGCACGATGCGGGCGCGACCGCGGATCGACTAGCGGGCGTTGCGCTCCTGTCCGGTGTGTACGATTTGCGCACACCCAATTTCACCGATGATGCGCTTTTCGGAACGACCCTCAAACGCCGCACCGAACTCTCGCCGGTCATGTACGTAGCCGAAGCCGAACCGCCGGTTTTCGCCGTCTGTGCGAGCCAAGATGGACCTGGCGCCTGTCGCAATCGCGATCGGCTCGCCGCGGTGATATCCGAGGCACATGCGCGCGTGCGCTCTTTCGATGCACGAGACCGCACGCATATCAGTGAGATCGCGAACATGGCCGATCGTCTCGACGACCCGCTACGCGCGGCCCTAGCCGCGTTCATCATCGACCCGAGTCACGAAACCTTATCTGTCAGAGGCGACCTGACCGAAGTTGAGGAGCGCGACGAATCCCACGCCGCCGATGATATTTCCGATCAACACCGGAACGAGAAATCCGCCGAAATACGTAAGCGGCGAGACCGCGCCGCGTTCGACGGCGTAGAGCACGTCAACCGAGCCCGCGATAATATGCGTGAATTTTGCAGCGGCGAGTAAATACGTCATTGCGAAAATGATCAACGGACGAGCCGCAGCCTCCGCTACCGGCAACAACCACACCATGAGTGCGAGCATCCATCCGGCGAAGATTGCTTTGACGAACGTCGTGATCCACGGATACGAGACCGAATCGTTGCCGATCTTGAGAAGCGCTGCCTGCACGTCGCTGCCGAACGCACCGGAATGGACGATCAGCGTTGCGGCGATCAATGTTCCGACGAGGTTGGCAGCGAGCACGAGCGACCAGAGTCGCATCACCTTGAGAAACACCCGCGTCGTCGGTGCTTTGAGAAAAACGAGGACGGGCGTAAGTGTGTTCTCGGTGAAGAGTTGCTGACGACCAAGGATGACGATCACAAATCCGAACGTGTAACCAACGCTCTCGAGCAAGAAATGCCACGGTGAAGGCGGGAGAGCGGAGCCGATGACACCCATCGCGATGAGCGAAAAACACATCGATAATCCCGCGGCGAGGCCCGAGAAGAGCAGCGCCGGAGCCGTACGCTCGATCTCATCTTCGCCTTCTTTGCGAATCGTCTCGAAAACGACGGCCGCGGTCGGAAGTTTCCGCTCCTCCGCCTCGTCGTTTTCTTGCTTCGCCGTAGCTGCCTTTGTGGTCATCAGTCAAGCTATACCCAGCTTGTACGTCGGCTAAGGGGTCGGCTCGTATCGTCCGCTATACGTGCGTCCGCGCCACGAAACACCACGTCCACTCAGGACGCGAAGAGCCGAATTCGCCACGATGCCGGCCATGACGGCGAATCCGAGCGGGGCAAAGAGTCCGAGCGAACGCGGCATCCGCGTTTGACCGACCGCCCACGTGGCGGTTGCGATCGTTGCCGCCGTTGCGGCAACGGCCTCGAGCGCTTCGAGCGGCCGTCGACGCGCAAGAGCGTTGATCGCAAGCAGCGGTGGCCCAATCGAGAGCGCGGTAAGAAATGCGATGCCGCCAAGCAGGCGTTCCGGTCGGCCTTCAGCACCGACGAACACGTTTTTTGTGAAGCCGTTCCAGATCTCACCGAGCGAATGATACATACGGACGCTGGCGAGATCTTCGCCGCCGGCTAGGACCATCCGATACCGTCCATCACGCTTGAGCATGCGCGCGAACTCCAGATCTTCGGCGATCTGACCGCGCACCGTTTCATGTCCGCCCAGTGCCGTATAGGCGCGACGTGAAATGAAGATGTATTGGCCGTTGGCAATCGAGACCGGATTGTTCGGATCGTTGATCGCATCGAACGGACCGACGGTAAAGAGCACGATCCCGAGAATGGCCGGCAGAACCGCCGCCTCCCAAAACGAACCGAGCTCCTGGCGCGTTGCAAGCGTCACCGCATCGACATCGGCCGCTCGCGCGAATGCGCGAACCGATTGCGTCGCAAACGGTTCGTGATACGAATCGGCATCGGTGAAGAGCAGCCACGATCCTCGCGCCGCGCGCGCTCCTTGCGTGAGTGCCCACGGCTTGCCTACCCATCCATCGGGCAGCGTCTCACCCGCAATGACGCGCAAGCGGTGATCGGAGGAAGCGATGTCGCGCAAGATCTCGCCCGTGCGATCGGTAGAACGATCGTCGACGACGATCACCTCAAAATTCGCTAGGTCCTGCGCGAGCAGCGACCGCACGCAGCGCTCGATACTACGCTCTTCATCGCGGGCCGGAACGACGATGGAGACGAGCGTCGCATCGTCGCTCTGCTCGACGATCGGTACGCGAATCCATCCGGCGGCGAAACGCGAACTGCGCAGCGCATAGAACAGTGCGATGCCCGCGCACGCATGCGTGAGAACGGTACCGATTTTCACGGATCGCTAGACGTGCGCTTTAGGTTGCGTTTCGGCGCGAAGTTGCCCGCAGGCAGCGGCGATGTCACGGCCCATCGGAACGCGCACCGTGCTTGCGACGCCTTTCGCTTCGAGAATCGCCGCGAACGCGCGAATTCGCTCGTCGCCGCTTCCGCCGAGTGCGGCGTCCGGCGTCGTGTTGTACGGAATCAAATTAACATGGTAGAGCGGGCCGCGCATCAGCACCGCGAGTTCTTCGGCATCGTGCGGCCGGTCATTTACACCATCGAGCATGATGTACTCGAAAAAGACTTTGCGATTCGTCTTCTCGATGTAGCGCTTGACGGCCGACATCAGCTCGTCCATCGCCCAGCGTTTGTTGACCGGCATGATCGAAGAACGCACGACGTCGTTTGCAGCGTGCAACGAGATCGCAAGATTGACTTGGATCCCCTCATCGGCGAAACGCTCGATTTGCGGAACGAGTCCAACGGTAGAAATGGTGATGTGCCGGTGGCCTAAACCGAAACCTTGGCCGTCGTTGAGCAGTGAGACCGCGCCCATGACCGCATCGTAATTATGGAACGGTTCGCCCATGCCCATGAACACGATGTTCGTGATTCGGCGATTTTGCTTTGCGAGCAAACGCGCGAAGTAGCGCGCTTGATCGAAAATTTCCGTTGCTTCGAGTTGGCGCGTGAAGCCGGCTTGGCCCGTCGAGCAGAACGTACATGCAAACGCGCAGCCCGCTTGGCTCGATATGCACACCGTATTGCGTTCGCCGAAATGTTCCATCAGCACGGCCTCGACTTCGGAACCGTCGGCAAGCGCGAAGAGCCCCTTCGTCGTCTGCTTATCAATCGAGCGCTGAATGACGACCGGCTCGATCGAGTCGAACGAAAAACCCTCATCCGCAAGCGTCGCGCGCAACTCTTTGGGCAGTGTGGTCACCTCGGCCAGATCGTCGACGAACTCTTTTGCCGCCGCACGATAGAGCTGCTCGAGACGATAGTTCTTTAAGCCGTGCGCCGTAGCAAACGCCGCCCCGTCGGCGTAGCCGGCGCGGCGGGCTTTTTCATCGATCCAGAGCTGGCCCGCGGGTGTCATGACGCCCTATTGTACCATGGCGAGTTTCCGGCGTCTGCGACCTCGGGCGGCCCTAGTCGAAGAGGCTGTCTTGGCTCGCTTCCACGGTTGCCGGCGCGGGTGGCTCGTCGAGGCGCGCGCGGACGCGCTTGAGATCTTCCCACACCAGGCGTTTCATCGCGTTCACTTCGCCACCGGTCTGGCGCAAGATGTAGGCCGGGTGAAACGTCGCGATGACCGCGATGCCCTCGGGTCCCTCGAACCACTGCCCGCGCTGTTTGGTGATCGAAAACTTGTCGCCCATGAACGACTTTGCCGCCGGCGCCCCAAGTGCAAGGATGATTTCGGGCCGCACGATCGCGATTTGCTCGTCGAGATACGGGCGACAATTCTTCAATTCGAGCGGATCCGGCGCGCGATTGCGCAGCTTCTTTCCGCCATCATCGAGCGTTGGCCGACACTTCACGGTGTTGCAGATGAACACGTCTTCGCGTGGCAGATCGATCGCGCCGAGCATCTTGTCGAGCAATTCACCGGCGCGCCCGACGAACGGTCGACCGAGTTTATCTTCCGTCTCGCCCGGTCCCTCACCGACGACCATCACTCGCGCGCACGGATCGCCCTCGCCGAAAACACTCTTCGTGCGCGTCGAGCCGATCCCGCATTTCCGACAGGCGGCGACGACGGCGGCTGCGCGTTCGAGATGCCGCTCGCGCGAGCTGCGCTCGGCAAGGCTCATGCCGCACCCGTCGTCGGCGTGCGCTCGATGAGCACCGCTTCGCCGAATGCGAGCACGCGCGTCGTGCCGTCGCTTTGCTCCGATGCCTGAAATTGCAATCCGATCACACCGTTTGCCCCCATGCTCTCTGCTTTCGCGATGAGCATTGCAAGGGAGTCCGTGCGAGCGCGCTCGGCCTCGGTTAGATATTCCATTTGCGCGAGGCCGATGAACACGCCGATACTGCGAAACGTCGCGCGCAAGAGATTTCGCGGCCGACTCGCGTGGCCGTACGCATAGCCGAACGAGCGGATGACGCGATAGCCATCGATTTTGTCGAACGTGACGACAGCCTCGGGCGTAAGCGCCATCAGCGAGTAAACAACCGCCGGCCAAGGACGATCGCGCTTGCGGCGACGCCCGCGTAGACGGCATAGCGCCCGATCAGCGCGGCATTGAGGGCGGCGTACCAACCGAAGCCGTGGTGCTTGATCCAATAGCGGCGACGCGAACGCTGCTTGCGCGCATCGACGCTGTACTGACCCTTCGCACTGCCCATGCCTTCGTGGATCGCTTCGCTTTGCGGAACGTACCAGGTTTCCCAACCGGCATCGGCCGCACGCTTGGCATAATCGACTTCTTCGTGATACAGAAAGAATTGTTCGTCGAAAACGCCGATCGCGTCCATCATCGTACGCCTGATCGTCAGTGCCGCGCCGATTGCGATATCGACCCGTCGTGCCGAATCGTAATCCCACGCGCGCAGTTCGGCGCCATTTGCATACTTGCGAAATGTCGGCCACTCACCCCAGGCGCTCGAACGCAGATACGCCCCCACCCACGTATCGAACTCGCCGCACGATTCCTGAATCGTCCCGTCGTAATTGTAGATACGCGAACCCGCAATCCCGCAGTGCGGCTGGTCGTCCATGAAGCTGACGATGTTGGCGAGCGCCCCAGGCTTGAGTTCGGCATCCGGATTCAGCAAAAACGCATAGTCGGACGTCGTTTTTGCAAACGCCCGATTGCAGGCCGCGGCGAACCCGAGATTCTCACCGTTCTCGACGATCCGAACGCGCCCACCATAGCGCTGGGCGATGAATTCACGACTACCGTCGGTGCTGCCATTATCGGAAACGACGACGCTTGCGAAATGCACATCGCGCTGGACTTCCGGTAGCGCAAAGACCGAATCGAGCGCGGTCGTGATCTTCTCGCGGTCGTTCCAACACACCACGATCACATCGATGCGACTCATACGACACCCGTAAAGCGCTTGCGCTGTTGCAAGTAGGGCCAGATGAACTCATCGATATCACCCTCGAGGATCGCGGCGGTGTTGCCGGACTCGACGCCCGTCCGATGGTCCTTGACCATCTGGTAGGGATTCATCACATACGAACGTATCTGCGAACCCCATTCGTTCGCACGCCGTTCGCCGCGCAGCTCCATCAGCTTTGCTTCGCGCTCCTCGCGTTCGCGCTGGGCGAGCTTCGCGCGAAGAATCGTCATCGCAACCTCGCGGTTCTGCAATTGCGAACGTTCTTGCTGCGAGGCGACGATGGTATTGGTCGGCACGTGAATGATGCGAATCGCCGACTCGGTTTTGTTGACGTACTGACCGCCGGCTCCGCCCGCCTTGAACGTCTCGATGCGCAAATCTTCGGGTTTGATCTCGGTCGTCACGTCATCGCCCTCGATTTCCGGGACGATATCGATGGAGGCAAACGAGGTGTGTCGGCGAGCCGCCGCATCGAACGGTGAAATCCGCACCAGTCGATGAACGCCGCGTTCGCTCTCGAGCATCCCGTACGCGTTCTTCCCGCGAATGAAAAACGTAATCGACTTGAGACCGGCTTCTTCGGCGAGCGATTCTTCCGTCACGTGCGCTTTATAGCCGCGTTTCTCTGCCCACCGCAAATACATCCGCGAAAGGATTTCGGTCCAATCGGCCGCATCGACTCCACCGGCGCCGGCATGGATCGTAACGATTGCCCCGTGCGAATCGTACGGCTGATCGAAGTTCGCTGCCATCTCGAGC
>Ga0123337_10003084_pt1 | contig 18168 bp, 18 predicted proteins | sample frozenSSSSmetaG_FD_89792 | JGI IMG/M metagenome (GOLD analysis project Ga0123337, IMG submission 89792) | Glacier valley bacterial and archeal communities from Borup Fiord, Nunavut, Canada, to study Microbial Dark Matter (Phase II) -... | ecosystem: Environmental > Aquatic > Freshwater > Ice >... | reverse complement strand
CCGTATATTAGATTTTCCTACGAGAATAGATAATAGTCTGATAGGTGACAATGCTGTGATCACACATCAAGAGACAAAACCTGAGACTACACGCTTATTTATAGGTGACAATAGTGAGGTTGTGCTTTAGTGAGAGATGAATTATCGTCTAATGCAAACTCACCTGTTGAAAACGTACGACCAATACGGTCAAGATTTGATATATTCAAAAATAATATTGTATCTAAATTATTTACTTTTTTAGAAAAATTACCTGAAGTGCCTGTAACAAAAGATGGAAAAAAATATTTTTCTATTGCCAGTTATTTTTTTATAATTAAATCTCAATTAGATCATGAATTTTGTAAATCATATTACGCGTTATTGAAAGAGTGGGAAAAAAGTCCATATAACGTTGAACAAAAAAACGCATCTCCGCTAAAATCCGAGTCTGGGTGGGCATTTTTACTTGATGAACAGAATCTTTATAGAATTCCGACTTCGACATTAAAAGAATCAAAGAAAATGAAACATATAGTAGATTACATCGCAGAACGACAATCTACAAAATAAATTTTTTCACAATTCTTTTTAAATTTATAGAAAATTCATCATTCATATATTTCGGAAGCATCAGCTTTTGTTTGTCTATTATTACTTGTCTGATGTTTTGATCATTAATAATAACATCCATCATAGTTGCTATTTTTACAAAATTTTTTTCACTAAAATATACTGCAGAATCTCCACACGTTTCTGGTAAAGCACCAGATTTGTCGTAGGCTAATATAGGTAAACTAGTAAACATAGCCTCTACACCTGGCACAAAGAAACCTTCATGCTCTGTCATAGATAAAAAAAGCTGACATAGACTATAATATGTGAATTTATCTTCTTCTGATACTGAACCGGTAAAAATCACGAAATTTGATAATTCCAAACTTAAAATCAAATTATCTAATGCCCGTTTATATTTCTCCATTCCGGAGTAGCTGCCAACCAAGAACAATTTTGCATTTTGATCAAATAATTTATGGTACGCATAAAAAGCTTTAATAACATCATGTTGGCATTTATGAGGGGAAATACGACCAATAAATATAATATTATTTTGCTTTTGTAATAACTCTTGTAAATTTTGATTGATTTCAATAGATTTGAGCTTTCTGAAATCATAGATTGGTGGTAATTTTTCTATATTTTTGTAACCTAAGTTAGTTAATTCTTGAGAGTTAAATTCCGATGATGCGATCATATGGGAAAATACTTTTTGCAACTTATTCAATTGAATTAAACCACGTGTCATAGAATAAAAATATCTACGTTCATAGTTTTCAAAATATTTTGGTGGAGTTATGCCCTGAAAATATAAAATCTTTTTTGATGGATATTTGTTCAAAATTTCATAAAAATTAGATCCCATAGAAAAATGCACTATTAGTACATCATTTTCTTCGCATCTATATTCATACGAATGTCGAAATTTTTGCTGATCAAATAATTTAAATGAATCAGTAAAAATTTCCGATTCATACCCTTCTTGTTGCAAAATTTTTCGAATGGCGAGTGCATTTGAAGTGATGGCATCATATTTCGCTGCGACAGGAATGTACTGATCTAATCTCATATTTTTTGTTCTATATATGTAAGTATTTTATTGATATACCAAACAAATTTTCCTTTCATAGGAATAATATATGAGAAAATATTTTTAGATAAATTATTTTCAAAATCAAAGGGATATTTTAACAACGCTTTTTCAATAGCTAGAATCAAAGTAGGATCCAACTTCATAATCAAAGCTTTCGTCTCTATAATTGTGTTTTTTTCACTAACTTTTTCCATATTATGCGTAAGGATCGGATGTAATTAATTTACGCCGCCATTTTTTTACAAAATATAACCAATTCTGAAATTCCTCCGCAGAAAAATCTTTTTTTCGTGTTGCAGATTCATAGTGAATTAATTTTGAATCTGTAATAAAAATAATTAATTTATTTTTTTCTAGAATTTTGAAACATAAATCTAAATCTTGATAAACAATACTTAAGTTTTCATCAAAATTGCCAATTGAAATGAAATCAGACTTTCTAATCATTAAACACGCACCGGTGACACCGGATACTTTTCGATTGAAATTTAAGTATTTATTAAATTCTACCTCATTCATTTTACTAAAAAGATGTTGGGTAACATTAGATAAATTTTCATTAAAATACGCTACACCCGCATGTTGAATTGTATGGTCCGGATAAAGGAGTTCAGTTCCCACAATTCCAACTTCAGGATCCTGAAATTTCTCAACAATTTTTTCTAACCAATCTGAATTTAAAGATTCAACATCATTATTTAAAAAAAGTAAAAGCTCCCCTTTGGAATGTTCAACTGCAAAATTATTGATTTCTGCAAAATTAAATTTCACATTATGATCCAATATTTTTATATTTTTTTCTTGCTTTAATTTTTCAAAATATGTAAAACTATCTTTTTGTGATGAATTATTGTTAATGATTATCAATTCATAATTATTATGAGTATTATTCTGTGCACTAGCAACAGCCTTTTCTAGCAAAGCGATGTTATCTTTCGTTGGAATTATTATTGTTACGAAAGGATTAAAATCTTCTTTTAATTTGAATTTGTCTTCGTACTGAAATATTTTGTATCTTGATAAATAATCTCCAGAATAATTAATTTCATTCATATTAGATAACTTGAATAGTTTGTGAAATAAGAACATAGCAATTCTTTGGACAGTATAGAAAATTCCCTGAACTTGAAATATTACAAAAGTTTTTTGTAATAAACGTTTTAAATAATTAAGTAATGTAATTAATTTATTTTTCATTCATAATTGATACTTTCACATCAAAAAATGTAATTCCTGATGCATTTTCAGTAGACAGAACAGTAAACTCATATTTTTGTGATTCTTCTACACAGCTTATTCCGGGCTTAAATTCTGCACCAAGCTGAATAAAATAGTTACCAGCCAGTAGATTAAGATTTGGAATTTCAAATACTATTTCAGAGGAAGGCTGTGACAATTTTATTTTTTGTGCAAATGTATTTGTTCCAAAAATTGTCACCCCTAAATCGTTAAGAATGGCAAATCCTACGTTCAGATTAGAAATATCATTAACTCCGGAATAGGCATAAGAAATTCTTAGAAAAAATTGATCATTTTTTTCAAAAACTTTAGTCTGATTCCCATTCGCGTCCTGCATTAACAAATCCAATTGAAGATTATCGCCTTTTTTCATATATTCACCTTCTTCTACATCTGAAAAAATTTGGAGATATTTTTTTATTACATTCATTATTGTTTTTGGCGTATCAGCAATCTCAGCAACTTTAGATTTGTTTAGCCAAATAACCTTGTCGGATAATTTTTGTACTACATTATGATCATGACTCACAAAAATTATTGTTTTGCCATTTTTTATTAGCTTCAATATTTCTGCTTGTGATTTTGCTTGAAATCCTGCATCCCCAACTGCTAAAACCTCATCAAGAAGATAAATATCTCCCTTCGCTTGAATAGCAATCGCGAAAGCTAAACGGACTTGCATACCTGATGAATAGTGTTTGAGCTGAGTATCCATAAATTCACTCAATTCGGAAAAGTCAACTATTTCGTGATATTTGTATTTGATCTCCTTATTTGTCATGCCAAGAATTGTTCCATTTAAGTATACATTTTCTCGACCGGTCAATTCTGGATTAAATCCGACACCTAGCTCAAGAAATGGAACTAACTTACCAGAAATCTGCACTTCACCTTCATCAGCAATATACACACCGGCAAGAATTTTTAGCAGAGTACTTTTACCACTACCATTTCGTCCAATAATTCCTACGAATTCACCTTTTTTGATATCAAATGAAATATCTTTTAATGCATCAAATCTTGAAAATTTTACTTTTGAAAATGGACGCAGAAAGTAATCCTTCAATCGCATTCTTTTTTCATGAGCAATACGAAAGGTTTTTGAAACATTTTTGACGCTAATTGCTAGATCTGATGACATGTTTGAACTTATTTTGTGCATAAATTATATCACATTGATTCCACAATTAGATCGGAAAAGTCCTTCGCGCAAGGATGGATCGTCATAATTGATAATTATATTTCATCACCGTATAGTATTAGAAATATCAGAGATCTTCATGCCCAAAATAACCGTAATCGGCGATGTCACAATTGATAATTTCATTACCATACCTCAAGAATATGTTGAAACAGAGTGTAGGATCAACGACCAACAATCTGAATTAATTCTACCCTATGGCGGTAAAATACCTGTGGAAGATGTTGTCGTAAAATGTGGTGGCAATGCCGCAAATGTGGCTGTAGGATTGAAAAGATTGGGAATTGAACTAGAAGCTATAATTCCAATCGGAATCGATATGTTTTCTAATTTTGCGATGAAAAATTTGGAACAAGAGAATATTATTATTGATGAAAGAAATATTAATGAAAATTTTAAACTAAACACATCTTATATTTTAAGATATAACGGTGAAAGAACTATTTTGTCTCATCATGTAAAAAAAGATTATTTTATTGGCGAAAATTTTGACACTGAGTTTGTATTTTTTTCATCACACGACGGAGATAATAATGTCGTATCGACAAAGCTTTTGGTAAATGCTGAGATAAATAAATGTAAAATTATTTTTTCTCCCGGTAATACACAGATAAAAGGTGATCCAAAAATGCTTGAGGCAATAATTGCAAAATCTTTTCTCACGATCTGTAATAAATCCGAAGCCTACGAGATTTTGAAAATAATTGATCGTGCAGATCTGGACGTTATTAATATGCTTCATAGATTTAATCATATGGGATCTCATCATGTAGTAATTACTGACGGGGCAAATGGAGTTAATTTTTTTAATGGGAATACTGGAGAAACCGGCCATCTGGATTCATTAATTTCTCCCAATGAAATTGTTGATACTACTGGAGCTGGTGATGCGATGACGACCAGCGTTACGTTTGGACTAATATCTGGTTGGAATATAGAAAAAGGTTGTACGTTTGGTTTAAAAAACTCCGCCTCCGTACTGCGTGCTATCGGAGCTCAAACAGGACTATTACGAAATATAGAATAATTCTAAAAAGAAATTAGAAATTTCCATTCTCTGTCTGTTATACTTTGCCGTCTCACTCTCTTGCTTAATTTTTTTATAGTGTGTTATTATGAAGATTTACTTTCCAAAATTTGTATTAAATTAACGACTACAGGATTATGATTTTAAAAATACATAGAAAAGATTTGTCCCTACAACAAATTGAGGATTTTAATTTTTGGCAACATAAAGAATTTCATCACACGGGAGCTACAGAAGAAACGATCACTCAAGAAAATAAAAATGATTATAAAGACGACTTATTTTATTTCTTGACTGATGATACTGGCAAGACACTAGCTATGGTAGTTCTTTTTACAGTGGAACCAGTTTTTTTTATGAAAAAAGATTATCAGATTTTAACTTTTACAGGTTTAGTTGCTACGGAAAAAGGAAAAGGATATGGAAAAAGTTTAATAACAGAAGTAAAGCAAGATATAATTTCATCAGGATTATCTTGTTTTAGCTTTTGCCATTTGGAAGTTTTTTATGAAAAATGTGGATTTGGAATAATGTTGAATGCTTTAAATAGATTTCAATACTCTGGAGAAAATTGTGCCATTTTAGATATGCCTCATATAGTATATATCAATGGAGAAGATAATCTTATTGAATCGATAATAAATTATCCTGATGAAATGGTAACTTTGCCAATACCATGGTGGTAAATAATGTCTTTGTCATAGTTAAAAAAGAGTTTGGGAAGTCTGTCATCCTGAGCGTATGCGAAGGATCCTAATTAAAACCTCTTCAAATTTATTCTAAATAATAACCTTTGATGTTAATCTAAAACACATAAAAATAATTATGGACGAGAAATTGAATATCGTTGTCATTGCATCACCACTCGTAAACTCCGTCAATCCATAAAAGCTGCACGATTAGTGGAAGAAGTTGGACATGAATTTCACGAGATAAATATTATTTTTATCGATGTTGTAGATTTTTTTCCGCCGCCTAATGAAGGGAACGATCCCGAATCAAAAAATCCTAAATGGGTTGAAATAAATAAAATGTCAGACGGATATTTTATTGTGGTGCCAGAATATAATCACTCATTCCCAGGTTCATTAAAAATGCTTTTAGATAATGATCTCGGAAACTATACTCACAAACCAGTAAATCTAGCCGGTGTATCGAATGGACCTTTCGGTGGCGCACGTGTTTTGGAAAATATTCTCGGACCATTACGTCAGATGGGATTCGTCACTATGTTTTCTGACGTTTATTTTCCTTTTGTACAAGAGCTTTTTAATGGAACACCAGAAGTGATACAAAAAGTAGAGATACAAAAAGAAAGAATTCGAAAAGCGTATTAGGAACTGATTTGGATGGGGAAAGCGCTAAAGAAAGCAAGGATAGAAAGCATTATTTGATGATCAATATCTATTAATTCACAATTTATTAAAGTAAAACGGAGGGGGCGGGATTCGAACTCGCGACGCTATTAACGTATCTGTTTTCAAGACAGACGCACTAGACCACTATGCGACCCCTCCATAACCAATTAAGAATTTACAATTCATAATGAAGAATTACTAACATAACTCTTCTGCCTCATCTTAATAATTCTTAATTCTACATTTTAATTGTATCTTGCACCCGGAGAGACTCGAACCCCCGGCCCCAACTTCCGCAAAGTTGTGCTCTATCCACTGAGCTACGGGTGCTAAATGTAAAATCTACAGTTAACAAGCATTATGCCAGAAAAACGCCCTTGATGATAACATTTTGACGTAAATTGTTCAAAATGACATGTCTATGTTACAATTGTCAAAAGTTTACATCTTTATTCCAAAAGTTAGCCCACACAATAAGGAAACTATTTATTTTAGTCAAGTTTTCATGAAAATATATGTTGGAGGTATCTCACCCGAGATCATCGAAAAAGATCTAATGGGTCTTTATTCACAGTTTGGTACGGTTGCAAAAGTCGATTTACTCAAAGAAATTACTACAGGTCAAAATCGTGGCTATGCGTTTGTGCATTTTAATGATGAGATGGAAGGCGAAGCAGCTATTTTAGGCACAAATAATACCCTTTTTGGTGGAAATAATATCCAAGTATCCATGTCTCGAAGCCGTCTTGACCAGAAAAGAGCAAAACAAAGTGGTCCAAAATCATTTAAACCTAGAACTCCGAATCAAGGTTTCAAACCTCGAGAAAACCGGGAACAAAGCACAAAGCCCTTTCGTCAGAATACAGCAGCCAGTGGCGAAGGCATTGCTCCACGTACAAATAGTCCTAGACACTTTAACAAACCTTTCTCAAGCAATACAAATCGTGGACCTAGACGATACGGAGATCAACAAAATCAAAATCAGACTCAGAATGCTCCTGAAGGCGAAGATCGATACAATACAAAAGTATTTCCTAAAAAAGGTGCCGATTATGGTCGCGGCAATGCCAAACCTTTTTCAACTCAAATGAGTTTCCTGGGCAATGAAAATTTTGGCGTACCAACTACATCAGACCAGAATATGTATACTGGCAATGATCAAAACTATAATCGGAAGCCAAGAGATTAATTTCAGAATTTCTTGAATTTCTTATATAATTATATATATTTTCAGAATTATATTGTCAAAAGTAATATAAATAGATAACTCAAAAGGAGTCCGAATTGCTGTAAAAACATTCGAAGAATGCAGGATCGTGGATGAGATTATTGTAGAAAGAATAGATGACATGATTATCCTCTGCGCACTATAATAATCGCTCTCATGACAACAAAATCTCATAATTTTGCTACCAGAATTCCAATTATTTTTCTGGGGAAACAGGAGGATCGTTTTAGACCAGATTAGAACTATTGATTCTACTAGACTAGGTAAAGGGGAAGGAATCGTAGATGCTCTTACTGTCGCTCGAATAAAAGATGTTTTAAAAGAGATGCTTATGGATTAAGCTCTAATTTGTTTCCTGTTTGCGGATTTTTCAGACCTTATTACTTTGAGTCTTTATGGTCAGTATTTCCGACACGTTAACTCGCGAACTCGTTAACACCTTAACAATTATCAATCTTATCTGTTATTCTGATAGAATTGTGAGTTGAACTACTGCTTATGGACAAACCCGGAAAACGTAAAATTGAGCTCGACTTTTATGAAGCGAGTAAAGGTGATTTTGTTTCTCCAAAATCTGATCGCGGAAAAGATATTCCATCAACAAAAATGCCTCTTGCAAAAAGCAAAATTCCAAAGTCAAAATTTACTCCAGAAAGACCCGCTGCAAAAAGCATAAAATCTCGAAATAAAGTAATAAATAATGATTTAACAAAAGTTTCGAAGGATAAAAAGAAAAAAAAGTTTTTAACAAAGAAAAAATTATTTTTTTGTTTACCGTTATTAATCATTCTAGCTGGAATCATAGGCGCAGCTGTATATTTTGGGCCGACACTAATTGCAGCTGGAAAATCTTTTAATGTGAATCCTTTACCGGCACTGATTGATAAAGTAATAGGCAACAAACCCACGTTGAATTCCACAAATGGTAAAGTGAATTTCCTCATATTAGGTGTAGATAATCGGGCAGACACTCTGACGAATGATTTGAAACAAGTAGGAAATACCGACACGATGATGATGATTTCTTATGACACGACAACAAGCAAGGTTTCGTTTTTATCTATTCCACGAGATATTGGGATCCGATTAAAATTTCCGTCTGGTCAAAGAAAAACTATTGATAAGATAAATGCTGCCGTAAATGTAGGGGCTAGTCAAAATTATCCTGGTGGTGGGGCTCAACTTTTGCGTGACACGTTAAAAGATATGACGGGTATCGATATCAACTACACCGTTGTTGTGAATTTTGATGCTTTCGTTCAAATCATTGATAGCATTGGCGGAGTTGATGTGAATGTTGAGAATTCTTTCTGTGATGCGGGATATCCTGTCGATGCTACGTATGGTGTAAAAACAGTGAAATTTAACAAGGGACCACAACATATGGATGGCAAGATAGCTCTGGAATTTGCTCGGTCTCGCGTACATAACGAATGTGCGAATATGACTGCAGGAGACCCGATTTTTGAGGGTACGGATTTTCGGCGAGCATATCGTCAGCAGCAAGTAATAAAAGCCGCACAAGATAAAATTTCTGCATCTGGTCTGGATATAGATAAGATTCAAAAAATAATACAAGCGATTGGAAATAATATGCTGACAGAAATTGGTAATGGTGCTTTTGGTAATGACAACAAAATAGATTTACAGACTCTCCAATCAGCTTTTGATCTGAAAGACAAAATAAAGAAAGATGCAATGTATAGTTATGTTGCGTCGCAAACATCATGTGGAGGAAATGCGATTACAGAATATAATCAGCCCGATGGATATTATCTTCTCCCAGCGAAACAAAATGATTTTACTGCGTTAAGAAATTGCGTTACTTTTTATCTATCTTATCCAGAAGTGCTTTCTGAAAATGCTAAAATTACAATCTACAATACTGGTTTTGGAAATAGTAAAACAAACACTTTATCTAAACAGATTAATACTAGTGATTGGTTAAATACCAGTTTTGATGGAGATATTTTGACAAAGAAACCTACCGATCCAGCTAATCCCGACCTTGCGCTGGGAAATTATATTTTGGACGTAAAAGGTACAAAATCCGCTACGACACAATATTTAGCAAAAAAATATAACGCAACAATTGTGACCAAAGCTCATATTTCACCAAATATTCCTATTCCTTATGGAACAGATATCATATTCTTCGCTGGAGGAGTAGTGATTTCACCTATACCTTCCTCTATTCCTGCCTCTGTGAAACCGTAATTTGTATTAAGATAAAATTGATATAGAATCAACCATAAAACGTAATGAATTGAAGTAAGAAACCTAATGTTAGATTTAAAAAAATTATTGATAAAACCAAAACACGATATTGCAATATTACAATTATTTTACTTTTTTCATTAGTTGGTTTAATTGCATCTTTTTTAATCACCACTGAAAAAATTGATTATCTTAGGATAACTAATTATGTCCCTATTTGTGCAATAAATACCGTCTTTAACTGTACTAGTGTGATGAACAGCAAAGAAGCCGAATTATTCGGATTTCCCAATTCTTTAATCGGTTTAGTTTGTTACTCAATTGTCGGAACTGTCGCATTATGCTTTCTTTTAGGAAATAGATACAAGAAACATTTTTTATTATTATTTAATCTTGTATCATTTATTGCATTTTTATTTTCATATTGGCTATTGAGTATAAGTTTTTTTAAAGTAGGAGCTATCTGTCCATTTTGTGTAGCATCGTGTATATCTGCAACAAATATATTTTTTGCAATCACAATTTATAATCTGTTAAATCTGGATTATAAAAAAAGCATAAAAGACAAAGCTGAAAGATTCATTAACAAAGGCTATTTCTGGGCTTTTATTTTCGCCTGGTATGTTTTAATAATAATGATTGGATATTTAAAATTTGAAACATTCTTTTTTGGTTAAAACTTTACTTCTTCACCATTAAAAAATATGTTTCTCGTATTCTCATCAATATATTCAAATCTCAACCAAATAAAATCTATACCAGTTTTATATTTATCAAGAACAGGTATTACTCTATCCGCCCATTCAATAAGAATAATATTGGGCTGAGAAAGCATTTTTTCATATCCGAGAAATAACAAGTCTTCCTCATTTTCCATTCTATATGTATCGATATGATAAAAATATTTATTTTCTTGAAATTTATATTCATTCATCAGCGAAAATGTTGGCGACTTAATCAGATCGTTAATTCCCAAAGCAGAACCTAATCCCGACGCAAAATGTGTTTTCCCAGCTCCAAGATCGCCTTGGATTGCAATCACAACAGGATTAGTTAATTTAGTTTTCAAATATTTGCCTAGACTTTTTCCAAATTCAACTGTTTCGCTTTCACTTTTGGAAATAATGTTTTGATTTAAATCAAATCTTTTATCACCAAATCTTATCGTATTGATTTCTCCGCTCACCGTATCGATAACGGTAGACGGATTGTTGTGTGGCAATTCACCAGCATCCAGAATTAGACTAATTAAATCTTTTTGCTTTTGCGAAATATCATCCAAGACATCAGATATTTTATATGGTCTTTTTCCACCACTTGCATTCGCGGATGTAGCCGTCACGCCACGACCAAATTTTTCAATAATTTTTAATATTAAAGGATAATCAGGAATACGAATTCCCAATGTATTTTTTTCTGATGCAACAAATGGAGCAACTTTGTTTAAAGATTTTGAAATAACAGTTACGGGACCGGGAAGAAAATTTTCATAAATATTTTTTGCAGCGGAATTTATTTCTACATATTTTTTTGCTAATGAAATATTATTTACTGCCACAGATAAGGGTTTTCCTTCACGTTTTTCTTTAAACGATAATAATTTTTCTACCGCGATCAGATTTTCTGCATCTACTCCCATGCCGTAAGTAGTTTCCGTCGGATAGATAAGAATATTTCCAGAAGTTAAACACTTGACCGCTTCGCGGATAATTTCGTTTTCATCAGTTGTATTTATGTTTATTATTTTCATATATTTACCCTTTACCCATTTTATCAGGTTCCCAAGCTAAGAAAAACATTAGTAGACTATTGACTTTGTAATAAATGTGAATATATAATAAGCGCGCATATTATATATTCACCTAATTTAATTTTATCATTTATGGAAAAGATTCGTGCTAAATTGGCAAATCCTTTGTTTGTTGTGTTCTTTACGGTTTTTATTGACTTGATCGGTTTTGGGATTTTGATACCTGTAATACCACAGTTGATCACAAATCCAATATCAACTTTTTATCTTTTTGATAAAGCAACAGAGATAAAAGATGGATTAATATTATTAGGATTTTTGACGGCTATTTATCCGTTTATGCAATTCATTGCGACACCTATTCTTGGTCAGTTGTCTGATAAATTTGGTCGAAAAAAGATTTTAATCATTTCTTTAGCTGGTACATGTATATCTTATGTCATATTCGCAATAGGAATCATGACGAGAAATCTTCCTTTACTCTTCATTTCTCGAGCTTTCGATGGAATTACGGGTGGTAATATCGCAGTCGCTTTTGCAGCAATTGCCGATATCAGCACTCCAGAGAATCGAACAAAGAATTTTGGCTTGATTGGTGCAGCATTTGGTTTAGGTTTCGTTTTAGGACCTTACATAGGTGGTAAATTATCCGATTCATCGATTATGTCATGGTTCAATGCTACGACACCATTTTGGTTTGCAGCTATATTATGTTTCTTAAATATATTATCTGTAATATTTATTTTCCCAGAAACAAATAAACATATCGATAATTTGAAAAAAATTAATTGGAGCAAATCAATAAAGAATATTATTGATGCTGTGAATATCAAGGCTGTGAGACCAATATTTACTACATCCTTTTTCTTTAATGGTGGTTTTACATTCTTTCAGACATTTGCCGGCGTGTTTTTCATTACGAGATTTAATTGGAATCAAGGAAATATCGGTGATTACTTTGCATATGTAGGTATATGGATTGCCATCGCTCAAGCAATAGTGACTCGTAAAGTTTCTGATTTGTTACGCGAAGATCAAATTTTGAAATTTTCAATGTTTGGAACAGCAGCTGGACTTCTTTTGATATTTTTATCAAATCAATGGTGGAATCTACTCTTTATTACACCGTTATTCGCAATATTCATTGGACTGACGATGGCCGCAACAAATGGATTGATCAGCCGATCTGTTGATGCAAAGATACAAGGTGAAGTATTGGGGATTAGCTCAAGCGTACAGGCATTAGCTCAATCAATACCTGCAGTATTATCTGGATATTTAGCTGCAGCTTTTACGGCAGAAGCACCTATAATAGTGGCCGCTGTAATAATAGCTTTTGCTGGAACTATTTTCTGGGTTATGTATCGACGACCAGCAAATATGGATCAAAACAAAGGTGAAGCTGTAATGGCTCATTAATCACATGAAAAGATGTGTTTTTAAAACTGATTTAATAAACGATGACAAACCCGGAATAGCTCCGGGTTTTCTGATGTGGAAGCTGACTCATCTCTGGCAAAGATTCATGAAATCTAAGATGGAAAAATTGGAATTAACTCATATTCAATTTGCATTATTAAAATTATTGTTAAATAAATCTTCATCTGACGATAGAAAAGAGCTAATAACTCAGTCCGAAATTGCACATCTTACAGATATGAATGTGATGATGGTCTCGCAAGTTTTACGGAATTTAGAAAAAAGAAATATTATCCGACGCATTCCTCATCCATCTGACACCCGTGCAAAAGTCGTAGAGCTGACTACCGAAGGTGAAAAATTAATTAATGAAGCATTTAAAATAGTACAAAAAGCTAATGATGAATTTTTCAAACCCTTTGAAAAAGATATGCCAAAAATCACATTGTTTATAAAAAAGATTTTAGAAAAAAATAAAGATTTAGTTTGATTGTCTTTCTCCGGCGTCATTGCGAGGAGTTGTAAAACGACGTGGCAATCCCGTTGGAAAATCTTACTAGTTCTTTTATCCTACGAGATTGCCACGTCACTATCGTTCCTCACAATGACAATTGAATTACGCTTTTGCCTGACTTTTAATATTCGCCAATGCCGAAATAAATCCCTCATTAGTTAATGAGGCTCCATTAACTGAGCTAAAATTAAAGTCGGAATCTACTGTTTTACCCACTATTAAATTCTTCGCTTCAGAAATATATAGCTGCTGATATTCTCCGCTCGTCCCTTTAGATTTCATTATAAAGCTAACATCTGTAATGATATCGTTTGAAATAGTGACTGACACTCCTAATTGCTCGATTCCGCCTGGCGAATCATAAGAACCCAAAGATGCGTAAGTGCCGTTTTTATATTTTGAACTAGATGTATTTGTCGTTGTATTTCCCGAAAAGATTGAAGTCGTAGATGATAATTGTGAATTATTTGGAGAATCGGTTTGATTAGAATTACTTGAAGCAAAAGCCCAAGCACCTGCAGCAAAAGTAAATAGTAACAATGAGCCACCAATAATAAATGGTACTGTTAAATTCTTAGGTTGATTTGGTTCCATATTAGTTTTATATTTAATAGTAATTCTAACGTAAAAAAGGATTACTTACCGCATTTTTTATTACTTATAGATTTTAATTAATCAAGATGAAAATTATCTGAAAATGTTCCATACTCCCAATCGTGAAAAAATATTGAGCTATGCGAAAGAAATTCGTGTAGAAATTTTAAAAATGTTAAACACCGCAGGATCTGGTCATGCAGCTGGATCTTTAGGAATGACGGATGTTTTCACAACTTTGTATTTTTCTGGTTTATTGAAATATGATTCAAAAAATCCAAAGATGACGGATCGTGATGTAGTGATTTTGTCTAATGCGCATATTTGTCCAGTCTATTATAGTGTTTTATCTTACGCTGGATATTTTGAAAAAACTGAGTTAATGACTCTCAGAAAATTCGGATCGCGACTGCAAGGTCATAGTAGTAATCATTGGCCTGACATGGGTATCGAGAGCTCTGGAGGTCCACTAAGTCAAGGCATGAGCGTGGCTGTTGGATTTGCACTCAGTGCAGCGATGTCAAATAAATCTCGTCACGTATATTGTTTTTGCTCAGATGGTGAGCTGAACGAAGGTCAAGCATGGGAAGCATTTATGTCGGCGAATAAATTTAAGTTAAATAATTTAACTTTTGTTATTGATCGTAATAATATTCAGATAGATGGGAAAAGCGATGATGTAATGCCGCTCGAGCCACTGCACGAAAAATTGAAAGCTTTTGGTCTCGATACTTTGGACGTAGATGGGCATAATATAGATAAAATTTTTGATGCGTTCACGTATGCGAAAGATAAATTAGAACCACTGAAAACCGGCATTGCGAGCAACCAACCTACAGCATTGATAATGCATACAATCCCCGGCAAAGGAGTTAGCTTTATGGAAAATGATTACCATTGGCATGGGAAAGCACCAAATAATGATGAGCTAAAACTAGCAATAGCGGAAATAATGCAAGGATGATGTTTGTGCCTCCGTGGTTTAATCCCCTAATTCGTAATTCATAATTTTGAATTCATAATTTTTCACATTACTTTCCTCTAGCGAACACTACTCCACTCACATTTTTGAATCCATAACTTTCCAAAATTTTTGCACATTCATCTAGTGTTGAGCATGTCGTCGTCACGTCATCAATCAAAATTATATTTGCATCTTTTTTAATTTTATTTAATTCTAAGAATTCCGAATTTATTTCAAACGCACTCTCCACATTCTTCATACGTTGAGCTTTATTTAATTTTGCTTGTTGCTGAGTCTCTTTTACACGGATAAGAATGTTTTTAATTGGAACTTCTCGTTCAACTATTTTTTGAAGAGATAAAGCAATTTCCTCAGCTTGATTAAATCCTCGCCACTTTAATCTTTTCTTGAACAACGGAACGGGAACAAAAATAGTATTAGGTGAAATGAATTGTTGAAAATATATATTTGTTGAAATTTTTTCTGCGATAATATTCGCAAATCTTTTATCAAAACGGAATTTAAGAAGTTCGACTACTTTCTGTGCGACATCATTGTATTCACAATGTACAACTAGAGAATCTAAATTTATTTTATCTTCACATTTTTTGTGAACAAGAAAATCTGAACTAGATTGTCTACACACCGGACATTCAGGAACCATGAGGTTAAGAAGAAATGAACATTCGGAGCAAAAGATTTCATCATATTTCCCACATATGATGCACCGATCCGGCGCCAGCAAATGCTGTAAATGGATCTCAACAAAGTGAAGAATGTGAAATAAGCTGGAATATATTTTCGCAAACAATTTTTTCAATACTAGAAAGTAAATGCCGGATTATACTTTCTGTAAGGGAGAAATGCATTGTATTGGAATACAAAGTTACTATTTTATCGAATGTAAAACAACTTCAACCTTAGAATTGATATCATACAAACTATTGATCAATTCACGTTTTCTAACACCAACTATGTATACCGTTTCGTATTTTCCATTTTCCTGCATTAATGGGAAAGCTGCGGATCTGGGAAATGTTGGGTAACCTCCTACTTCGCGAACGGAGTTAATATCTATTCTTTGTAAGGGATATTCCTTGAATTTGACTTTATTCAAAAATAGAATTAAATAATTGCTACGAAGTATTCCTTCATCCGTTATTTTTAGCATATATTTGCCACAAAATGTGACCAATTGAATTAATTCATAGGCCAGTACGATTACAAGGACTAGAAATAACCATGATATCACTATGTGAAATCCATCACCTTGATAGAGATTGATTTTAGAAATATCAAAGTCAAAAAATAATAAAATCACGGTTAATGATAAGAAAGATCCAATACTACCGATAAGATATAATCTAAAACTCGTCCTCGACTTTTCAGTAAATTGATTTATATATTCCAGCATTAGAAGACTAAATATTACAAGATCTTATAACTTTGCAAGAATTAATTCTAGAAGAAGCTGAGATGAATACAAAATAGATTTCCGCCTACTTGTGGCCGTATGGCTACGCGGGAATGACACACTAAAATTACTAACTTTTAGTTTTAATTACTCTGGTGGGCCCCACAGGATTCGAACCTGTGACCTCTACAATGTCAATGTAACGCTCTACCAACTGAGCTAGGAGCCCGACAAACATACAGATTATACCGTATAGAAAAGAATTTTCAAAAATATTAAACCAGAGAGAGACCCTTTCGGATCCCACTCTTAATTCTCAATTAATTAAAGGTGTCCGTATACAAATCGAGTTGAATTATAGTTCCCCGCAACAGCATTGAAGAAAAGAACTTCAACAGTTTCTGGTCTATTCCATCCGACCACTCCCCATTTTACAGATACGCTCGCATCATATGAGTCTGATCCTGATGGTGCGCCTAGTAAGATCTGCTGATTCATTGAGCCATCAGAATTTACAGAGGCATAACACATATTATTCCCATTTTGACATGTGATTGGCGAGATAGTGTTGACAGAATGACCGTGACCAAACACATATAAATTATTTGAGCTATCTATAGCGAGCGATGGATCGTGAGTGAATAGATTTGATCTATTATCGACCCAGCTTCCAGATTTGTTTGTTACGAAATGGACTCGACCGTAATTGTAAACTCCTGGAGAAGTTTGTTCCCAATTTTCCATATACAACAGATCAACATTACCAAGACTATCAAAAACCATTGACGGACCTTGGTCAATATTTAAACCAAAACTGGTACTTGTCCACAGAGGACCTGTACTAACAGATACTGGCGCTGACCATGTAGTACCGTCAACACTCGTTGAATATGCTACTGCAGCTGGACTGACTGCCTGAGAAACCCAAGCTATGTTTACAGAATTTGTCACAGGTGAGATAGCTAATGAAGGATGATTTGCACTGCCAGCTGTATCGATCTGAGTTGGTCCTTTGACAAGAGTTAATGAATTCGTAGAAGAATCATAAGTATATGCCCGATAAATAATATGATTGCTTGCACCCCAATATGAAACATTGAGAACTCCATTTTTATCTACCATCGAGGAAACACCAGCTGTACCGATGTAATCTCCAGATATTGTAGGCGTCGTAGAATCTAATATTATAGCTGCGGCAAAAGTATTTGTACTAGTGTTAAAAGGATAATCTTTTAATTTTCCGCCCTGTGTATTTGTAATAACATGAACAATATTTCCACCATTATATGCGGTATCGACAGAAATTGGCTGATTAGCATCTATTACCTCCGCGCTGCCTGCAAAGTCAGCTGATGATGTTGGCAATCCAGTCCCAGATGTCCAATAAGCTTCAATTCCATTCACATACTGAGACTTGGCTCCGAACAAATATAATTTGTCTGATGCAGTACGCACTATTTGCCTAGCGCTCACGTCGGAATAACCATACTTGTTTGTATCTATAGCTACAGGACTATTTGGAATAGGTGTGGTGGTAGGAGTCGGTGTTGGTGTTGGTGTTGGTGTTGGTGTCGGTGTACCAGCTGAAGTTACAAAAGCTACTTGCACTCCAT
>Ga0123337_10003083_pt1 | contig 18170 bp, 17 predicted proteins | sample frozenSSSSmetaG_FD_89792 | JGI IMG/M metagenome (GOLD analysis project Ga0123337, IMG submission 89792) | Glacier valley bacterial and archeal communities from Borup Fiord, Nunavut, Canada, to study Microbial Dark Matter (Phase II) -... | ecosystem: Environmental > Aquatic > Freshwater > Ice >... | reverse complement strand
ATCGGGACCTTCATTTTAAATTCTTCGCTCCAGCACCCAACTCCATTCTCCCCTTTAGGGGTCGGGGGTCACCAGCAGCTTTCCGAATTCCTCTCATTTTAAACTTCCAATTCCTCATTATAAATTGATCAACCGCCAAACTCTATTTACTCCTCCGCGATAGCTTATTCTAATCTCTAATCTCCAATCTCTATTCTCCCCTTTAGGGGTCGGGGGTCACCACCAGCTTTCCTACTTCCCACCATTTTAACTTTTAAATTCCTTCATTTTAAATTTTAAACTCCTTCATTTTAAATTCCCAATTGGTTCATTTTATCCCGATAGTTATCGGGACCTTCATTTTAAATTCTTCGCTCCAGCACCCAACTCCATTCTCCCCTTTAGGGGTCGGGGGTCACCAGCAGCTTTCCGAATTCCTCTCATTTTAAATTTTAAATTCCTTCATTTTAAATTCGTAATTCTAAGTCCCCAAACCCCCATCCCAATACCCACCACATTCAACACAAAATGCTCCGCCCAACCCAGACTCTCCAGTATCCCTGCACAATTACACGGAACCCTAGGAAAAGCTCCCACCCAGATCAGTCCCACATAAGTTGTAAATACCGTCAGCAACAAAATGCTTCCTAAGTATCCCCACCATCTAGTGACTGCAAAGAGCAGGAGCGAGGCAATCAGCAACTCGGTAATTGGAACAGCATAGGCCAGCACCTCCGCCAACTCTGCCGGAAAAGTCTGATTATGAAAAGCCTTCCGGCTTGATTCAAATCGTATCAGTTTATCCAGACCCGTATAGGTCCATAGGAGAATAAGTAGGGTGCTGAAGATTCTGTTCATAATCGTAACGTTTTGTTTAGCACTGACTAATCCCTCTCCTCTAGGAGAGGGTTGGGGTGAGGTAGTATGGCACTGAAGCCCTTGTTCATAATCAAAACATTTCGGTTAGCACTGACTAACTCCCTCTCCTCAAGGAGAGGGTTGGGGTGAGGTCATCTCCTCTAGGAAGCCTGTCCTAATACCACTTTTTTTGTAAATTTCTTTGGTAATTTTGGGGTAAAAAGTATTGTAAATCAAGTGGTTGGGTTGAATAGTGTGCTCTTTGGGATAAACAGCGGAGTATGAAGGTTTATGCTGATTTTCTCCTCTTTTGCAATCATTTAAAGGTTCTCAGAAGCTGGTAGTCGTGTGAAAAATCAAATGTTTTTACGGATACAGCGACATTGTATAAAAAAAGTATTAAACAAAATTTGTAAATATTTGTTAGTTACATGATAATTTTTACATATATTATTGCTGCAAAGCTAGTTAGCGTACTAGCTTGCGGGTTTTAATACTAGATGTTTTATCGTTTTGGACGCTGTTTTTATCTCAATGATTTTTAAAAGGAAAGTCATTTACGCTCAGGATATCATGATTTTTACCGGCAGAAGCAGATCTTATGCTTACAAAGTTTTAAAGCAAATGAAGGCATTTTATGGTAAGTCAAAAGCAAACTTGTTGACCATTCAGGAGTTTGCAGATTATCATGGTATTCCCGTAGCAGATGTAGAATCATCTGTACTGGGGATTCCCCAATAAAAAACGGATTTCAGTTTATTGAAATCCGTTTTGATTGAGGTTTTCTTAACCCCTCCGGACTTACGGCCCGGTTTTGAGCTCCTATTAAGGAGTAGTTTTTAATAATAAAGCTGTACAAACAGGACGTCTCCTCGCAAAAGAACCCTGTACCGTTTTAGTGTTTTACCATTAGTTAAACCCGGTAATGGTGGTAAGACACTCGCTTGTAATACTAGTTGTGGTATTTATCCTCAGGGATAAACCTCCTTGCTGTGGTCTGTTGACTTCTGTCTGACTTACGTGTAAGGCAAACTCATTCATTTCTGTTTCACTGATCATAAGCTGAGTTTTTATGAAACCTACCAGTCAGAAGAGTAAGAGGCAAGAGCCGGGGACATACGACACGTGGGTGGGGACAACTGGCAAGGTTTTGTCTAAAACCCAAAAGAACCCTATCACTTATCTAGGTATTTCTTGGGTAGTTTACACGCTCACGGATATCTTTTCAAGAGAACTTCTTGATATAGAATACAGTTTTTCGGTGGTGGGTGTCAATCTGATTTTTTCGTTTTCGATTTCCCTTATCTTTTTTTATAGCATTTTTTCAGGTCTCAGAGATATAAAACACAATTATCAAAAACTCTTATGGGCAATAATCTGCCTTTTCATTCTTTTGATTTTGAAAATTGCAGCGGACGTATCCTTGGTGTCTCAAAATTACCCGCCTATGCATTATTGGGTGTATGGGAGTTTGCGTATAGTTACCTGCATTTTAGTTGTATTTCCCGTGTGGGCGTTGACGCTGATTGCAGAAAATTATGAGCAAAAGCTAGAAAAACAGCAGGAAGCTCAGAGGCTGGAGTTAGAAAACCGCACGCTGAAATATAATCCTCATTTATTTCTGAATATCCTGAATGATATTAATGGAAAGGCAGCAAGATTATCCAAGCCTCTTTTTGATGACCTGACCCATCTCAATAATTTTTTCAGCTATGCCCTTAATGATGAAAAGGAAAAAAATTCTTTGATCATACAGCTGGATGTGGTCAAATCCTTTCTCCACTGCCAGGATCTACGTTTTGGCAGTAGTATGTATTTAGTAAACAAGGTGATAGTTGAACCCTCTTTGCTAACCAAAAGCATCAATTTCCCTGAAAATGGACTGATTGATCTGGTTCATAATATGTATATTCATGGAGACCTCAGCGATCCTAAGCATCCTGGACGCCTGGAGGTCAAGCTGCTGATTGACAGGGAAATTGACTGCCCAGTTCTCACATTTCACTCTGTTAATAAGATCAATACCAATGGTACGGTAGGTCAGGGAGGCTTTGGAAACAAAGCTACTGGAGAGTTTCTCAAGCAACTATTTCCTTCAAGCCGATGGAGGGAGACAGTAGAGAGAAATGTATATGAGCTGGAAATCACCATATTTTTCAATTGACATGATTAGAATAGGTATAGTAGACGATGAAAAAAATGCATTGGATGTTCTACAGGAATTTGTCAATGCAATCCCGGGATTTGAAGTGAAATTTGCCTCCACTGATCCCCTCAAGATGCTGAACGCTTGCGAAAACAAATTGATTGATGTTCTGATATCAGACATCAAAATGCCTGGGTTGGATGGGGTAGTGCTTTCAGAATTGTCTTATAGGCAAAAAATTCCTGTAATTATCTGTTCGGCCTATCCAAATCGAGCTTTTGAATGCATTCAAACCCAAGTAGTAGGATTTATAAAGAAACCCACGAGTAAGCTATGTGTATATCTAGCCTTAGAGAAAGCCAAAGAACGAATGGAGCTCATATTCCCAGGTAAGGTTAATCTGGAAAATCCCTATATCATGGTGTCTAAATTCGGTAATAACAGTCTGCAAAAAATCATGGTGGACGATATTCTGTACGTAGAACAAAAAAATAACTATGCACTGATCCATACTTGGCAGGACAGTATTAACTATAGAACTACTTTTTCCAGATTATTGGATACCCTGGAATCACATAGCTTCTGGAAAACCCATAAATCCTACGCTTTTAATATCCGGTATTTTAGCAAGCTTGAACTGAAGCATATACACCTGACCAACGGAAAAATCATTCCTATAGGCAGGACATTTATTGATGATTTCCGGAAGAGAATTGAGGAATATTTTAACGATTAACTACCTATGGCTGAGTCCTACATCTTCATACTTCGCACCCTCTGGTCATCTAATGCCATTGCTTTACCCATTTTTCGGTAGATAAGAAATAAGATAGTGGCCTCGGTATCTTTAGCCTCATGAAGATATATACGGTTGATGAATAGGTGAATATGATGAAACAAAAACATAGGTAATCCTCCTAACTCTCCATAAAAGCTATGCTTTTTCATAGTATAGAGATACTTATCTGCAAATAATTGGTAGTAGGCAGGAGGAGAGTAATCAAACTCTGCTCTCAAAATACTTTTCTGATCAGGTCTCATCCTGCTTTTGATCTCTTTCAAATGCTTAAAAATCAAATCAGCTTGATGATGATCCAAGAATAAACGGAAATAGAGTTCAGAGACCATCTCTACGGCATCTTTCCTGAAATTTACATTTTCACTCAGCTCACTAAGGATAAATTCTGATTCCATTCCGAAGATCTTCTCAGAAATTGCCATTCCACTACCAAATTTGCTCACCTCAGGGAAATAAGGTTCGAAATTATAGGATAGCACCAGGTGGTTTTCTTCAAGTTCATGAAATAACGCTTCTTTCACTAGTGACTTGCATGTTAGGTTTTTGAGGTGAAACCGGATTCGGATTTCCTCATGAATTGTGGCATAATATAGGAAGAACCATTGCGTGCATTCACCGGTAGTTGTCACTCTACTGATTAGATTTCTCAGAGTCTTATTCATAAACGGTTCCCTACAGGGACTTACCAGATGAACTTTCAGATAAATCCAATGAGAATTGACACTTCTTTGATAGTTAATGTTTGAGGGAAGCTTGGGATAGGGCATTTCAAATTTCCAGCTCTTGATGATCTGCGGGTAAATCATAGCCTTATCTCCAGTAAGTATAGGGCTTTGACCTACCCATTCTGCAGATTTGACATGACATTTGCCAGTTGTGAGAAGTTCCTTTTCTATGATATTTCTATCTGTAGATCGTCTTGTGTCAAGTAGTAACTCTCTGTCATAATTACCGAAGGCTATTACATCAGGAATTTTCCATTTACTTATCAATTGTCCTATAGAGCCATAGTTCTTAAGATCCTCTGCTTTAAGTATCCATTTTTCCGGCTGAATGCACATTCCTGCTCCCCACATCATACGCGGAGTATATTGTGGGGCCTGAAATGCAGAATGGTAATAAGGCATGAATCGCACCACGTCCTGCTGAGCAATATGCCATAGTATTCTGGACACCGGATGGCTGATATGCATAGGGTTCAAGGGATGCTGAATAACTGGAATTACCTGCTTTGCCAGTGATTCTGAATACAGAACAAATTCCTTGCCTTCAGAAATTCCTAGCCACAGGTCGGTCAAATGAAGAATATTCTTACCATGATGCGCTCCGAAGCTGTCTATGCTGTAATCAAAAAGGTTAGTGTGCGAACTGAGTTGTAGAGATTTTTCAGCCTCTTTCAACAGGACATCTGCATAGAGGATTGTGTCTTTTCTTGACTCCAATCCTGATTGACGGAAGTACGTGTGAATAGCTGAGTCTTTCCCAAATCTTCCCATAAATGCATAGGGATAATTACATGCAAAATTCTCTAGCTGTATTTCCTCATCTTTACCTATTCTAAACATCGCCTGCAAGTGGCGCATATTTCTGACTTCTTTTTTTTCTATTAGCCTACTTAAGTCCAGCACCTGACCATATTCCCAGAATGTGCCAGGAATAGAAAAGGTGGAATTGGAAGGAGTGTTTTGGATGTCGTAAGTAGCAGGCCAGAAATCCTTATGCTGCATCAACCTATCCATTCGAACAAACCTGTCGTCAAAATGGGTTATAAACCAAGTCTTGAATGATTCCAAAAAAGAGGTAGCTACAGGTGTAAAAAGCGCTCCCATTTCATTAGGTATCACTTCAAGTCGATTCTTAATAGCTATAGGTATAGTGATGGTATTCTTAATTTTTAGATCAATAGAATTATCCTTAAGAATAGGTTTCACTGTACCATGTGCTACGAGAATACCACTCATTATTAATTTTTCCCAGATGGTTTTTATCCTTCGTTGGTCTGATGAATCAAACCAGCTGCAGAAACTGTCGAAATCCAGAAATGCATTAGTGTAATACCATTCAATCACCTTATCTAACACCTTGTTGGTTTCAATAAATTTTGCAAGCCATCCTTCCTTTTCCTCATCAAATGACCAGAATAAGTAGTGATGTTTATTTTTTTTAAAACCAACTGGCAGGCAGTAAGTTGAAGGACTTTTGGTTTTTGAAATATTTGGTGCTGGCTTGGCTGCTTTGATAGGTTTGGTATTCAGATCAGGTTGAGAGTAGCAAGGCCCCCAATTTCCCAGTCCCACCGCTGCCCAGTATCCAAATGGAGTAGCTCGGTACCTACCTCGAAGCAAGTATTTGAGAAGCTTTTCTTGCTGATGTACGGTAAGCTTGCTATACTTTTTTCCCTTTATGCCCAATGCAAAATCGGGAGATGAATAGGTTATAGCTCGCATGATTTGCTCCCAGTTTTTTTCTACGTCTTTTTGATTTCTTGGGTCAAAAGTGAGTAAGGGGGTTCTAAATATAAAGTCCATCTGTTTTTAGCTAGAAAATGCGACTTGTTAGCTAGCTAGGTAACTTATGGGGACAAATGACAAGGTTTTGATAAGATCTGGGTCAAACTGCTTACTGTTATGGATGAAAGCAGAACACTTTAACTGCCACAATAGCAGACGAGAATTTTAGCAGTTCTACGCTAAGCGCGGGAGTACTGTATTCAAAGCAAGTCCACAGAATCCACAGAATCCACAAATTCCACAAAGAGTTTGATCATTCACCTAAGCATGTAAGATTTGGGAACATAAGTTATTGTCCATCGGCGGAATGGAGGAAAGTATCAAACACAGAAATGGATTTCTTCACCCGCTATAAACATCTTCAAATCATGCCAAAGAAAAGATGCATAGTTTATCCTAAAGATGTACAGAACATCACGGGAAGAAGCGAGCGCTACGGACAGTTGCTGCTTCAGAAAATCAGAGTTTTCCATAACAAGAAACCTCATCAATATGTCACTATACAAGAATTTTCAGATTTCTCCGGAATACCACCTGGCGATATCACCGACTATCTGTACTAGAAAAAGCAGCCTAGGTAATGATAAAACTTAGTCCTGCCCATGCCGCAGTAAATCCCCAGTAACTAATCATTCGGGGTTCCTCCCAGTCTCCTTCCTATTTTCGTCCTCCTATTTCCCTTTGGACTGAGAGTAGAGCGAGTGTAGCGTAAAAGAAGTGGGGTGATATATACAAAGAGGGAATTACTGCGAATTCACTTCCAAAATATCTATAAGTTAATCAGTTGTTCACTTTGAAAATCAAAAATAATGGGGATAATACATAGCAGCCTATTGGGAACAATAAATGGATCCATGGGCAATCTGGTGTTTTACCAGTTGAACGGAAAAACAGTGGTCAGACAAAAGCCAGGGCCCAGAAAGAAACCTGCCAGTGAAAGGCAGCTTTACCAGCAAAAGGCTTTCAGTATAGGCCAGAAATTCGTGACTCCGCTTAGGGAAGCATTGAATTTTACGATGAAAAAAAAGGGTTCAAGTTTTGAATCCGGAACCAATTGGACACTGAGCTGGCTGATTAAAAATGCCATTCTCCCTGAGGAAAATGCTCCAGTGCTTTATCCGGAACGTGTCAAAGTATCCAAAGGATGGCTGGTGGGTTTGGAAGAGGGATTGGCAGAAAGGGAAGGTACCTCTATAAGAATCACATGGCAACCCAATGCCTGGCAGGGTTCAGGAAGAAATGAGGATAGTTTGTTTGTTATTGCTTACGCACCTGGATCAAAGCGAGTGTATACGCTATATAAAGGAAATTATAGAAAAGCAGGTGTTCAGGTGTTGGACCTACCATGGAGTGAACCTGAACTTGGACAGGTGTTTGTTTACGCAGCCTTTTACGCCCAGGATGGCTGTGTTCGTGAGTTTTCAGATTCTATTTGTCTTGGCAAGATATGAGAAGGCTGCGTTAAATAAATCAAAATCCTCCTTTTTGCGAAGCTTGCGAACAGACCACATATTCCATTGATAGTCAATATAATAAAATAGAATTTTCCTGCATGTTACACTTAAAACCCATATACATATGGCAAAACAAGCAGGAGTAATTACACTAAATGGAAAAGTAGGAAGACTGTCTTTCTACAAGACCAAAGACGGGTATTTGGCCCGTGAAAAAGGAGGCGTAAGCAAGAGCCGCATCATGAACGATGCCCGCTTTGCACGTACCCGGGAGAACCTCAAGGAGTTTGCCGACAATGCTACCTCGGCCAAACTATTCCGGGATGCACTTCGTCCAGTGATCGCCAAGATCGGAGACAGCAGACTGAACCTGAGAGTAACCCAGGTAATGATGAAAGTCCTTCAGTCAGATCTGGTCAATAATCGGGGAGAACGTATGGTGCGTGCAGGCGACTGGAGTTTGCTGAAAGACATGGAGCTGAATGCTGCAAGTTCTCTGGGAAGTACGCTCTTTTTGGAGATTACGTACACCGATACCCTTACGGAATGGGCTGCGGCTATCCCGGCATTTGTCCCGCAGGATTATGTAGCCTTGCCTAAGGGTGCAACCCACCTGAGAATTACAGCCACAGGAGTAGGGCTGGATTTCACAACTGGTGGTAGAGCAGTGCAAACCAGCATATCGGGCTTGCTGCCAGTGATAGATCCGTCTATGGCGATCAGTCTATCTGTAGACAAGGCATTGTTGCCAGGTACTCATCGAGCCTTTGTGCTGAGTGTGGAATTTGTCCAGGTGGTCAATGGCAGCGAGTACTCCATCAACAATGGAGCGCACAATGCTGCCAAGATCACTGGAGTAGAGCAAGTCTAAGATGAGACTGGTACTTCACCGAAAGTACAGAGCAACTCTTACCCTTGGGAGATTACTTCTCGGTCAAAAGCAGCTTTGCTTTACCCGGGAGCCTCCCAAGGCTTGCTTTGGAAAAGAAATAGCATGTCTGGATGAAGGTGTCTATGAACTGGAAGCTATTCATTCCGAGGAAAAAGGCTGGGAGTTAGGGATTAGGGAAGGAGGCAAAATCTCCACCTATGTTGGTGATGAAAAGCTGGAATCCAATTCCATCTATCCTGTGACCAGCTATCGAGCCGATGGTACTCCACTATTCACCAAACTCGCATTTCTCAAGCTGATGGAAAGGCTGGAGCGGGAATGGGAGAGGGGAGAAATAGTTGAGTTGCAGATAGTATCAGAGCGAATTCCTTATCTCCTGGAATCATGTCTGGAGCAGAGCTATTGCTGAGTTTGGCGGGAGGAACAATTGCGCTCCTCCTTTCTGTCATCGCCTATTTTCTGAAACTCCTGATTCAGGATTCCAGGCAGATGAATACCGAGCTATCCCGAATGAAAGAATCGTTTATCCGACTGGAAGCAGAACAAATACTGATGAAGGCTATCCTTCAAAGGAATACCAAGTCCACTTCCCGCAACCGAACTCTCAAATGGGATTGAAATCAGTTTGTTGAACCCGACACCGGACATCCGACATCCAACACCGGACATCCAACATCTGTCCGCCGTGGCGTAACAAACAACAAACAACAAACAACTAAAAATGAACATACTAACCGAAATAAAAGACCGGGCATTAGCCCCTACACCGCCGTTTTTCCAGAAAGTGAAAAAGGCCGGATTGATCATCGCAGCTATTGGTACCGCAGTACTGACAGCACCAGGATTGGTGCCTGCCGTATTGCTCGCCTACGCTGGATATGCCGTGACAGCCGGAACAGTCTTGGTGACGATCTCTCAATTAACCGTCGATGACGGAGCATTTGAGAAGCTGTTGATGGATTAACTAGAATCTATTGATAATATTAAACCGGAGGGGATTCCTCTCCGGTTTTTTTGTGTTTCTAACCCATTCTGGCCTCTTAGGCCAATGTGAACACCGTATCCATGTAGGGGCGAATAAACATTCGCCCAATTAACATTTTGGGTGTCAGCCTGAGCATTTGAGAGACGAGATTCTCGAAATCCAAGGATCATCGAAGGTTTTTGATTCATACATTCCTTGCCACCGTTTGTGCCAATGGTCACGGTTCAAATTGATTTTGTATTGCGCCCTTTCAGGGCTTGGAATTCCATTTCTATATTCAGCGATGGGCTGCACCCATCGCTAGGCTATTCTGACCTTTCAGGCCAGTAGGGGCGAATAAACATTCGCCCTTACCATAGCAAGTTCCTGATTAAGCCTGATCTAGCGCAAGTCTCATGACTTGTGCTTTTGATAGTGCAGTCTCCTGACTGCCTTCCAACTAACAAAATCTCGTTTCCATCTTACTGGCATCTGGCCTTCGTCTCCGAATGATGACCTTGGGCCAGCGCTATAGAACAATTATATCCTTAATCCCAGGGTTAAAACCCTGGGCTATCCATAGGTCATCCCTGTGTGACTTTTTCATTCCCACTGTCTTTTCTGTCCTCCTCTAGCGCAAGTCTTCCGACCTGTCTGCCTCCTTTAGGCTTGTGCTTTTGGTAATGCAGTCTACCGACTGCCTCCAACTTCATCATTCATCATTCGATATTCAACATTCAAAACGCCTACTCCAAGGGGGAGTCAGTTCCGTTTCCCACTTCCCAACTTCCTTCCATTTTAAATTTTACATTGATCAATCAGCAAACTCCATTCTCCCCTTTAGGGGTCGGGGGTAACCACCCATTTTAAATTCTACACTTTTTCACTTTAAATTCCCGACTTCGACTCCTGTCACACTGAGCATTTGAGAGACGAGAGTCTCGAAATCGAAGTGTCAGTCTGACAAGTTGCACATGTTCAGCAACTAAAAACTCCCCAACCAACAACCAACAACCAACAACTAATAACCAACAACTAATAACCAACAACTAACAACTAACAACCAATAACCACCAACCACCCGTTTTAAATTTCATATCGTTCAAAATCCCCCTTACCCCCTTTGAAATCAATTTTCATCCATTCAAAACTCCTACTCCAAGGGGGAGTCAGATCCGTTTCCCACTTCCCAACTTCCATCCATTTTAAATTCCCAATTCCCTCATTTTAAATTCTGTGCTCCAGCACTCAACTCCATTCTCCCCTTTAGGGGTCGGGGGTCACCACCTGTCTGCCGCGGCGCAACAACCAACAACCAACAACGAACAACCAACAACCAACAACTAATAATTTCCTCTCATTTTAAATTCTCCATTCCTTCATTTTAAATTCTTCGCTCCAGCACTCAACTCCATTCTCCCCTTTAGGGGTCGGGGGTCACCACCTCTGCGCCCTTGTTTCCCCTCGGTCTGGGGAAAGGTTGACTGATATAAAAACAGTACTAATTGTCTTTTTTTGCTTACATGGACTTAAAGCATGATTACCATCATTGGTAAGTGTTTTGATTACTTATAATAAGCTTGATGAAAATTTAGTTTATTAAACTTCATTCTTCTATGACTTCAAATTATTGCCCAGATAAAGTTCTATGGTTCCCTGTAGGAAAGAAAGAGGAAGTTCAGATGGAGATTTCACTGTTAGAGATAAAGAAAATCAAATCGATTAGGGTGGGTATAAGCTGTGTAGTTTTTGATACAACACAAGGTGCACTCTGGTATGATTGGTTGATGTCAGTTTTGAGTAAAAAATTTGATCTTGAACTCTGTTTCGATAAATATTCCCTGGATCAACCTTCAAATAGCAATTCTCCAAACAATTCCCTATGCGAACTGGTTGAGTTGTTCATATATAAGTATGGACACCAATTTGATCATATAGAATTGTGGAAAAATCCCCTGGATAAGTTTATTCCTATTACATCTTCTACTAATATCTATTCTGATGAACTGGTATTTGCAGCATCTTGGGCTATCTTTTTAAATAAAAAGGTCAACATTGGTGGGATTCAGGCTGGAGACTTTGAATGGTTGATCTTGTTGATTCATTCAGGGGTTCTCCGGAATGTAACCGCTATTAGATTAGATTCTGAAGGTGATCTGTGGAGTACTAATACACAGTTTTTTGCACAATCTATTAGAAGTATGTTGAAGGAAAATGGATTTAAAACACTTGTGTTTGATAACGCACCGACTATAAGCATGGAGTCCGTTTAGATCTTGCAAAAGCTGACTGAAAAATAAAAGGACCAAGTAAAGCAGACATATCTGGAGTCCAAACCTGCTGAGAATAATGTCTATAACCTGATTTCTGCCTCAATAATAAGTGATCATATATGTATCCATACATTGAAATTTTAAACATATAATTTTCTGTAGGTATGGAAGAAATCGAGCGTATGCTTTTGTTTACGGTATTTGAGGAGCTTGGAGAGTTACTAAAGAATCGTGCTACTGGAGTAGATACTGATAGTTTCGTTTATAAATATTTGTTCAGAAGAATGCCCCAGATCTTCGAGAAGCATCAGGTTGACCTTCGTTCTCTTTCTATAATCTCCTTCACAGATTACTATTTGGTGACGGTCAATTTTAAGCATACTGCTAAGTTAAAATTGATACCCTAGGCGATCTGACTTCAATTACCTCATAACTGAAGCCTAAAGTGGGTAGGGGGATGATTTCCGGACCTTACTCAACCACTGTGGTCTGTGCTCACAGACCATTTTCCCATATGGATTCGTTTCCATTCCTCTGCACAAGCCCACTTCTTCCAAAAATGATCCTGCGCCGAGGGCAATGGCCTATTTCTTTATTTACCACGGGTTAAAACCCGTGGCTACTCATAGTGCCTACCTACGGCAGGCTTCATTGTTCCAACTACAATTAATTCCTAATTCCTTCATTTTATATCGATAGTTATCGGAACCCTCATTTTAAATTCCCAATTGGTTCATTTTAAATTTTCAATTCCCAATTCCTCATTTTAAATTCTCTACAACCAATCAATAAACCTTCTTTTCCTCCAGACTGTCGAATAAAATCTCTGTAAATTTCTCCCCACCTTCTTTATCCAAATGATCCATGTCTCTAAACATATAGTCTTGTTCCATATACAGACTATCAAAATCTATAATATGTAAATCATTGATTCTCAAAATACTATCTGCATTATAGCTTTCATTGTCCAAAATACCTAAATACGTCTTGGTCAATGGGAATCTCAAACCAATTAACTCTATATTGTTTGCCTTACAAATAGCTATAATCCTTAGCAAGGAACTTGACATTACTACTGAAGGCAAAGCAAATTCAAAGTAATTATTTATACGGTCTGTACTTATTTCTTTTTGCTGCAAAGCGGACATGTCCTCCCAGGAATTCTTAGATCTACTTCCTCCCCACTTTGAGAAATCAAACAATTCATTCTGCAGGAAATTTTTTATTATTAAACTATACCTATCATTCACAAACACACAATAATAGTTAAGGTACTTATCATGTATGAATTCCTTATAACTTGAATAATCCTCTCTATCACTATAATAAGCAGATCTGTCCAGGTTATTTTGATCCTCTCTCGTTGGGGATAGGGTGTGGTCATCTACACTGATATAGATTTTTTTTACCTTGGTATGTCGTATCAGAAATCTCAACTTACGCTCCATATCAAGATAGGAATCGCTTTGACCCGAGAAATTATGTACATCATGGATTTCAGTGAAATCACCTAGGGGAGTGCCATGGGAGTCCGCAAGAAGGTATTCTGAATACCCTAAATCAACTTGATCATAATCTCTAATATAAAATGCACGGATTAAAATGAACAATAAGAAATTGAGCACTACTAATAATAAGAGGAAAATAGAAACTTGTTTGAGGAACAGTTTTATCATCATAATATCAAAAGTTGAAATATATAAACTCTATTTCTTCTGAGGTATTCCCGAATATATCGATGATCAGTATGATCAGGAAATAAATGGACCATCTGCGGGCTTTACTCGGCATTGCTTGCATCCTGGAAATGGCATATTGACCAAATCTGCCCTTCCATTCCACTACAAGAAATCCGAAGATCAATATCAATATGGTAAGTGCTCCGGGGAACACCGAGAAGTCAGGAACCTGAAATAGCTGTGCAGTAAATATCCCGGATATGTAGCTCATGGCATGACTCATACTCTCAGCCCTAAAAAATATCCATGAGAACACGGTCAATGCAAAAGTGCCTAGAATAGAAGAAAATTCCCTCAAACTCGGACGTCTCTTGTCCATTGCTACGGTCTCAAGATTTTTTCTGTTGGTACCAAACAACAACAATGGAATAAAATAAATGGCGTTCAGAGCTCCCCAAACTATAAAAGTCCAATTTGCACCGTGCCAAAATCCACTGACAAGGAAAATGATGAAGATATTCCTTATCTGCTGCACCTTACTTCCTTTACTGCCACCCAACGGGATGTATAAATAATCTCTAAACCAGGTGGAAAGTGAAATATGCCATCGGCGCCAAAACTCTGCTATATCCCTTGAGAAATAAGGGAAGGCAAAATTCTGCATCAAATTGAACCCAAATAATCTTGATGTTCCAATTGCTATATCAGAATAACCCGAAAAATCCCCGTAAATCTGGAAAGTGAAAAATACTGCGCCCAGCACTAAAGTACTACCTCCATATTCAGTGGAGTTGTTAAATATCGTATTGGCAAACTCTGCACAGTTGTCTGCAATAACTAATTTCTTGAATAAGCCCCATAGCACTTGTCGCAAGCCATCCTTTGCTTGTAAATAATCAAACTTTCTTCTTTCAAAAAACTGTGGAAGCAAATTAGATGCTCTCTCTATCGGACCGGCTACAAGCTGAGGGAAAAAACTAACGAATGCTGAAAAGGCTACCAAGTCTTTCGTAGCTCGTAATTTCCTTCTATATACATCTATAGAATAACTCATGGTTTGAAAAGTGTAAAAACTAATTCCAACCGGTAATATAATATTCAGGCTATTAGCTTTTATAGGCATGCCCATAAATGTAAAAGCTGTAATAAAATTATCTAAAAAGAAATTGTAGTATTTAAAAAACCCAAGCAGTCCTATATTGACTAAAATACTCAAAACCAAGAGACTCTTACGTAGGTGACGATCTTCCGCTTTATCCAGTTGTTTCCCTACTATAAAATCTACTAATGTGCTGAATGCTATTAAAGCCAAAAACCTCCAATCCCACCAGCCATAGAAAAAATAACTCGCGATTACAATTAGAAAGTTTTGTGACCTGATGCTTTTTTTAAAAACAAACCAATATAATACAAATACTATTGGTAAAAATACAGCAAAGTCAAGTGAATTGAAAAGCATGTGTAATTGAGGTTAATCCTTAATTGAAAAATAATTTACACTTAGTGCTGATCTATAAACATATGTATAAGTTTCTCCCTTAAAGTGTGTTACCAAAATTATTGCTCTTCATAGAATTTTTTTTTTTATAGGAATGAATAGTCAAGAAAATATCATCCTCCAGATTCACTCACGCTCAGGTCCTTTCCTACTTCAACAAATCATGTTGATGCTAATTTTCCCACATCAACACGAATTCTTTAACTATTCCGGAGCTTTTTTTCTCCCTGCAGCTATCGCAAAGCCTTTATTAACGTACCTCTGGTATTTCAGCTCCAAGTAAACGAATTTTTGTCAGCTTTATCATTTTGCTCACTCATCCAGCTCATGTTCCCATCCACCAGTCCGTGGATTTTGAAAGGACCGTATACTTCTTAGGCATGGATAATTGATTCGAAAAATAGGAAGATAAAAACTAAAAGATGCCATTTCTTGGACTTTAAAATTTGACATCAACTCCCACTAATCCATTTCCTGACTTCTTTCATTTCCATTCCGCACCTTTAGGCCTGGGCTATTATTTGATCCACCTCCTCTGTAGCGGAACCAACCAACAACCAACAACTGCCACCCGTCCGCCGTGACGGAACCAAATTCTATCCCCCCCTTTAGGGGTCGGGGGTGGGGGTGGCGGAAATAACCAACTATCCAAATTCGACCTTGAGTACTTAGGCTTAATTTTCCGTATCTTTACTAAACACCCTGTCGATAGCGAACAAATTTTTGCACCATGAATGAGAAACTAACTATATTTTATGCTGATGATGACTTGGATGATTTGGAGTTTTTTAAGCTAATTATCAAGCAAATCGGCGGTAACTATGAAGTGGTAACCCATGCTGATGGAGTTGAATTGATGGCGGCTATTAATAATCCACCTCCAACCCCCTATCTAGTATTTTTGGATATTAATATGCCTAAAATGAATGGCCTTGAGGTTTTGAAGAAATTGAGGGAGTCTGATAAGTTTAAGAAATTGCCTGTTATTATGCTTTCCACCACCAAAGACGGTCCCTTTGTTCAGCAATCCCTGGCTCTTGGCGCGAATTACTACGTCCCCAAGTCCTCTCGTTTTGATGAACTGAAACTATCCATCCAACATTCACTACAGATTAATTGGGAAACCTTTATTCCCGATAATACTAATTTCACGTACACCAGAAATTAAGCTAAAATGACTGTTCCTTTGTTATCTTCAGTATTTACGCAGGAACTTAGAAAATCCACAGCGCCACTTCATGAGCAGCTAGAATCCTTGCCTGTCTCACAGTCTATTCTAGCACCTGAAGTATCTATACAAGAATACTTACGCTATTTGGATTTAATGCATGACGTTATAGTTGATGTGGAAACCACTCTTTTCCCTATCGTCAGCACTGAAATCAATTCACTGAATGAGCGAAGAAAAACCTCTCTGTTGGAGAGAGATTTTGAAGTTTTAGGCTTTCAAAAACAAAAAAAGCGAAGACTTACTGCCTTTTCAGAGCAAGTAAATCCCATTGGATTTGCTATGGGGGTCTTTTATGTAATTGAAGGATCTTCTCTTGGAGGCAGAGTAATTTATAAGCATATTCATAAAGTATTGGGATTAGATACTGATTCTGGAGCTGCATACTTTTCAGGTTATGGAGAACTTACAGGAATGCTTTGGAAGGAATTTATGACGGAATTGATCACCCATGAGCAGAAAAACCATAATGGAGATGAAATCATCGCCGGAGCCAATCATGCCTTTGATGTTATTAGCAAACATTTTCAAGGGACTCTTGAAAACAGCTAATTATGAAGATAAAAGACATAGTCAACCGTGATCTAGTTAACCTTACTAATTGTGAGCAGGAACCAATACACATTCCAGGTAGCATTCAGCCCCATGGGTTTCTTTTAGGTCTAAAACTTGATTCATTTCTAATAGACTATTGTAGTGGAAATACCCTTGATTTTATCGAGGCATCTCACACCATGATTTTGGGGAAAAGATTTGAGGAAGTATTTGGACTGGAGGCGATGAAGTCACTTTTGGACTACATCACTACCCAACAAATGCTCTCTTCATCCCTTCTGAAAATGACACTTTTGGGTTGCGAATTTGTATGTACTGTACACAAAAGTGGAGAAGTATATATTCTTGAGCTTGAGCCTGGGAATCCGCACTACAAGATGCCTAATGAAGTATACGATCATACTTCTCAATTTCTTACTTACATGCATTCCACTCACAGTATGCAGGATCTGTGCAGCCTTGTAGCTAAAGGTACTCGAGAGGTGACTGGGTATGATAGAGTCATGATTTATCGTTTTGATAGTCATTACAATGGGGAAGTATATGCAGAAAGTCGTCGGGATGACTTGGAGCCATTTTTAGGTCTGCATTATCCGCATACAGATATTCCAGCACAGGCTAGGAATCTGTATATGAAAAACCTACTAAGGATTATAGCAGATATAGACTATACACCTGTTCCTGTTTTTACAGTTGATGATGAAGTAGGTAAAAACTTGGACCTAAGCCTTTCCATTCTTAGAAGCACCTCGCCTATACATGTGAAATACCTGCACAATATGGGAGTGGGGGCCACGCTTACTATTTCCCTTATTTACAAGCAAAAGCTTTGGGGACTGATTGCCTGCCATCACTATTCTCCCAAGAATTTAACTCCCGAAATTCGACGGGCAGCCCTGCTTCAGGGGCATTTCATTACCTCTCAGATAGGTCTTAGACAATCTCACGAAGAATATGAGATATATAGAAAGGTTAATAGCGCTTTTGACAAGATTGATACATTTGACCTATCTGCCAATAAGGAGTCCTTCGAAGAATTTATTAGACAGCCTGAGCTTCTGCAGATTTGTAACGCCTCCGGTGCTTCTCTTATAGTTGACGGGAATGTCTACAAGAACGGAGTGGTCCATTCAGATGAAGAGGTCATTTTTTTGGCTGATTTTCTTACAGAACATAGTATTAGTACCAGTTTCAGTACTGATAAACTCTTAAATCAATTACCTAACCATAAAAGTCTATGTGAAAAGACTGCTGGGCTGATTTACCATTCTCTGGATTTAGATAGTAATAATTGTATTATTTGGTACAGACCCGAGACCAAATCCGAAGTGCTCT
>Ga0123337_10003080_pt1 | contig 18171 bp, 16 predicted proteins | sample frozenSSSSmetaG_FD_89792 | JGI IMG/M metagenome (GOLD analysis project Ga0123337, IMG submission 89792) | Glacier valley bacterial and archeal communities from Borup Fiord, Nunavut, Canada, to study Microbial Dark Matter (Phase II) -... | ecosystem: Environmental > Aquatic > Freshwater > Ice >... | reverse complement strand
GGGCGGTGGCGTTGGGTGGCTGGCGCAGCGCCAGCGCGTGCAGCAGTTTCTGGAAGCGCTCGCGGTCTTCGGCCGCGTCAATCATGTCCGGCGAGGTGCCGATGATGGGCACGCCGTTGGCCTCTAAATCCAGCGCCAGCTTCAAGGGCGTCTGGCCGCCGTACTGGACGATCACGCCGAAGGGCTTTTCCTTGTCGACGATTTCCAGCACGTCCTCTAAGGTCAGCGGCTCGAAATACAGCCGGTCGGACGTGTCGTAGTCGGTCGAAACGGTCTCGGGATTGCAGTTGACCATGATGGTCTCGTAGCCGTCTTCGCGCATGGCCATGGCGGCATGCACGCAGCAGTAGTCAAACTCGATGCCCTGGCCGATGCGGTTGGGCCCGCCGCCCAGTACCATGATTTTTTTCTTGTCAGAAGGCAGCGCTTCGCACTCGCTGCCTTCTGCCTCGTAGGTCGAATACAGGTAGGCGGTGTTGGTCTCGAATTCGGCGGCGCAGGTGTCCACGCGTTTGTAGACCGGGCGCACGCCCAGCGCGATGCGCTTTTCGCGGATCGCGGTGTCGGTGGTCTTGAGCTGGCGCGCCAGGCGGCGGTCTGAAAAGCCTTTTTGCTTGAGCGCGCGCAGCGTGGCGGCGTCGATGTTGTCCAGCGTCGTGGTTTCCAGTTCCAGCTCGATCTTGACGATCTGCTCGATCTGCACCAAAAACCAGCGGTCAATCTTCGTCAGTTCAAAGACTTCGTCGACCGAGAGGCCCATGGCAAACGCATCGCCCACATACCAGATGCGGTCCGGACCCGGCGCGCCGAGTTCCTTCTCCAGCACTTCGCGGTCCTGGGTTTTCTCGTTCATGCCATCGACGCCGACTTCGAGGCCGCGCAGGGCTTTCTGGAACGATTCCTGGAAAGTCCGCCCCATGGCCATGACCTCGCCGACCGACTTCATCTGCGTCGTCAGGCGGGAATCGGCGGTCGGGAATTTCTCGAACGCAAAGCGTGGAATCTTGGTGACCACGTAGTCGATGCTGGGCTCGAAACTGGCCGGCGTCGCGCCACCGGTGATCTCGTTGCGCAACTCGTCCAGCGTGTAACCCACCGCCAGCTTGGCCGCGACCTTGGCAATCGGGAAACCCGTGGCCTTGGAGGCCAGCGCCGAGGAGCGCGACACGCGCGGATTCATCTCGATGACCACCATGCGGCCATCTTCCGGATTGATGGAGAACTGCACGTTGGAGCCGCCTGTATCGACGCCGATTTCGCGCAGAACCGCCAAACTCGCATTGCGCAGGATCTGGTATTCCTTGTCGCTCAGCGTCTGGGCCGGCGCCACAGTGATGGAGTCGCCGGTGTGCACGCCCATCGGGTCCAGGTTCTCGATCGAGCAAACGATGATGCAGTTGTCCGCCGTGTCGCGCACCACTTCCATCTCGTACTCTTTCCAGCCCAGCAGCGATTCTTCAATCAAGAGTTCGTTGGTCGGCGACGCTTCCAGGCCGCGCTTGCAGATTTCCTCGAACTCTTCGGGGTTGTAGGCAATGCCGCCGCCGGTGCCGCCCAGGGTGAAGCTGGGGCGGATCACGGTCGGGAAACCCAGCGTTTTCTGCACGGTCCAGGCTTCGTCCATGGTGTGGGCGATGCCGGAGCGGGCCGAACCGAGACCGATCTTGGTCATCGCGTCCTTGAACTTGAGCCGGTCCTCGGCCTTGTCGATGGCCTCGGGCTTGGCGCCGATCAGTTCAACATCGTATTTTTCGAGCACGCCGTTACGCCACAGATCGAGCGCGCAATTGAGCGCGGTCTGGCCGCCCATGGTCGGCAGGATCGCATCGGGGCGCTCCTTGGCGATGATTTTCTCCACTGTCTGCCACGTGATCGGCTCGATATAGGTGACATCGGCCGTGGCCGGGTCGGTCATGATCGTGGCCGGGTTGCTGTTGATCAGGATGACCTTGTAGCCTTCCTCGCGCAGCGCCTTGCAGGCCTGCACGCCGGAATAGTCGAACTCGCAGGCCTGGCCGATGATGATCGGGCCGGCGCCAATGATGAGAACCGATTTGATGTCTGTGCGCTTAGGCATTCTTCTTCTCCTGGCTTTGCGCCATCAGCACCGTGAAGCGGTCGAACAAGTATGAAATATCGTGGGGTCCGGGAGAGGCTTCGGGGTGGCCCTGGAAGCAGAACGCGGGTTTGTCGGTGCGGGCCAAGCCCTGCAGCGTGCCGTCGAACAGGCTGACATGCGTCGGCCGCAAGTTGGCGGGCAGCGTGGTTTCATCGACCGCAAAACCGTGGTTCTGGCTGGTGATGCTGACGCGGCCGGTGTCCAGGTCCTTGACCGGATGATTCGCGCCGTGGTGGCCGAACTTCATCTTGAAGGTCTTGGCCCCGCCGGCCAGCGCCATGATCTGGTGGCCCAGGCAGATGCCGAAAGTCGGGATTCCGGTTTCGATCAGCTCGCGAACCGCTTCAATCGCATAGTCGCAGGCCTGCGGATCGCCCGGGCCGTTGGCCAGGAAAATGCCGTCGGGATTGAGCTTGAGCACGTCGGCCGCCGAAGTTTGCGCCGACACCACCGTGATGCGCGCGCCACGCTCGGCCACCATGCGCAGGATGTTTTTCTTCACGCCGAAGTCGAACGCGACGACGTGGAATTTTGGCGTGATCTGCACGCCATAGCCCGAACCAAGCTTCCACTCGGTCTGTGTCCATTCATAGGTGTGCTTGACCGACACGACCTTGGCCAGATCGAGGCCGTCCATGCTGGGCGCGGCCTTGGCCGTGGCGACGGCTTTGTCGATGGCCGACTGGCTGATGGCTTCGCCAGGCGCCAGGGCCATGATGCAGCCGTTTTGCGCACCGTGAATTCGCAGGTGGCGCGTCAATTGCCGGGTATCGATCCCGGCAATCGCCACGATTTTTTCCTTGATCAGGTATTCGGCCAGGGTCATGGTCGCGCGAAAGTTCGACGCAATCAGCGGCAGGTCCTTGATGATCAGGCCGGCTGCATGAACCTTGCTGGATTCAACATCTTCGGCATTGATGCCGTAGTTGCCGATATGCGGATAAGTGAGGGTGACGATCTGCTGGCAATAGCTCGGGTCCGTGAGGATTTCCTGGTAGCCGGTCATGGCGGTGTTGAACACCACCTCGCCGATCGTGGAGCCCGCAGCTCCAATCGAATTGCCAATAAAGACCGTGCCGTCTGCGAGCGCCAGGATGGCGGGCGGGGTATTTCCCTGTAGAGACAAAAGCACTGGGTTCTCCGGTTGTGTACGGTTCGCCCAAGCGTGCACAAGAAACGTCTTCTCAGACTCTTGCGGGCTGCTTTTGTGAATGGGTTTTGCTTTATGTGCGCTTGGGCGAAGCTGTGATTTGAAAAGCCCACGATTATAGCCCGGCCCTTCTTTTCATCTAGGAGTCTGGGCGGCAGAAGAAAATTCATTGAAAAGTCAATGTTTTTGGGGGTACTTGACCCCTTCCCCGCATGGAAATAATGCAGCCTGAGCGATTCTGAAGGGCCGAAGTTTTCCTCTGAGTTTTCAAATCCTTCTGCCGCCCAGACTCCTAGTGAAAAGAAGGGCTATTCCAAGCCAGGGTTACGGCCTTGCCAGCACGCTGGCATACAGGCAGATGGCGGCGGCGGCAGCCACGTTGAGGGATTCCTCGCCGCCCGGCTGGTCGATGCGAACCTTCAGGCGGGCCCTGTCCATCAACTCGTCGCTGACGCCCTGCCCTTCGTGGCCCATGGCCCAAGCGCAAGGCATGGGAATCGGCTGCTGGTGCAGGAAGCTGCCATGGTGCGAACTGGTGACCACGATCGGAACGGTCAGGTCAGCCAATGCCCCGGGCTCGACGCCTTCCACCAGACGCAGTGCAAAATGCGCGCCCATGCCGGCGCGCAGCACCTTGGGCGACCACAGCGCAGCGGTTCCCTTGAGCGCGATGATCTGGCTGAAACCGAATGCGGCCGCGCTGCGCAGGATGGATCCGACATTGCCGGCATCCTGCACGCGGTCCAGGATGACCGACGCCACATCGAGCTGTAGCGGGGGCGCAGCGGGCAGTTCCATCACAAAACCCATGCGGGCCGGCGATTCCAGGCCGCTGATCTCGGGCAGCAAGACATCGGCAATGACTATGTTTTTGATAGCTGCCTGCGCCCATTCAGCATGCGCCAAGGGCCAAAAAGACTCTGAAAATACGGCCAGGACCGGTTTGAACCCACGCGCCAGCGCAGCACGGCACAAATGGTCGCCCTCCAGCCAGACGCGGCCCTGCTTGCGGTAAGCCGTGCTGTCCTGCGACAGGCGGCGCAAGTCCTTGACCAGCGCATTGTCGCGCGAGGAGACATGCGTGACAGGAACTGAAAAACCGCTGCTCATCGCAATACCCCGGCGACTGGCGCAAACGAGCGCCGGTGCTGCGGGCAGGCGCCATGCTGGCGCAAGGCGGCCAGGTGCGCGGCCGTGCCGTAGCCTTTGTGCCCGGCAAAACCGTACTGCGGATACTGCAGGTGATAGTCGCCGCACCAGCGGTCGCGGTATACCTTGGCCAGAATCGAGGCGGCCGAAATGGCAGGCACCAGCGCATCGCCCTTGATAATCGCTTCGGCCAAAATCAAGAGTCTGGGCAACTGGTTGCCATCGACCAGCACCTTGGTGGGCTTGAGCCGCAAACCTTCCACGGCCCGCTTCATGGCCAGCAAGGTGGCCTGCAGGATATTGAGGCGGTCGATTTCTTCAACGTTGGCCAGCGCAATGGAGCAGCACAGCGCCTTGGCCTGGATCTCGTCGTAGAGCTTTTCGCGTCGCAGGGCGGTCAGTTTCTTGGAATCAGCCAGCCCCATGATGGGATTGAAAGGGTCAAGAATGACCGCCGCGGCCACGACCGGCCCGGCCAGCGGCCCGCGCCCGGCTTCGTCAACACCGGCCATGAGCCCGGGGGTGTCCCAGGAAAAGACAGTCTGGACAGTCGGCTCAGGCTTCAAGGATTTTCTGGATTGCATCGGTGGCCAGTTGGGGGGTGTCTCGCTGCAACTCGTGATGCAGTTGGGTGAATCGTTGTTGAACAGCCGCTATTTTCTCGGGTGCCGAGGATTTTGCATCAATCCATTGCAGCAGCGCCTGCGCCAGCGCCTGGGGCGTGGCCGCATCCTGCAGCAGTTCAGGCACGACAAAATCCCGGCAAAGAATATTGGGCAGGCCGACCCAGGGCTGCAATTGCTTACGCCGCATGATCTGCCACGACAGCCAGTTCATGTTGTAGGCAATCACCATGGGCCGCTTGAACAGAGCCGCTTCCAGCGTGGCGGTGCCGCTGGCAATCAGCGTGACATCACAGGCGGCCAGCACCGTGTGCGACTGGCCCGCCACAATCTGCACGTCAGCCCGCATGCCGGCAACACCTGCCAGCTGCTCAATCAGGCTTTTCAGCGCAGGAATCGCCGGAACTATGAATTTGATAGATGGCTGCGCCCGCCTGACAAGCGCTGCAGCCTGAAAGAAGCGTTTTGCCAGATACTGGATTTCGGATTTTCGGCTACCCGGCAAAATGGCGATCACCGTGTCTTCACCCTGCAAGCCCAGCAAGCGCCGTGCTGCCTGGCGGTCGGGCTGCATCGCAATCACATTGGCCAGCGGATGCCCGACATAAGTCGCGGCGATTCCGTGCGATGCCAGCAAGGCCGGCTCGAACGGAAAAATGCACAGCACATGGTCCACGCTGCGCTTGATGTTGTCGATGCGGTCTGCCCGCCAGGCCCAGATCGACGGACAGACAAAATGCACCGTTTTGATACCCTCGGCCTTCAATGCCGCCTCCAGTCCGAGATTGAAATCGGGTGCATCGACGCCGATGAAGAGGTCAGGACGCGGGCCAGGGCCGTTCAGAAGCCGCTTTTTAAGCTTCTCACGGATGCCGACAATTTCGCGGTAATGGCGCAGCACCTCGACATAGCCGCGCACAGCCAGTTTTTCGCTGGGCCACCAGGCCTGAAAACCCCGTCTTGCCATTTGCGCCCCGCCGATGCCGCCAGAGGTCAGGGCCGGCCAGCGCGCGGTCAGGCCGTCGAGCAGCAAGCCCGCCAGCAAGTCACCGGAAGTTTCGCCTGCGACCATGGCAATGCTGGGTGCCAATGGGGCATTGGAGTGAGCGGCTGGCCCCTTCTCTTTCCGGGGCGGCAGAGGCGGGGGCGCGACCGACATCGCCACCCTAGCGAACAATGCCGCGCTGCGGCGAGGCTTGCTCTAAAAACGAGAGCATCATTTGCACGTCGGGCTGCGATTCCGGGTGCTTTTGAGTCAGTTCAGCGATGCGCAGCTTGGCCTGCTCCAGCGTCAGGCCGTCACGGTACAGCGCCTTGTGCATGGCCTTGACAGCCGAAATACGGTCAGCCGAAAAGCCGCGGCGGCGCAGACCTTCAAAATTCATGGAGCGCGCTTTGGCCGGCTGGCCCTGGCACATGACAAACGGCGGCAAATCGGCCAGCAACACCGAGGAAACGGCGGTAAAACTGTGCGCGCCCAGCCTGACAAACTGGTGCACCCCGGTAAAGCCGCCCAGGATCACCCAGTCGTCGATATGCACATGGCCGCCCAGCGTGGTGTTGTTGGCAAAAATCGTGTTGTTGCCCACCACGCAGTCATGCGCCACATGCACATAAGCCATGATCCAGTTGTCATGGCCCAGGCGGGTAACGCCCTGGTCACCGGGCGAGCCGATGTTGAAGCTGCAAAACTCGCGAATCGTGTTGCGGTCGCCGATCACCAGCTCGCACGGTTCACCGGCATATTTCTTATCCTGCGGAACCGCACCCAGTGAGTTGAACTGGAAAATCCGGTTGTCGCGGCCAATGGTGGTGTGGCCTTCGATCACGCAATGCGCGCCAATGGTGGTGCCGGCGCCAATTTTGACGTTCGGGCCAATGACGGCGTAGGGTCCGACACTGACCGAACTGTCGAGTTGCGCCGAAGCATCGACGAGGGCGGTGGCATGGATGCCTGATGGAACGACTGGCGATGTCATGGCAGCAGGCTCAGGCAACAGTGCGCATGGTGCACATCAGTTCGGCCTCACAGGCGATGTTCCCGTCAACGCGGGACACACCCTTGAACTTGAAAATGCCCGATTTCATGCGCAGCAGCGACACATCCATGATCAGCTGGTCGCCAGGGCCCACCGGGCGCTTGAAACGCGCGCCGTCGATGCCGGCAAAGTAATAAACAGTCTTGTCATCGGGTGTCACGCCCAGCGTTGAAAAAGACAGCAAGGCAGCAGCCTGCGCCATGGCTTCAAGCATCAGCACCCCCGGCATGACCGGATGCTTGGGAAAATGCCCCATGAAAAAAGGCTCGTTGATCGAGACGTTTTTGAGCGCCTTGATGCATTTTCCGGGTTCGATTTCGAGAACGCGGTCAACCAGCAGGATCGGATAACGGTGCGGCAGTAACTTGAGAATCTGGTGAATGTCCATCATGATTTTTCTTTGAGGATGTCCTGCAGTTGCAGCAGGGATTTTTCTGTTTTTTTAAGCCGTTCACGCAAGGTGTGAAGCTGCTTGAGCGTCGCCGCATTTTTTTCCCAGGCGGCATTGTCGTCGATGGGAAAAAGGCCGGTGTAGTGGCCAGACTTCAGGAGCGACCGGGTCACGATGGATGCAGCAGAAACATGCACGCCATCAGCCAGGCGCAGGTGACCGAGCACAATGGCGCCGCCGCCTACCGTGCAATGCTCCCCTATCGTGGCGCTGCCGGCAACGCCTGCGCAGCCTGCCATGGCGCTGTGTTTGCCAACGCGCACGTTGTGGCCAATCTGCACCAAGTTGTCGAGCTTGACACCGTCTTCGATCACCGTGTCCTGCAAGGCGCCCCGGTCAATGCAGGTGTTGGCACCGATCTCCACGTCATTGCCAATCTGCACGGCGCCGAGCTGCTCGATCTTGACCCACTGTCCGTCATGCGGCGCAAAGCCGAAACCGTCCGCACCAATCACAGCGCCCGGGTGAATGATGCAGCGCTCGCCGATGCGGCAACCGTCAGCCACCGTGACACGCGCCGAAAGCCGGCTGCCGGCACCGATGACGGCATTCGCGCCGATGACGCAATGCTCCGCAATGCGGGCGCCCTCTCCAATCACGGCACCCGCCGCGATGCAGACAAAAGCCCCGATTGACACATCAGGTGCGAGCCTGGCTTGCGGATCAATCAACGCGCTGGGATGGATGGCGGATGGCGGCGCCGGAAAATGGCGGCGCTTCCACAACTGGGTGATCAGCGCGAAGTAGTGATAAGGATCTTTCACCACAATGCACGAACCGCGATTCACAGCGGCTTCGCGTGCGGAAGGTGCGACGATCACGCAGCCCGCTTCAGACTGCGCAAGCTGGCTCAGGTACTTGGGATGGCTGAGGAATGTCAGATCGTTTGGACCGGAGGCCTCCAGGGTGGACAGCCGCTGAATCAGCAACTCGGGGTCGCCCACCAGTTCGGCCTGCGCCTTTTCTGCCAGCGACTGAACAATATCGGCAAGACGGAGCGTCATGCTGCGCCTGCCATTGCTTCGCTCATGCGCTTGCTCGCGAGCCGCAATCAGCGGGAAGCGTTCAAGGCCTTGATCACCTTGTCGGTGATGTCATGCTTGGGGTTTACATACACCGATTCCTGAAGGATCAGGTCGTATTTCTCGGTTTCTGCAAGCGTTTTAACCACCTTGTTGGCGCGCTCGATGACCTGCTGCAGCTCTTCATTCTTGCGCGCGCTCAGGTCTTCCTGGAATTCGCGGCGCTTGGTCTGGAAGGTGCGGTCCTGGTCAACCAGTTGGCGCTGGCGCGAGGTGCGCTGGCTTTCAGCGAGCGTAGGCGCTTCGCGTTCGAATTTTTCCGACTGTGTTTTTAGCTGAGTACCCAGGTCAGTCAGCTCTTTTTCACGCTTGCTGAATTCCTGCTCCAGCTTGGTCTGGGCAGCTTTGGCTGAATTGGCTTCGCGGAAAATACGGTCCAGGTTGACCACGCCGACCTTGAATTCCTGCGCACTGGCAGAAAAACCAGCCACTGCGATCACGAGGCCGAGGAGAATTTTGCTTGAAATATTTTTCATTAGAAAGAAGTACCAATTTGGAATTGCAGACGTTCTATTTTATCGCCTGCCTGTTTACGAAGCGGCACTGCATAGGCAATGCGAAGCGGTCCGACCGGAGAAATCCAGCTGATGCCGATCCCGGTGGAAGCCCTCAGGCCATCGGGGCCGCTGAGTTTATAGCTGTCTTTGAATACATTGCCGGCATCCACAAAACCGTACATGCGCAAGGTGCGGTCGTTGCCGGCGCCCGGAAACGGTGCGATCAGCTCGGCATTGAGCGTCAGCTTCTTGGGCGCGCCCACCGACAGGTCAGAGGAATCACGGGGGCCCAATGAGCCCTGCTGGAAGCCGCGCACCGAACCCAAGCCACCGGAATAGTAGTTCTTGAACAGCGGATAAGGCTGGCCGTTGAGCCCTTTGCCCCAACCCAGTTCACCGTTCAGGGCCAGCGTGAATTGCTTGTTGAGAGGAATGTATTGCTGGATCTGGTAATTGGCGCGAACAAAGCGGATGTCGCCTGCAATGCCCCAGTCTCCGTAGACACGCTGAAAGCGTCCCGAGGTGGGCACCAGCGCACTGTCCCTGTTGTCGCGCGACCAGCCGACCGTCAAGGGAATGGAGTTGCTTTTGTAGCCAAACTGGTTGGCGTAGTCCTGGTAGCTGACCGGCAGGTTGGCGCCCGGCACAATCGTCAGCGACTCGTAGCCGCTACCAAAGTAAACCGTGTCAGTCTCGGTAAACGGAACACCAAAGCGGATGCTGGCGCCCCGCGTCTTCAGCTTGTAGTCACCGCCCTGTCCTGACAAAGGCTGCGAGGTGCGGTCATACACGTCAATTGAGCGCGATATGCCGTCAGCAGTGAAATACGGGTCGATCGTGCTCAGCACCAGCTGGCGGTTGGATTTGCTGGTGTTGACTTCGATGCCCAGGTAGTTGCCGGTACCGAAGACGTTTTCCTGCTTGATGCCGAACATCAGGGAAACGCTGTCAGCGCTGGAATAGCCCGCGCCCAGTTGCAGGTTGCCGGTCGGCTTTTCCGCCACATTGATGTTGATGTCCACCTGGTCCGGCGTGCCGGCCACTTCCTGGGTGTCCACATTCACCTCGGTGAAAAATCCGAGACGGTCAACCCGGTCACGGGACAGGCGGATTTTGTCGCCGTCGTACCAGGATGATTCGAACTGGCGGAACTCGCGGCGCACGACTTCATCGCGTGTGCGGTTGTTGCCGGACACATTGATGCGCCGCACGTAAGCACGGCGCGAGGGTTCTGCCTGCAGTACAAAAGCCACACGGTTGTTGGTCCGGTCAATTTCCGGCACCGCTTCCACCTTGGCAAAGGCAAATCCAAACGTACCGAAATAGTCGGAAAAGGCCTTGGTTGTTTCGGCCACCGCATCGGCGTTGTAGGGCTCGCCCGGCTTGATGGTCACCAAGGATTTGAATTCCTCTTCCTTGCCCAGGTAGTTGCCGTCGAGCTTGACGCTAGACACCACGAAGCGCTCGCCTTCGGTGACGTTCAGGGTGATCGCAATGCTCTGCTTGTCAGGGGAAATTGCCACCTGGGTGGTATCGACCTTGAACTCAAGGTAACCGCGTGACAGATAGTAGGAGCGCAAGGCTTCAATGTCGGCATTGAGCTTGGCCCGGGAATAGCGGTCGGACTTGGTGTACCAGCTCAACCAGCCACCGGTGTCGAGGTCAAACAGGCCGAGCAGCGTGGCTTCGCTGAATGCCTTGTTGCCGGTGATATGGATTTCCTTGATTTTCGCGACATCGCCTTCAACGACGCTGAAGGTCAGGTTGACGCGGTTGCGCTCGATCGGCGTCACGGTGGTGATGACCTCGACGCCGTACAGGCTCTTGTTGATGTACTGGCGCTTGAGTTCCTGCTCGGCCTTGTCGGCGAGCGCCTTGTCAAATGGCTGTCCGTCGGCAATACCGGCATCGCGAAGCGCTTTTTTCAGCACTTCCTTGTCGAACTCCTTGGTTCCGACAAAATCCACGTTGGCCACGGTGGGGCGCTCTTCAACAATCACGACCAGCACATCGCCATTGACCTCAAGCCGGACGTCCTTGAACAGGCCCAGTCCGAACAAGGCGCGAATGGCGCTTGAGCCTTTTTCGTCGCTATAGGTTTCGCCCACGCGAAACGGCAGCGAGGCAAAGATGGTGCCCGGCTCGACACGCTGCAAGCCTTCCACCCGAATATCCCTGACGGTGAAGGGATCTACGGCCCAGGCGGTATTGACGAAAAACAGGCCGGCAGCGATGGCGCAGACAGCACGAACTTTGAATTGATTGAATTGCTTTTGCATGAATTGGTTGGAGTTAGCCGACAAGTCGGGTGACATCATTGAAGAGGGCAATAAACATCATGCCCAGCAGGATCGCAACACCACCGCGCTGCAACCGGTCCATCCAGACGTCTGACACGCCCCGGCCGGTGATCCATTCCCAAAGATAATACATCAGGTGACCACCGTCCAGAACCGGTAGCGGCAGCAGGTTCAATACGCCCAGGCTCACACTGATCAGGGCCAGAAACACCAGGTAGGAAGTCCAGCCCAGAGAGGCAGACTTTCCGGCGTAGTCGGCAATGGTGAGCGGACCGCTCAGATTTTTGAGGGAAGCCTCGCCAATCACCATCTTGCCCATCATTTTGAGCGTCAGTACGGAAACTTCCCAGGTGCGTACAGCGCCGCCCCACAAGCCGTCCAGAGGACCGTAACGCACGGTCACAAATTCAGGTGGCGCCCCGACATACGCACCGATGCGGGCTACCGGGACATCCCCTTCTTTCGTGATCACGGGGCTTACCTGCAGTGCCAGCGGCCGGCCATCCCGCAGGACTTGCCAGTTCTGCGGCGCCGCGTTGACGCTGCTTGCGCTTGAAGCCCGGGCAGAGCCACGGATGGCTTCGCGCAACTGCTGCCCATCGACGATGGAGGTTTCACCGATCTGCTGGACCACATCACCGGCTTGCAGCCCGGCTTTTTGGGCCGCGCTGCCCGCCATGATCTCGCCGATCACAGGCTGGGTCCACGGACCGAGGATGCCGATTTTTCGGAATAGCTGGGCGTCCGCTTCGGCAGCATCGATCTTGCTGAGCGGCAACAGGACGGTTCGGGTTGAAGGGCTGGCGTCATCACCGATCACCAGCTGCAAATCCCGGGCATTGAGCGCACCTTGCGTCATGCGCCAGCGAAGGTCTTCAAACGAGCGCACCGATTCGAGTTCTTCGCCCTCAAAAGCCGCCTGCCGAACGGTTTCGCGTCCGCTCAGCCCGGCCCGCTCAGCCAGGGAGCCGGCGACCGGACTGGCCAGAACAGCCTTGGGCTCCTGCAGGCCGCTCCAGTTGACCACCGAATACAGCAGCACGGCCAGCAGCAGATTGGCCAAGGGCCCGGCGGCCACGACGGCGGCGCGCGACTTGAGCGGCTGGGTGTTGAAAGCCAGGTGACGCTCTGAAGCATCGACCGGGCCCTCGCGCTCATCGAGCATCTTGACGTAACCGCCCAGCGGCAGCATGCCGATGGCAAATTCGGTGCTTTTGTTCTTGAGCCGCCAGGTGTAGATCGGCTTGCCAAAGCCGATCGAAAACTTCAGCACCTTGATGCCGCATGCCACGGCGACCCGGTAGTGACCGTATTCATGCACGGCAATCAGGATACCCAGGGTTACGACAAAGGAAACCAGCGTCAGCATTTAGGACTCCAGACCTTGCGCAATTCGACCGGCTACGAGGCGTGCCTGCGCGTCAAGCGCCAGCAAACCCTCGATATCGTGAACTTCAGAAACTGAAACAGCCTCCAGTGTTGCATGGTTCACCTGATGAATGTGGTCAAAGCGGATGCGCTTGTCCAGAAAAGCCGCGACCGCAATTTCGTTGGCGGCATTGAGCACCGCCGTGCTGCCCACCGGGGCCTTGAGCACTTCCCAGGCCAGCGGCAGGCCCGGAAAGCGCTCGTCGTCCGGCACTTCGAAGGTCATGTTGGCCAGCGCCCTGAAGTCAAGCGCTTTGGCCCCCGAACTGATCCGCTCAGGCCACGCCAGGCCATAGGCAATCGGCACGCGCATGTCTGGCGTTCCCAATTGTGCGACGACGGAGGTGTCGTAATACTGCACCATCGAGTGGATGATGCTCTGCGGATGGATCACCACTTCAATCTGCTCCGGCGTCAGTCCAAACAGGAACTTGGCTTCGATGACTTCCAGTGCCTTGTTCATCATGGTGGCCGAATCGACTGAAATCTTGCGGCCCATCACCCAGTTCGGATGGGCGCAGGCTTCGTCAGGTGTGACATGACGCAGGCTGGCCGGCTCGCGAGTGCGAAACGGCCCGCCGGAAGCGGTCAGGATGATCTTTTCAACCCGCTGCGGCCAGCATGCCGGGTCATCGGGCAAGGACTGGAAGATGGCGGAATGCTCGCTGTCGATCGGCAGCAGTTGCGCGCCGCCTGCGCGCACAGCCCGCATGAACACATCGCCGCCCACCACCAGCGCTTCCTTGTTGGCCAGCAGCAGGCGCTTTCCGGCCCTGGCGGCCGCCATGCACGGCGGCAGGCCGGCAGCACCGACGATCGCGGCCATCACGGTATCGACAAGCTCATGCGAAGCTATCATTTCAAGAGCACTCTTCGCCCATAGAACCTGCGCAGAGAGCCCATTTGCCTTTATTTTTTCTGCCAGCAGGCGGGCATGCGGCTCGCTCACCATGACCGCATACTGCGGCTTGAACTGTATGCATTGCGCCAGCATGAGATCGACCTGGGTCGCTGCACTGAGGGCAAAGACCTCAAAGCGATCGGGATGGCGGGCCATCACATCCAGGGTACTCACGCCAATGGAGCCGGTGGAGCCCAGGATGGTGATGCGCTGTTTTTGAAAGGTCATGAAGTAAGAAATAAGGCCAAAAAGGCGCAAGCAGAAATGCCTAGAGAGTGACCAGCATCATGGCCAGCGGCAAGGTGGGTAACAGGGCATCGACGCGATCAAGCACGCCGCCATGGCCGGGTAGCAAGCCGCTGGAGTCTTTCACCCCGGCGCTGCGCTTGACCAGGGACTCCACCAGATCGCCGACTACGCTCATGGCAGCCAGGAAAATCACGGCCAGCAGCATCAGGGCCATGCCGTGGCGTTGCGTCAACTGACGGTAGAGCGTATCGCCGCCCCAAAAAGACCATGCCAGCGCCAACGCCACCACGCCGGCCATTCCGCCCCACACACCTTCCCAGCTTTTACCTGGACTGATGGAGGGCGCCAGCTTGCCCTTGCTGAAGCGGCCACCAAAGCTACGGCCTGCAAAGTAGGCAAAAATGTCGGCCACCCATACCAGCACCAGCACCGACAGCAAAAATTCAACGCCCATGACGCGCGCCTGCGCAATCGCCAGCCAGGCCAGCCACAGTGCGACCAGTCCTCCTGCCAGACGCAAGGCCTTGGGAATGTGCGACCAGCCGGCCACCCCGGAGCGTAGCAGCCAGCCGCCTGCCAGCACCCAGGCCGCGCCGGCAACCGCCCATAGCAGCGGCAGCGGCTTTTCAAGCAAGCCGCCATACCACGACAGGCCGCACGCCAGCACAGACAGCGCAGCAAGCCCAAGCGAGCCCATAGAACCGAACGTATTGAGACGGCCCCATTCCCAGGCGCCAGCGGCAATCATCAGCAAGGCCAGCGCGCAAAAAGGAACGGGCGTTTTGTAGAAAAGAGCAGGCAGCAGGATTGCCAGCAAGACAATGGCGGTGATCACACGCTGTTTAAGCATCAGGCGGCCTTTTCATTTGAATTCGGTTGGATTCCGTGAACCTGGGCCGAGGTCTGACCAAAACGGCGCTCGCGTGCGCAAAAAGCGCCGATCGCCTCATCCAGAGCGGCTTCATCAAATTCAGGCCAGAGCTTGTCAGAAAAATAGAGCTCTGAATAGGCCGCCTGCCATAGCAGGAAGTTGCTGAGACGCAACTCTCCGCCAGTGCGGATCAGCAAATCCGGATCTGGCACATGGGCCAGCGCCATCGCCCGGTCGAGCGACTGCTCGGTAATGGCTTCACCCCGGCTGGCCAGCTTTTGAGCGGCCTGGGCAATGTCCCAGCGTCCGCCATAGTTAAAGCAGACATTGAAAACCAGACGCTGATTGTCTGCCGTGCTGAGCTCGGCCTGCGCCAGCCCTGACCTGACCTTTTCGGAAAACCGCTGGCGATCACCGACAAAATGAAGCTGAACCCCATTGGCATTCAGACTGGGCACCTGCTTGGCCAGTGCCAGCACCAGCAGATCCATCAAGCCGGACACTTCTTCGGCCGGCCGGTTCCAGTTTTCAGATGAAAACGCAAACACCGTCAGCACCCCAATGCCACGCGCCAGGCAAGCCTTGACGCAGAGGCTCAACGCATCGACGCCCTTTTTATGGCCGGCGATCCGGGGCAAATGACGCTTGCTGGCCCAGCGGCCATTGCCATCCATGACGATGGCGATATGCCGGGGAACCATCAAAGCGGAAGAGGCCATGGTCGGTTCAGGCCAGAAGCAGTGAGTTCAAACCGCCATGATGTCTTGTTCCTTGCCGGTCACCAGTTTGTCGACATCGGCAATGAAACGGTCGGTGAACTTCTGGATCTCGTCTTGCGAACGGCGTTCGTCGTCTTCGGAAGCCAGTTTTTCCTTGACCAGTTTCTTGACGCCCTCATTGGCATCGCGGCGCAGGTTGCGAATCGCAACCTTGGCATGTTCGCCTTCTGCGCGTACGACTTTGGTGAGCTCCTTGCGTCGCTCTTCGGTCATGGCTGGCATCGGGACGCGGATCAAATCGCCCTGGGAGGCCGGATTCAGTCCCAGATCGGAATCACGAATGGCTTTTTCGATCTTGGCGCCCATGCCTTTTTCCCAAGGCGAGACGCTGATGGTGCGCGCATCGAGCAGCGCCACATTGGCGACCTGGCTGATTGGCACCATGGAGCCGTAATAGTCCACATGCACGGTGTCGAGCAGGCCAGGATTGGCGCGGCCGGTGCGGATTTTCGTCAGACTGTGTTGGAACGAATCCAGAGACTGCTGCATTTTTTGCGTTGCCTGCTGCTTGATCTCAACAATGCTCATGATCGAATCTCCTGATGACTAAGTTCAAAAAAATACAAAACTGGGACAGGTGCGATTCGCACCCGGGCCGGAATCAGACGTGAACCAGGGTTCCCTCGTCCTCGCCCATGACCACGCGCTTGAGCGCACCATGCTTAAATATGCTGAAGACCCTAAGCGGCAGTTTCTGGTCGCGGCACAGCGCAAACGCCGTGGCATCCATGACTTCAAGATTCCTGCCCATGGCTTCGTCAAACGTGATGGTGGTGTAACGCGTCGCCGTCGGATCCTTCTTCGGGTCTGCAGAGTACACGCCATCGACTTTGGTGGCCTTCAAGACAATTTCGGCACCGATTTCAGCGCCACGCAAGGCCGCTGCCGTGTCGGTGGTGAAGAATGGATTGCCTGTGCCTGCCGCAAAAATCACGACCTTGCCCTCTTCGAGATACTGCAGGGCCTTGGGCCGCACATAGGGCTCGACGACACGCTCGATGGCGATGGCGGACATCACACGGGCAATCAGCCCGGCCTTGTCCATGGTGTCGCCCAAGGCCAATGCATTCATGACGGTCGCCAGCATGCCCATGTAGTCGGCCGTGGCACGATCCATGCCGACCGAGCCGCCCGCGACCCCGCGAAAGATATTGCCGCCGCCAATCACAACGGCTATCTCAACCCCCATGCGGTTGACTTCGGCAATTTCCTCCACCATGCGAACGATGGTGGCGTGGTTGATGCCGAAAGCATCATCCCCCATCAAGGCCTCACCTGACAGTTTTAACAAGATCCGCTTGTAGGCTGGCATGTGGGGGCTTTCGTGATGGGGTGGGTTGATAAAAAAAACGGCCTTCCGGTTGAACTGGAAGGCTTAAAGGCTTAAGCGCCCTTGGCGGCAGCCACCTGGGCGGCGACTTCAGCAGCGAAGTCGTCTACCTTCTTTTCGATGCCTTCACCGACCACGTACAGCGTGAAGGATTTGACGGTAGTCGCTTTTTCCTTGAGCATCTGCTCGACGGTCTGCTTGTCGTTCTTGACGAAGGTCTGGTTGTTCAGGCTGACTTCCTTCAGGTATTTCTGAACGCCACCCTCAATGCGCTTGGTCACAATTTCAGCGGACTGAACAGGCTTGCCAGCGGCTTGCGCAACAGAAGCATCTTCCGCCGCTTTGGCCGCAGCGACGGAACGCTCCCGAGCCACCAGTTCGGCCGGCACATCGGCGCTCGACAGGGCAACCGGCTTCATGGCCGCCACATGCATGGCCACATCCTTGGCTGCAGCTTCGTCGCCTTCAAACTCAACCACCACGCCGATACGGGTGCCGTGCAGGTACGAAGCAGACTTGCCATCGGCAAAACGCTTGAAACGGCGAACGCTCATGTTTTCGCCGATCTTGCCGATCAGGCCCTTGCGCACGTCCTCGACTGTGGGGCCAAAGCTGTCCATCGTCAGGGGCATGGCGCCCAGAGCAGCCAGGTCGGCAGGGTTGTTCTTGACGATGCCTTCGGCGACCGCGTTGGCAAATGCCAGAAAGCTGTCGTTCTTGGTCACGAAGTCGGTTTCGCAATTGATTTCTACCAGCGCAGCATCATCGCCTTCGCGGGCCAGCGCCACAACGCCTTCGGCCGTCACGCGGGAAGCGGCCTTACCGGCCTTGCTGCCCAGCTTGACACGCAGGAGTTCTTCGGCTTTTTCGAAATTGCCTTCGGCCTCGGTCAGTGCTTTTTTGCACTCCATCATTGGCGCGTCGGTCTTGGCGCGCAGTTCAGCGACCATGCTTGCAGTAATTGCCATTGCCATTTTTAATTCTCCGTGTTTCGTGTTGACCTGGAGGGGCGCTTTAACGCAGCACCCGTCCATCTTGTTAACTTGTGAAAAAGGGGCTACGCGAGCCCCTTTTTCGCGTTTGGCGCAACGCCAAAAACTATCAGGCAGCCGTATTGTCCACTTCGACGAATTCGTCAGCACCTTCAGCAGGCGCCATCTTGACGACGTCGTTGGCGGCGCTGGCGCGGCCTTCGATGACAGC